>Ga0209285_10000047_pt1 | contig 40721 bp, 34 predicted proteins | sample PPLLak3March2015_2_FD_187249 | JGI IMG/M metagenome (GOLD analysis project Ga0209285, IMG submission 187249) | Freshwater sediment microbial communities from Prairie Pothole Lake near Jamestown, North Dakota, USA - PPLs Lake P8 Core (3) Depth... | ecosystem: Environmental > Aquatic > Freshwater... | reverse complement strand
GGTATCGCGAAAATCGAAATTCCCCCGGCCCGTGGTATTCGGATCGTCCGGATCTTCGTATTGAAAATCGAAGCGAAGCCCCAAAATCTTCAGGGTATCGACCCCATTGGCCTGCACCGAAGCCGCCTTCGGCAGGCTCCAGGGCTTTTCCCGATCAAGATTCAACAGGTTTCTCGTCGACCGGTTTTTGTGCAATTCCTTGTTGTGCACGACAGGGTTATCCGGATCGAAGTCCGTCTTTACGGTTCCCCTGATGGTCAGTACTTTTCCATCGTCCCCGAAAGCGGTCCCCTGTACTGCGAATAAAATCAGTAGAAGTAAGCGTCCTATTCTTTGCTTCAAAATTCGACCTCCGGCAGTTTATTCAAAGATAATGCCCAGTGATAACCTCATGGTATTTGCCAGCGGAACATCATCATTCGAAGGAATGTACGCGAAATCGAATTTAAACGATTTGTACGCCAATCCGAATCCGAGCGTCGGAGTTTTGACATCCCCCTCCTCATCGAAAATATACCCGGCGCGGAACGCTATGAAATCGCTGTACCAATACTCCGCTCCGCCGTTGTAAATAATGTCTTTCATTTCCTGGCTGAAATGATCGATGACGTTGGTTATACCTATCAACGATTTATTCGCCTCGGCCGTAATCAACAACCGATTATAACGCGAGTCAATTACTTTCCATGCGAAACCGAAGGCCGCGTTTCTCGGGAGAGGATCTGATTGCGCCACATCGATGTAAGATATATCCGGCCCGAAATTGGTCACGGCCATACCGAGGGTGAATCCGTTTCCGAGCTTATACAACATTCCGGCATCAAGCGCTATCCCCCACGAAGTCCCGCTCCCCTTTTCTTGTCCGGCACCCTGGTCGGAAAGATGCGAATAGATGAGCTTCGCCGACAATCCGCCGCTCAGTGACGACGTTAAAGGCGTCCCATAAGACAATGTGATAGCTGCATCGAAAGCCGAAAATTCGCCGAGAGGATTTCCCAACGGGTCGGTCCTCTGGATATTTCCGTATGACAGGAAAGTGATATTTCCGCCGACCGTCCCCCATCCGCGAATATTAAAAACACCAGACAGGAATTCATAATAAATGTCATCCGCCAGCTGCGGCAGCCAGTTGACATGCATCAGTGACAGCTCGCCGCGTGCCCCCCCTTTGAACTGGGATTCATCCGCAGTCAAAAACCAATCGCCGCCGTCGATTTCCTCGACAGCATAGGTTGCCTCATGTCCGAGTCCTTTTTCGCTGTAACGCTCCCATTTCTCATTGTCGACATTGAACATGATCGACCCTTCGTCGGTCGCGAAATATATCTTTTGGGGAGTCACCTTAATATCGTTTATCTTCGCGCCGGCCGGATTGGCATATATCATGATTACCCGCCCGGAATCGAGCATATTGCTTTCAAGCTGGTGCATCGCCTGAATCTTCTCGACCAGTTTCGCCGCCTGGTCCTTTTTGCCGTCGGTCGCCTCCAGAGCGAATTCCGAGAGCGACTGATTCCTGGGAACCGTGTATTCCCGATAACCGAACCTGTTCCAGCGGCGCCCGTCGAAACGGAACAGACCGGTGGTTGTTCCGACCCAGAGATTCTTTTTCATATCAACCGCCATGTCGGTTATCTCATAAGGGAACCCGACTGAGAACGGGACTTTGATAATCTGTCCCACTTCCGCGGAAGTATCCCCGGCCGCGATCATCGCCTTCTGTTCCGCCTCCTTCTGAGACAGCTTGAACGCCTCGATGATCCCGATGGAATCGGCCAGCCTCTTCAAATCGTCGGTCGATTCGACCAGGAAGACGTCTCCTGTTTCGAGCATGGCCAGTGAATCCTTGAGAACACTAATGGCATCGATCATGCCGATCGAATCCACCAGCGCCATTATCTCCTGCTGCACTTCCGGCGAATCCAGTTCGGTCAGATTCGATTTCTGTCTGTTCAGCTCATCGAACTTCTGCCGGAATGAATCCTCTTCTTCGGCCGTCCCGGCAATTTTCATATTATTGTAAATATGATGGATGGTATCATCGAGGACATCGCGGTAGACATAATAGTCCTTCCACACTTTTCCGTCATACTTGTAAAACTGCCCGTCGACCACGGCCCAGGCTTCCAGCGGCCCGGCCGCGGCGATAGCCTGTACATGCCCCATCGGAATTCCCCGGTCTTCGGCCTGAATCGAAAAATTGCCCAGATCGAATATGACTACTCCCCGGTCCGTTCCGAGGTATGCCATATTGCGCATGGGCGCGATATGTTCCACCCGTCCGCCCGGGAACCCCTCCGCGGTCGTGAATCGCTGCCATTTGCTGTTCTTCAGGTAATAGCGGTAAAAGCCCCCGTCGGTCCCGACACAGACATACTTGTCCTGAGCCTCGATATCGAGGACCTCGCCGTCGAAGTTGATCTCGAAAGGTATGGTGATGGTTTCGTTGTTGAAGCGGAGCGTCGCTTTCTCGACCGCGAATAAAATCCGATCGATTTCCGAGGATGACAGGTTCGAATCCTTGAATGCCTTTTCGAAATTATCGCGCGCATTCTCAAAACGATCCCAGTCCACGCGGCAGAGATCGAATGATCTCGCAAGAGCGACCAAAGCGTTATCCATCTCGTCGCGCCGTTCATTTTCCTTGGGAATCGCCGCCAGGACATTCTCTGCAAGCGTGTCGATGTCGTAACGCGATTTAGTATTATTATGATCGGCCACGATCTTCACCAGGCTGTCCACCTTCGCGGCATCTTCTTCCGCGGTCAACCCGGTATACTCTTTGACGATGTCATACAGCGAACGGTCCCGGGAACCTTCATAAAGATCCCCCTTCTCCCAGCGGTCGTCGCTGAATCTTACCAGCTTTCCTTCGGGAGTAATCGCCCACAAATCGTATTTTTTGTAATCTTCGCCCGTACCCTCCGCCTTAATCAGAACCGCGTCCCTCAGCGGACGGTACTCGTCCGGGATTTTCACTTCGAACCATTTGCTGGCCAGAGGATAGGTCCCCAATCCGGCCGGATTCCAGTGCGTGGTCGTGGCGTCGTCGGCCACCGCCACGAAAGCCTCGCCCATACCGGCGGCGCGAGCCCCGGCGGCAATCCGCAAAAACAGAACCGCGGCGTTGGAAACCTGAGCATAACTGTCCGCGCTCAGGGCTACCGTGAGGGTTAAGATCATCAGAATGAGGAGTAGCTTGCGCATCAATAACCTCCAAAACGAATCAATTAAGTACAATTATTTTTCCGAATGATTCCACCGCCTCGGAATTGTCTTCCGCTACGGCGGTTAATTTATAAATATAGACACCGGTCGCCACCCGATCCAGATCGGCGTCGCGTCCATCCCAGGTAAAAAATTCGTTGTATCCCGATGGAACTCCCCCCGTCCGAAACTCCTTTATCCGGCGGCCGGACAGGGTGAATAACTCCAGCTTCACGGAGCTTGCCGACGACGACAGCGAAAACGAAAAAGTCGTCCGTTCCGACATCGGGTTGGGATAATTCATCAGGTCGAACACCAGCATCTGCTGCCCTTCGATTATCTCGGCGTCGAATTCCGCCACCGAAGAATTATTGGCATTATCCCAGGCCTTAATTTTAAAACTGTGTATCCCCGGCTGCAAATCTCCGATGTTATAATCGATGGTGCCGATGGTATAACTCCCCTCTTCGTATTCGAATTCATCGGTCAGATTCAGCGTCTTGTCGACGGCATCGTCGATTATCAGCGTTATGCCGTGCCCCAGACTTCCCGTTAGATTCACTCCCGAGGAATCGATTATGGTCAAATTGAGAGTCTCTCCGACCGAAATCCTGTCTCCGGAGATGAACGAAGCATTCCCGCCGAAAGTGAAGTGTATCTCCGGACCTTCTATGTCCGTAATATTACCGATTTCGAGCCGCACCGGGATGGAATCAGCCAGCCCCAGCGCATCGAATTCCGCCGAGGAGGCATATCCCGTAATCCTTGCTGTATTGCCGCCATACCCGATATCGAGCGGAGCGATAAAGGATAAATCGAAATCCCCTCCCGTTACCGGCACATTCCCCCGGTAAATCACGGGTCCGTCGAGCGCGTAATTTACGGTCATGATGGAATCACCGAACTCATTGATTACCTTGTAGCTCTTTTCGCGATCCGAATCGTACACGAACACCTGCAGGCTGCCGTCGAAATCGACTTTCGTGTCGGTCCCCTTAATCACGATCTCGCCGGCAACATGATGCGCTCCCAGCGCAATCAGGCTGTCCGGCTTTTCGGTAATTTTTACCTCGTGCTTCGGCACCTGCAGCTTTACGAAGGGATCTCCGAAATATGCGTAGTTTCGGTCGTTGCGAATCGTCTGCGGATCCCCGCCGGAATACTGCCTTAGTATCTTTGCGGCGAAAAACGTCTGGCAGATGGAAAGGCTGTCGGATCCGAATAGTACGTCGAACACCACTTTATTGAAAGCGCTGTTATCTGAAGAATAAACCAGCCTCGTTGCCGAAATCACCCCGATCGCTCCTCCGCCGGAAAAACTGAGCAGGTCTTCGGCCATACCTTCCCGCGTCGGATCGTCGAAAAATCCTATCGAACAGGAAAAGGTCGAAACCAGCGGAAGCTTGTCGCTATTGTGCAGCAGCGGTAAATCGGTATTCCGGTTAAACACGTGCTCGTGCGCCCAGGTATCGGGATTGCCGTGTCCGACATAATTTATCAAAAGCGTTCCCTGATTGATTGCATGCACTATTTCATCGTTCACGGTCGGCTTTTCGCGATTGGAATCGAAGGGATAGTCCCACAAATAAATCTTTTGACGCCGGAAAGACGCCGGAAGTCTCGGAGGTTCCTGCAATTCCTCGGTCTGTGAGGTGTGGAACCACTCCGTATCGAATGCCCCGAATTCATCGTCGGCAACCAGTGTGACCGTTGTCCGCCACGGACCGAATCCGGTCGACGATTCATACGACTCCACCTTGTCCATAATATTGCGGATTTCCGACACCGTCTTGGCCGGCCACCGCGCGATCATCATATCGTATCCCCGATCCCCCGGATAAGTCGTATCGCTGTCAAGCAGCCCATACTCCCCGAAATAGACATAGTTGTCGTCGGATGACGAAGAGTCGAGCGAATGTATGTACGGTGGGATGTGATTCACCGTCGCAGTATTGAGATTATTCTCGAAATCGAACGTCCCGTCCCCTACCAGCAATACTGCCGCCGGGGCCGAAGCCGGCGCGTTATCATAGGCGTACTTCAGAAAATCCCGAACCGCCACCGGATCGTACAATCCATATGAAAAGTTATATAGAATCTGATTGAATGATACCAACGATATATCGACATTGGAAAGCTCCTCGCGGTAAGTCTCATAATCCGACAGGGGTGATATTAACTCGTCGGGAGCGATAATATACAAATCGGTCTGCGCCAGGCTGCCCCGGATATCGGTAACATTTGTTCTTACTAAATTATCAGGGACGGCAATCGTCGTCGGCGACACCAAGTAAAAACGATTCGGGCCGATTCCATTAAATTCTTTCCCGAATCTTAATTCTCCCTGACTTATTACTCCGCCGGAAATACTTATCGGATTTTCGGCATCGCTTAAATCGAAAATCATCGGAGCCGTATCGAAATCCCCCGCCGGTGCCACCACGAAATCGGCCCGCCCCGAAAAACCATCAACCCGGAAATCAATTTTATTATTATCGGGGATCAAATTCCCCATGTACGAAACTTCCAGGTAATCGACATAGGTCGGAAGCGATGTCCCCTCATCCAAAAGCACGTAGAAATTATTCCAGCCCGGCGTGAGATTGTCGCTTTCGAAAGTATAAATACTCCGGTTCACCGAGATACGGCTTTCCGATTGATTATTCACCTGGATTACGACGTTAAAGCCGCTTTTGGCCCGAAGCCAAATATCGGCGATCTCGCCGGAAATCGCTTGCGGCAGCCATTCCCGAATCAAAAGCCGGCTGTCGTCCGACCAGTACCAGTTATAGTAATCGAAAACTCGTCCGTCGCTCCCCACATACAATTCATTGTTCTGGTGCGCCCTTGCCTGAAACCGCCCCGTCACTATCGTCGTATCGGGCGAAGAAACCGGCGCCCCGTTGATTGTCGTCATGCGGTTTGGCAGATTCGCAAAATCCCCCGTCATCGTCAGCCAGTACGTATTCAAATCGGTAAAATGATTTTCAAGATATTCCGGGATGGAATCTAAAGGATACCGCCAGCGATCGGCCCCCTCCGCGAAAAACAGAATACTGTCGGCGATCCCGAATTGCCCGTCGCCGCCGTCACGTATCATAACGGCTATTTCCCGAAATTCCGGAGCCTCCTGACCGTTTTCTTCCGGAAGCGGCATTCCTCCGCCGTAAAAAAGGCGAATGGAACTGGAATTGAGATTAGTCAGACTTATTCCCGCCTCCTGCATGACATTTCCGGTGATGGCCGTCAATCCTTCCAGAGATGTAATGACTCTGTACCATTCCGACGATTGCGTAAAAGCTGAAATCGCAGTCTTGGCGGCAATTGCCCTTTTCTCCACCGGCCAGTTCACGGCCCGATCGTAGTTCAATAGAGTGTACTTAAGAATGGGATCGAATACTTTACTTGCTTCGGAAATTTCGACATTAAATGTCCCGTCCTGACTCTGCCCTGCAAAATCTACCCACACCTCGATACGCCCGTACGGTGTGCTCCCGGTATACGGGTAAAGCATGATCGATGCCGTCTTTCGTCCCCTAATCGTTTTTACGTCATGAATCACCGCGAAGGAACCACCGAACGGCTCGACCGGGAAATTGCCCCCTATCGCTTCCAGCGGCTCGCTCCCGGTTGCCCGCGTGATTATCGGTTCGGCTCCCGAAGGAACCCCGATCACTACCTGGTAACCCAAATAGTATGAACTGTTTCGATCCGAGACATGATGCAAAATCCGTGAAGGATCCTCGATCTTCAGGACAAAGTGCATCCCGCGATTATCCGACGAAAGGACTTCGATCTGATCGTAAAGTTCGGAAGATTGAACGATACAGGGGAAGATCAGGAGAAGCAGAGCTATGTAAGCCTTTTTGGGCATCAACCGGGTTTTTCCTTACAACCCGGCCCTTTGTACCCGGCCGTCTCAGCAGCCGAATAGACAGTTAAGGGCCGTCATTTCAATCAAACAAATTAATTAGCCTTTAACCGTTTATTCGATATCTGCTCCTTCTACTTTAATCTTAAACTGCCCGAAATATATTGAGTTCCAACAAATTGTCAAGTTTTGCTACACCTGTTTCCCATGAATCCAGCGTTCAATTTACGCAAAATTTCCGCCGTAATTCCAGTTAATTTAACGTTAAGAATTATGATGTTGCCCGATAACGACTTACACCACACCGAAGATCCTCCTTGAAAACCGAGTCTTCACGAAAATCCGCAAAAATATTCATATTTTCGGCGAAATCAATCCGTCCCGAATCCCCGAAAAACCCTATTTTACCGCCATTTGGGCCGCCTCGACTTCTTTCATCTCGGCCGTAAAATGCCGCAACAGGGTCGCCTGACGGGTTATCTGATACCCTTTCAGGCTCTCCTTCCGCTTCGCGATCCGCCTTACGCAATCCGCGACATAATCGAGATGACTGCCGGTATACACCCTCCGAGGTACCGCCAGGCGGACCAGTTCACGAACCGCCGATATCTTTTCCCCCGTGACCGGATCGTACCCGCCGAACATCAACGACCCTATCTCGACTACCCTGATTCCCCCTTCTCGGTACAGCTCCACTGTCAGAGACTGACCCGGAAATTGATCGTGGGGGATATGCGGAAGCATCTTTCCTGCATCGATAAACACCGCGTGTCCGCCGGTCGGCTTGATGATCGGAGCTCCCGCCTCCTCCAGAATCCTCCCAAAATATTCTATCTGCCCAATTCTGTATGATAAGTAATCTTCACTCAATACTTCCCGCAGACCGGCCGCCACGGCGTCGATATCCCGGCCGGACATTCCTCCGTACGTCGGGAATCCCTCAATAACTATCAGAAGCTCGGTCGCCTTGCGGGCCAGATCCTCATCGTTGAGGGCCATGAATCCCCCCATGTTGGCCAGCCCATCCTTTTTGGCCGACATCAGCGCCCCGTCGGAGTACGAAAACATTTCCTGGGCGATTTCCTTGATACTTTTTCGTTCGTACCCCGGTTCGTACTTTTTGATGAACCAGGCATTCTCGGCGAATCGGGCACAATCGAAGAAAAACGGTATCCCGTAATTATGACAGATTTTCGAAGCCTCGCGGATATTCGACATCGATACCGCCTGGCCCCCGACCGAATTGTTGGTCACCGTCATGAACACTACCGGAATCTTATTGGCCCCTTTTTCATTAATGACTTCTTCCAGCCGGTGGGTATCCATATTTCCTTTGAAGGGAATTTCGTCGTCGCTGGCCGCCTCGGGACAGGGAAGATTCATGGCTATCCCCTGCTTATGCTGAACATTCGCTCCGGTGGTATCGAAATGCGTATTGTTCGGGACAATATCCCCTTTCTTGAGCATCACCGAAAAGAGGACATTCTCCGCCACCCGCCCCTGGTGGGTCGGGATGATTATTTTCTTTCCCGTGATTTCCTTGACGATTTCCTCGAACCGATAAAACGAGCGCGCCCCGGCGTACGATTCATCCCCCAGCATCAATGCCGCCCATTGCGCCGCCGACATCGCCCCGGTCCCGGAATCGGTCAGCAAATCGATATATATTTCTTCCGCTTTTATCTTGAATATATTGTAGTGAGCCCTCCTCAGGACCTCTTCCCGCTTTTCACGGGGCAGCAACTGAATCGGCTCGATCGATTTTATCCGAAACGGCTCTTCCGGATGTCTGTATTCTTTCACGATGCCTCCCGGCTTTCTTGATAATTCACAGTCATCAATATATAAGCTCTCAGGCTTTTTCCAAGGCAAATTCCGGGCGGATCGAACCGGTTAAAATCCCCCGGAAATTCTTGACTTCGGACTTATAAAAGTCAGTCAGGTGTTCCGCTTTCAACGGATCCTTGACCAGGCCCAGCTGCTTTAATACTTCCACACAAACCGGATAAAGCGCCCGCTGGTTGCCGTCATGGATCTTCACCGCTATCCCGATTCCTTCTTTCCTAAACGCCATCCCCTGTATCGATTCCGCCCCGATTTTGCAAACCACATTCCCCGGAAAGCTGTTCATTAAAGCCAGATCGAACCGCCCCTCCCCCGAAACCATCTCCGGAAACTCCATCATGGCATCCCGTATCCGGGCCAGCGCCTCCGAATGCTTTTTGTCCCGCCCCTGAGCCAGTGCCAGACGCAGGAAAGCCTTCGCGGTATGGATTAGCGGAAGGCCAAAGTTCGGAGCCGAACAGCCGTCTACCGCAATTTCCATCTTTTCCTCCGGATATCCGTAGATTTCCGCCACCCGGTTTAAGACCATCTTCTGGACCTTTCCCTTAGGATTGAGGTACTCTTCGACATCCTCTTTCAGGAATTTCGCCAGGGCCAGAAACCCGGAATGTTTCCCCGAGCAATTATGCCGCAACGGGTCTTTATCCTCACCAGCCTGAGGGAAAAGACCCTTCATGGTCATAAAAATTGGGACATGACAACCGCATTTCAGGTTTTCCGCGTTGTTCCCCGCCGCTTCCAAATTGGCCATGACCGTCTCCCGGTGATGGTCGCTTCCGATATGTGACCCGCACATTACCGATAACTGCTTTTGGGTGAACCCGAAATGATCGGCCGCTCCCGTTTCTACCAGAGGAATCAACTGGAACGGTTTCGACGACGACCTCACAAACGTGAAAAATTCCGGATCGCCGTAATAATGTGTCAGCTTTCCCTCTCTATTGATCACCGCCAACGAACCGGAATGAACCGATTCCTCGCGATTGCCGCGATATACTCTGGCAACGATATCTGCCATTTTAATCCTCGTTATCATGGCCGGATAGTTCCGGCGCCAAAAAGGCGCGATACCGCCCGGCCGCGTTATTTCTCACAAAAACCGGTGAAATATAGCGATTTATGAAGAATTGTAAATAATTTTCGCGGTTGGTCAATTTCCGTTTGACAATACCCAATAAAATTGTATATATGCCGACAAAGATGAATATAAACGGTTATAGGTTGATTCCTGGCACCGTGATAACGTGTAAATTAATCAGGAGGATTCAGGATGAAGGTCAAAATTGACCACGATCTTTGCAGCGGCGACGCTATTTGCGCCGACATCTGCCCGGAAGTCTTCGAAATGAACGACGACGACAAGGCCGTTGTGACCGTCGATGAAGTCCCGGAAGAACACCAGGATGCCGTCCGTGAAGCTGCCGAAAGCTGCCCCGAAGGCTGCATTATTGTCGAAGAATAATTCCAGTCGATATTGAATAGAAAACCGGAGCCGTTACGACCCCGGTTTTTTTATTTCTGTTCTTCCAGAGCAACTTCCGCCGCCCTCAATAACAATTGCGGATGAATCCGTTCCTTATAATTCGGATCGATATATTCGAATTTTATCGTCCCATCCATCCCCACCAGAAACGCCGCCGGAACCGGCAGGATATGATGCTTCTCCCCCGAAGCCTCCTCGAGGTCGATTCCGAAACCGATATACTTTTGATTCAATTCGTCGTCAACGCGATAAGCCAGTCCCAGAGCTTTCGCCAAGGCGGCATCGCTGTCGGACAATAACCGGTATTTCACATCCTTGATTTTCGGCCCGGCTTTGAGTTTTTCGGGGCGATCCGGGCTGATGGCGATAATTTGATATCCCAGCGACACCAGGGTATCTTCGATCTCCTGCAGCTGACCCAGCTGCGCATTGCAATACGGTCACCAGGAACCGCGATAGATAATTAAAACCGCAGGCTGTTTCGCCAGGGCATCCCGGAGGACAAACGGCTTCCCGTCGATATCGTGCAGGGTAACATCGGGAATCGGCACTCCCAGCTTAATCGGGCAGATATCGTTCGCCGACGCCGCTACCTCGCCGCTATCCCCGGCCATTGATATCGGTGCCGCGAGCGTGACCACCAGGAACAGCAGGAATCTTATCTTTCTCATTGGACCTCCTTGTTCACACCTGTAGATGTAAAGGCATTGAATTGATTTCTCTAAAACAAGGTTCGGCAGATATTGTTCCGCCGCCTGAAGGGGTATTCCGGCAGGGCGTTTTGGAAGATATATCGTCATAAGTTCATGTCTCCCTGTATAGTGCCATGAAATGGGTTTGTTTTTCATAATTGCGTGTGCGTTTCGGGGAGGTTTTCGGATTGGTCTGATGGAGAGGAAGTCGGGGGAATATTGAATACCACCCCCTAACCCCCTCCTTATAAAGGAGGGGGAATGATGAAACCCGGAGGGTTTCGGTCTGGCAGAAGAATAGCAGCAACCGGAAGTTGTGGCGGATGTTCCGGGTAGTTCGTGGATTGCAGATATATGCGGTCCCGCCGTGACGGGATTGCATCAGCCGGTACTCCACAAATCGTTGCCAAAACCCCTTAACGCCACCTTTTCCAATCCCGCGTGACAACAAAGACCGAACCATCAAACGCTCCTCTTTCTACATAAGGTGAGCGTTGAATTTTCACCACTGATGTTGTATTGAAATTGCGAGGGGGGAAAAGAGATGTTTGGCCTTAGAGTACTTCCAACTGCAGGCAAAAACGAACTGCCTTAGACAGCCTTATAAAGGAGGGGGAATGATGAAACCCGGAGGGTTTCGGTCTGGCAGAAGAATAGCAGCAACCGGAAGTCCTGGCGGATGTTCCGGGTAGTTCGTGGATTGCAGATGGATGCGGTCCCGCCGTGACGGGGTTGCATCTGCCCGTACTCCACAAATCGTTGCCAAATCCCCTTAACGCCACCTTTTCCCTTCCCGCGCGATAACAAAGACCGAACCATAAAACGCTCCTTTTTCTACATAAGGGGAGCGTTGAATTTTCACCACTGATGCTGTATTGAAATTGCGAGAGGAAGGAAAGAATAAATTGCGTTAGAAAACCATTGTGCAATGGCCAAAAGGAATTGCTTTAGACAGCTTTAAACACCCTAAAAGGGTGTTACCTGTCTTGCGCAGACCGGAAGCGTCAGGTCACCGCTCGCAAAGCCTCGCTAAGGACCTGACGCAACTGACAGAGAGTCGGTTGTCGGGTATCTCTCTCGTTCCGCAAGACGGAACTCGTTCGGAACCGCGACTTAAGAAAATCCCGTCAAAACCACGGGGGTTTTGACCTACAGAAAAAGCTTGTCGAAACCGTAAAGGTCTCGACCAACCGTTCTGCTTTGGAAGGGGCTGGGGGGCGGTATTCGCCATTATGGATTCTCTGAATTATCGCCGCTTTGAATTTCCTTGTACAATCTCGTCAAGGGATTTCCTGCGGACCGTATTTCCAGGTCCAGGAAATACCCGAAAGGGGTCATTTGTGTCGTATAGCCCGCGGTTTCTAAGCGTTCTTTAGCGCCAAGGAAGATCTGGTTCGTTTTCTCGGGATCGGCTTTACTTTCAGATAGGTGCGTGAAAGAGTGCAGTAAGACGGATTCGGTTTCGTTTTTGCGGGCCGCCCACTTAATGTTTTTAACCAGTTTAGTTTCGACATACGAGAGATTTTCAGCATCCTTCTCTTCTATATGTATAAACGCTACTAAGACATTTTCAACTACTTTTTTTTCGTCGATTTCCGGCACCGTGTCCAGGGTCCGCATCGAAGTCCGGTACCCGAACGACTCGCAATATATCATCAGCAAACGCAATATTCTTCTCCTGAATTACCGTTCTCGTATAAGAAAAACCGATCGTTTTCCAGTCTAATTTGCTTATTTCCAATTGCTGTAAATATATCAAATGGAAGGGGGCAATTAGCAAATGGATTATGGAATATCGTTATATTGGGATTTTCGATATTTGAAAAATCTGCAAATCCTGCTACGCTAATTCTTTTATTTTGAGAACTATTAAAAAAGGCGTCTTTTCCAAGGAAGAAGATATCATTTTTTGAAGGATCGCGAGAAAACCCTATCGTCGGATTACCGAAAAGCGCATAAAACATATCACATTCATCCGAAAAGAAATCTGCTTTGGCAAGTAGGAAGACACGCGGATACTTTTCGAATTTGTATAATTGGAATTGTTTTCTTGCAGTTCTTAATTTATCCCTGATTCTCTCTTTTGTTTTTATTGAAAATGCATATTTCCGAGAAATAAACTTGTATTCTTTTTTCAGGAGTTCTACTTCAAATAAACCATCAATAGACTGATAACGCTGTCCTATTATTAATGAATTTTCACATTCCAATTTGTTTTGAAATTTATTCAGACTGTCAGCAAGAGATCTGGTATCAAGTTCAACTATTTTATCTGATAATAGTAAGCTATAGCCGAATTCGATCTTAGGACTAAACTGATCTTCTATATTTTGTTTTATATTCTCAAATTTCGTCATATCCCCTTGATTTTCCAGAACCTTGACTTCCAGGTAAAATTTATGTTGCTTATTTTCAATTAAGAAATCTGGCTCTCTAGTGGTGTTCTCGATATCCAGTTTGGTGCATTTATATCCAAATCTATCAAAGTATTTTATTATCGCACTTTCATACCAATCGACCATAACTATAATTCCCCCCTACTCTTTTATCTTAATCTCCTGTATCTTCTTCCAAGTATTTGCCGAATACCAGATATCGTTGAATTCGCTGATCGCCATTTCCTCGCGCTGCTCCATCAGCCGTACCACCGGCCCGCGTAATAGCCGCTTGATATGAGTATAAGCCGCCTGCTCGAACGCTCCCAGCTTTTTCGCTTCCGCAATCGCGGCATCCATCAGCTCATCTTCTCTGACGATCTTGTCGATTAACCCCATCTCCGCCGCTTCCTCCGCCGAAAACATCTTTCCGGTTAACAGCATCTTTTCGGCGTTTCTCCCGCCGATCAGGTATTTCAGCATCGCGGCCGCTCCCGCAAAAACCGACGAACCGAAGGTGATTTCATTCAAGGAAATCTTCGACTTTCCGGTTACCATCACCCGCAGGTCGCAGGTATTGGCCAGCATGCAGCCTCCGGCGATGGCATGGCCGTTGATCGCCGCGATAATCGGCTTGGGATAAATGAACATATATCGATAGAGGTCGGTGAACTTGATCAAAAACTGCGCGAACATGGTCTTCTGGTAACTCAAAAAACCCGGAATATCCAGTCCGAACGAAAAGAACTTATCCGTCCCGGTCAAAACTACTCCGCGCACCGTCTCGTCTTTCTTCAATTGCCTGAAAGCGTCATGCAGCTGATCCACCGCCGGTTCCGAAAGTTCGTGCACCTTCCCCTTGCACAGAGTCACGATCGCGATTTCATCTTTCCGTTCGATATTCAGATATTCCATTTTAACTCCATTTCAGGATTTGAATCGGATTTATATAAAGCATACGTCCGAGGATGCGATTTGTCAATTGATATGAAAAACGACCCGGTTCCGAATTACCGGGAGTCAGCGATAGGTGACCTGGAATCCCACCCGGAACCACCGCCCCGGAGCCGGGACCGACCCGATCTCGGTATAAGATTCTCCGAACATGTTGGCCGCTTCGAAGAATAGCCGGTAGGCACCGTGCTGAAGTGTCCAGCGGGTATCGACCGTATGATACTTCTCACCGTTCATGCGGTCGGCGTAGCGGAAATAAAAGGTCTGCGAAAGTATCTCGCTCCACCTGACACTCAAATTTATATTCAACTGGTGTTTCATGAAATCCAGCAGGTATTTCGATTCGTACCCCGGCATCGCCCTGCGGGCATCGAGAAACCCGTAATACACTCCCAAAGTCTGCAGTGTCCGCTGCCTGAAAAGATTGTGCAGATCGAGCGTTCCGCCGATCTCGGCTCCCCAGGTTTCGGTATTGGCGATATTCATCACCTGCCAGGGATTCAAGGTATCGACCCTTCCCCAGTCGATCATGTTTTCGCCGTCCCGCACGAACGCCGATGCCGACAGGGTATACAGGTTATACTTGATATCCGCTCCGATTTCGTACGACCAGGCTTGTTCCGGTTCCAGTCCGGGGTTGCCGATATTGGCCGGGCTGACATAGTACAATTCCGTGAAAGTCGGCACCCGAAACGATTTCCCCGCCGACATCTGCACCCGGCTGTTCACTCCGATTTTATACGCCATGCTGATGGAGGGACAGAACTGCCAGCCCCAGTCGTCGTACACATGCCCCGAAGCGTTCAGCGAAATCGACAGCGCCCGGGTCGGAGAATACCGCTGTTCCGCGAAAATCCCCCGCCGCGTCCGGAAATGATCCCCCAGCGATTCGCTTTCGATCTGTTCCTTGGCTCCTTCGTAGCCGAGCACCGAAGTCCCGAATAATGTCTTTATCGAAGCCTGTATCTCGCCGCCGACCACTTCCGTGGCGTGTTCGTTATGGAAGAAATCGACACTGTCCCGGTCCAGCACGAAATCATCGGTATGTTTCCTCCAGTGCATCCTCGGAATAATCCGGATGTACCCGATCTCGGCATCCGACTGCATCGAAATGTACATCGTCTCGGTCTCTTCCCATTCGTTGGGATAGATATCGGAATAAAATTTATACGCCCCGAATTCCTTCCCGGTAAACCCCGCGGTCAGCGAAATCTCTCCGATTTCAGGGTTGTACGCTCCGCGATAGGTGAACGAATTGATGTCGAAATCGGTATTGTCGATATACCCGTTCGACCTCCGCTTGGTGTACGATACGTAATGGCTGTTCTGATTATGGATGTATGCCGCCGACAGGTTATTCTCGATCAGCCCGTACTCTCCGGCAGAAAATTCGTATTGAATCGATTTCTTGGTCGGCCTGCGCGTGATGATATTTATCACCCCGCCGACCGCGTTCGGCCCGTACAGGCTCGACCCTCCCCCTTTTAGAATTTCGATCCTTTCGATGGAATTCAAATCGAGCGGCAGGTCGAGATTATGATGGCCGGTCTGAGGATCCGAGACCTTCACCCCGTCGACCATAATCTGAGTCTGTTCGAACGTCCCTCCGCGAATTCCGACATCCGCCTGGACCCCTTTTTCACCTCGCGAACGGACATCCACCCCTCCGACATAATCGAGCAGTTCCTCGACCGAAGAGGCCGGGATCGCGTCGATTTCTTCGCGACTGATAATTTCGAATGTCCGTCCGACCCGGGTAAACGGCGAAGGCACCCTCGACCCGGTAACAATGACCGGTTCGATTTCGTAGACAGTCGGCTCATCGGCCCGATTTGTCTCCGAAAACGCCAGGGATAACGCCAGAACACAGGGCAGGACCCGTTGGAATTTCATAAATTGTCACCTTCTCATCTCAAGACGAACAATATACCCCCTTTTGTTGAAAAGAGGGACAAAAAATGTGGAGGAGTGGGGGGGCGGGTGGGTCGAAACTTTCACGTATTCGACACGATTTTCTCGCAGAGAAAATATGATAATACGCGGGCCGGCCCCCCTACTTCTCCGCGATTATCTTTATCAGACCGTTGGAATGCGATAAATACTGAAGAACCTTAAACCCGGTCAGGGTTAAGACGTCCTTATAATGATTGACATCGATCACCTGCTCCCGAAGCCTCGCGCCATACGCCGTCTCGATGACCCGGCTCGGAAGCACCACGTTCAGCTTGAACGCGAACGCCTGCTTGAGGTCCGATTCCTTGACCGGCTGCGTGATATCCCAGATATATAATTTGCCGTCCGGCTTCAATACCCGGTTGATTTCCTTGAAAACTTTCTCGTGGTCGGCCGGATCGATATACATCAGCGAAAAGAAGGCCGTGACACAGTCGAACGAATTCCGCAAAAATTTCAGATCGCGAGCGTCCATGAGGGTCTTGATCGGGCCTTCCGGAGCCTCCTCCAGCTCGTCCTTGCTGGTATCGACCGCCACCACGCGGTTGCCTTTTAAAAGGCCGATTATACCTTCACCGCCCCCGCCGATATCGAGGATGGCGCCGTTAAGATCGAGGTTATCGAGCGTTACGCTCAGCGGTTCCAGAAAGAGGTATTTTTCCTTGGGAATCTTAATATGAAATTCAGCCATTACAATTTCCTTATTTCAGGGATATACGCCCGAAATGTAATGCCGGCTGAAAATAAAGGCAAGCTGAAATAAGTTTAAGGAGAATAGCCCTTCATGCCGGGATATTTTCCTCCATTAAAACGCTGCGTCATTGCCAGGAATTCACGCCGTCCCTCTTGACAAATGTGTCAATTGCTTATTAGCTTATATTATCTATTCAAATTTAACTGTGTGAGGCCCTTTGTGAAAAAATCCAGAATTATCGCCGGATTGTTGGTTCTTTGCGTCCTGTATTGCGTTTTCGGCTGCAGCGACGACAAAGGCTCGAATTCCACCACCGCAAACCTTCAAGGTACCTGGTGGTATCTCTCCTCCTCCATGGATGGAGTTCCGAGCGCCTCTTTCGAGGATATCGCCAACGATGAAGACGCCGTCGCCGGCGACGTCATCTTCACTTCCAACACCGTCTGGACCATGAACGAATATAGTGCCGGTCAGACCGTAGTTTACTTTCAATACGGCACCTGCGCCGTGAGTCACGACACCGTGATTATGAGCACTGAAAACCGCAACGGTACTATCTTGACAACCCCCGATGTCGACACCATGACCTTCACGATCGCAAGCGACGTGCTGACCATGACACAGGTTTATGAAATTATGGAGACTGAGCATACCTGGGTTATTTCGTTCGAAAAGGAATAGCAGGACTTATCAACATTACAGGCAGGAGTTTTCTTACTGCGGTAAAACTATTGCAGACTCCTGCCTGATTCGTTTATGATATTTCTTGCTTCTTAGCGACAGAGATCGCATCCGGAGCCGTATTGCCAATACCTAAAAATTATACACGAATCCCAGGAACGGAATCCCCGGGAAAATGGCATCTTCGTTTATCGCCGTTAAAAAGGCCAGGTCGACCGCCAATCCTTCACCAAAAAATCTGACCCCGTACGATACCAGCGGAGCATCCACGCCCGGCAAAAGCCAGCTCTCCCCTAACAGAGACATCTTCCGTGCAATCCTGGTCTCTCCCCCGACGATAACATACGGCTTGTCGGCCCAGTCGTCTCCGGCGTAACCGTACCCCAGTCCCACCGTGAAGTTGTGATCGGAAGAACCCATCGTCCCCAGAAGATTCAGCGTCCCGATATATTCCGGCTCATCGAATGAGATAATATCGTCGTCATCATCAGGGTCGTCGTCATCGTCGAAATCCGGAAGCCGAATCAAAAGGAAACTTACGGCGAAATCGATATTCCCTCCCAGGTTAAGCCCCACCTTGGGGGTCAGGAAAATAAACTGCTCATCCGGAATACTCAGCCCGGGAAAAATGGAAACACCCGCCCCGACCGAAATATTGTCGGTAACTCCGTAGTTGACGCTGGGGAAAAACAGATACCAGAGCGAAAAGTAGCCCTGGCCCTGCTCCAGCAAGCGGCCGTTTGACGAGAAAATCAGACGCGTCTTATTCGGGTTGGGAAACCATATCTTCCCCCCCTTGACCTGCGACTTCGATATCTCCTTCACATCCACGATCTTGGCGATATCAATTGTCAGTTCCCCCATCTCGGTTTGAAACCGTACGGTCTCCTCTCCGACTTCGATAATCTCTCCTCTTACCGATGTCCCGTCCGACAGCTCCAGAACCTGGGTATTTCCCTCCTGTGGAACAGCCAGCTTTTCCCGGATATCCGCCGCGCCGGCCGATATGGCGCAAAAGATAAAAATAATCGATAATACTGCGTACGGAACGAAACCGAAGTGCCGCACTTTACACATAGTACACTCCTAATCTGGTTTTTGGGGAATTGCCGGGAAGAATTCCCGCTTCCGCCATTAACAAACTACCCCATAGCCTCGGAGAAGTCAAGAGAGAAGGAACTTATTCTAAGACGGGGATTTGTGAAAAGCGTCGATTCCCGATGCGTGTTCAGCTTCGGTTGCTATCATAAGAAATAGATTATGCGAACATGAAAAATCCGGCCGAATATTATCGGCCGGATTCTTTTCTTTCTGCTTCATTCCACCCGGGATCCGGGCGTGAATCCTATTGGCCTAATTGTCAACACCGTAACATTTGACATCTTCATTAAAAATATAAGGCCCCTTCAGACCTATTTCGAACATCTTGAAATAACGGCCTGATCCTGGTCTCGTATAGGGTCCAAGTTGTTGATAAGTCACGCCCCAGATTCTTTGAGTTTTATCATTAAACAAGGCCTTCTGTGTTTCCCGCACTACGGCTTGCAGAGGCTTTCCAATCGGCTCACCGGTATATGGATTTATCGATATCACCGATAGTAATCCTTCTGCCTTAAACGCCGTCTCATAATCACCACATTCAGTTATGGTCGAAGTCTGAGTCAACTGCACCGGCCCCGATACATATACATAATCCTCCGGGCCGGACGAGCAGAAGGGCTTGGGAACGGTCTGACCCCATTGAATGGTAATACTCAGGAATCGCGTTTCAGCAACCCTGGGAACAGCTCCGGCGATATTGAAAATCAGGGCATGCCCATCGGTGGTAATAGGAACATCCTCCGTTACATTTTCAAGCGGTCCTCCTATCAGGCCGCGCAATTCCACCGGGAGTTCATTATAGATAATCGCCGGAATTACTCTGAACGGGCTATCGTTAATCTGGCCGGTCGGCATCATGGGTATCTCAGGGTCTAACAATCCTGTACGCATCATATCAACCGCAACGAACTGCTCGGCGATTTCCCAGTTCAGCACTTGATGATTCGTCGTCCCCGGTATATTGGCTTCGAAATGCGCGTTTGCGATGGTCCATTGCCCCACCCGGAACAAACGCATATGTATTCGCAATGGCAGGTAATCGCCGCAGGCAAGTTGTATGCAGCTGCCCACCCAGCCGGGACCGACGCCGTATACCGATTGCACGTCTCCGCCCAGAGCGTCCTCCCACCGCGAATTAAACGGAGGCATCGGCGGCAATCCAAAGGCACTCCGGTCTCCGTCAAGTGCCAATAGGGCCGCCCTGATATCACGAGGATCCGCTTTCCCGATAAATATCAGGTTGATCGGATCTTGCGGATTTCCCGTAAAATCATTTCCGGTATAAGGCCAGAATTGCGTTTCGGCATCTCCGAACGCGGCCGTTACGATCAGCCCCGGAGCGGGAGGACTGGCCACCGGATAAGCCAGATTCATAAGGTCATGGATTTCAGTTGCAGGATCATCAGGAATCGTATCTATCGGATTCTGATTTGAATTGCACCCTAACGCCAGAACGGCGATAAGGCAAAGCACCCCGGGTAACACCTTGAACTGCTTCATAAAGCACCTCACAGAGAATTGTATTGGACCATCCGAGGCGGCGCATGGTACATTTGCCGCACCGTCCCGTAAGTGATTTCAAGAGATTCATCGGTCTTCGGCTGTTGTAAGAGACTTGATTGAATAAAAACGAATACCGTAGCTGGTCTTACTTATGATGCGGTCGCCGAATCCTGTCGATCAATCGACAATCAAAGACTCCACGAATAGGTTTTTAAGATATTTTAATAATACTTGGAATTAATCGTCTGAAATATATAGCACTGCCGATATGTTGTCAAATCAAATCCAAAAGGTCCTATTTTTTTCCCGGTCCCGTCGAAAAGTCGCGATTTACCATCCACAAAATCCCTACAACATCGGTGGTGAAAATTCAGCGCTCCCCTTATATGAAAGGACGTCTGAATTATGCCTAAGACCCCAAATCACCACCAAACTACTACAATTTTTGCTTATTCGAAGTGCCTAAACCCATTTCCTCCCATTTTTATGAGCCACAGACTGTTACCGAGAGAAAACAGATAAAACGCATGTCAAATGTACAAAACAAACCCATTTCATGGCACTATACTGGGAGATACCGACTTACAGCGAAAAATCCCGAAAACGGCCTTACAAATCACTCGCGATTTTGCCAAAAAAGAACGCCGCCGGAATTACATCCCAACGGCGTCAATATCAAATTTGATATGATTCTAATCCTGCCTTACCTACACCCTCAGCTTGGACAGGATTTCGGGGATGTCCTTGAAGGTCCTGGCCGGATGGGCGCCCGCCGAGGCCAGTACTTCCAGCTTCTCTTTCGCCGTCCCCATCTTCCCTTCCACGATCGCACCGGCGTGCCCCATCCGTTTGCCCGGAGGAGCGAAAATCCCTCCGATCATGGCAATCACCGGAGTCTTCATCTTCGATATGGTGTCGCAGGCCCGCTCTTCGTAGACTCCGCCGATCTCACCGGTCATCACGACCGCCTTGGTCGCCGGATCTTCTTCGAACTTCTGCAATATCTCATCAAAGGTCGAACCCAGGATCGGGTCGCCTCCGAGTCCCACGCAGGTCGATTCCCCGTATCCCGACCGGGTCAGGGTATCGGCAACGTAGTACGTAATCGATCCGGACCGGCTGACGGTCCCGACCCGCCCCGGGGTGAACGCGATATCGGGCATGATGCCGAGGTTTGCCTGCCCCGGAGTGATAATCCCGGCGGTGTTGCCTCCGATAACGGTGGCACCATGCTTGACCGCCTCTTTGCGGACATACAGCATATCGTGAATCGGGATATGTTCCGGGATCACCACCACGAATTTGATTCCGGCCCGGATGGCTTCGATCGCGGCCTCCTTGACGAATTTCGCCGGGAGGAATATGACCGAGGTATCCGCTCCGGTCGCTTCGCGGCATTCGGTGACGGTATCGAACACCGGTTTCCCCTCGACCACCTGTCCTCCCTTGCCCGGAGTCACCCCGCCGACAATGTTGGTGCCGTACGCGATCATGCGTTTGGCGTGAAACGAGCCGGCTCCGCCGGTAATCCCCTGCACCAGGACTTTCGATTTTTTATGCACAAGTATTGCCATATTATTTCCCCTCCGCCATCTTCGCCAGTTCCACCGCCCGCCTGGAAATCTCCTCGATGGGGGTTTCGATTCCGTGAGCTTCGACCCTTTCGAACATTTTGGGATTCTCTTTCCGCGCCTCCTCGAACAGCCGGACCCCCTCCTGCCACATGTTACCGGTCATGCGCATCACCATCGGCTTGGAGAGACCATGATCCTTGAGGAACATAATCACTCCCTTGGCGAAATCGTCGCACCGGGAAATCCCTCCGAACCGCGCTCCGAAAATAGCCTTCACGTTGGGATTTTCATCGAGCAGGACCAGCATTTTGGCGATGCGTTCCGGCGAGGGGCCTCCGCCCGAATCCATGAAATTGGCCGGAGTGCCGCCGTAGTAATGAATGAAATCGTTCCCCATGATGCCGAAACCGGCTCCGCCGGGGAACATCCCGATATTGCCTTCGAGATCGAGGTAGGGGATTTCCCACTCGTGCGCCTGTTGTTCGCGGGGAGTCATCTCCCCCTCTTCGTGACGCTTTTCGATTCCCATCGTGGCCAGTTCGGGGTGACGGAACACGGCGTCATCATCGAGCGACACCCGGCTGTCGGCGGCAATCAGTTTCCCATCCGCGGTGACCACGAGCGGATTGATTTCGGCCAGTTTGGCGTCGTACTTCTTGAAGAGCCTGAACAGCCCTTGCAGAATCGGAGCCGCCTGTTTGGTTTGTTCCGAATCGAGCCCGCACTTCTTCGACAGTTCAATGGCGTCGAATCCGTACATCGGCTCCTCGATATCGTACAGCTTCTTATGGATTTTTTCCGGACTCTTGGCGGCCACCTCTTCAATATCCATTCCCCCTGCGCCGGAAACAATCACGACCAGCTTGTAATTGAGGCGGTCGATGGTAACCCCGAAATATATCTCTTTGGCGATATTCAGTTTCGGCTCGACCAGGACCTTCTCGACCTTGTAGCCCTTGATCTTCAGGTTGAACAACTGCTCGGCCGTCGCTTTGACGTCGTTGGGGTTTTCGACAACCTTGATTCCTCCCGCTTTGCCTCGTCCGCCGGTCAGCACCTGAGATTTCAGGACCACCGGGCCGCCGACTGCTTTGGCCGCAGTAACCGCCTCGGAAGCCGACGAAACCACCTCCCCTTTGGGGATGGGGATTTTAAATTCGCTGAAGAGCTTTTTCCCTTCATATTCGTAAAGCCGCATAATGTAAACCTCTATCCAGAATATTCTTATTCAAGTCGGAGAAATTTAATATATCGAGCGATAAAGTCAACAGAATGAATTTTGAGCCCTAAAGAGCGATTTCCAGGCCGTCCTCGGCCACGATAAACCGGTCAGGGCCGGCATTGGCGGCGAATTCGGTCATTTTGGCGAGATCGTCATCCCCGATATGAGTCAGGAGAATCTTTCCGACCCCATATTTATCGCACAAGCCAGGCAGCGCGGCCAAATCGATATGCATGCTTTCGATGATCAGCAAGTCGACTTTTTTCAGGTGTTCCGCGATATCGTCCAGCGAACCAAGGTCGGCGGAATAGAGGATGTCTTTCTCGGAAGTCCCGATCCGGAACGAATAGCATTGCCTGAGATTGGGGTAGCCGTATCGGGAGATGATACTCTGTTCGTCCTGATGGTGGGTATTCGGAATCGGTGCGATCTTAATATTCCTGTCGTCGATTACAATTTCCCCTTCAATCGGGTTCAGAATCAGATTGAATTTGAGTTTCTCTTTGAACAGGTAACAGGCGGCGAGGTATTTATCGATGATGTCAATCGCCTCGGATGGCACCCAAATATCGAGCTGACTTTCCTTTTTGGCGGCGTACATCATCTGCACGAACAGGGCCAGTTCGCAGCAGTGATCGGAATGCATGTGCGAAAGAAAGAGGTGATTGGTATTTTCGGGATTGAATCCCAGCCGCTTATATGCCGAACAGATACCGGTGCCGCAATCGAACAGGTACTGCTTGTCATCGACGGTCAGGATATAGCCGGAAGAATTCCGTGTCGTCGAAATATTCCCCGCCGAACAGCCGAGGACGGTCCATTTGATATTCTGTGCCATAATCTAATTGAATTTAATTCGCGAAACGATTTCGACAGCCTTTTGGCACTGCTCCATGGTGACATCGAGGTGGGTCACGAAACGGATTTTGGTTTTACTGGTCGAAAAGGCCCAGACTCCGTTATCGTGCAATTTGCCGGCAACGATATCTGCGTCTATTCCTGTTCCTTCGACGTTTACGATGACGATATTGGTCTCGACCGATTTGGGATCGATAGAAAATCCCGGAATTTTATTGAAGCCTTCGGCCAGTACTTTGGCTTTGTCGTGATCCTCTTTCAGGCGCGCGATATTGTTTTGCACGGCGTACAATCCGGCCGCGGCCAGAATTCCGACCTGACGCATCCCTCCGCCGAACAGCTTGCGGATTCTTCGGGCCTTTTCGATAAAGGGCCTGTCGCCGATGATCATGGACCCGATGGGAGCCCCCAAACCCTTTGAGAGACATACGGATACGGAATCGAACGGCTTAACCAGGTCGGCCAGAGGAATCCCGGTGGCAACATGGGCATTCCAGATGCGGGCGCCGTCGAGGTGCATCAAAAGGTTATGGCGGTCGGCGACCTTGCGGATTTTCTTTATTTCATCCAGCGGGAAAACCGCGCCGCCGTGACGATTGTGCGTATTTTCGATCTCCACGATTTTGGTAATCGGCATGTGGATATTCGCAGGGCGCACCATGCTTTCGATCTGTTGGGCGGTGAACATTCCGCGCTCGGTGGTAATCATGTTTACCAGAAGGGACGAATGTATGGCCGGTCCGCCGGTTTCATAATTGATGATATGGCAGTCGCGGTCGCAGATGATTTCCCAACCCGGTTCGGAGATGGTGCGGAGAGAAACCTGGTTACCCATTGTTCCGGACGGGACGTACAACGAAGCCTCCCGTCCGAACAGCTCGGCGACATAGTCCTGCAGGCGGTTGACGGTCGGGTCATCGCCCAGAACATCGTCGCCGACTTCGGCTTCGGCAATGGCGCGGCGCATTTCCGGCGACGGTTTCGTCACGGTATCGGAACGTAAATCGATAATCTGCATAGATCACTTCTAAATGAAATACAGGTTCTATTGGAAATACGGCAAAAATCCCGGAAGGGTCAATAAGTACATCACTAATCCGCTGACCAGGGGAACCGAGGTATTGTCGTCGATTTTGAATGAAATCCCTTCGGTCACCGCGGCAACAATAGCTCCGATAACTCCCACTTTAAATGACAACTGCGGAGCCGCCCAAGCGACGAGCAACGCAGCCACGAGAAAGGCCAGTGAGCCCTCGAAAGACTTCGTCCGGAATTTATGTTTCCCGAATTTGCGCCCGATCAGGGCCGCGGCGGTATCTCCGACGATGATAAAGGCGATGCTGGCGATAGCAATCGGTTTTGGGAAGAGGGCGATTGACAGGGTCGATGAAATCAGGATATAGAATGCCCCGGTAAAATCCCCCCGCATTTCATGGCTTCTTACGATGGGAGAGATAATCGGCCGAATAAAATCCCACATTTTCCAACCCCGCAGCCTGGCAATATCGATGAAAATCATGACGGCGGTTACGGGGATCATTATGGCGAGAGCTGTCCCCCTGGACAAGTCCAGGTAATAATACCCGCAGGGAATGACAAGGGCGCCGAGGTGTGTCAGTTTTCGATAGACCTCCTGACGCATCGGCATGAGATTTTTATCGTTGTCTGTCAAATCATTCAGGCTCTGGAGTCATCCGTTCCTTAACGCCCAGCAGCTTTATCCTTTTGGCTTTGCCGAGATAATATTCGATATCATGCTTCGCAAACAGGTCATCGCGCCATTTTTGGCGATATTCGACCAGATGCCGGTTCTTGAGTTCCGTTACTATCTGAGGCTTCACCTGGTCCAAAGTTTTATTAAATTTCTTGTCGATAACCTTAATAATATGATATCCAAGCTCGGTTTTAACCGGATGGGAAACTCCGCCGACCTTGGTCGCCATGGCTGCATCGTAAAATTCCGGCGGCATCTCATCCGGGCCGATGTACCCCAAATCCGCCGCAGCAACGCGGATTTCTTCGGCGCCGGGGTAATATTCACGTGCCAGATCGAGAAAGTTAATCCCCGATAACGCTTGATCCCTCAGATATTCACCGAACAACGAATCGTTTATGATGATATGCTGGACCTTCAGCGGTTTTTCGATAACGAAGCGATCGATATTTTCATTATAGTAAGCTTCCACCATACTATTGGTAACATTGAAATCGACGTCCGATCCGCCTTTGGCGATTACCGCCTTTTTATAAAAATGATTCAGCATGTCCCGTTCGGCGACTACGGCGGAATCATCGGCGTAACCAAGGTCGTCACCGGCCTGGATGATTAAGAACTGCCGCGAAATCAATTTCAAGGCTTCCTTTTTATCATCAGGAGTCAATTTGTTTTTCCCGGCGTACCTTGAATAATCCTCATAAAGGGTCGGGATTTTCACGTGATAAAGAGTGTCCCTGCCGTTGACAATGACCGACCAGACATCTTTGCGAACCTGGTAAAAATTCTCGATGGCCAAAGCAGAATCATTGAATTCGTAACTGGCGGCATTATACAGCGAATCCGTAATTGCCATAGCCATAACTTTGGCGATATCTCCGCTGATATGATTATAAGCCATATCATAGTACTTGCCTTCGGGTTTAACCGTCATGGAATCAGTATGGTCCAAAAGTTCCACGATATGCCAGCCATCCTGGGATTTAAAAGGCTCGGTTACAACTCCGGAATCCAGCGAAAATACCGTGTCCTCAAAATCCTTTATAAAGGAACCCCTCGCGAAATAGCCGAGGTCCCCGCCTAAGGGGGCGGATTCATAATGCTGAGAGTACTGCCGGGCAAGCTCCTCAACGGTAGCTCCCGCTTGATGCATGGCATAATATTCGCGAATCAGAGCCTCGGCGGCGGAATCGACCTGTTCCGGAAGCAATCCTCGATAATAGGCGGAGTCTCTTCCGACCAGAAGGCCCTTGCTGCTTATCATGATATGCCGGGCATGCACCTGTTCCGGAATAAAAAATATTTCCGGATGAGCCTGATAAAAACTATCCACCATCGCCGAATCGATTTCGATTTTATCGAGGATCATTCTGCGATACAGATAATCCAGATAGAACGCGCGATAGCGGTCAATATAAGTAAAATAATTGTCAAAATTGGACCTCAAATCGACATATTCGGCTTCAAGCGAAATTATAGAATCAAGGATAATACTCTGCAGGGTATCGAAGTAAGTCGTGGAATCGAGATACCCCCCACTTTGCAGCAAGTTACTCCGGTTTAGCCGCCTGATCAGGTCGGAGGCCATCACTTTATTCGTGGAATCGATTAAAGCCAGCGGAAAGTCATCTGCAGTTACGGTTTCAAGCGAAATGAACTCCTCCGGCGGTAATTCCTCGGCGACCTGCGGTTTACCGCAGCCGCCGATACCAAAGTACAAGGCGGTCGAAAAACTGAATAGAAATATGAACTTTCGCAATATCCCCATTTCACACCCTCTATTGAAAAATATTAAACTTGAATTTATACAATGATTCCGGAAAAGCAAGCCCAAAGAAATTCGGGGATGCTCAGATTACCGGCGCAAATGGAGAGGGTTGGAGGTTTTCGGGCGCTTTCTGGGAGTCGGAATTCACGCGACCGGGACTCGAGCCTTTAAAGGTAAGGTAAAAAGTGGTGCCTTTGCCGGCACCGGTAGATATGCTGACTTCTATATTCAATGAGGCGGCGAGACGAGAGACTATGGCCAACCCCAGGCCCGTGCCATCCCGTTTGGTGGAATAGAAAGGATCGAATATCTTCGGCAAAGTGGCATCATCGATTCCGGGGCCGTTATCTCCGACCTGAAGCAGAACCTTGCCGTCCTCAAGATAATCAATATCAATATTAATCTCTCCGCCGCGATCACCGAGAGCCTGGCAGGCGTTGACAATCAGGTTTATCAATATTTGGCGCAACTGATCCTGATCGCTGTAGACATAGATATAAGATTCGGCGGAAGCGAATTTCATGGCCATATTGGGCTTGAACGACGGGTGGTGTTTGATTACTTCGAATACGTCGCTCACCAGTCGGCACAACTCGACCCTGCTAATGAGAGCACGGTTACTGCGGGCATACAACAAAAAGTCCGATAGAATCTCGTTAAGACGGCAGGATTCCCTTACGATTAGATCCATCAAACGCTTGTTTTCCCCCGAGACCTCCAGTTCCGAACGAAGAACCTCCACCGATCCTGAAATCGCCGCCATGGGATTACGGATTTCGTGGGCAATCGCCGCCGACAATTCTCCCACCGCCGCCAGCTTATCGGCCGCCCGGATTTTTTCTTCGAGCTTTTTGGTTTCGGTCAGGTCCTGAAAAATCGCGATTACGCCTCGGACCTGCCTGTTATCGTCAAGCAACAAAGAAGTCGACAATCCGATCGGGACCTTGCGCCCGTTTTCATCGATTATTTCGATCTCCCCTCTATCCGAGGCCTTATTGACGATCAGGGCGTCTTCGAGCATTCGAGCCAGGTGCGGCATTCTCGAAGAGAAAATCTCTCGAAAATCTTTCCCCTTGATGTTCTCTTCGCGATAGCCGAGAATGTCTTCGCCGGCACGATTGAAATAGACGATTTTTGCGGAACGATCGATGGTCAGAAGACCGGAATTGAGGTGTTTGAGGATATCGTCCGTTTCCAGTTTTGCCTGGCGCAGGGCCAGGGAAGTATCGGCCAACTGACGGTCGCGAGTTTTAATCCTTTCGACCAGAAAGCCGGAAATGAAGGCGACCAGGAAATAGGTCAGGATGTGCAGAAAAATCGAATAGAAGGTGACATCCTGCGATAAAAAAATGGCTTCCAGAGCCTTGCTTGAAGAACCGGGGTGCCCCTCGATTCCAAGAGACAACCAGATACAGGCGGCATAGGCCAGAGATATCAGCGAAGCAATAGATAGGGTTCCGGCAAGCCTGCTTACCAGGGCCGCGGAAATTATGGTCAGGACGAAAATTCCGGAAAAAACGGAATTGATGCTCCCGGTCGTATACACTATTCCTATTACTACCGTTATTTCGGCCAGGGATTGAATGAACGGGAGAAAGCGGTGGAGGATATCGAGCTTTACCCAGCGGTTGATGAGATATATAACAGGAAGCGATAAGGTGGTAAACGAGTACAGGACGAAATAGGATTGAAGGAATCTCGGAAAATGCAGGGCGAAAATAACGATCCCGGAAACGAGGATATATGTCGTCAGCCTGAGCGGCAACATCCAACTGGGACCGATTGTCCTGTTTGTATCATGCATCGCAAAATAAAAGGGCGCCGAAATCCGGCGCCCCTTCCCTGCATTTCTCTATACTAAATCTTACCGATAATATCGAACATCGGAAGATACATCGCCACGAGAATACCGCCGATTACGGCACCCATAATCACGATAATCATCGGCTCGATCAAAGAAGTCAACGCGCTGACAGCGGCATCGACTTCCTCATCGTAGAAATCGGCGATTTTGCTGAGCATTTCGTCGAGACCGCCGGTCTTTTCACCGACCGAAATCATCTGGGTCACCATGGGCGGAAAAACGCCGGATTCCTTCAGAGGACCGGTAATGGTGTCGCCTTCGGCGATTGACAGCACGGCCTGGCGAATGGCTTTGGATATGACCGTGTTGCCGGCGGTTTTGGCCGTGACTTCCATGGCGTCGATAATCGACACACCCGACTGCAGAAGCGTCCCGAGAGTCCGAGTAAATCGCGCCACGGCGGATTTTCTGATCAGGTTACCGAAGACCGGCGACTTGATCATGAACTTGTCGAATATCTGCCTTCCCGAATCGGTCTTAACCCAGAAAATAAATCCGGTAACTCCGGCTGCCGTCGCCAGCATCAGGTATAAGAAATTCGATTGCAGGAAATGGCTGATATTGAGAATAATCTGGGTCGGAGCGGGGAGTTCGGATCCCAACGACTCGAACATTTTGGCGAAGGTCGGCACGATGAAAGTAAGCATACCGAGCGTTACGCCGGTCGCCACGATAGCGACCACGGCCGGGTATACCATAGCACCTTTGACCTTGCGAACCAGGGCGTCGGCCTTTTCCCGGTATACCGAAAGACGGACCAGAATGGTATCGAGCGCGCCGCCGATTTCGCCGGCCTCGACCATGTTGGTGTACAACTGGTCGAATATTTTGGGGTGCTTGCTCAGCGCTTCCGAAAGAGTCGAACCGCTGGCGACGGAGTCTTTGACCTGGACGATAATCTTACCCAGCTCCCTGTTTTCGGTCTGGCTGGCGAGAATTTCGAGACATTGTACCATCGGTAAACCGGCCCCGATCATGGTCGCGAATTGGCGCGTGAAACGGGAGATATCGATCTTCTTTACTCCGGTTCCGATTTTGATTTTAATTTCCGCCGGTTTCTTGCGGATACTGGTAATCATGATGCGGTTTTGCCGCAGGATTCTTTCCAGTTCATCCCGGCCGCCGGCTTTCAATTCTCCCTGAACTATGGCTCCAGCCAGCGTTTTGCCCTTATATTCGAATACTGGCATAATTTATTACCTTTCCGAACCCGCCATCAGGCCATTGCCGGCGATTTGCTTCGGGCCAACATTTCGTTGAGTTCCTGAATATTGGAACTGTACCCCATGGCATCGCCGATGGTTATCTTTCCGGCATTGTACAGTTCCGCCAATGATTGATTCATTGTTTTCATACCGTACTTCTGACCGGATTGTATCATACTGTATATTTGATGTACTTTGTCGTCACGAATAAGAGCGCGTATCGCCGGAGTCACCACCAGGATTTCAAGGGCCAGGGCCCGTCCGCCGCCGACCTTGGGAATCAGGCATTGCGAGACGATGGCCTGCAAACTGAATGATAGTGATACCCGCACCTGCTCCTGCTGATTCGAAGGAAAAGCATCGATAATGCGGTTGATCGATTCCGCGGACGAATTGGTATGCAGAGTGGCGAAAGCAAGGTGACCGGTTTCGGAAATATTCAATGCCGATTCGGTCGTTTCCAGATCGCGCATTTCTCCCACCAGCACGACATCGGGGTCTTCGCGGAGGGCGAACTTCAAGGCCGAAGCGAACGACTGCGTATCGCTGTAGACTTCCCGTTGATTCACGATCGATTGCTGATGACGGTGCAAATATTCGATCGGATCCTCAACCGTAATGATATGGCACTGGCGTTCTTTGTTGACCTTGTCGATAATGGCGGCCAGCGTGGTCGACTTTCCCGAACCGGTCGGCCCGGTTACGAGGATTAAGCCTCTCGGCATTTTCGCGAATTCCGCAACCGCTTTGGGCAGGCACAGTTCTTCGAAAGTCTTTACCTTGTACGGTATCTGTCGAAGCGCCACGGCAACATTCCCCCGCTGCACGAAAACATTGCAGCGGAAACGGCTCATGTTCTCAATCCCGAAAGATAAATCGAGTTCCGAATTCGTTTCGAATTTCAGTCGCTGCTTTTCGTTCATAATGGAATAAGCAAGCTTTTTGGTCAAATCCGGAGTCAGTGAGTCGTACGGCATTCTAACCAGTTTGCCATCGACGCGAGCCACGGGAGGAGATCCAACGGTCAGATGAAGATCGGAGGCGTCCATCTTGACCATTTCCTCGAGAAGTTGCCGAAGACCTACCATATATATCTCCTGAAAATAGGAATGTTATCGCATATATTCTTACTTTCAATATATCGGTAAAACATCCGGATTCTTGAAGATTATTAAATTCCGAGCGCAATATAAATCGTTGCATTTGAGCGAGTTAAAAGAGGGGGAAGATATCTTAAAAATCAGGAGTTGGTGGTGGCTATGACTTCTTCGTAGGAAATCGCTCCCTGCCTTAATTTATCGATGGCGGCCATTCTCAGGGTTAACATCCCCTCTACGACTGCTTGTTTCCGAATTTCGGAATCCGAGGCTTTCGCGAGGATTAATTGGTCAACCGCCTCCGAAATCGGCATAACTTCATAGATACCGGTTCGGCCCGATCGGCCGGTTTGATTGCATTCGGCGCATCCGGTCCCCCGCACTCCCACGAGGCCTTTGGTAAATTCTTCGGGGGCATTCAATGCCCGGATTTGCTCCTCGGTAAGGTCGTACTCCTCTTTGCAGTGCGAGCAGACTTTCTTCAGAATACGCTGCGCCATGATAAGCCGGGTTGCCGAGGAGACCAGGTAATTCGGGATTCCCATATCCATCAGACGGCTGATGGCGGAAGGAGCGTCATTGGTATGCAGAGTCGAGAATACCAGGTGCCCGGTAAGCGCCGCGCGAATGGCGATTTCCGCGGTTTCGGCGTCACGAATTTCACCGACCATGATGATGTCGGGGTCCTGACGCAGGAAGGAACGGAGGGCGGCGGCAAAAGTCAGACCGATATCGGCACGCACCAGGACCTGGTTGATTCCGTCGAAGTTAAATTCCACCGGGTCTTCAGCGGTCATGATATTGACATCGATGGTATTAATCTGCTTCAGGGCGGAATACAGGGTCGTGGTTTTACCGGAACCGGTCGGCCCGGTCACCAGGATAATTCCGTAAGGAAGATGGATTGCTCTATCAAACCGTTTGAGCGATTCGTCCGAGAAGCCCAGCCTGGTCATATCGACCATCAGGGCCATGGGATCCAGAATACGCATAACCACCTTCTCTCCGAAGATGGTGGGCAGAACCGAGACACGAAGGTCGACCGTACGTTCCGCGATTTTAATCTTGATGCGGCCGTCCTGCGGGACGCGTCTTTCGGCGATATCCAGATCCGCCATAACTTTCAAACGCGACACCACGGCGGCGCGGTACTTGAACGGCAGCGGAGCCATTTCTCGCAGTTCGCCGTCGATACGAAAACGGACGCGGATACGCTTTTCATAGCATTCGAAATGAATATCCGAAGCTCCCGATCTGATGGCATCGGCGATAATGGAATCGACCAGTTTGACGAGAGGTTTGTCCTGAATGGCGGATTGGAGATCCGCTTCCGAGGGACCCTCCTCGGCTTCGACAACGACGATTCCCTCGTCATCCTCGAGCCCCTTAATTAACTGCGAGAAAGCGTTTTCGTCGGTGTAGTAGGTCTCGATTGCTTTAGAGATGGACTTTTCGGGAGAGATTACCGGTTGTATGGAGCACCCGGTAATAAATTTAATGGCATCGAGGACGTAAATATTGTTCGGGTCGCTGATGGCGACGATCAGGTTTTTCCCAAGTTTGGAAACGGCAATTACATTAAACTTGCGGGCGATATCGAGCGGGATCAGTTTAACGATTTCCGGGTTCAGCTCGACATCGGAAAGCCGGAGCGTTCCCATATTAAGCTGTTTGCCGACAAAGCTGGTGATTTCGTCTTCGGTATTGAATGCCCCAACCGCCACCAGGGCCTGATCGAATTTGACATTCTTATCCTTGGCGTGGGTCAGAGCGTTTTGAAGCTGTTCCTCAGTAATCTTGCCGGCCTTGACCAGCATGGCACCCAGTTCAGACATAAATCCCTTAAGCTCGTTTAAACTTGACTAATCCCTTTCGGCGGAGGCAGGATTGAACGCAAACAGCTCAGTCCTGGAAAATATCATCCAGCCTGTCGCCCGCAGATGTCGCAAATTCGTCGTTCAATGCCGTATTTTCCGGCTGGCTTTTGCTCTTCAGAGAATTGAAGACCTTGGTCAATTCGACAGAAGCTTCTTTGGCGTACAGCCGGACCATACCGATTGTCGTGCGATCGTCGAAGACAACCGCAAGGATCGAGCGATCACCCACAATCGACATGTGAATGTGGTCCTTTTTTCCCTGGTGGAACAGGACCGAAAATTCCGATTCGCCGACCAGACGGGCGATTTCCTTGGTAGATGCGAAAGAGCCGGCCAGCAATGCCGCCAGCGCGGTGGTATCGAGTGAATGGGTAAATCCCTGGCGAGTAATCAGATGCCCATCCTTATCCACCAATAAGGCGCATTTCGCCTCGGCCCCTTTCAGCATTTTCGAGAGGACGGAATCGATTCTTTCGATCTCTTCCTCATAGATTATCAGGTTGTCATCGTTCACGGAGGGCACCTCCTCTTATTTAATTCCGAATAGCCGTTTGAAAAATCCCCGTTTCTTCTTCGCGACAGCACGCTGCGAAGGAGCCATCCTTGGGGTCGGCATATCCGACAAAATTTTCTTTTCCTCTGGTTCCTGTTCGCTCATCTGAGCGGGAAGAACCTGGTTCTCTTCCTCGCGGGAAGCCGGCTGAAAATCGGATACGGTTATCCTTCTTTCCCGGCGTGCAATTCGAGCCGTGTTCGATCCCGGGAACGGCCGATGCGTCGACGTCCCGCCGGCATTCACGCCGACTTCTTCAACCTCGGATTGAGGCGGCCCGGCAGGTGACGGTTCTTTATGAACGGGGGGAGCTTGTGCAGCTTCGCTTTGAGGAATCGCATCATACGCCTCTCGCCGTACCAGACCGGGAACCTCCTCGGGTGTCTCCACCAGAGGTTCATCCGGCAATTCACGCTCTTCGGCAGCATGATAGGGTACGGCCGGATTGACCGGTTCCGCAGCCGCTTGCAGCGGAGGCGGCGGAGAGGGCGGCACCGACGCCGCCTGAGGCTTCGGGGGCGCGGCGGGTTTCGCCGACGACCGAGTGTTCTTAGCCTTTTCCAGAACCAGCTTGATGATCATTTTCAGGGTGTCGAACACTCCCGGACCGTTGACGGCCTCGGCGTCGAACGATATCCATCCGTTCGGATTCAGTTTCGCATCCAATTCGGCCTTGGGAAGAGCTCCCGGAAGATCCCTCTTGTTGTACTGCAGGACAATCGGGATATCGTTAATATCGTAACCGTACTCGGCCAGGTTTTCTATCATATTGGTGATTGACTCGATGTTTTCATCCATCTTGTCGGCCTGGCTGTCGGCAACGAATACGATCCCGTCGACCCCCCTCAACACCAGCTTGCGGGTAGCGTTATAATAAACCTGACCCGGAACGGTGTACAGCTGAAACTTGGCACTGAATCCATTGATTTTACCGATGTTGATCGGCAAAAAGTCGAAGTACAGAGTCCGGTCAGCCTCGGTGGCCAATGAAATCATCTTGCCCTTGGTTGTCGCCGGGACCTTCTTATGGACATAAATCAGGTTGGTAGTCTTCCCTGACAGCCCCGGCCCGTAATAGACAATCTTGCAGTTAACTTCTCGGCTGGCGTAGTTTATTGAAACCATAATTTATCTCAATCCCCAAGATGCTGGTGATCCGGTTTAGCCGTCCGCCTTCAATCTGGCGATAGCATTTTTTATTTCCAGTCGAATTAGCCCGATATTCACGTCCTTTTCCGCCGTAACCACCAGGACCCCGATACCGGCATCGGTAAAGAACATCTTGCCGGAATCGGCCTCGATCGTCACCTGAGCGAGCGGAGTCTGCTGCAGGCGGTCCAGCGATTTCTGAATATTCGTCGTAATCGAGGCCGCGAGGGCTCCGACCGTTTCGTCTTCCAGCGAGGTATCCATATCGGCCGCGATAACGATCCCGTCGTTGCCGACCACCATGGAACCGGTAATGCCGCTGGTCTTATTTAATTCTTCCAGTACTTGATACATATTTCCCCTCCGGGCTTGACGGCATTATCCTGCCGTAGCGTTCGGATATATATTTCTTGACCATTTCAGCCGCCTGGTGCAAACGGACGCCGACCAGATCATCATCCTCGCGATTGGAGATAGCCATGATGTTGAATCCGGCCACCCCGAGGATAAAGATCCGTTCCTGCTCGATAAATAAATCGATCCTTTGCAAACCCGGCGAGCTGTTATTCCGCTTTATAATATTGCTGTTATATTCCTTAAATAGCCCGGCCAACGGCGCCCAGGCCTCAACGTCCATTCCCTCCCGATGATACGATGCAACCGTCAGTCCTTCGTGGTCGACAATCGCGGCCAGCTTGACGGCGCTATGCTCGCCCAAATACCGGATGGCTCGCTCAAAGCCGTTGAGATCGTGGCCGAGGACGAACTCCGGGTGTGACTCCGGACGGCTGTTCCTGCTTTGTACAGACGAAACCTGACCACCTGACAATTCATCGGGCGAGATCGTGGTTACCGCCTGTTCTGCGGATTTTTCCTCTACACCGGCGAGCCTGGGAACATACTTGCGCCTCCCCCGATTATCTTCGGTCTCGCCGAGAATCGCGAGGTAAAAAGGTTTCGCGATAAACGGCGCAGCGATAATATGCAACAGAATGGCAGGGAAATACCGCGAGACGCCCATCGATAGAGCCGCGCTGATATTTACACCGTACATCACCGCTACGAATAATCCGAATATGGTTCCGATAACGATGCGGTAAAGGAAAGTCAAACCCGCTCCCTGAAACACCTGCAAAATCGAGGCATTCGATCGCATCACGAAAAACACCGCGGCGTACCACAGGATTTCAATAATGGCGTAACTGAACGAGCCGGTGCTGATATCCAAACCGAGCCTGGCCGGGAATAACACCATCGGGATTATTATGATAACCCCCGAAAGGAGTATCACCAACTGGCCGTCTTTTTTCGACACTGTCATAATATCCGCCCGTCTATCTAAAAAGGTCCTTATCGAGTTTTTCCAAAAGAGCGTTCATCTTCAAGCGGAGAGTCCCGAAATTCAATTTCCCATTCCCTTTTATCAGCAGCATACTGCCTCTAAAAGGAAGCACATTTATGATAAGATTCTCCGCCTCGATCAAAAGACTCTCGTATTTTCCGAATCGGGACATCCCCAGCTGGGACTGTATGGTCGATTCGATTTCTCGAACCACGGCACCGAATTCATCGGGAGAAACCCCGTCTTTCCAGCTCGATTCCGCAACCAGTCCCTCGCGATTCACCAGCAGAATCCCGTCGATTCCGGGAATTTGAGCCAGCTTCTCGATGACCTGATCGATGCCGAGGCCCGCTTCGGATTTCTTCTCTTCCCTGGGAGCCGGTTCAGGTTTCGAATCCGCGGTATTTGCCTGATTCACTACTTTTTCGGATTTATCGTCTGCCGAAGCAGATTCAAAATTCCGGTTATCACCGGTTTTAATTTGAACCGACGCTTCCTGGGGAATGCGATCACATAATTCCAAGAGCTTTTGGATCTGCACATTGGCCGGATCCATTTTTTGAAGTTTATCAAGCAATTTAGCCGCCTTGGGGAATTCCCCTTTACGGATATAAATCTCGGCCAGGAGCAAATCGGTGGCGAAGCTGTTTCCTTCAAGGACGACCGCCTTGTTTACCTCGATCTCCGCCCAATCGTACATACCTTTATCGAGATTGATACGAGCCATTACCATGTGAGCGGAAACGTAGTTGGGATGAATCCGCAATCCGTTCTGGCAAATCCGGAACGCCTGATCCAGCTGCCCCTTTTTGCGATAGGCATCCGCCAGGGCGGCGAAAATCTGAGAATTGGGATTCTCGCCCAGAATTTTATTGCATTTACCAATTCTATCGTCTAATTCGGCCACATTCATCGGATAACTCCGTCGTAATCACAAGATATTAAATTACAATACCTTATGTTACAAAAAATATTGCGTATTTATAATTATAACGGCCAGCATAAGTTAAGTCAATCCCTTTAAATCAGCTCAATATCTTCTTGGTTCGATACAATCCGTACAGCCAGATAAGGATCATTGCCAGATAAATACCGGTCAGTGTAAAGGCCGGTATCTGGAACAAAGATACGGTTTCCGCAAGAGCCAAAATCCTTGCCACGAGGAGCAGACCGAAACCAAAAGCAAACATCTGCCAGCTTTTGGAGAGGAGTCCCCCTTTTACAAGTGATAGTACTTTTGAGGCCCATATCAGGCATACCAGTGCTCCGATTAAAATCGCGATATCGAGAATCCCGGCCGGCGTATAAAAAAGTGCCGTATTTACCGCCGCATGGGCGGGTTCGCCTGCAAGGGAAATCGACACGAAAAATATTGATAAAATGTATCCCGCTTTCTTCATACCTATGCACCTTTCACCAACTTCACGGTTCGGTCGGCTTTCTTTATGGACTTGAAAAGATACTCGTCAATATGGTAGCGTTTTACCAGTTCGCGCCTTAAAGCCAGAGGCTCGGTAATTTCCTTCTTGATTCGTCCAACCGCCTGGCGATATGGCCCAAGGCCGAGAATGCAGTAAATATATTCCAACTGGTTGGAAAGCATATGTTCCAGGTCACTCATCACGTTGTGCATACGCACGGTAGCGGGGATCTTGAGAATTTCGGCGTAAAAACGATCGAACGACGGTCCGCTGTCGGTGCCGGGATCGAATCCCGGGAAGTATGTCAGGAAGCCGTTGCGGAATCCGGCCATGTACCGGTTGAACATCGGGTTTTCGTAGCCCATCAGGTCTTCGATCAGGGTGCGGATACGATAGAAGCAGCTGTTATAGAGAGTGAAGAGAATCGAAAGGACCACCTCTTCCTCGTTGGCGACATCGCCGCTTCCTCCCTGCACCCGTCCGGCCATTTCCACCAGACCGGTGCCGATCAATTTGTAAAGCGCACGATAGGTGACGAATTCTCCGACCGGCGAAGCCTCGATCAAATCGGGCATGGTTCTTTCGCCGTTAATCAGAGCCATGATCTTGAATTCTTCTATGGTAATCTTAAGCTCGTCCCGTTTGGTTTTGGGATTCGAGACCAGTCTTAACAGCACGTCGTCAGGGGGAAGGACCTTTTGGATTTCGACCCATTCGTCGATACGACGGGTCCCTTCCATAATGATATTGGTCGTATTGAGCTCCAGGGTAAACGGAGCGTTGCGAGGGGCCATACCTTCGTTGAACTTGAAATCTCCTTCTTCCCACGAAAAGAGATTATAGACAATCTCTTCCACCTGGAGCTTCAGACATGCCAGAATTTCTTCTTTGTCGAAGAGGTTCATATCAACCAGGGTGGTCCCAAGCTGCCTTCCGGTCTGCTTGTGCATCTGGATGGCTTTCTCAAGGTCCGACTTTGAGATGCGGCCGCGCTTGAGAAGAAGATTTCCCAACAAATCCTCATTGGAATTTACGGCAGATGCATATATCACCATGCCTTCGCGAAACGCGATTTCCTTGTGCCGGGCTCCGGCGGCAATTTCCAAAATACCGGTCTTGCGCCCGGTCGTAAGGAGTTGCAGGATATCGGGAAATGAAACCGTTTTTAGATTACCAGCTAAGCTCATAGACTTTCAGCTCTTTTGTCAGAACCATTTAATAGCAAAGGAAATCGCGGGATTTCCTGTAATTCTTATATTTTATCGGGATTTTGGGGCGCTTTCTTAACTTCGCACCCTGATGAATTTTCAATTTATGGACTTAATCCGCCCATCCGATATAAGCAATTCTACCGCACCGACTTGAGAGGTCAATACCAGGTTTTGGAATAATCGCTCGGAAAGTAGTATTGATTCTATTTCACCGGCCCGTCTGCGATCTACATTCCGACAAATAAACAGCAGGTTATTTGACGCAATGGAATCTCCCAAACACTCTATATCCGAAGCAGTTAACGTTTCCTTGACAATTACCAGCTTTTTGGTAGAGTTCAAATCCAAGGTGCCGTCAAACGCGCTTTCAGTCCTCTGGGCCAAAAGATACACTTCCAGTGAATCAAAGATCACCTTTGCCCCGCCGTTGAACAAATGGATTGTCATATTCGATGAGGATTCCGGGGCCGTTCCTGAAAACAACACTATTCGGTCATGCGACAGGTTGGTCTTATAGCGCGCAGCGATATCGGTCATCATTTTCTCCGATGCGGCCGGAATGTACAATGTTGAAGAATCGAACGATTCGGCAAGAGAAATACTTTCCATAATCGACGCAAACCGCCCCGATAGTTCTATCACAACAGGGGCGCGGAACCCGGCGTTCTTCAAATATCCCCGGACTACCCGTTCCGTTATGGAATAGTCCTTTCGAGGCAAATCGGATAAGAAAACGGCGGCGCGGTTATGCTCCAGCACCGCGATCAGCCCGCCGGGGGTCGAAAAAACGGTCAGTTTGTTTTGGTCTTTCGATTCGAATAACCCGCAAACCGCCCAAAAATTCGCGATCAGAAGGACCACGACAACTAGTAATCTCCGGGCTTTCAGGGATGCCAGAGCCTGGACCCCCATAATCAGCGAGGCAAAGTAGACAACCAGGAATCCTCCTCCAAGCGAAATTTCCAGGGGGATTCCGAAGGTTCCGCCGCCGAACAGGCGGAGTAGAAATATAGCTGCTGCAAAGAGGGCATTCAAGATGGATCCGAACATCAGCCCAAGCATCGGGACTATCAGGGCTCCAAATAGGATAATCACCTCTCCCACCACCAATATCGAAACCAGCGGTATTATGACCAGATTCGATACAAACGATATCGCCGGGACCCTTTCGAAATAATAGGCGCTCAATGGAAGCGCCACGACCTGGGCCACGATACTTATCAGGCTCGGGAAAATCAGATAGCGGTAGTACCAGCGCGTGTGCACTTTCCGGAATAACTTCCCCACTCGCGGAGTGAGGAATATCAGCCCCCAGGCGGTGGCAAACGACAATTGAAAACCGATATTATAAAGTTGCGCCGGATCGTACAGCAGGATGACGACCGCGGCCGAGGCGATGATATTATTCAGTTCCAGTTTGCGTTCGGCGGCTCTTCCGACCAGGACCAATATCGCCATCACCGACGCCCGCACCACGGAGGGCTGATTGTACGACAGGAAAGAAAAT
>Ga0209285_10000046_pt1 | contig 41077 bp, 33 predicted proteins | sample PPLLak3March2015_2_FD_187249 | JGI IMG/M metagenome (GOLD analysis project Ga0209285, IMG submission 187249) | Freshwater sediment microbial communities from Prairie Pothole Lake near Jamestown, North Dakota, USA - PPLs Lake P8 Core (3) Depth... | ecosystem: Environmental > Aquatic > Freshwater... | reverse complement strand
GTGATTTATTTCACATTTTACACAGAAAAGCAATAGGCCCCAAAAGGTGAAAATGTTGAAAAATAGCCGGTCCGCAGTTCCCCGCCACACAGACCGGCTCTCAACTTGCCCCCTTTCTAGATCAACGTGAGTTCTGTTTCTCACGGTTCTCCGGAAGTACGATGATGCCATAGTCTATCAGCTGTCCTGAATCTGTGGAGTCGGTCTTGAATCGAAATTCGCCCTGCTGGAGACCCGACAAATCGGCGTCACCCGGGATCGGGGAATCCTCAGCTTGTGCTCCCGAAACACACACCAGCAGCCCAAGGGACAGGAGGACTAAGCAGCCACGATAACTTCTCATGTCACAATATACATTTTCAATTCTCCTGATGTTACTTCATCGTTTGAATCTTAGACGGGGCGCTCGATGATCTCGATCGGCGGTCGGCACTTGCGGGGTACTCGGTGCCTGGCATTTCGAGGAGTTTGCGGAGAGTGAGAAAATCCTGATCACCGCAGCTCACTGTTAGTGATTGGCAATCAACGGGATATAAAAAGCGGGGTTGACTATCCAATACACAGAACTTTCCTGCTCAGCTTTGAGATTGCTTGAAAGCGGCCCCGACCTCACTCTCCGTAAACTTTGCTCAGATTCACCTTCTCGGTGAAAACAACCTACTCCATGGCGAGCGGAACTCGATGGAAGACAATAGACTAAATTTAGAGCAAATCGGTGATGTGACGTGCAGCCTCCAGCGCCCCATCAACCGGGATCGCAGCATAATCTACGTTTTTTCTAATATTGGCGATAACTTGATCTGCTAGTTTCTGTGGAATAGTCTCAGACAATTTCATTTTGACACCTGCATGGTGTCGAGCCAAACGCCCTGATACGTATTCTTCCTGTTCGCAATGTCCCTCAATTGGAAAATATAGAAATGGTTTTCTTAATGCGGTTAACTCAAGTGTGGTCATTCCGCCAGCTTGCACAATAGCAAGATCGCACGATGCAAAGTGCTCATATAAACGCGGGACATATTCTCGTATTTCCACGCCTTCTGGGATATTGATTGAGTCGCCAGCCAGTCGTGGTCCAGTTATCAAAATCATTCGAGTATCAGGTATTATCGCCTTGATAAGTGGAAATGCTTTTCCACACAGCTCAAGTAAATGACGACCGATCGATGTTCCTCCAATAGCACAGATTATCAACTTCTCTCTGCCGTAACCAAGTCGAGAACGGACATCATCAGTATCGCCGAATTCATCAGGTCGAAATGGCAGGATATAGCCGGCAAACTTATATCTGGCTAGCGCAAAAGCGCGCCGATTGGGCAGCATGAATCCAAATCGACGGTCAGGTACGTCTTCGGGCTCACCTACAAACAGTCCCAGATCATAGACTGGTGGCCTTTTAGGAAATCCAGAAGCCCATTTCCGGTTCATCACATAGACTCCCATCAATTCAAGGGGATTAAATGACATAGCATCAAATCCAACAAAATCATAAATCATTACAAACGGTGATTTTTTAAGATGCGGGCGCTTCCGAAAAGCTACGGCCAGATCATAGGTTTCATCTCCAATAAGAAGATCGTATCTGTCTCGAGTGGTTACACGGTCAACCAATTCTATATTGTGCTGCCATTGACGCTGAAATGCCATCGCGTATCGAAAAAGGTTAAGTTTGAATCCATGGGACGCTGTTTCAGCTATGAGGTTTTCATCAAGGTAGTCTGATGCCTCTGAAAGAAGTCGCTCTCCTTTTTCTTCAAGCAGGAGATTAGCGGGATGAGAAGCAAGCCAATAGATATTTACATCATTTCGAAACGCTCGGATCTCGTTGGCGATAGCAATATCTCTGATGACATGACCGAGGCCAAGTGAACCACTGATAAATAGAATCCTCTTACTCATAAGTCATTTTTCCAGATACTGGTCAGCTTACATTAGCTGACCAATTCCCTTTCGCCCATCAAATAATACAAAAAGGAGAATCTATTCTCAACTGTAAGTTTGTGTGCATGTCCCGCTTCTGACGGAAATGGACTTTTCCTCGATGCAAATATGAATAACGAAGAAAAACTGGCAGCATAACAAAAACCCTCAGTGGTAAATGACTGCCAAATCAGGTATCGTTCAGTACAAATTAATATATGGTTGCCGACGACGAATAGATATATTCCTTTGCATGTTCTTCGCACAACCAGAGGTAGTGACCTTCTGGGGTTAGTACCTTTTTCAATCCTCCCCAATGTCTTTCCTTGTCTTTTTCAACCAAAAAATTCCGCAATTGCCTTAATTGTGACCCCATTTTGGGAAATCTTGCCTTATCATTAGTCCAATACCTATACTCATAGTCAACTTCTTCAGGATCCGGGATAATTTCGGCGAGCTCATTCATAAGACTAATATCTTCTTCAAATCGCTCTCCATAATCTTCTGGCGCAATATCTGCCCATGGCCCAATAATAGGCGCGGCGTATTTTAGTATGGATACCAGTTTCTTAATATAGGGTGCCATATCGATTACCCATTGGGAAGGATTTGGTACTTCATAACATCCCCCTTCAATTACTGGATGCCATTCACCAGGAGCCTGACAATATAGTTGCAAATTCACCCTTTGACCCATCAGTCTTTTTCTCCATTTGGATGTATTCTGAGGTTTGAGGACAAAAATATTAGGGCAGTGTGATTCTATCTTTGATTGCTCTCGATTATAGTTTGAAGTAAACCCTCTTTGCGTTAATCTCCTTAACTCCTCTATTACTCTCTTAATATCAGTATTTTCTCCAGTAAGTGCAGCCTCTAAATCATCTATACGCTTTAATACATCATCCTCAGTGCTTTTCCAGAGTATTCCAAAAAGCAATTCTGACAATGAAACCATTTCCATTGTTTCTTCACATTGAATACTATATTGAGGCGGTAACATTTCATAGGCTTTCTGCAAATTATTAAATTTGAATTCGTGGCCACAAATTTTCCCCCTATGGCCAGGGCAAGGAACCATTTTTTTAGGTTCAAGTCCCGGAAAACGCTTTAATGTTAGCTCCAATCCATCCATCAATAATGCGAAATAATTATAGGGCAATGGTCCTCGTACACTTAATTCTACCATATTATTGTGTTCATGTGCAATAATTAACGCCAAATGTTGCCGATTTACACTATCCGATAGAAGTGCACCATTACGCCAATGTGTGTATGTTGTAAATCTATGTGATCTGGCAATAAACCATGATGGAATCCCCGCAGGAATTGTACTTAAATAATATCTTATTGTTATTTCGCGACAATTAATATTTTCTTTTATACTATTCCACATTTTAATATAATCGGGAGGGTCATATGGAAGCAGTTCTACGACTAAGCTGATGTCTCTATCTTCCAGAGTCCTATATGAAAGATCAAATCGTTCCATTAGCCGCAAAAAATGATTACGCATCTCAGGTGAAATATCACTCCATATATGATCCATATCAGATTTCCTAAATATTCCCATGCTATCAGTAACTTCCTTACTTTCCAATACTCTGCCAATATATTCAGAAACCCATTGCGGTTTCAATATTACAATATCTTCTAATGTCTCATCATTACTAAAATAAAGAATGTCACCCAATTCATGAAGCCATTGAATTAATACGCGTGAGTTTGGTCCTGAAACGTTGTGGCTCGCGAGTATTTTATACAATATCTCTATCGTAATATATTTATCCCTAATATTTCGTATTTCCTCAGCAGCTTCAAGCCATTCAGCTGGCCAAGTTTCGCCCATTAACGGGAGTTCTGAAGCAGTATCCTGAATTCGTTGTCTCAATTCCGCAATACCTGAATTAGTTTTATTACTAATCATACAATAATCAACGACGTTGTAATACGTCTCTCTAATTTTATTAATAGGTATCTTTGGTCCCGCCTGATCCATACATGTTGCAACAATGATAATTGGTGATTCAGGAGCAAGTGCTTTAACGGTATCTAACCATTTAAATAATTTGCCCTGTTCATATCCAAATCTTGCATTCCATACAATCAAAAACAGAGAACGGTTTGTTAAGAAGAATTGATGTGTGGCGTGATATATTTGCTGACCACCAAAATCCCAGGTCATCAGATTCATTTTAGTATTAGTATACTTTGGATGGTCCAAGATCAATTTTTTTATTTCAAGGCCGTGAGTAGTTTCTGACTGCGGATCAAATACCTCTCCGCGAAGAGCTCTTAATAAGGATGTTTTTCCGACACCTCCTTCACCGACTATAAGGAGTTTTGAAATCCATTGCTGTGAATCAGCTTTTTGACTCTCATGCAAATACGCAATAATTGCACTGGTACCTTGAGCCAATATTTCCGGAGGAGGAGAAAGTATCTTGTTATCCCCGTATTCCAATTCTTGAATATTCTGCAGACTACCAATACAATATGGTATTCTTGTGAACTTATTATGCGATATATCCAAAACAATTAGGCTAGATAAATGCCTTATTTCCTGAGGCAACGTTTCTAAATTATTATATGACAGGTTTAACGAAGTTAAATTTACTAAGAATCGAATGCTTTTAGAGATTTGGGATAAGTGATTATTATTAAGATATAGCGTTGTCAACTTTACCAGACTGCTAATCTTTTCCGGTAATATATTGAAGCGATTATTCTGAAGATATAGTACTTCCAGATTTGACAGTTTTGTAAATTCAGGTGGTAAGTCTTCCAGCTTATTGCCGCTAATATCCAATATTTTTAAGTCAGTCAAAGAGCCAATTTCGTGGGGAAGCTCAGTTAAATTCATGCCAGAAAGAATAAGGGTGTCTTGCTTATTTATTGCAGCCCTATTAATAATATTAATAATTTCTTTTTTTTCACCAGAACGCTCGGATTCCCTAATTTTGATTAGTCTTTCTATCTCAGGCTGAATGGTGCTTCCGTCATTGACTGCCAAATCTTGTTCTTCCAATTCCTCTGATAATTCACTATTAATCTCAGGATTAATAGTGTCTTTCTTATTTTCATCCATCGGTAGATCCTAATTAGCATTAAACTGTTCATGTTTCAAGCGACTATTGATTATTATCTCCAAATTACTCACTCTCCAAAATCCAAACCATTCTTTTAATCATATTATTCAATGAACTTGCTGATTCCATGAGTCAAAGCCGCAAATAATGTAGCATTTTCGAAATTTATACCTTCGGATTTGGCACTAATCTCAATCTCGCTAATTTAACACAATTTACGAATTGCTTTAACTGTACTATTATCTTAGAGAACATCCGTCATCGCCAAATCTAATATCCCGGGTACATCCCTGGGTTTTTTCGAAACCGCCCACTGCCAAGAGCCAAATCGCCCATCGGCGTTGATTGCCTTTACCCATTCATCCAGAAACCGTCTTTTCGTCTTGTCTTTCTGTGTATCCATTCCCTTACATTCCATTATCAAGGTTTGACCGTTTTTAAGCCTAATTATGAAATCGGGACGGTACTTTTTGACAAGACCATCGAAGATATAAAGAATCTCGAAACCAAGATGATCATTCTTCACCCATGCCTCGACGCTTTTATTTCGATCAAGTTCGTACATTTCCGAAGCTTCCCAGGTGCTGTCAAAGACACAGAAATTGATATGGGACCGCTTGGTGAATTCGCACGGCTTACCAGTATACCATGTCCGCATATGTCCGGTTGATCGTATGGGATGTTCCTTGTCAAAAATCGGAACTAATTTCGCGGTATTTTCAAACCGAATTGCTTCCCAGATATGCTGAACGATCTTATTCATGTTAAGAGTTAAAATCAGGCGCTTTTTATCTTCGTGCTGATAGAAAAGTGGCGGGAATATCCTGACCTTATCCGATTTTAAAAATTGCTCGACAATTCCTATGACCTGCGCCAAAAGAAACTCCTTATTCCCTTTCCATTCCTTTGGCTTTAATTGATCGTAAACGTCCCTGGCTGTTTCGAATATTATCTTCTGCATTCTGTATCGTTTGGCCAGATCCGCCAAGGTAATTTCGGCGATCTTTGTAACATCTGGCTTGCCTTCGACGACCGGAGCAAGATCGGCCAGAGTCCTGGTTTCGTAGGCATTAAGGCCTATGGGTTTCACCTGCTTCATATCGAGCGTCAAATTCGGCGTATATGTATGGTCGATCCGAATTACATTTGGCCAGGTGACTTCGAATTTTTTCTTTTCTATTACCGGTTCGATTTTGGTTTTTGGTGTGGGCGGTGGTGGCGGCGGTCCATCCTGGGATTCATGCGGCAAGAAAGTAAAGGGCACTCCAAAAATATTGACATATTCTGCCTGGAAGAGCTTTGTTTCCGGATCGATATCGTATGAAGTACGCCTTAAACCTCTTCCAACAACCTGTTCGCAAAGTAGCTGGCTAGTAAATGCCCTCAGGCCCATAATATGAGTGACTGTTTTTGCATCCCAGCCCTCGGATAGCATTCCTACCGATATTACTTTCTGAATCTGCTCGCCGGGTTTACCGATCTGCCCCACCGTATCCACAGTCAGCCTTAAAAATTCTGCCTGCTCTTTTTTGGATAACTTCCTGGTCGGTTCAAAGGTTTCTTCTTCCTGTTCGTCTTCGTCTATTACCGGAGCCGGTTCATCCTGCGATTCCGCCTGATCCAGTACCTTCGAGTCAATATGAAGTGTCTTCTCAGGAATGCAAATTTCATCAATTCGAATTTTGCCGCGATCAATCGAATACTTAACTCTAGCCGCTGTATGGGTAGTATTCGCAACTGTAATCATAACTGGAGGGACCTGTTGTCCCGCTTTTTTCCAGCTTCTAAGAGTTTCCAACCAGTCTTTGGCTAAAAGGTAATATCCATTAATGACTAAATCCGGTAAAGTCTCCTGTTCTTCTGCTTTCCGGTTTAAATCATCGCTGACATGCTGGTAAATATGATAGAGCTTGGACCGATACGATTTAGCATCCATTGAGCCGTCGTCTCGGATCACGACACGTGGAGTCTTAACCAGGCCCGACTCGATAGCATCATTCAGTCCGAAATCGCTGACAATCCAATCAAAAAGCGCCTCTTCGGAGCTTTTCTTTCCGGAGGGTGCAAAAGGAGTAGCTGAGAAATCATAACAATTAAGAACCCTTCGAGCCGTATGGATTCGATCAAGTCCGCTTACCCAAATTGTAGCTTCTTCAATATCCTGCTTCTTTACTCCCTTGACTTTCGATTCTGCCGGGACTCTCCAGGCGTGGTGTGCCTCATCATTTATAACAACAATGCTATTGGCGCTTGCCATATCGCCCATGACATCCCGGACGTAGGCTTCATTGCTTTTGGGTCCGCGTTTATCAACTGATTTCTTCTTAGCCAGCTTTTCTTCCGTATCCCAGGCCAGTTTATGCCAGTTTTGGATTCGGACTTTCCCCTGGCGAAGTTTTTCAATCAATCCCGATGGTACGACATTAAACTCATCGAAATAATTGCCTGCTGAAGAGGGCACTAATACCTGGAGTCTGCTTTTTACAGTTAAGCCAGGTGCAATTATGAGAATATTCTTTGAAAAGCGATTATCCTGGGGATACGTGATTTTGTTTAGAACCTGCCAGGCGATCAACATCGCCATAACGACCGTCTTCCCGGAGCCGGTTGCCATCTTGGAGCAAAGCCGCATAAATGAACCGCCATCAGTGCCTATGTCAATACCTACGGTTTGGGCTTTCGGTGCTTCATTCAGCCAAATCAAGGTTTCAATTGCTTCGAGCTGGCAAAAGAAAAACTGCCGGTTCGATTCCCTGGCTTCAGGGTCATTCCAGTGTTCCAATAATTGCTTCGTTATGCCTGTAACTCCGGTGTACGGTGTTGCTCCTTCCCGCCAAGCCCTAACTCTTTCGCGGATTTGATTAACAGCCGGTATTTCGATAAATTTACCCGGGTCATCGAATGCTTTTGAGCCCTCGGTGGCAATTACGTAACCAGCCGGGCGACGTCCCGGCTCGCGGGAAAAAGTACGTGTTTCACGATCGTACTTCCAATGCTCTTGCGGTTCGACGTAAGGAGAATTGATTATAAGCTTGTCTATTGTAGTCTGGCTCATATATCAAGTCCCTTTACCACCATACTCTCAATGCCTCGGTCATCGATGATCTTAACCGCTATCCGCCTATGCTCCCCAGCCTCGAAATCCAGCGAAGTTACGCCGCGATACATTTCGATTAAATCTTCATCGATTTCGGCTTTAAGATTCTTCGCCAACCTGGCCCAACTTTCATTTGGCCCGGCCATCGGGAAAAACACCTGACGAGGATAAAGACTCCTGCCATCATAATCGGTATCGAGCATCCACATGGCGATCTTTTCGGTCCCGCCCGATTCTACTTGGCCGGTCTTGGTGTTGTAATAATCGAAGCCCATAAGATCAACGCGGTATTTATCCAGCTTTCCTCTTTCCTTAATAGTGTGAATCAGAACATCTGGCTGACCAATAAGCCAAAAACTCTCGTTGGACGACCGCTTTTTCTTTAAATCCTCAGTCAGTAGATCAGTATTCATTTGCACCTTAAGTAAAGTTACCCCTGGCCAATCGGTTTCATCGATATCCTTGGCAGCTTCCGGATCGAATTGAAATGAAGCGAAAACAATTATCTTCGGTTTTGGAACAAGCTTTTGAGCTTCCTCGATTGCCATTTCAACCTGGCGCTGCTCCAATGGTACATGTTCCGGTCCAAAAGAGACAACTACCCTCTGAGGTTCTTTATCTTTCGTCTCGGCCTCGGCGTGCAGATACCGAGTGCCAGGCAGCGTTTCAACCCGAGTGAATTCTATTTTTTGTCCACCTTTGCCTCGAATGCCTGTCTTGAATAATTCGTCTTTCCATTCTGAATGTCGAAGTGTTTCACCTTTCCTGCCTACCGATATATCCGCTGGTTGATCATCCCCGATTTCGCCCGTGATCTCCGCGACTGGTTTAACCATAGGCGCGGGGACAGCTTCGACGGTAAACGGACCAGATACACGTGCCTTTGAACCATCTACTAATGGTTGATCATAAATGGTCTCTTCGCCTGGCGGTTCGTCATTGGCAATACTTTTTAAAGTTATATGGGGTACAACCCTAAATTCAAACCCACTTCCAACACCTTGATCTGGATAGGCGAGTTTATAATAGTCATAAATACTAGTCATAAGTCTTCGTTTAGCTAACGTAATAGCAACCCTCGATGTATCACAGGTAATCCATCTTCTGCCCCATTGTTCAGCAACATATGCAGTAGTACCTGAGCCGCATGTTGGATCCAAAACTAGATCTCCGGTATCAGTGGCCATAAGAAGACACCGTTGCAGGATTTTATCGTTTGTCTCTACAACATAATCTTTGTTTGGTGCACCTCCAAACTCAGTCCAAACATTATTTATTGCAAATACTGGAAAGTCGTTGAAATAGCGAATATACCTAAGTACAGTTCCAACTTCTTCTATACGATTTGCCTTAATAAGCCTACTAAATCCTTCTTTTCCTGTCTTCCAGAAATTAGATTTTGGATGGAATGTCTTGCCATTGAATTCAACTGGGAAACTCCCGGGAGGGCGTTGACTAGTAAGGTCGCCTAATGTATACGGATTGGAACCTTTCGGGATTAGAAGAGGATTTTCTCGTTCTTCCTTAGATATCGATCGGCGTGTACCGTTTGGTAATTCCAAATGGCTGTACGCTAAACCGCCTTCCGAAAATAATTCTTTGTCCTTAAACAACTGTCTATATTTCAATTGCTCGATATTTTTCGCATAAAATAGAAGGAAATCGCAAATGCCAGCAAGTCTTATTGATGTAGCACTAGTGGTTTTAGTGAAAGTTATCACAGACACGAAATTCTCTCGCCCGAAAATCTCATCCAGAAGCCCGCGTGCAAGATGCAAATTTTCATCATTGATTTGCAGAAAAACGGAGCCTGAATCTTTAAGTAATGCTTTTGCAAGTTTAAGGCGATCTCTTAGATAGGTAAGATACGAATGGATGCCCAATTCCCATGTATCTCGAAATGCACGGATCATCTCAGGTTCTTGAGACAAATCCTCATCCTTGCCATCACGTATGCTTCTATTATTTATGAATGGTTGGAAATTCGAACCGTACTTTATTCCGTACGGTGGGTCGATATAAATCATCTGAACCTGACCGGCCAAGCCCTCCTTTTCCAGAAGAGAATTCATCACCACCAGGCTATCACCAGCGATTAATCGATTCGACCAATTGTGCGGATGCTTATAGAATTCTACCGCATGGCGAAGCGGCATTTCTTTATCCAATTGCTCGAAAAACGAAGTCTGTTGATCGGAGCCGTTACGCTTTTTAACTGCTTCGATAATCGTCCTGGGATCGATTCGCTCGTGAACATGTAAAGAGACGGTCGGAACCTCGAAACTGGTATGCTCTGCCTTCCCTGCCCAATTCAAATAGGGCTCCTGGCGCTTCTTAAGTTCTTTCAAGGCCGCTTTGACATCATCGATAGATTCAGCCCCAAGGCCCTCATCGATTATATTCTCAATCTGCGATTTCTGGCTGTCGAACTGCAGAGCCGGGTCAATATGTGGGTCAAATTGATAGGTTTTCTTGCCGGTTTCCTTATCAGTCTCGGATGTAACCAGTCCGACCGGGGGATTATTTACCCGCGTTTTGTCCTTATGATCATATTGCTCAATCGGACGTTTCCTGGCTTTAGGACCAGCAACTCTGGTTTTCGCATTTTTGGCGGGAGATGATTTTGCTTTTAATCTTCGGCCTGCTGATTTGGATGATGTGGATCTTTTGGGATTATTGGTAATATTGCGTTGTTTTGGCATAATGTTAAATCCTGAAATAGTTCAGCCTGATTTATGAAAATCTTTTATAAAATAGATTGTATGTCCATTAATATCAATAGGGATGCTCAATAAACACTCTCCCAACCCTAGAGAATTAGACAGCAAATCCCTTTAATTTAGTAAATGCTAATATATAATATTGGCTTTGTTTCGCAAAAACTAATTTTCGTGGGATAAATGGACGTTTATAGGGGGTGGGACGGAATCGCCCTGGCGGGCCCTTTGAAGGCGTTCTAATTGGTCAATGGCCCTATAAAGCTGGCGATCAATCGTGGTCTCATAACGGAGGATTTTGTCAATTACCGGCTTATCCGGAAGATATAGAGATAAGAATTCGGCATTTCTTTCATTTCCATCTTTCTCTTCGAATCCGGCCTTGAAATCAGTCATTTTTTCAATTTCTGAATCAATCAATTCAATCATACTTTTTCTTAGGACCTTCGGGTCAGGCGGTTCTTCTTCATCCTGAGGCCCTTTCTCTGGCTTTTCCGCTTTTTCCATAAGCCATTTAAATAATGTCAAATTAAAGGCCATCTTTCCCTGTTCCTGACCAAAATTCTCCAGCAAACGGGTTGCTGTATTATCAGAAAAACTCCCGGTTGCTTCTATTTCATCCTTTGTTTCTACAAGAATACCAATAAGGTATTTTAGACCAAGGGAGGACCTATCTAAATTCCTGCGATAACTTTCCAAGAAAATCATGTCTTTGTTGTGATAAAATTCATCGAGTTTTTTAAACACAAAATGCCATACGGCACTATCAAGATGTTTTCTAATTTCGCCCTTTTCGCATTTAAGAACGCGGCGTAATCGCCAATAGCAAATTGCTATCTTTTCGACGAGCATTTCCTCTAATATTCCAAATGGAGTCAATTCCTTCTGGAGTGTATTAAGCAAAAAATCGAACTCCTCACTTGATTCTTTCCCATTACCAGTATTAATTACCACTTCCCGGGCCAGCAAACCGTGTTTGATGGCATTCCATTTGACTATTGATTTACCGTTTTTGCTCTTGGGTCCGGTTGATTTTAGAGAATTCTGCCTGTTAGCGTTCACTTTTATGTTTGAGATTTCTCTTTTTCTTCCCATATCTAATTCCGTATTCATCTAAATATTCCTCCAAGAACCAGAGCATCCAAGTTCATTTGATTCAGAATATTCAGGATTTCCTACCTGGCTCGTTTTGATTACGGTAATTCCGTCAAGTGCCAGTTCAGATTGGGAAATTTGTTTCAGGTTTTGTTCAGCCGAATTAATTTGAAGATCAGGCAAGGCTGTATTTGCTGAACCAAATGAACCAACATCCGGGTCTTTTTGGAAATATATTGGATATCCATTCTCCCCCCGTTTGCCTATATCATATCTAATTCCATAATCCATCAGATTGGATTTTATTCGTTCAAGATGTTTTCGAAGCGATCGATCACTTTTGGGAAAAGTTGAATCATTCTTTTGCGGATCAGCTATATCGTGCAGGCCGGTCCAGGCAGCTTTTATGGTGCCGTCCCAGGAGTTCTTGTCCTTCATGAAAATCAAGACAGCTTGTGCCAGTGTGTTGCTTTGAATCACTTCGTCATTATGCCTATTGATATTCTTTTGGTAGCTTTCCAAGAACTCCGCACCCCTATTCCCTAAGGCTTGGGCAATTGCGTATCCCCACTTTGTAAAATCAGCCATCCTGGGGAGGGTGGGGAGCATAACTGAAGGATATATCATCATCGCATTCGAAATTGTATCAAAGACACCTCCCAAGATACCAGGCAGGGCTTCGTTGAATTTTTCCCAAATTATCGCTTCTTCAATTCGTTCCGTAGGCTCGATGCGATCTAATCCTATAAGGACACTTCTATCCATAAGATCAGCCCTGTTAATCAAAAGGTTTATCCCATTGATTCCGATACACCTTTTAACCTGGTAGATGATGTCGTCATCATCCGTAAATAGCTGGCGCTTACTGAATCCACCGCCTGTGCACGCTTGGGATAGGACATCAGACATCTGTCCAGAAATATCACTCAGATTGTCGAATAGACATACATGATGATGGGCAATTATTTGTATTAATTGGTTTATGTCCCGTGGAGTCATTAATGCTTCTATACTCGATGGATCGCATAATTTTTTTATAATTCTGAATAGACTTGTCTTTCCAGATCCATGCGGACCGTGCGGGTGAATAATCGGATGAGGAATATCTGGGATAAAATAGGATATAATGCAGACCAAAACCAAAAGCCTGCTCTCCTCTTTTACATTAATAAATTCAAGAACTTTGAACGGATCGCCATCCTGAGCCGGATTCACCTGATTTTGTTGGTGCGAATATCTTCGAAAAAGTATTGGTGCGTCAGTAATTTTCCAACCATCCGGATCTATTTGTATTGTCTTACCATTTCCCAGGTCATACCAGAAAGCATTATTTGCCTTCGCAGTGCGATTATGTAAGGCATAATTCGGACCATTGAAAACAGCCTTTGCCTCTAAAGTAATCAAAGCCTGATTTAGAGCGTCTGAATTTGGCACCACATTTTCGGTAGTATATAATTGATTCGAAAGCCATTGTTTCACTTTACGCGATTTTAATGGAATTGCTTCATTATCTATGAATATAAATGCCTCATGATTCTCGTCATGAAAGAGATCTAGCTTTGAGGCAAGGTCAACAAGCCTGGAACTTTGGGAAAGGCACTTCTTAGTTTTATCGTCATTCAATGGATCATGTTGAGGAAGCTGCAAAAAGCCCTTCACTGAATGTGAAACCAGATAATCATCAAATCCAACTTTTTCATTTCCTTTGCCAGGAATGCGTATTGCCTTTACTATCGCGCCCTTTGTGGAGAGCTCCTTGGCCAACTCAATTTCGGCCTTCTTGACAGAGGGCTTTTGATCTGCATCTGAATCAAAGACTATATAAACAACCCGATTCTGCAGGGTAATAAGATCGAAATCAGAAATTGGAGAACTTTCCCCGCTGGAATCCTTTCCCTTCCAACACCATACTCCAGGAATGGCAATACAAACTAATCCTTCCTGGGACGCTTTAATGGCCTTTTTCTCACCTTCTGTGATATATAAGATGGTTGCCGGATTATTCAGATGATTAGTAACAATTTTGGGGAAGTATATTCGATTACCTGAACCCTTAGGACTTAGGTATTTTGCCAGCCTTCCGTCAATTAATGGCGGATTATCTAATTTCACGCGGGTATATCGAATTATATTTTCATTAGGAGTATAATAGGGAATCGCCATCCCACCAGAATCATTTAGATTAAAACCGAGGAGTTCTCTAACCTCATCCGGGGAAACAGAATAAAAGCCAGCACCTGAAATCGATTCATCGGTTAAGCCAGAGTTTAGTAAATCCTGGATATGATGGTTATTCAAGGTCATAATTAGTTCGCGCTCATATTTTGAAGTTCAACACAATCAATGGTTTCCAAATTGTCAGTGGGTGAGATAGGGGTACGGTATATAAAATTGTCCTCGGGGTTTTCAGAAGACTGATTTTCCGAATTCAAATTCCTCTGAACGATTTCTCTGGCAATAATTCGGGCCAGGACCTTAAGGCCTTCATCATATCCAGCCGATTCAGCGAATACAAATATGTCATCGATTTCATTCACTGATTCTGGTTTCTCTTTTTCTCATAAAGATCATCCAATCTACACCCCAATATTTCTGATATCCGTAGACCATAGATGGAAGAGAGGAATTGACGGTTGCTTTCGATTTCGCAGAGAATGGTGGGGCTAATGCCAATTTCTGCTGCAAATTCCTTTTGTGTCTTAAACCCAGCCCTGAGCCTTCTTTCTAAGACCCTATTTTGGTATGTCTGCCTTATCTGATTTGATACACTAGTCATATCATTCTCCGTATTTAAACAATACGTGTGTGCATATTTTTTGGCATAAACAGCTTACTTATCAACAGAGCCATGATTTAATGTATATTTGATATGCTTACGACACAAGCTCTTTCTTTATTAACCCCTTAATTTCATGAAAGATATTCAGATTTTCCTGAAGATTCTTCGAATTTCCTTGACAGGGCATATGTATTTCCGCATATTATATATGCGATCATCAAAATGGAGGTTAAATGCCACTTAGCGAAAAAGTAAGGGTGAAACGCGAAGAAGTCCGTCTCACACAAGCTGAATTGGCGAAAAAATCGGGGCTAACACAGGCTACTATATCGAGAATCGAAAGTGGAGAGGTGCTGCAAATCAGATCTGATCACCTTCGGTTATTGGCTAAAGCCCTGGGAACTACAGTTGATTTTCTTGTAGGCGATGCCAAAAAAATGGAGTTTGAGGATGCCCTGCGGTCTGACGAGGATGCAAAAATAATATTCCGGGGATATGAGAAGATGGATAAAGCACAGAAGGACCAACTTAAGAACTTCGTTCAGTTTTTACTTGATCAAGAGAAATCAAAGAAGAAATGACTTCAATTCGGAGACAAGTTATCCGCAGTACGAAAGTAGGATATTACGCCAAACGCGTTTTGGATGATCTGTCTGTGAAGGAACCCCCTGTTCTTTATCGGCCTGTATTAGAATATTTCGGTATCGGATTGCATGAATATACAAGGCAGACTGAAATGGAATTTATGCAACAAAATGGAGCGATAATTTCGGCGCCGGCATTCCTGATAAAATCCAATGGAAATCCTAGGATTTATATTAAAGAGGATGAAACACAGGAACGCAGGAGGTTAAGCATTTTCCACGAATGCGGTCATTTTGATCTACCATGGCATGAAAAGTTTAATTTCATCTGTGATTGCGGATGCATAAATCCTAACGATCATAAAAAAGTTGAAAAAGAGGCATTTGAATATGCAGCAAGATTAATGTTTCCTGACTTTTTGTTTTTTGATGACCTGCATAGTATGCCATTAAATATCCAGACAATAGGGTTATTGGCAAAGAGATACAATGCATCATTTATCGCGACCGCAATCAATTTCGTGAAACTAAATCCATTCAAATGTGCAATGATTTTGCTAGAATACAATTACAATGTAAATGAGGATGGTTATCACTATAGGGTTTTATATTCAGTAAAATCAAAACGCTTCCATCGTTATTGGCACAAAGATGACGGAGTATTTTACAATGACTTTATTCAATCTTGCTTCGAATATGGAAGATATTGGGAGGAAGAAATACCAGCGGTGGTCTTTGGGTCGGAAAAGAAGATATGTTATCAAGCGTTCATGCGCAAATATGGTGACCAAGTATTCGTTTTGCTTGTCTCGCCAGATAACCAAGGGAAATTAATATAGGTATAATTATGAATGCTGTATTATACGCCAGGGTTTCTTCGGAGCGCCAAGCCGAGAAGGACCTTTCGATTTCTGCACAACTAAAGGCCATGCGCAAATATGCTTCTGACCATGAATATGATATTGTTAGGGAATTCATTGATGAAGCTGAAAGCGCAAGGTCTGCTAATCGACCCGCTTTTCAGGAAATGATTTCGCTGGCACGCTCAAAGATGAAGCCATTTGATATTGTTCTCGTTTGGAAGCTTTCGCGGTTTGCCCGTAACCGCGAAGATTCTATCATCTACAAATCGCTTTTGCGTAAGCGGGGCATTCAGGTTATTTCGATAAATGAAAAGGTTGATAATTCTCCGGCTGGAAAACTGCTCGAAGGAGTGATCGAAGTAATCGATGAATTTTACTCAGAGAATCTATCCCAGGAAGCCAGAAGAGGCCTCCGTGAATGCGCCAGTAGAGGTTTTTTCCCCGGGGGATCAACTCCATTAGGTTATAAGCAGGTTACAGTTATTGATGGAAGGGCCAAGCGGAAGGCACTTGAGATTGATGAGGATTGGGCACCGGTAGTGATAAGAATATTCAATTTATCTCGGCAAGGTTACGGCGCAAAAGAAATAGCCGGGTCACTTAATAAAGATGGTATTACTACATTGAAGGGATATGAATGGTCTAAGGCCTCTGTAATGTATATTCTTAAGAATGACATCTATACCGGGGACCTAATTTGGCCCAGTATGAGACGATTGAAGCCAGGCGAAGAGCAGATCGTTATTAAGGATCATCATCCTGCCCTGATCAATTGGGAGGATTATAACGAGATTCAAAACTCTATAGCGAATCGTTCTCCCAAAAACGTCCATCCTAAAAGAGTCGCAAGTAACTATCTCTTAAGTGGACTCCTGTATTGTGCGAAGTGTGGGAAGTCAATGCAGGCAGGAACCGCGAAATCAGGGAATTATAAATATTATAATTGCTATACCAAATTGCGAGTAAACAACTCTGCCTGTAATTGCAAAGCAATCGGAACTAGAAAAATTGAATCGGCAATTATTGAGAAGCTTAAGGATCGGGTCCTGACAGAAGAGAATTTGCTTAAACTCCTTGAACTGACAAACGCCGAGCTGAAGAAACAATCCACTGAATCAACGGAGAAAATAGATCAACTTAAAAGGCAATTAACGGAGAAGGAACGAAAAATCGAGCGCCTTTATGAAGCAATCGAAGGAGGCAAAATCGAACTTGATGATTTAACTCCGAGGTTGCGGAAGCTCAAGTCGGACGCTCAGGAATTTCGGCTGAAGATTGAAGAATTGAGGAGCAAAGCGGATCTATCAAAGACCAATATTTCCATCTCTCTGCCCGAACTAAGGCGCTATGTAAAGGACTTGTATCTGATCTTGTCTAAAGGCAAGTTTTTTGAGCAGAGGAAATTCCTGCAGTCATTTATCAAGAAGATAGATTACGACTATCCGCAAGTTACTATGCACTATACAATTCCGCTGAATCTTAATGGAAATAGGAAGGATGAAGTTCTGTCTATAGGAAAGAAAAGCGGGGTTGACGAGACTCGAACTCGCGACCTCCTGCGTGACAGGCAGGCGTTCTAACCAAACTGAACTACAACCCCGACTTAAAAATCTGTATTATCTTAATCTGTGTCGCCGTTTCACTAGCCCGCCACCGCGAGCCAAATACTCCTATTATAATGGGCAGTACTGGACTCGAACCAGTGACCCCCTGCGTGTAAGGCAGGTGCTCTAGCCAGCTGAGCTAACTGCCCTAAACTTGCGCCTGGGTCTCGGCCGCGACATCCTCCGCGTCCGACATCTCCGCTTTGCCCTTAATAATTATGGACAGCGGAATCAAGACACAGTACCCGAGGACCAAAAGCACCGGAGCCACCGTAATCGAACCGGCTGAAAGCGAAATATATCCTGCGACAATCACAATCAGCCCGATTGCAAACAGAATGTAATTCCTGGGGCCAAACGGCCACTTAAAGCGATCCTCGCCGCCTTTTTTCTCTCTTTTAACCATCATTTTAAGGCCTGATATTATAATCAATTAACGGTTATTGTCAAGCTCTTTTAATATGTCGGCTCATCGAATGCGAATCTTGAACCAAATCAAGTCCCGCATCAATTTAACGTCTTAATTCCCAATTGGTTCCGTGTGTCGATGACCCTTCTACCGAGCCTTTTTCAAAGGCTTATAGCGAAAACAGCCGACTTCGTGGTCGTTCACCAGCCCCGCCGCCTGGAGATGAGCATATATAATAGTGCTCCCGACAAACCGAAATCCCCGTTTCTTGAGATCTTTCGAAAGTGCGTCACTCTCCGCGGATGTCGGCTTTATCTCTTTCATGCTTTTCGGCGAATTGACAATCGGTTTCCCTCCGACAAAACCCCAGATATACTTATCGAAAGACCCGAATTCTTTCTGCACTTCCAGAAATGCTTTCGCGTTGGATACCGCGCTTTCGATTTTCAAGCGGTTGCGGACAATCCCCGCATCTTTCAACAGCCGTTCGATATCTCGCTTGCCGAACTTGGACACCTTCACCGGATCGAATCCCTTGAAAGCCTTGCGATAGTTTTCCCGCTTCTTATAGATCGTCGACCAGCTCAGCCCGGCCTGCGCCCCTTCGAGGATCAAAAATTCGAAATGCACCATATCGTCATGCACCGGCACTCCCCATTCACGGTCGTGATAATCGTGCATCAAGGGATCTTTTGCCCACTCGCAGCGTTTGATTTCCTTCGCCATAATATTTGCCTTAATGATTCGATTTAAAAACGGATCGTCATCCCGACACTAAGATAGTGAATTAATGCGAAATTGTAAACCTCGTCGACATCGGCTCCCCCCTCAAGAATACGATATCCGGCGTTCAGGGCAACACTATCACTTATATCATACTCCAGACCGGCCTTGATATCTTCCGCTCTCCCCTGAGGAGCCGCTAGTGCGTCCCCATCGATAAACAGGCTTAACGGTTCCGAGAAATCATAATCGAAACGAAAACTTATCAGAGGGACCAGTCCGACATTGGTCTTTTCCGATGATTCGGTATTGCTTTCGATCTTTATGGCAGCATCGCGGATTTTGGCGGTCAACCCCAGAGCCATTTTTATTTTCGGAGAAACCCCGAAATGGTACCGGTAAGTCAGGCGATAGGAATTGAATTTATATTTCCCCTCAAGTTCCGAATCGGCCGGGAAAGTGGTCCCGTTGTATGAGATGGAACGATTTATGGTCCCTTTTGCGTTCAGCGATAAGGGAGCGAACAATGCCGAAATTTCATGACGTTCCGAAAATCGATAGCCAATCCTGATGCGGTAGAAGATATCGGAATCGGTCTTCAAATCATCGGTCAAAGAAAATTCGGTCCCGGTTTCATTGGGAATTTGGACATCGTTATACCCAGACCAGGCTCCGCCCCCTTCAATTTCGGCATGCCAGCGGTTTTCAGCGTTTACTCCGCCGACTCCCAGTCCGGCGAGGAGCAGACCGAATATCGAAAACCCGGCAAATCGCTTCAAAACTACCCAAAAGTGTCTGTCATTCATTTCTAATTTTCCCTAAATTAAATTCCTGTATTTTTATGGGAAAAACATATAAAATAGAAATCGGTTCCAGTTTTCGGCAATTGCGTGTATAAATGTGAGGTGTTCATGAGTGCGAAATGTATAATACTTCCGGCAATTTTTGTATTTCTACTTGCGATACTTGTCCCGGGCTGTAAAAGCGAACAGGAAAAGGCCAACGATGCCTACCGCGCCAAGCTGGCAACTCTAAAAATAAATATGTCGGAATCGCACGTCGAGGCCGCCCTGGGGAAATCCAAATACCATGTTTCCAACCAGCCCGACACGCCTTATGTAAATATCTACTTCTATCCTTCGCCGGACAGCTCGATCGGCATGGCTAAAGCCTATTATACTGGTTTGGGAAGATTAATGAAGCTGGAATGGGATTCGGTCTATCTCGATGTCGCCAAAGGGGGCCCGGTTCAGCCTGCGGGACGAAAACGGAATTGACCGCGATATAAGCCTGTAGAATAGCGGCCGAAACAATTATCCGACCTATTTCGTCTTTATAAATATAATGGGAGATATATCTATGAAAAGGCTATTCGGTCTTATTTTAATATTTCTGACCGCTTCGAATATATTTGCGAATTCATTCGATATCCCTATCCGAAATTACGGCCTCAGTATCGGTAATTCCGAATATCATAACGGCCTTAGGCTGAATTTGTATGATCACCGTGTCCGAAAGGTAAACGGCGTCAATATTACTTTCTGGATACCGGAAAAAAACCGCGATTTCGACATGAATGGTTTTGCTTTCGGATTAGTCGGACCGCGTCAGAATCATATGAGAGGAATTGGCCTCGGTGTTGTCGGAGTCGCCGGCGGCATTCTCGACGGTATTTCCATAGGCGGTATTTTAATCGGAGCTGATTCAATCCGCGGTATAGCAATAGGCGGATTGGTGTGCGGAGCCGATAACTTCGCCGGCATCGGCATAAACGGTTTGGCGATGGGAGCGAATAATATTTCCGGAATTACCATCAATGGCCTGGGGATGGGGGCGGATCAAATACGCGGAATATCTCTCGCCGGCCTCGGAATCGGCGGCGATTACATCAGCGGTCTGACCGTTGCCGGATTGGGTATCGGAGGCAACTACATTAACGGGGTAACGATCGCCGGGCTTGGCATCGGCGGAGACGGAATTCATAACCTTGCAATCGCGGGATTGGGGATCGGAGCGGACGAAATATCGGGAATATCGGTCGCCGGAGGAATCATTAAAAGTGATTATTTAGATGGTTTGAGTATTGCACCGTGTGTCTGGACGAAAAAGAACCAGCAGGGAATATCAATTGCCTTGCTGAATATTGCCGACAATTTGCATGGCCTTCAAATCGGCGTGTTGAACATCGCCAAGAATAACCGTGGCATTGCCAAGGTTCTGCCGATAATTAATTTTCACGGGAAAGACTACAAAAACGCGGCGGATCGACGAAATGACAGCGATTGACTTGCCCCTCACCCGTTCACTAAATCCCCTTCGATCAGCTCCACCAGAAGATGTATGAGAAATATATGCTCTTCCTGAATCCGCTGCACCGAACGGTGCGGGATAATCAGCTTCTTATCCACCATCCGTCCCAGCTTGCCGCCGTCACCTCCCAATAAACCGACTGTCAGCATCTTCATCTCACTGGCCGCATCGACCGCCTTGATAAGATTTTCGGAATTGCCGGAAGTCGATATCACCATCAGCGCGTCGCCGGCATGCCCCAACCCCTGTACCTGACGTGCAAAAATGCTTTCGTATCCGTAATCGTTCGAAGCCGCGGTCAGGACACACATATCGGTATTGAGGCTGATGGCCGGAAGCGCCTGCCGGTTTCTATCGGAAGTCAGGCGGACGATCATCTCCGCCGCGAAATGGCTGGCGTCGGCGGCCGACCCTCCGTTCCCGGCCAGAAGTAACTTCCCTCCGGAACCGATAATCCCAGATAGAGTCTCGGCCAGTCCAACCAATGGCTCAGAAAGCTCATTCGCTACTTTTTGTCGAAGAAGCGCCCCTTCCACTGCCGCCATCTGAATCAGCTTCTTGGAATTTTCCCGGTTCATACCAGTTCTTTTTTAAGGACATGCACGGCCTCGGTGAATTCCCGGAGCAGTTCCATGGAGCCGTCTTTTTCGAACTTGTCTCCGACCACCACGAACGATGCTCCCGATGCAATTTTCCGTTCGGCCTCTTCCGGGCTGTTTAAGCCTCCGCCGACAATCAGCGGAATCTCGACATATTCCGAGACCACTCGTATCATTTCATCCGGGACCGGGTTTTCCGCTCCGGAACCGGCTTCCATGAAGACCATCTTCATCCCGAAATACTGCGCCGCCAGGGCATGAGCCGCCGCGATGTCCGGTTTGTTCGACGGTATCGGGCGGGTGTTGGATATGAATTGCACCGAGGTCATCCGTCCCGATTCAATCAGCATGTATCCCGTGGAAATAGGTTCAATGTTAAACCGCTTTACCAGCGGAGCCCCCTTCACCTGTTCCTCGATGAGATAATTGGAATTCCGCCCCGATATCAGCGACGTGAACAGAATGGCATCGGCATGCGGAGAAATCTGCCCGTGCCCCCCGGGGAATATTATCACCGGAAGATTGGTATGTTCCTTGACCAGCTTGACCGTATGGTGAAAGCTGGTATTGAGCATGAAACTGGTTCCGATGAGGATGGCATCGACGCCGCACTCTTCGGAGGCTTCCGCTCGCGACAAAATTTCCTTTTCGTCGGCGCGGTCCGGGTCGAGGAGCAGAAAAAACCCTCCCCCTTTATTGACCTTAGTTTCAATCAGCTTCGCGAATATTTTCATCCCGCTCCCCTCTATATCAGTTCCTTGAGTTTATTTTCGAGTTCTTTGAAGAGCACTTCCGGCTGTACCTCTTCCGGAAATGTCCCGCGTGCAAAATTCTCCTTACCTCCGCCTCGCCCTCCGAATTTGGAAAGTACATCCCGCGACAGATTGCCGACATGCACCAACTTCTTGGCGGCACCGCTGGCCGCGGCCATGAAGGTCGGCTTGCCATTGGCGGTCCCGGTCGCGGCGGCAATTACGGCATCATTCGAGGCTTTCAGGCTGTCGAGCCATCCCGCCATTTCTTCCGGATCCGCCGCTTCGAAATTGTTGTATTGGTACTTCAGTTTAACCAGGTCGATCTCGGTTCCGACTTTTCGCGTTCCTCCGGAAAACCGTTCGGCCTTGAATTTCTTTATCTCTTTCTGCAGTTCTTTTATCTGCTCGAGCGAATCTTTGACGGCCAAACCGACTTCAACCTCAGGACGATTGGTAACACCGGAGATACCGCCGATTATTCCTTTGTACTGAAGCATCCGCGCGATAGCTTCCCGCCCGGTCACAGCTTCGATACGCCTTATCCCGGCGGCGATACCTGATTCCAGCGTTATCATGAACGGTCCGATCTGCGCGATATTATCGACATGCGTACCGCCGCAGAGTTCTTTCGAAAATTCGTCGACCGCGACCACCCGCACCCGGCTATCGTACTTTTCGCCGAATATCGCCATCGCGCCCGATTTCTTGGCGTTTTCGAGGTTATCTTCGATCGTACTTACCGATATACCCTCGATAATTTTATTATTGACGATTTCCTCGACCTGCCGCACTTCATCGGGAGTCATCGCCTTGAAATGCGAAAAATCGAAACGGAGTTTATCCGGTCCGACATACGACCCGGACTGCTGGACATGGGTACCGAGCACTTTTCTCAGGGCTGCATGAAGCAGATGCGTGGCGGTATGGTTACGCATGATATCCCAGCGCCTGTTTTTGTCGATCACGAGATTAATTTCCTCGAATGTGATATCTTCGATATCGGAATATTTCTTCTCGGCCAGTTCCCCTATATGCACGATCACATTGCGGAATTTAAACAGGGCCTTGACCGCCAGCTTGAACTGCTTATGGGTGATAGTCCCGTAATCGGAAATCTGTCCTCCCGATTCGGCGTAAAACGGAGTTTTGTCCGGTATCACCGCCACCAGCTTTTCTCCCTGCTCCTGCTGTCCCAACTCGAAAATATCGATCAAATTCGATTTCAATTCCCAGCATTCCCGGACGAATTCCGTGGAAGCATCAGGCGAAACGGCTTCAGTCAGGATTTCTTTCAGCATCGTCTGCACCTGCTCAATTTCTCCGCCGGCGAACTGCGACGCCTCCCGCGCCTGCTTCTGCTGCTGCGCCATCATCCGTTCGAAACCTCTCATGTCGAGCGACAGCCCGACCTCATCCGCCATGACCTGGGTCAAATCTGCCGGGAATCCGTACGTATCGTACAGCTTGAATACTTCATCGCCGGGAATTATCTTGCTTCCCGACGCTTTCGTCTTTTTCGCCGCCGTTGCAAACAATTCCAAACCGGTATCCAGTGTCCTTCCGAAAGACTCCTCCTCGGCCTTTATGACGTTCTCGATAAGATTCTGCTTATTTTTTATTTCCGGGTAGGTATTGCCCATCAAATCAACCAGGGTCGGTACCAGCCTGTTTATGAACGGTTCTTTCATGTCCAGAAGCCGCCCGTGACGAGAGGCCCGTCTTAGAATCCTTCGCAGAACATAACCCTGCTTCTCGTTCGACATCCCGCCGCCGTCGGCGATGCAGAAAGTCAGCGCCCGGATATGGTCGGCAATCACCTGGTGAGATACGTACGACTTCTCCTTATCGTACTTCTTCCCGGTCAGCTCTTCGATATGTTTTATTAACGTACTGAAAATGTCGATTTCATAGTTGGAACCGAGCCCGTTCACCACCATCGTCACCCGTTCCAGGCCGGCCCCGGTATCGACCGAGGGACGAGGAAGATTCACCGTCGTTCCATCCGCTTTCTGATCGAACTGCATGAACACCAGGTTCCAGATTTCCACGAAGCGTTCGGATTCGCCGTTAACCACGGCGTCCGTCCCGGTGCCGTAATTTTCCCCCCGGTCGAAATGGATTTCACTGCACGGCCCGCACGGACCGGTTTCTCCCATCGACCAGAAATTGTCTTTCTTGCCGAACCTTAAGATTCGTCCGTTTTTCAATTCCGGAGCGATCTTTTCCCAAAGCGCGAACGCCTCATCGTCGTCGTTGTAAATCGTGGCATATAGTTTGTCGGTCGGGAGTTTCAGGTGTTTGGTGATCCATTTCCAGGCCATGACAATAGCCCGTTCTTTGAAATAATCTCCAAACGAAAAATTCCCGAGCATCTCGAAAAAAGTATGATGCCGCGCCGTCCGCCCGACATTTTCCAGGTCGTTGTGCTTGCCCCCTGCCCGGAGGCATTTCTGGACGGTCACCGCCCGAGGATATTCGCTCTTTTTGCGCCCGGTGAAGACATCCTTGAACTGGTTCATTCCGGCATTGACAAAAAGCAGGGTCGGGTCGTCGAAAGGGATTACCGGCGATGACGGCAAGTGCTTGTGGTCGTTATCTTTAAAGAAGTTGACGAACGATTCTCTGATTTCGGCTGTCTTAATCATGTTCATTACGCCTCGGCGCGCTTTCGGCTTTTGACGGTTTTGATTCCTGAAATTCCAGCTTTTCAAAGGCTTCCCTCGCCGCATTATAGCCTATGGCCCGGCGAGACAGGTAATTATACGCCTTCCGGCGCGCGGTTTCAATATCAAATTTGGACAAATAACGTGCCCGGGATTGGAGCAGTTTGAAGGCCATTTCGATTTCGTCCACCTGTCCGAAAAACTCGTCAATAATACTCAGCGCCATTTCCCGGGGAATGCTTTTCTTCTGAAGATACCCCAGCATATATGCTCTGCCCGCCGGTTTTCGCCGCATCATCGAACTGACGGCATTCCGCGAAAACCGTTCGTCATCCAGAAGCCCCTCGTTCACCAGCGCTTTAATCAGGGCATTAACCGCTTTCGGCTCATAGCCTTTAGTCAATAGCTTGGAATGCATCTGCCCGATCGAATATTCCCGCCGCGCCAGCAAGTAAATGGCGTATTGACGGGGATCGGGGATTCGCGGCGGTTTTTTATCCGGTCCATCCATCCCGCCAATTTAAGAGAATTACCGCAAATACTCAATACCATATTGCCGCATGATTTCCCCAGTGCGAAAAGTTGCGTCGGTTCTTTAATGAGGAGCGATATTTTCGCGACGAATGGTGAACTGACGCTCCATTTTGGAATAGCCGCAGGATTTCGCTCGATTTTTTGCATTCTTTTCGTAAATTCTGAGTCTAAGAAAGAAAATAAACGGAGGATTCCATGCCGGTAATAAAAGAGAACGAACTGGAAACTATCAAAGTCGAAATGGACGGAGTTAAAAACGTCACCAAGAAAATCCCGGTCGGTAAGAAACAGGGCTGGGAAGGATACACCTTGCGGGTTTTTACTATCGGGCCGGGAGGGTATACTCCCAAACACAGCCACGACTGGGAACATGTCAATCATATCGTGAGCGGCCGCGGGAAATTGATGCTGAACGGAGTCGAACATGAAGTTCGCGAAAAGGATTATGCCTTCGTCCCGCCGAACACGGTTCACCAGTTTTCGAATCCGTACGACGAGCCGTTCGAATTTATCTGTATCGTCCCGAATAAGGGGGAGTACTGAGCGGTCGGCCGATTGAATGAAAATATTTATATTCCATTGTCTTCGGCGATGCTATATCTTTATAAATCTTAAAGATTCTAAATGGCGCCGAGAGCGGAATGGAATACGAAGACAATCCCATCAGCATAAAATATTACGTCAAAAAGTATCTGCTGAAAAACCGCGACCGTTTCAAGGGAAAAAACATTGTCGATTTTCCGGCGGGTAACGGAATAACTTCACGCATCCTAAAGGAAATCGGTGCGATCCCGCATCCATTCGATCTTTTTCCGGAATATTTCAATATACCGGGGCTGAAATGCCGGCGGGCCAACATTTCCGGCAGTATACCATTCGATGATTCCGCAGCCGACGCTGTTATCTGCCAGGAGGGAATTGAGCATTTCACCGATCAATTGCAGGCCCTGAGGGAGTTTAATCGCATTCTCAAACCGGGCGGAGCACTCATCTTAACGACGCCGAATTATTCCAACCTGCAATCCCGGTTGAGCTATCTGCTGATGGAATCGGAACGGTTCCATCGTTTTATGCCCCCGAACGAAATCGACAGCATCTGGATGTCGCAAATGGAGATCACCGATGAGATATACTTCGGACATATTTTCCTGATCGGGATTCAGAAACTCCGCTTGCTCGCGAGACTGGCCGGTTTCGCCATAACGGGGATTGAATTCACGCGGGTTAAAACCACCTCGCTGTTACTCCTCCCGGTTCTGTATCCTTTTATATACTTATCGAGCTGGCTGACCTACCTGCGGCATAAAAGAGGGAAAGAAGATTCGGTTCGAGAAATCTATCGTGAAATCCTCGGTCTCGCCGTCAATCCGAAACTGCTGATCGACGGTCACTTATTCGTGGAATTCAGGAAAATCGCAGATCACAAGAAAGTGGCCGCATCGCTTCGCAGCCGCGATTCCGGATTCAACCGTACCTGAGATCCGTAATTGTGCCTTTTTCTCCCGCCCGGCTTTTATATATTCCCGGCCGTGGCGATAACGTAATTCTTCGTGTCGAAATATTTTTCCGCGGCGGCTGTTACCTGTTCCGGCGTCACTTCCCGAATTTTCTTGATGTACTCGTCCCCGAAATTGTACCCCAGGCCCATAAATTCATAAACGCCCATGTAGTACACCTGGTTGATTCGGGACAAATTCGCGGTCAAATACGAACCCCAGATCCCGTTGACCGCCATTTCGACTTCATCAGCAGTCGGAGGATTTGTCTTCAGCTTCTCGATCTCGTCGAGCATCCCATTCTTGGCTTTTTCGAAATTCTTCGCCGAAGTCCCCATGCTGCATAGAAGCCAGCCGAAATTCTTATCGAGGTTGACCGAGGCCCCGACCGAATAAGCCAGCCCCTGGGTTTCCCGCAAATTCTGCCTGAGTCTGCGGGACAGAATCTCTCCGGCCACGTCCATCGCCATGGCATCCTTATCGTGCGCTGAAGGCAACAGGTTTCCGAGATAGATATAGACCTGTTCCTTATCCATTTGCTCATGCGCCTTTTTCACGCCGCGCACTGCTTTCGGTGTTTCCGGCTCGCCCGGCACGAACCCCGTGGCGGGCATGCTTCCGAATACCTCTTTCAAGGTGCCGATCACTTTTTCCGGGCGTTCGCTGGTCCCCACCGTTATTATCATGTTTTCCGGAGAGTACATCTTCGCATAGTGATTTTTCAAATCGTCGAGGGTAATCGTTCCGATTGTCCGGTATGTCCCTTCTACCGTCCTGGCGTAAGCGGTCCCTTCGAACAGCGCCCCGTAATAATCATCCCGGGCGCTCTGGTAAGTCGAACCGCTTTTACGCCCCAGTATCCCGAATAATTCCTGGCGGACTTTCTCGACCTCTTCCGGGTCTAACCGGGGTTCCTTGATCATCTCGCCGAACAGCCTAATTCCTTCATCGGCGAACTGGTCGATGGTTTCGAATTTCATGAATGAATACCGCCGCGAAGTGTACCGGTCGTCGTACGGTATCCAGGGGTTATCGTACAATGTCACCTGCGCCCCGATTTTGGTCAATGCTTTCGAGAGCTCTTCGGCGCTTTTTCCGATAGTTCCCCGTTCCACCATACGGTTAACGAAATCGGTGATACCGTCCTGGCCTTCAGGTTCCGTCGCGGAACGGTTTTTCCCGATCACGTTCAGGGCGAAAACCCGGCTATCGGGATTCGACTTAATGATTACGGTCAGTCCGTTTTCCAAAGTCTCCTTTAAATAACTGGAATGTTTTTCCTCGGTATCTTCGATACTTACCGTGGTGGGGAATTCCAGCTTTTTACCTGTCGTCAAATCGAATTCAGGGAATTGTGTCGAAGCAAAATGGCTTTTCACCGCCGCCTCGGACGGGCCTTCGGCCGCCCATTCCTTGCCTTTATCGTTCGGCCCGGCCGGATAAACCGCCGTCGCGATATAACCGGGATTATCAAGATACTTCTGTGCCGCCGCTGCGACTTCTTCGAACGTTACCTTGTCGATATTGTCCTGGAGGCTGCTGAAGAAATCCCACCCGGTCACGGCCAGAAGCGGAGCTTTCATGAATCCATAGTAGTGCAGCTTTTCAGACAGGTAAATATCCTGGCAGCGCCGCGATGTCTTGTATCCGTTGATCAGGTCCGGTGGAGGCGGGACCGCCGACAGTCCCGACAAGGTCATATCGGTCAGTTGTATGATGCTGTCGATCAGGTCGGTTCGTTCGGAAACTATGCTCAAGTTGAGCCGGGTGAATTCTTCTCGCGTATCGAGAGAGACGCCGACCTCGGTCGCCAGAGGACTGCCTCCTGACCGCAGCACCACGCTTAGCGGAGAGTTTTCGCGGTCGGCAAGATAATCCTCGAGAATATTAAATGCGAAATAGTCCTGATCGGTAAAATGCGGAACCTCCACTGCGAAATCGATGTACACCGAATTGGTATTCGCGGGAGTCTTGAATACTTTCTTGCCGGTTATCCTGCCGAAACTAAGTTCCGGTTTCGGAGGGAGTTCGACTCTTTCGAATGGGCCGAACACTTTTTCGATCCTTTTCTTCATCGCGGCCGGATCGAAATCACCGATAACAATCGTCATCATGTTGTTGGGAGCATAGTAATGCTTATAATAATCGGCGATTGCTTCCTTCGGGATATTCGTGATAATACTTTCGTATCCGATGATGGGGCGTTCGTACGGCGTTCCTGCGAAAGCTTTCGCTTCGAAGAAACTTTCGGCCGGAGCCGACTCGGCGTCGTCCCCCATTTTTATTTCCTCGATGACGATTTTCCGTTCTTTTGAAAGCTTATCCTCTGGCATAACCGAATTGAACAGCATATCCGCCTGGGTCGCCATGCCGTATTCGATAAATTCCTTGGGCATCAGAACGATATAGGCCGTGAAATCCTTCTGGGTATAGGCATTGATATAACCCCCGAGCCGTTCCACCCCCTCTTCGATTTGTTCCTGGCTCTGATTTACGGTCCCGTTAAACAGGACATGTTCCAAAAGGTGGGTTACGCCATTATTATATTCGTTTTCGTACTTGCTTCCGGCCCTGACAAATACCAGCGAAGTAATCATGGGTGATGCATGGTTTTCCTTGAGCACCACTTCCATGCCATTGGGCAATGTAAATTGCTCAATACTGACCGACCCCTCTTGGGTATCTGAGCATCCCGTTAAAGCCAGAAGAATGAATAGACCGGCTGCGAATTGCTTTAAAACAATCATCCCAATTTTCCTTATTTCCATGATACCGCCCATAATCTTCAATCCTGTTTAAAAAACAAACAAATTCCCCGCCCGGCTGATTTATAGGACCAAACGTAACTGCTCTTATATTAATGTCTTAAGCTATGGAAACCGATATCCTCTGTCAAGGATAAAGGGTAACTAATCGTTTGACTTTCAGGCGATTTGGAATATATTGGCAACAATTATGATGCCCCGAATTTTCAGGAAAATTTTCGCTTCGGCAAAGCTGACCCTGGTGCTGGTTACGCTGGTATCGCTTTTCGTCTTCGGTAATTCCATGATTGCCGTAACCGCTACCGTCGCTAGTCCGGAAAATCCCGAAAATTCGACGCAGAATCCTCCGACCCAATGCCGCCTCGTGGCTGGGTTCTCATTACCGAATGTCGACGACGGCTCCATGAATAAGGGGGATACCCCGAATTCCGAACATTGTCTTTACTTCACCGTTCCGGCAATAGCCGGAACATATTCCATTGGCGATAACCGTCCGGAAACGCCGGTTATCGAAACCAGGATGGCTCCCCGGCCGGTTCTGAAAAAAACTTTTTGCGCAACCACCACCGCCTCGATATCCGCACATAAGGCGCGGGAATTTACCCTTGTGGGAGCCAAACCATCCGGGACCAGCTAAAGGTCTTTTCTTTCCATCTTTTCTTACTAATCAGACAAATCATTTCATTTGAATATTAATTGTTAGAGGAGTGTCTCTATGAAAAGTCAAACCTGGCGATTTATCATTACCGGTATTCTGGTCGTCCTGGCCTTTATCGGCTTCTGGAATACGCTTCGCCTCTGGACTCTGTCGGATCAGGACAAGGCCAATATGGAAGAACAGAGCCCCGGTGCGATAAACGAACTCCAGAAAAAGGCCATGCGTCTCGGCCTTGACCTTCAGGGCGGAGTTCACGTCGTCCTGCGGGTAAAAATGGAAGACGAATCGATGGTCGGACTGAGCTCGGAAGACCGCGCCGACGCCGTCGATCGGGCCATTCAAGTAATCCGTAACCGTGTCGACTTCACCGGGGTCACCGAACCGATCATTCAAAAACAGGGTGATGACCGCATTATCGTGGATCTTCCTGGTTACACCGACGCCGACCGGGCCGAAGATCTGATCGGGCAAACCGCGCAGTTGCAATTCAAACTGATGGAAACCTACGATAATGCCTCCGTTCTACTCGCAAAGATCGATTCTACCGTGTCGGCGATCCGCAAGGTTGAAAAGGAATCGACCGGGGAAGCAGAAACTAAGGCGGAAGAGCCGACTGCCTCCCCCGATACCACATCCCGGGAAGACGACATTCTGGCACAGCTTCTGGGTGACGATACCCTTTCGACCGATGATGCCGGTATTTTGGAAGCGGAAGATAATCCTTTAACGCAGTATCTCGACCCGTTTCTATTCAGTTCTAAAAGTAATACTCCCTGGCCGGGTTATATTGTCTTGGCAAAGGACCGCAGGAAAATCGAACAAATCCTGAAAATGCCCGAAGTAAAGCAGTTGATCCCTTCGGACATTCAATTCGGCTGGTCGACCCGCCCTGATGTTGCCAATGCCCAGGAGGTCTACCGGTTATATGTCTTGAAAGAAAAGGTTCAGTTCCTCGGTAAATTCCTCGAAAATATTAATCTGGGCAAAGGGCAGTTCCAGGAACATACCGTCGATTTCCGTCTCACGGGACAGGCTGCGGCCGCCTTTGCCCGCCTTACGGGCGCTAACATCGATAAGCCCCTTGCTATCGTTATCGACGATAAGGTGGAATCGGCCCCAATTATCGCTAGCAAAATCCGCAACGACGGCCAGATCACCATGGGTGCCGGAGCCACCATCGAGGACGCCCAGGACCTTGAAATCGTCCTGAAAGCCGGCGCTCTCCCGGCCCCGGTCGAAATTATCGAAAAGAACGTGGTCGGCCCGACCATGGGCTCCGACTCGATTTATAAGGGCCTGGTTTCTTCACTGGTCGGATTGGCCCTCGTCTTGGTAATCATGTTTATTTACTATAAAATATCCGGACTAATTGCAGATATCGCGCTGGTGTTCAACCTCTTCTTCCTTCTGGCCGTAATGGCCGGACTGGGGGCAACCCTGACCATGCCGGGTATTGCCGGGATTATTCTGACGGTCGGTATTTCGGTAGATGCCAATATTCTGATTTTCGAACGCATTCGTGAAGAATTGCGCACCGGGAAAACCGTTCGCGCTTCAATTGATGCCGGCTACGATCGCGCTTTGTTGACCATTATCGATAGCCATGTCACCACTTTGCTGACGGCTGGAGCGCTCTTTATTTTCGGTTCCGGACCGATCAAGGGCTTCGCTGTCACCCTCTTCTGGGGCGTGCTGCTTTCGCTGTATACTGCGGTCGTAATAACGAAAACCGTTTTTGATCTCCGCAAGGGATACAAAACACTCAGCATCTAAGGAGCAAGGAAATGTTTAGAATAATTGGCGATACCAATATAGATTTTATCGGAATGCGCTGGAAGGCTTTCCTTCTGTCGGGACTCCTTATCATACTGGGTCTGACCGCATTCGTCATGATAGCACTGGACAAGGCCAACATGGGCATCGACTTCGCCGGCGGCACCATGCTTCAGGGTAATTTCGATCAGCCGGTGGATATCGGCGAACTTCGCGGAGCTGTCACATCCGGAGGGTTTCCCGAAGCGTCAATCCAGCGGCTTGAGCAGCATAACGTTACCAATGCCTTCATTGTCCGTGTCAAAGATACCAAGATTGAGGATCAGGAGGCCGCCGATGTCCTTATAGGTATAATCAAGGAGAAATTCCCCGAAAATGCCTTCCATCTCGATTCTCAGCATATCATCGGCCCGGCCGTGGGAAAAACTCTCCGTAAGGACGCCCAGTGGGCGGTTCTTATCTCCATTATGGGAATGTTGATATATATCGGCCTCCGCTTCGACTTCCGTGCCGGAGTCGCCGCGACCATCGCGACCTTCCATGATGTCCTCGCCGTTCTCGGAGTATTTTTTATACTCAACAAGGAGATCAACCTGTTGGTCATCACCGCATTGCTTACTTTGGCAGGATATTCCCTGACCGATACCGTGGTTGTGTACGACCGAATCAGGGAAAACTTAAAGAAGTTCCGAGGAAAGGGTGAGTTCGTAAGCACCGTAAACAAGTCGATTAACGAAGTACTGTCGCGTACCATCATGACCTCGCTGACTACCCTTATCGTAATCGTAACCATCTTGATTTTCGGCGGCGAAGTCCTGCGCGATTTCGCCTTAGCCCTCACCATCGGAATCCTGGTTGGAACCTATTCTTCCGTTTTCGTGGCCAGTCCGATTATGGTGGAATGGGAAGCCCGCTCGCCAAAGCGTTTCAAATAATTTATTCTTTGTAACGGCCGGAAGGAATCTTCCTTCCGGCCTTATTTCGAAAGTACGCCATGTCGAATTCGGAATCCCGTGAAATCGAGTTGAAATTCGATCTGCAATCTATGGAGAATCATTCCCGCTTGCTGGAATTTCTCGGCAGGGCGACGAGCCCGGCATTACAGGAAAATCTCTTCTTCGATACGCCTGATCGCTCACTGGAAAAGGCCGGATGGGCGTTCCGAGTACGTTTGGAAGAGCAACGGGCCTTTATCACCGTGAAAGGCCGCCGTAGCGAATCACCCGAAGGCCTGGCGGTCCGCACGGAAATCGAAAGCCCCCTGCCCCTCGAACTGGCCCTGCAATTTAAAACAAAGGGGATCTCAATTGAGAATCTCCCGGAAAAAATTGCCGATCAACTGCATCGAATCGCCGTGACCGAACCGCTTACTCTTCGTCTCGGGTTTCGGAATCACCGACTGGCTGTGCCGTATCCGGCAGGGGAATGTGAATTGATTCTCGAAATCGACCGCACCGAATTCCCGGATGGTTCGGTGGACTATGAACTCGAAGTGGAAATCGCCGATGAGAATTTATATGAAAGGATTACAGGGGAAATAACTCGTTTACTCGAGAGATGTAATGTCCCCGTTGTATTTCAGCCGAAAAGCAAATTCCAGCGGGCTGTTGAGAAATCCCGGTAGAAAGAAATTTACGGGACAATTTTTTGGCGCTTAACGTGTATAAGGCAAAAGGAGGTAAGCATATGAAAGCACGGTTATTTATATTATTGGTGTTATTGCTCCCGGCCGGGACCATTGCTCAGACCGGAGCATACAGCGACTTTTTCCCTTTTGCCAGACATTTCGATTCCAGCAACACAATTATATTGCAGTGCGCCAAACCAGACAAACTCGAACAATACCCCGGACAGAAAATGACCCCGTTTCAAGCCTGGATGACCAACCTGCCGCTCATGCCTAAGAATACCCCGATAAAAGACTGGCAGGGAAAAATCGTGGCCGAGGCCGAGACCGACGGTATTATCGACATACCGGTCGACAAGCCGTACGTAACCGATGCCGACCTCCTGGTTTACCTGGCCTTGAACTTCTTTCAATTCGACAGTACCATTTACAGATTCAATATTGTTCTGACCCCGAAGGATACTATTAACTATTCACATTGGCTCACCAGGGATTACAGCGGCAGCAAATCCGGGAAAATCTCATACAAGGAAAGCGGCCGGAAGAACGTCGACAATTACCAGCAATTCCAGCAGTATCTCGATTTCGTCCTGAAGCATTACGACAACAACTCGGTCCCGCTCAATTCCCGGGTCATAATTCACAATGAAATCAAACCGGGGAACTATTACGTTCAGTTCAGCGACGACAGCCTGAAAATCGTCTCGCGCGTAACTGTGGTCTTGGATGTCTGCTATGATCGCGGCAGGCAGCCGCACATCCTTACGGCCTATGGCGGAAACCCGGCCCATTCTTTCGTCGTTCCGAGCGCTTTCGGCGAACCCGAATCCAAATGGCTTAGGGTCGAAGATTTCGTTAGAGGACAGGAAAAATATGGACGCGGCTTTTTCTACCGATTCTCCAATTGACATTTTTATCTTGAATTGAAAAATCCTCGTTCTATCTTAATCGCATGAGACGAATTTTCGCCTGTGCGATTCTTATTTTCTGTATCCTGAGCATCGGCATTTTAAAAGCCGATACCGTAAGAATAACAAATGGATCCGATCTTCAGAATGCCATCGATATCACGTTCGACGGAGACACCATCCTTATAGGCCCGGGTGTATACGACGCGGCTCGCTCCGAATTCATCGATTCCCTCTGCGGCAACTGCCTCGAACATCGTACCGAAGTCGCCGCCAGTTTCGGTTTCATAATCGAAGGTAAATCGCTGCACCTGATCGGTGCCGATCGAAGCGAAACTATCCTCGCCACCAATGCCGGTTACGGTTTCTTTTTCGTAAACTCGCCCAATTCTTCCATTACCAACCTGACCATTACGGGCGGAAACAGGGACGCCGACGGCAACGCTACCGATGCCGCGATCGTCGTTCGCAATTCCCGTGTCATGATTCATGATCTCGATATCAGCAACAACGACCACCGGCTCGATTCCGTGGTGGTCGGCATCGGAGGGATCTTCGGCCGCGAAGGGGCCGAAATCACGGTTACGCGCTGCAATATCACTCGCAACGGGTGGGATGGAATTGCGTTGTACCGCGGGGCCTCGGCCGAAATCACCGGCTGCCTTATTAAAGACGGGCGCGGCGCCGGAATCGGCGTTACCTGGGATGCCGTCTGCGTGGCATACCGTAATATCGTGACGGGGTACTGGAAGGGGATCGGGGCGTTCGGGACCTCCAGCGTAATCGCTCACAATAACGCCGTTTTCGATAATCTCGGCTGGGGCATAATCGCGGCCGGGAATTCTTACATGGATATCGCCAACAACGTCGTTTATCATAACGGCAATTGCGGGACGGCGGTTTGGTCGAGCGAATGCCGCGGAAGGATCGTAAACAACATCATTGCCGCCAACGGCTGGAAAGAACAATGGGTTTGCCCCTGTGTCGGTGTCTGGAATTACGGCGACTGGTCGAAATGGTCATTCTCGCATAACATCGTATGGAACAATACCGATGGAGAATACCGCGATATATGGGACCAGACCGATACCAATGGAAATCTGTCGGTCGATCCGGAATTCGCCGGAGAATCGATATTTATTCTTAAGCCGGCTTCGCCTGCCCGCGATGCCGGCCATCCGGAAATCTCGGACCCGGACGGCAGCCGTTCGGATATCGGACTCAGCGGCGGACCGCAGGCAAAGCTCCGTTAGTGCAATTAGTTAACCGCAGCGTTAAAAATTCGTTAAATTACTCCGATGTCCCTGTTTCGCTGTATAATGTTAAAACAAGCACGACGAGAATAAACCATAAATTTCTTAAGAGCGGGCTTTCATGAACCGATAAAATAAACATCGAAAATACCTGAATTAATATCAATTAAGGAGTTGTAGAGTGATGAAAAAATGTTCTCTGGTTCCCTTTATGCTGCTCGGTCTCGCCGCATTTCTCATCGCGGGATGCAGCAGCTCTACCAAATCCGAAGGAAGTCTTTCGGATACCGAATTCCAGATAATGGATCAAATTTTGAACGAAAGCATGATGAGTTTCAATATCGAAGCTCTCAAGCTGTCACTGAATCTTATCGACAGTGTTTCCGATATAACTGCCGAAAAGCCGTTGTTCACCCTGCATAAGGCTAACGACGAAATTCTGCAGATTACCGAATTATCATACAGCTACTACAACAGCTGGCATATCTATTCCGTGACGGCGAAAATCATCTCGGATGAATACGGCGAAACCGACAGCCTCCTCGTGACCGGAATTGATTCGCTCCGCTTTCTGATCGACGGGGAACCGAGGCATTTCCCAGATCCCGACTCTACCGATGAAGTCAATATCCGCATGCACTTTGATATGGATGCCTTCAGTGCCCTCGGAGGAACTTTCAGCTTCAATCATCATACATCTTTCGATATCACCGGCGAAGATTTCGAGCTGGATGTTTTCACGCTCAATGGAGAAACCAGCGATTCGGTCGATATTTCATTCGACGATTATGACGGGGTAAGCTGCGATATATTCCTCAACGCCGATCAAAACTTCACCGATATATTCTTCAATACGGATCTGGAATGCCCTGATAGCGGTATTTCGAACATAACCGCAATCGTCGACATGGCCTGCAGCGACTCCACCCAGTCCTTCGACGTAAATGGAACATGGACCGGCGATTTTACATTTGAGGGAGAAGATATCTCGGTAATAATCGAGTCCGGCAATACCCGCTGGTCTTTCACTGATACCTGCGGTACCGGTGGTGATCCCTACTCCGTGAAAAGATAATTACCCTATCCTTTCTATCCGGATATAGTAAAGGAACGGGCGTCCTGATTCAAAATCTGGACGCCCTTATTTTTGGCAGAATACAAGACCATTAGAGTCCGAATTGAATAATATTTTTATAAAACTCTTGACTCGGATGGTCTATATGATAAAATTTAGAAAATATCCAGCTCTAAAACATTCGAACAAAGGAGGTAACTTGAAAGGACTCAGAAAATTTGCATGGCTTATCCTGCCGGTCGCGGTGATGCTGATCGCCTATGCCTGCAGCGACGACAGTTCGGGCCCGCCTGCGGACCAGGGAGATTTCAACGATCCGGCGTTTTTGATGATGGACGATATCGTCGGCACCTTTGCCCATAATCTAAACCTGGGTGCTTTTACATTTATCAGCGAAATGGTCGATTCGATTTACGGCTCGATCGAGAAAAAGCAGCTTCCGTTTGTCCTCTCCAGGGCCGCAATGGAAATCGACCCGATCGACATCAGCTACGAAATCGACGGCAACTGGTTTGTCTTCACCGATTCCATCCAGATCTTGGGGACTGACGTGGACGACCCGGACAGCATAATTTATTCCGGAACCGATTCGATCCGTTTCATGATCGGTGCTACCCCCTCGATGCCGCCCGATTTCGATAACATCACTGCCATCAACCTCCATCATAATGGTATATTCGTAATCTACAACGAGGATGGTTCAATCATCGAACTCGATTATATCTCCGCATATACCATCTCCGCCGCCAGTATGGAGTCCGACACTATCATCCTGGATGGAACTGCCGAATTCGTCGGAGGAGGAGATATCGAACTCGACGATGTCGGCACCTGTACCCTCGGTATGGACCTGACCATCACGTATGATGATATGGCCCTTGATTGGAGCGGGGATTTCCCGGAACCCTTTGAAGGAACGGCATCCGCTACCGTAACATTCACCCTTTCATGCGAAGCAACCGAGGGAGTACCGGAACTGGCCGGCAACTGGACTGCGACCTGGGTTCTCGGAGGAGGTAATGTTACCGTCACCTATACCCACGGGGATGACCAGTGGATCTACACGGATGAATTGTAAATTGGAACTAATAATTTATCCAAAAAAATAATACCTCATATACTAAAGGAGGGTGGCCCATACGCCACCCTCTTTTTTGTGTTAATCTCACAGAAGATTGATTATTATTGGATCATCAATAGATGAAATAAACCCATTGGGGTGCTACTCAAAAATACCCTTTACAAAGAATATTAGCCATAGAAATATTAAATATGCGCTTATTGCCGTTTGGATAGCCGAAATTGGCCTTATCACACCTAAAGGCAAATATTCTAAGTTTTTTGTCCTTAAATATTTAACAAGCCTTGACACTTGATATTCTCTTAGACCGACATTGGTAGCATTAAGTATACTAAAATATAGAGATTCCAATAATATTCGTAAATTTCTGAATATATATTTCAAATATTTCACTTTAGGTTCATAACTAAACAATGTCTCAGAAAGTAGAACGCTTTTATATTCGCATTCGGATTTATCATAGGCGGCAGGTATTAACGTGTACTGTATGGAATTTTTTAAACTGCCAAATCTACATATTAAAAAATAAATAAAGCCGAATATCCATATCGAATTAAACCACCATTTAAGTGGGCGCCAATATAAATATCCATATTTACATGGCAACTCAAGAAATATTAGCCTGAATAGGAATGTAAGATAATTACCTTCCCTAAAACTGATTTCATTCTGTCTTTTTTTTACTGCATAGTTTAGTGCCATAGCCTGATCATAAAACCCATCTCTTTTCAATTCTCCATACAATCTTATCAATGGTACAGGATTTTCATTGAAGGTCAGTTGGTCAAGATTGGTGGCAAGTGCTATATTACTTGTAATTGGATTTACATTTGGTTCGAAGATAATATTCTGTAGCCTAACCCAATAGAAAATTACTTTTGACAAATCAGTATTTGCAAACTCACAATCAATTAGCCCCCCCGAAAAATATGATTCATTGTTAAAAAATGTTGAATCAAAGGAGACCTTATTTAGTTGCAGCTCTCTTCCATCAAAGTACACTGGTTGATTGAAAATGGTTAAGTAGAATGAGCCTTCATCTAAAATGCTTATAGATCTAAAAAACGATTCGTCTTCGAATACTGATTCATCAAAATCAACATATTCTGAAAAGGTAGATCCTTCAAACGTAACATATTTCTTAAATTCACACTTATTTATTGATACTGCTCCATGCATTCTCATCTCATTAAAGAAGGTGGAGTCATGGAATCGGCAGTTTATAAAATATAATCTGCTTTTCTGAAATTCCGTTCCTGTAAATCTTACTGGTTTATAGAAATCTGTATTAACAATGTGCAGATCAGAATCCACTTTGCAGTTGGTCAAATCGATACTTCCATAAAACGTACTATTAGCAATAAAGATGTTGCTTGCTGAATAATCGGGGAAGTAAATTGAATCCGATATTATAGAATTATTAATACTGATCCTCTTCATATCCGACAATAGCTTGGATAAAGTATCAATCTTAATACTCGTGCTATCAAAATCGAAGTTAAAATCAGGAGTGAACGCAAATGAGATTGGTGGGCCGAAAATTACAATAATAAAAGCAGCAATGAGTAATTTTATATTTAACAACATAATAAATATTGTTGATATTTGGCGTATTAGGCAACATAAAAAGGCCCCCGACGCAAGCCGGGGGCCTTTTTTATTCTATTAATAGAATCCGCTATTTGAAATTCTTCAAAAGACTGTCCCAGATGCTTTCCTCACCCATGAAGGGATAACGGTAATCCTTCGGAGCCAGGAAATTCTCTTTGATCGTCCGCGGGCTGGTCCAGCGAATTATGTTCAGAAGCGACCCGGCTTTATCGTTGGTTCCCGACGCCCTTGCACCGCCGAACGGCTGCTGCCCAACGACAGCGCCGGTCGGTTTATCGTTAATGTAGAAATTCCCGGCCGCCTGGCGCAAAACCGTTTCCGCCATCCGGATAACTTCCCGGTCGCGAGCGAATATGGAACCGGTCAAAGCGTACATCGAAGTCTCGTTGCAGACCTTGAGCGTTTCGGCGAACTTGTCGTCGTCGTACACATACAGGGTCAGGACCGGACCGAAAATCTCCTCTTCCATCAGCTTGAAATGAGGATTTGTGGTCAAAACCACGGTCGGCTTGATATAGTATCCCTTGGAATCGTCGTACTCGCCGCCGATTACGATTTCCGCTTCGTTCGATCCCTTGGCATAATCGATATATTCGGTGATGCTGTCGAACGCCCCTTTGTCGATCACGGCATTGTAGAAATTGGTGATTTCATCAGGCCCGCCGATTTTCATCTTCCTGACATCGTTCACCATCATCTCGCGCAGAGCCGGCCACATCGATTTCGGAATATAGGCCCGCGAAGCGGCCGAACATTTCTGCCCCTGGTACTCGAACGCTCCGCGAACGAGACCGGCGTTGACCGCTTCGACATCGGCGGTATGATGCACGAATACGAAATCCTTGCCGCCGGTTTCCCCGACAATACGCGGATAACTCTTGTACTTCGCGATATTCGCGCCGACTGTTTTCCACATGGTATGGAAAACCGCCGTCGAACCGGTGAAATGAATCCCGGCCAGGTCGCGGTGTTTCAGGACATGCTCGCCGACATCGCTTCCCCGAGCCGTCACCATATTGACGACACCGTCGGGAAGTCCCGCTTCCTTTAATATCTTCATTATGAAATGCGCCGTGTACGTCACCGATGATG
>Ga0209285_10000045_pt1 | contig 42288 bp, 52 predicted proteins | sample PPLLak3March2015_2_FD_187249 | JGI IMG/M metagenome (GOLD analysis project Ga0209285, IMG submission 187249) | Freshwater sediment microbial communities from Prairie Pothole Lake near Jamestown, North Dakota, USA - PPLs Lake P8 Core (3) Depth... | ecosystem: Environmental > Aquatic > Freshwater... | reverse complement strand
CTGATGGAACCTACAGCAACACAATGAACCAATGGGGACAGCCGATTGGGACGCCCGGACCGTATGGGCAAAAAGGCGGGAAAAGCGGTAAGCACGGTTCTGGACAGGCGATGAAGCCGGAGGACATCCCATCGGTAGAGAAAATACAGGCGCAAATCTCGCAGATGGAACAGGGGATTGCCAGCGGCAAACTCAACAAAGACAGAGCGCAATATAGAATAGCGGCGCTCAACTACATGCTACAGAAGTTTCATGGTGGAGATAGCAGCGCAGGCACACAATCCGGCGTTGCTGGATCAATTGTACGCTGGAACCCATAAAGGGCGGGTGATATGACCTTTCAACCCATTGAGGCAGAGGGAAGCGGGCAATCCGTTTCTATTGAACAATTTATTCAGGACTACCAACCCGGCGCAGATGTAGGCAGCGTGATCGAGGGCGGGGCGAACCGCGAATATTGGGCAAAGCCGGAGAACCTGGGGAAGTGGTACGAGACAGTATCCAGCATGGCCCCGGATGAAATGGCCCCGGAATGGCTGGACACCGAAGGATTGACCCTGGCTTATGACTACATGAGCCGATTGAACGACGGGAAATCCTGGACGGCATGGGACAAGACCCCCGGTGTGGATGACCCGGTATGGGACTTCCTGAAAGCATTATCTATTCCCCCGGAGGATATGGATATTCAGACCCCCAACCAGGTGGAACAGATCACCGTCCCCGGCGCGGAAACCACCCCAATGCAGGGCAACTACAGCACATTTGGGATGCCACAAGAGCAATGGGATAGCCTGTCAACTTTCCAGCAATGGATGACCCGGATATTTAGCACGGGCGCAACTGCCGGCGCAGCTCAGGGAGCAATAGCGGGATTGCAGGGTGGTGTACCGGGAGTAATTCTGGGTGGTGTATTGGGTGGAGTATTGGGAAAAGCAACAGACGCCCCCGCCTCCCCCACCTACGCGGGGCAATACCCCGGCGCGGCGCAGGCATCCGAAACATATTGGGATCCAAATAAGACCAATGTTGTGGTAAAGGCGTTGATGCTATTGAACGTTGGCGCAGAATTCACCAAACGAGTAGGGGGAATGGCCGGACTTGCTGGACTATCCGCATTGGGATCAACGGAGAAGGCAATCACCGGAGAGACAGGACTACCCCTGATCACCGAATTGATGGACAACCTGGGGGCGGCGTGGGATGTATCGCAGTTGGCCTACCGGGTATTACCCAATGAGGAAATCCTGAAAGCAGCCGCGACCACCGTCACCCCGCAAGCGTTTGTGGTCCGGTTTGGCGCAGAGCAGGCGAAAATACTGGCAGAACAATTCGAAAAACTTGGGATGGATATTCCTGATTGGGTGATGGGCGGGATCGAGAAAGCCGCACCCTACCTGGAAGGAAACCCGTGGGCGATTGTCGCAGCCAAAAACAAAGGCCAACCGGAAACCGCCTGGACGATGGGAACCACCGAAGTGCGCGAACTGGCAGAGTCGGAGATGGGATACCAGGCGCTTACCGAGGCGTTTGATCGGGTGGTTGGCGGCGAGAGTATGGAAAGCGTGTTTACCGACTACCAGAAACGGTATGGCTTTGAAGGTGAAATGCGGGAGTTATTCGGAACCATGCTGGCAGACCCGCTTAACTTTGCGGGAGTGGGGCTTTCAAAAACGGGGGCGAAGCTGGCAAAAGCGACCGGCTTTACGGCTGACTTTGTGAACGCATTGGACAGCTCGTCCGGGCTAATTCACGGAATGCGAACGTACAAAGAAGCAGCGAAACTTACCCAACCCAAAGACATCCACCTGAACAGCATCGAACGGTGGTTATCCCCCTGGACACCCGAAGGGAAAGCGAAGAGCCTGGAGAAGCCGGTTTATAACAACAAACTGGAAGCAGCCTGGGGCTACATGACCACGTTGGAACCGAAAGCGCGGGCGATTGAAGTGGTGGACGGAATGGGAACGAACCTGACCGGCGTGTTAGACCGGGCGGGATATGACCCCGTGACCATGCAGAAGTTTGTGGACGGGATTGCCAACAATGACCCGCGCGTGATTGCTGAAATCGGGATGCGCACATTGGGCGGGAGTGAAGCCGCAGCCCTGCCGGTTGCATTGCGGGACTGGTCGCCCAAAGGAAAAGCACTGGTGGAAGTGTGGAGCAAGCGGGCATGGTCCAGAGACATCCTTGCGAAAGTTGCGAAGGTAAGTGGGCGAAGTATTGATGATGTGTTGAAATCGCTGGACGATGTAAGCGGAAAAGAATCGGACATCCTGGCAAAACAGTTTGTAGAAGCCGCCCGCCAATCGGGGGATGAAGCTGCAAGTACAATCGTCCAGGCGTTTGATGCAGGCGACTTCAGTGGAAAGACCTTGCAGGACTTTGCCAAAACGTATTTGAAAGACAAAGCCCCGCTGACTGAGAGCGAATTCATGGGGCGATACTATACCGGCATGATGGATCACATCGAGAAATGGACGGCGGAATATTTTGGGGTGAAGCCCGACCACTGGACAATCCGCATGAGCAACACCGTGAAGAACGTCCAGGGCATCTTTATGCTGGACGGATCCCCGAATTACCTGTTTGAAAACGGGATGGATAACATCGTCAAGCTGGCCTATGAAGGTGTATTGGACTTCGATACCAAAGGGCGGCGGGATGCGTTCTGGTCAGAGTTTGGGGTTAAATCCCCCCGGATGGAAGAGACGTTTATCAGCCGGGAGAAGAACGTCAAAGGCGCAATTGACGAAGCCGGGGTACAGCCCGGAAAACTGGAGGACTTTAATAAACTGGTACGCTCTGGCCGACGCAGATTCGGGTTATTCTCCAACGCGTCCTCCAAACTGGAAGGGTGGTCAACCGACACGGCCATGTATCATGGCGTAAGACAGGCGATGAACTACCTGTGGCGACCTGGGAAGGGATTTGACCGGATACCCCCCGGCCTGGAAAGATCGCTGGATGGCATTCAGCCCGGACTGGCGAAGGTGATCGAGCGCAAGATTGCCAGCGGGGTAAGCAAAGCGCAGATTGAAAAAAGCATCTGGGAAGCAGCCGGAAAAAAGACGGTTGATGAAATCCTCGGAGAAGCGTCCGAAACCCTGGGCGTGGATGATGCGATGGCGCGGGATGCCATGCAGAAAACCGGGGCGTATGACTACCTGAAAGACAACATCCCGGAAAATGCCACCGATGCAGACATCGACAAAGCATTTGCAGGACTGGCGAATCACATCTCGGAAAAGATGGACGAATGGACAGACCTGAGAATAAAAGCCGAAGCCGAGAAAGCGGCGAACATCGCCAAGACCGAAGGCCCGCTGGGGATCGTTGACCTGTACGATGAAGCCGCCCTGGACGAGGCCACCACCCACATTGGCGGGTATGATGGTTGGGAGCGGGTGTACGAACTGCAAGACATGATGACCCCGGAAGAGTTTGGGCGGATGTTGAAGAACCAGCGCAGCCTATCCGATGCGGCGCACAAACGAAGCTGGAAGAGACGCCGGGCAAATTACGTGGGGATCACCGAACAACTGGGGATTGATGGACAATACGCCAAGACCCTGGAACTCAACCTGATCGACCAGGAAAAGAACTGGTCTGAATTCCATAAGCTGAAATGGGACTTGTGGAAAGACGCCAAGAAATCTAAGGACACCCCCGAATGGGCAATTGTGCGGGATGAAGTGCGGGCGAAAGTGCGGGCGGCATTCCAGGACGCCACCAGGGTTGAACTGGAATTGCAACGCAAGCTGGATGCAGAACTGGTGAAGACGCTGGAAGCGTGGTATGGGCCGGAGGTAAGCAAGATTGCCCAGACCTGGCGGGAAGGCGTGGCAAATATCCGGGAGGACATGACCCAGAGAATGTTGGCGCACCGGGAAGAAGTTGACCAGATCAAGAAGCCCGAAGAAAAGCGGGCAGCGTGGGACAAGTTTCTGACCGAGGAATACAAGCCCGCCATTGTGGAACGGATGCATCAGAACATCACCGGCGCGCATGAGGTTTATAAACTGGCAAGCGCAGCCACCCCGAAAGAAGCCCCCGCCCCCATCAAGAGCGCGGAAGAGATTGTAAGCACTGCGAGGGCGGAGTGGTTGGAGCAGGCCCGGGCTGATGTGGTGGTGAAGAAACACGGCCTGACCCCGGATGAGATGGGTACAGTCAACCAGATACGGCAGATTGCCAGTGAGTATGGATTGGCAAGCGCGAAGGCAGACGGATCACCTGACCCCGGATTTGATAGACATTTACTTGCTACGGTAAATAAGTATCTTGGTACAGACACGAGTCGGGTTGCAGACTTATCGCCGGATCAGGTGCGGCAGGCGTTTGAAGAAAGAGCAAAAGCGAAAGCACCGCGGGTGGAGATGGAAGCGGCAAGAGTGGTAGAGACGCCAGCCGTGGAGCCACCAAAGTCAGAATTCGCCATCAAACGCGAGGAACTATTCGACCAGACCCGCGGAGAAATGCCACCGGAAATCTCGGAAGCAGTAAAAGCAGAAGCCGAGATGATGTTGGAAGAACTCAAACAAGGCGAAGCGGGCAAGCGGGTATTCACTTGGGTGGACTACCAGAGCCAGCCCATTGTCACGGGGCAGCCATCAACAAATGCGCAATGGTATCGAGACCTGTACTTCGATAAGAAGCTGAACAAGAAAGCGGTTTACACAGCCCTGGAGCGGATCATTGAGGACAAGGGGAAGGATGACGTTCGCTATAAGAATGTGCGAGAAGTCAAAGACCTGTTACTTGATCGTTTGATAAATGGCGCTGAAAGTGAACTTGCCGGGCAAACTCCCCCAGACCCCAAAATCCTGACGTTTTTAGGCGATATGGAAGGGGCGGCGGATGCATTAGTACAGTGGATGGACTTGTACGAAGCGAACGGCACGCCCATGCCCTATGATGAAATGGTTAAGCTGGCTGGATCGGAGGAGGGATTTGCTCGTCTGTTGGACATCATGGATGAGATGCAAGCGAAGAAGCAACCTCCCCAACCAGAGGTGGTTGTTGATGATTCAATTCCATTTTTGCAGACTGAAGCCACCCAGCCACAGGTGGAAGCAGAGCGGGCGGCTGAGATGCCGGAGCAGGCGGCGGCTAGTGGGTCATCAACAAAAACTTTTAGCCCTGTTTATGATGACTATGTAAAACCATTTGCCGATAGATTGGCTGAAAGTAACGATCTATTAAGCATAGAACAGTTACTTGAAATGTCGAAAGGTGAAATCACAAATAATATAAAAAATCTCCAAAAGAAATATTTTGGGGATGACATCGAGTTTACCGAACGAGCTGTATTTGATTGGGCTATGTCGCAATACTACAGACAATTATTCAACTCAATTGATCCGCATGCTTTAACTTCTGAGAAGTTCTACAAGTTATATACTCCCGTCGAAATAATTGATGGCGAAACAAGAATCTATTCAAGAGAAGAATTCCCCTATCTAGTTGATACGTTTCAAAAGTACGGGAAGAAGTGGTTTATTGATGTAAATAGCGGCAAAGCAACGCCTATGGGGAATTACAGCTCAGAATACCTGAACGGTATTAGCGCAGATGATTTATTCGAGCTTCACGCAGCATTTGTTGAGCGCGCCCTCTCCGAAGGCAAGCCCGTTCCTGCTGAAGTGCTGGCAGACTACCCAGACCTGGCGGCGAAGTATTCGCAGCCCACCCCGCCAAAGGTAGAAGCGCCACAGGTGGAAGCGACCCAACCCCCACCCATTGAAGAAGTGACCATTGAAGAACCAATCACCCCCGCACCATTCGCACTTCTGGAAGAGCCAACATTAGAGGAGATGGCCGGGCGGATTGAAGAACTGGAACGGGAAACGATACAAGCGAAAGTGGAGGAATGGGGCGGGGAAGTCAGCGAAACGGCAAACCCCAACCCCAACCCTGTTGGTGACGCTCCCCCCGGAACCGTCACCGGACTATACCCCCAGGACATCGGGAAACTCTTCGAAAGCGGATGGAACGAAACCATCTATCATTTGATTGACACCATGCAGGGACGGATGAAGGGCGACACCGGCAATGCCGTGAATTTGAAAGACGCCAACCTATCCCCAGAACAGGTGAAGGAGGTAAGAAGATATCTCGAAACACAATACGCCAAACTGACAGACGCCAAACTGACAGCTACACGATACGCAAAAGTAAACCGGGACATTGCCCTGCTCGACTACACCAAACGCTATGGCGCGGACAACATAGCGGGGATCGTCTTCCCCTATCAGTTCTGGTTTACCCGGAGCGCGATGGAATGGGCGATGCGGGCGATTGATCACCCCGCTTATCTCTCCCAATACAGCCGGATAAGAGACGCCCAGGAGCGGATGAGCAAACAGATGCCCGGGTTCCCGGCGCGATTGCGCGGCAAGATGTCTATCCCATTCCCGTGGTTGCCGGAAGGGTGGGGGAATACCATCTACGTTGACCCGCTCAAACGGATGTTTAGCTTTGAACAGATGTTGAATCAGACCATGCGACCACTGCAACAGGATGAAGCCAACCGGATCAGTAAGGCGCAATTCCTGATTCGACAAATGGCGGAAGACGGGCAGATCACCCAGGCGCAGATGAGCGAAGCCCTGAACAACAAAGCCGGCCCGATATGGGAGAAAGCCATCACCCAGGCGCAGATGGAAGTGGAAGCGGAGATCGCCAACCCGATTGACCTGGTGAACACCATGAGCGGGTTTAGCTGGCCGCTGCAAGTTGCCTACCAGAAAATCATGGGGCGGGAAAGCAAGATCAAAGCCCCGCCTTCTCTGCAAGCCGTCACCAACATCACCAGCTTTTTTACCCCCGGCGGAGTGAATGCGGGTGGGTGGTTACAGAAAGCCCTCGGCGCGCCGGAGCGCGGGTTCCTGTTCAATTACTACATCGAACGGGAATTATCGAACATGGTCGCAAACGGGGAAGCGAACATAGAAGAGGTGATGCTGGCAATGGTAGACCAGCAGGGGGAATTGTGGCAGGAAGCGATGAGCCGGACGGGAAAGCAAGCGGCGGTCAAGTCGTATACTGCCACCCTATCACTTGACTTGTTCCCGGAAGGCGAACAAGAACAGCGGATACTGCAACAGGAATTCAGCCAGGCGATAGAAAACGGGACAGTGGCAGAATTCTTTGACGCCAACCCGGAATACGAAGCCCGGATGATGCTCACCAACTGGGACGACCCGGAAGAACGGGTGAAACGCTACCTGATTGGATCCATCTGGGACGCCTACAATGGCCTGAGCGAACTGGAACGACGGGAAGCGACCGACCAACTGGGAGAACTGTTCCAGGAAGCGTTCCTGAATAAAGAAACCCGCTCTTACGATGCAATTGATTTGGCAACGATCACGGAATGGACGCAGCTATTAGGCGGCAAAGTGCCAGACACCGCCCCCGCCGTGCCACAAGGGAGTTTGGAACTGCCCGGCCAGGCCGAAAGCGGAGCATACAGCACCTACCTGGAAACTCGCAAGACACAATTCCCGAATATCGACCTGATCCAGAGCATGTACTACAAACTGCCCCCGGCCATGCAAGATCAGTTCAGACAGAATAACCCCATGCTGACCGAATACCAGGAATGGCGGGATATGTTCATCGCAGAAAACCCCGACCTGATCCCGTATATGATCGGAGAAGAGAGCCGCTTATCCGGCGTCCCGGAAGAAATCTTGACGCAGGTGTACGCATACAAAGGTGAGAAAGCCCAATACTTCCCCAAGATCGGACTGACCCAGGACAAGTATTATTCATTGACCGGGGCAGCTCGCAAAGCCTACCTGTTGGACCACCCGGAATTACGGCAATACTGGGACTGGCAGAAAGCACGGCTGGCGCAATCACCGGAAATTATCCCCCATGTCAAGAGCAGCGACACGATAGCAAAGGCAGTATTGGGAGATGACTACACCGCCGGATACCGGGTGGATAGCAACCTGTTCGATGGATATGTCAGCACAGAACTATTCGCCCACACCCTGACCGGCAAACCGCTGGGCGAAGGCGCGCGGGCAGAACTCTACTCCCTGTGGAAAAAGGAAAAGAGCGGCCTGCCCTATGACGCGTGGTTGGCGCAGGTATTGGAACTATTTTCTTATCAGCAATAACTTGTAATTTACAAGCGATTGTTGTATAATAGCATTAATCTGATTAATCGGATGAAGGAGGATTATGGAAGGGCAAGAATTGAAAGTTGTTGCACCGCCCGCAGGCCAAACGGGTACTCCCCCGGCAACGGGACAGAGCGAGGCTGCAACTCAACCGACAGTCACCCGTGATGAAGTCTTAAAACTGGTGGGAGAAGCAGAAGAAAAAGCATTCCGCCGGGCGCAAGGTCTGATCACAAAAACAAACACACGCATTCGGAGCGAGGTAACAAAACTTGAACAGCAGCTTACCAAAGCAGGCGTGACGCTGGATGGAAATCAGAAAGCGGCGCTGGAGCAGCAAGTTACTGACCAGGTTCTTACCGAGGAAAACTCAGCGGCGGGGGAAGGCCAACCACCGTCCACACTGACAGACCCCTCATTGGTCGATCCGATTACCAAAGTGGCGCAGCAAATGATGGATGAGGCTGGGGTGGTCATCTACGATAATGACCCGGAAGCGAAACTCATTGACATGAGCGACCCCTACAAATTCCTCAAATCATTGCCGGCTGCCATTGAAGTCAAGAAAGCGCGTGAAAAATCCCCCGTGAAAGATGCGACCAGCACCCCCGGATTATCTGGGGCGGGCGGGCCGACATCACCATACTCAGGCAAAAGCGGGTTGGACCTGATATCTGAACATTTCAGATCGAAAGGTCTCTGACCCTTAACCAACGGAGGGTAACAACATGGCATATACTTTAGCCGATTACGCACGACTGGCGGAATCTCCGCTGAAGGCGGGCGTGATTGACATTCTGCGGATGGCATCGCCCATCCTGGACAGCCTTTCATTCAGTGACGAAGGCACGCTTGACATTGAACTCTTGCGCACCAAGAGCCTGCCGACCGTGTACAGCCGCAAAATTGGCGGCACGTTCACCGAGAGCAAAGGCCAGATTGAACCGGTGAAAGACCGGATCATCAACTTCGGTGGATACATCGACATCGACAAGACCCTGATGAAAGCCAAAACGCAGGTGGATCAGAAGGCGCTGCAAGTCTCGATGTTCACCAAGGCCATGGGCGCGTATTTCAACAACGTCTTCTTCAACGGCACACCGACCAGCGATTACGACTCTTTAACCGGGTTGTGGTATCGACTGGTCAACTACCTGCCCTCGGCGCAGTCTATTGCAGCCGGGAGTATTGACATCTCCCCGGACAGCGCAACCCTGGCGGCTGACAAAATCAAACTGGTCGATTACGTCCATCAACTGATGGATGTCACCGGTCACGGCGATGGCGGGCCGGATATTCTCTATATGGGGCGCACCCTGAAACTGCGCTTTGAATCGGCCATGCGCCAATCCGGCATGTTGGGAACCACGACCGACAGCTATGGTCGCACGTTTGCCACGTTTGGCGAAGGCGGCCCGAAGATCATGGAAGCGGGGGTAACTGACCCGCTGGATTTGACCGCCCAGGTGTTGGGTGTGGCTGAATTGGCTGATGGAACTGCTCTTACCGGCGGAGCATGTAGCTCGATTTACTCCGTAAAATACGGCGGAGAATACGTTAACGGTTTCCAGGTCTACCCGATTGATGTTCAGGACATCGGCCTGCTGCAAGCTGGGAACGCCTACCGGGTGACGATTGACTGGACGCCCGGCATCTACATGGTCTCGCCGTTCTCGGTTGGCCGCATTCATGGCATCGTGGCCGCGTAAGGAGGATGAAATGTTAGATGCAAATCTCGTGCTTAAAACCTCTGGAGCGCAAACCTCCAGCGTCACCAGCGCAACCGGCGTTGATTTCGGCGGAGCGGATGTCAACCCGATCACGTATGTGTTGAACTGCACCACCCTCACCGGCGCAACTGGAACGTTAGCCGTCAAAATCCAGGAGAGCGACAACAACTCGACCTGGCGGGACTTTGTTAGCTTCCCGACCCTGACCACTGCCGCGGGGATCCACCGCGTGACGGGCAAATCTGACGCCCGCTATCGCCGGTACTACTCCACCCTGGCTGGCACATCGCCCAACTTCACCTACTCGGTTTACCCTGAACTTGGCGGCGAATATACCAAGTTCTAAGACGGGGTAGATCACTTATTACCCAGGCCCGCCTGCTATCTAGTGGGCGGGCTATTTTGATAAGAAAGAGGACAATGCAATACATCACCGACTACAAAAACATTCACCGGGGCAGATGCTTTATCCTCGGAAATGGCCCATCCCTGAAGGGTTTTGACTTCAGCCAGTTGAATGGCGAACTTGTGTTCGGAACAAACAGGATATATCTTTCAGGATATACCCCGGATTATTACGTATGTGTCAACAGCCTGGTACTCAACCAATTCGGGGACGAGATCGGGAACCTTGACTGCGATAAGTTTCTAAGTGGCAGGGGGGTGGTCCAAAACCAAAGGGGGAAAGTCATCACCCTGGATACCGGAGAAGCGAACCCCGGCTTTTACTCCCCCGAAAAAGCCATTTGGGAGGGGTATACCGTCACCTATGTCGCCCTGCAACTGGCATTCTACATGGGATTTGAACAGGTGATCCTGCTGGGGGTAGACCACGACTACGGGGACACCGGAAGCCCGAACGAACGGGAAGTATTCGAAGGCGAAGACCGGGTACATTTCCACCCGGACTACTTCACGGGGTACGAGTGGCACACCCCCGATTTGAGAATGAGCGAACTGGCTTACAGCTTAGCCAGCAATTATTATCAGAAGCATGGACGGCATATTATCAATTGCTCGGAGAAAACGGAATTAGAAATATTCCCCGTGCTGCCCATGGCGCATGTTCTGGGGCCACGATACCGGGTGAGCGCGGTGGTATCCGCCTATTATGCAGAACCCTATATTGAGGAATGTTTGCGCGATTTGCGCAACCAGAGCGAACCGATTGAGATCGTGGTCGTTTGCCAAAAAGGGGGGATGGAAGAGGAAGTGGCAAAGGCATGGAAGGTGGAGCAGCTCATCACCACCCCGGATGTCCCCAACCTGGCAACCGCCTGGAACCTGGGCGCAAAGAAAGCACGGGGGAAGTACATCATCCCCGCCTGCACAGACGACCGGCTGAAGAAGAACACATTGGGGATCATGGCGGACTTCATGGATGGCAGACCAGACATTGATTTGGTCTATGCGGATGTGTTCGTCAGTTGGGAGCCAAACATCCCATATGATACTTTTGTAGCCAATAACCCGGAGGTGGTGGGGGGAAGACACGAAGGCCAACCGGGGGTATATATCTGGCCGGACTACAGCCGGGAAGCATTGGGGCGGAATTGTTTCATTGGCCCACAACCACTATACCGGGCATCCCTGCATCAGCGGGTGGGGTGGTTCGATGAAAGCCTGACATCGGCAATGGACTATGACTTCTGGTTGAGATGTGCGCGGGAAAAGAACTTCTACCACCTGCCCCTGGTGATGGGGGTGTATCAAGCCCGCCCGGACAGCCTGGAATACCGGACGAAAGACATCAGCATGAGAGAAAGTTTTCAGTCACAGCGAAAAGTTTCTGAGAAACAGATCAGTGTTACCGTATTTGGGGAAGATGTGCGGATTGAAGTGGGGCATAGTTGGGGATTTATCAGCAAAAGTGATTTGAAAAAGTTGGCGGTGAAGATATGAAAAACACCATCATCACTGTTTTCTTATCAATGGCAATGGCCGGATGCCTGCTCTTGATTGGCGCAGCTACGGTCGGAGTTGTCTGGTACACATGGCCAACATCATCGCCGGAAGTCCAGTATCAAGAGCGGGTGGTGGAAGCGCCGGTAGAAGTCGAACGCGTTATAACGCAAGTGATTGAGAAGATTGTCACGGCTACCCCCGCCCCCGAAGCGTTGCAGTATCCCATCGAAAACGCTTTATTACCCACATCCACAGCCACACCCACAGAAATACCCTCACCACCCTGTACCAATATTGCCTGGGTGGTAAGCCAACCAGTGAGTGACCTACAAGCGGGGGCGTTGGAAATTGGCAGAATAAAACGCTTGCATTTCATCATTCGCAATGAGGGCAGCTGCCCCTGGGATGGGTACGTGTTGACCAGCGCGGGGGTATTGCCTGACATCCCGATCCCGTTCACACCGCCGGGAGGCCTGGCTGATTTCAGCATTGACATCACAGTAAGCCGGTCATTCATTGCCCGCTTTGCATTGATGGCGGCAAACGGGGATCTGTTCGGCGTTCTCAACACCACCAGCCCGGACATGATCATTTACTATCGGCTGGATGCGTACACGGGTAAGAACGTGATCCAGGTTCCACCTGCATTGGGCGGCGGGACGATTACCTGTACAGGCGCGGGCTGAAGACGAACACGGTAGGCCGGTGGCTTACGGAGATAGGAAAACAAAAATGATCTATTGGGGTGTCCTCCTCGAACGAGGCATGTACGACGAAGCGGTAGACAGCTTATTGGGAGTAGCCTCCCGATGCGGATCGCAGAACTGGACCCGGATCAGCGTGCCGCACACCGCAACCGAATGGGCGCGGGAACAATTTACGGAAGCGTTTATGGAAAGCACCAGCGACCCGTATGACACATTGGTGATGTTGGATGCAGACCACAAATACCCCGCCAACGTGGTGGAAAGACTGGCGCTTGACCCGCACCCGGATTATGGGGTAGTGGCCGCGCTTGCATTCTGCCGGGGAGAAGACAGCCGCCCGGCGTTTTACATGAAAGACAGCGAAGACCCGGAATTCTGGTACTCAACGAGCAAGATACCGGAGAATAAAATCATCCCGGCGGACATGGTGGGAACCGGGGCGATAGCGATTCGGCGCTGGGTATTCGACAAACTGCAACCACCCTACTGGAAGAAAATGTATGATGTGGTACGCGGCGGGGAGGATTGGTACTTCTCCCTGCAATGTGAGAAAGCGGGGATTGCAAGGTACGTGCATACCGGCGTGGAGATCCCGCACATTCGTTTGGGAACTGTGACAAGAAAAGACTGGGAGAAATATTGCTATGACAACCTTAGCATCAGCGACACTTGACCTGGCCCGGCTGATCACCAGCGTGGTGGAAGGGACAGCCACCGGGGGATCGGCAACCACCCTGCTTGATACCGGGGTCACTGAAGAGGATGACTACTTCAACGGCGGAACCATCTGGCCTTTGAGCGGGAACAACGCCGGAAAGAGCGCAGTCATCACCGATTGGGCGAAATCGACCGGGACATACACCTTTGCCACCATGACCCTGGTCAACGCGGCGGGTAATCTATACGCATCCTGTAATGCAGACTTCCCCCGGTATGTTTTGATTCAGGCGATCAATAAAGCGTTAAGGGCCATTGGAGGAATACCGGCGCAAGATGCTACTTTGGTGACAGTGGCAGACCAGGAAGCCTACACCCTACCGGCGGGCGTGATCGATGTACGGAAAGTGGAAGTGGCAATGATGACCACCGCACCATACCAATACGTCCCGCATTTTGGCTGGCGGCAAATTGGAACCACGATTGCATTTGACACAGAGCGCGCCCCGGATGAAGCCGATTACAAAATCAGGCTGACCCATGTGGCATTGCCCACCACGCTTACAGCGGACACAGACGCGATCTCGAATTACATCTACCCTGACCGGCTAAGCTGGAAAGCGGCGGTACATGCGCTGAGATGGCGGGTACAACGATATCGGGAAGACCGCCCCGACCTGATCAAACTGATGAATGAAGCCCTGGCGCAAGAAGCCCTGATGGATGCGCGCTATCCGATCTATGGCTTACAGAAGACCCCGCACATGGGGGGATATTATGAGTGATTGCTGGCTATCAAAGAAGCCGCATATCATTGTCATTGCGATTATCTTAACCATCCTGGAGAGTATCTATGACCGCATCCGCCAGCCCAACCAATAAGAGAAGCAGCCACCACGTTGTACTGACCCAGGGAGCAACGTCAGTGGGATTGATCCTATGCAACAGCCAGGGCAAAGCCGAACCGCGCGCATTCAGGCGGCAAGAATACCAGCAGAGCGCCTTGCAGATTTCGACCGGGCAGCAGAAACATGCGGACTTCTCCGGGTTCTGGAAGTACATTGAACAGAACGATTGGAGCGGAGGCCGGGGGGCAAACGATTTTGACAAGGATACCAGCATGTATCTTGATGGCTACCAGATCAACACCATGCGACCGGGGGAGGTGATCTTGGGGCCGAAATCTACCATTGTCAGTTTTGGCGCTCTTGTATCAATGAGTAACAACATCGGAATACATTACAATACAAAAGCCTGCTACTTTTCCGGCGCAGTAACCGGAAGCACCGTTTACTATCGCACCAATAATAATGCCACTGTGACCATCACCGTAAAGGATGTCACTGTTACACTAAGAAAAACATCTGGAAGCGCAACCGCCGGGATTATGAGCCTGGGAATAAAGCCAGATGGCGGAAGCGAAGTATGGTCTGATAACAGCATATTTATCCCGTCTATCTCATCCGACGCGACATCCTACAAATTCACTTTTGCAGCGGGAGTGGCACTGACATCCGCTCAAGATTTTTACCTGACATTCAAAAACACAGGCGTGACCAGCAGCGCCGGAATTACCATTGCGCATCAAGAATCGGGATCGGAATGCGAACTATCCGTAAGCACAGACGGATCAACCTATACAGACACAGGTGGACTACCACAAACCCCAAGTTACGTCATGACCAATGGTGGATCAGCAAAGAACAGAGCGCATCTATTCGAGTATAAGGGGGCGCTCTACTATGCGATGCAGAACAACAATGGCACATCCAGCAAACTCTATTTGAACGGTGATCATGGACTGGCAAAGACCGGGGCAACCACAACCGGAGTGACCATCAAAGGCCAGGCGTCATGGGCAACAGACGAGGCCATAGGATGTATCTGTGTGATTGTATCGGGAACGGGATCCAGCCAACCCCAAAACTGGCGGGTGATCACAGACAGTGTTGCAACAAGCAGCAGTGAAACCGCACTGACATTCAGTGACCCGTGGGACATCGCCCCGGCTGAAAATGATGTGCTGGCAATCATCGCATCCAATAAGTTCACCGAGATCGCCGGGTTTGATACTGCTTACAACGTGGTGGTTACAGATGTACTCTCAATCAATGGAGCGGTGTATTTTGCATGTGGTGATACCGAAGTCCTTAAACGGGTAATCGCCTTCAACAGCGGTGGAACCTGGACGTATCATTACAGCGGATCAACCGCCGGGCAAGACGCCGAAACCGGAGCGTTTACTTTCCTCGCCTTTTCAGCAGGGAGAATATGGGGAGCAAAGGGCGGATACCCGGCCACCGTCGCCTATGCCACCGCAGTAGATTACACCGGCTACACTGGGACAGAAACCGTATTGACATTTGGCACAGCCCAGGTGGTGGGGGATCAATACGAACGGATCACCGGGCTGGAACGATATGCCGAAGCATGGCAAAACCTGATGGTTGCGCTCAAAGAGGGGAGTATGCACCGCTGGCGGGAAGGGACATGGGAAGAGTTTGACATCCGCCAGATGGGCGCCACCCGTGACCGGCGGAATGGAGCCGCTCATTGCGTACAAGATACCTACCTGTATATGTCGTGGCATAACACCGTGCTGAGATACTACAATGGGCTATTGGATGGGGTAGGCCCGGACAAAGCGGAAGTGGCAGTGCCAACCTCTGACCGGTTTGGATATTTCTCAGCCCTCGTAGGCTACCCCGGAATGCTGATCGGCGCGGTGGACGCCGGCAGCGCGGGGGTATCGAACGTGATCGCCTACAATGACCGCGGGTGGTGCGAGTTATACCGAGGAACGCTGGGAGAACGCATCCAAAACCTGTACATCCAAAGCATCCCCGGAAATGCGGTGGACAGGTTGTGGATTTGCGAGGGGAATAACATCATCTGGCTACCCCTCTCCACCGACCCATTCAACCACCCTGCAGATACCTACAACGGGTATAAATTCGCAACCGAGGGAACGCTAATCACGGCTTATCATTATGTCGAATTGCAGGAAGTGGACAAACTGTACTATGCCATGCGGACGATTTGCGAAGGAGCGGGGACGGATGAGACCGTTACCCTGGCGTATCGGCTGGATAACGCAACCTCCTGGACAGATGTCACGGGGACAATTGACACCTTTTCGGAAGAACTGGAGCTGGCGACGACGCCCAGCGTGGTAGGGAAGCGCATCCAATTCAAGTTCACTCTGAAGAGCGTGGACGGGAACGCCACCCCCCGCATACTGGCAATGGTGCATGAGGCCATGCCACGCATCCAGACAAGACACGCCGCGACCCTGACATTTAGGATTGCAGACAAGGACTTCAATCTTCTCGGAAAGCCGGACGATTACACCGACCACAACTTGAAGATGAACGCACTGGACACGATGAAAGCCAGCGCCACCCCGGTTTATGTGACCAGCGTAGCAACCCCGCTCAATGGGCGCTATGCCTGGGTGGAGAATGTCACCCTCAACCCGGATAAAATCGTACTGGAAACCGGGGAAGAAGCGTACATGGGGCAAATGATGTTGGTGGAGATCGACTCGTGAGTGAGTTCAGCATACGGAACCAGAGCGCCACCCGCCCGGAGTGGGTGCTGGCTCAGGCGTTTGACAAGCTGAAAATAGCCTACCGGTTCCAGGTTGCCCCGTTTGGATTTACCGGCCGGCGCGGGCAGTTCATTGTAGACTTTGTGGTATACGACCCGTTTGAAATCCCGGTGGAAGTTTACGGAACCTACTGGCACACCGGGCAATTCAGCAACGAAGACCGATTCCGGGAAGCGGTACTCTTCAACCACTATAAGCGGGAGGTGGTCCCGTTTTGGGAACCGGAACTGGTTGACATTGAATCGGCAATCGCAGCAGTGAGAAAGAAACTATGAACATCGAAGAAGAAATCCGAAAGATTTGGGGACAGATCAATTTGCTGAAAAGCAACAGATATGCAATGAGCCGACGCTGCTTATGCCAGGCGACTCACAACGCAAATCAGGCCACTGCGAATGCGACCTGGGTGGTGATGGCGCTGAACACGACGACCTATGATTACGTTGCAGCAGGCGAGACGGCCATGCACAGCAACGCAGTCAACAACAGCCGCATTTATGCCAGGATTGCGGGAGTGTATGGGATCACGGCGCAGCTCACGTTTGCCAGCAATGCCACGGGATTGAGACTGATTGGGATAGCGGTTAATCTAGCTGGTGTACCGGGTGCGTTTACTGCAATTGTGAATGCCCAACAATTCCCAGCCCATCCATCCTCAGACAGCGGCGTAAACATTGCCGCCACCTGTTACCTGAACGTCGGAGATTATATCGAGATGTTCGCCCGGCAGACATCAGGCGGCGCCCTTAACGTGTTGACCAATAACTACTCACCCGTATTGAGTTTGTCCTACCTCGGAGAATGACCCATGCAATGGCCTTTGATCAACCCACAAATCACCCAGGTCTTCGGAGCAAACCCGAACGACTACAAACAGTTTGGATACCCGGCTCATAATGGCCTGGACTTGTGGTCAGCTAACCCGGAGATCAGACCAGTATGTAACCAGGTGGTGATCAGCGCGGGGTGGGATCAGTACGGATATGGCAAGCTGGTGATTGCGCAATTCGGCGGAGTGAAATTCTACTACGCCCACCTGGATGAAGTCTTATGCAGACCCGGCGACGAACTGACCACCGATGATGTATTGGGGATCATGGGAAGCACGGGCAATTCGACCGGCCCGCACCTGCATTTGGGATTTAGGCGGGGGACAGCGGGGATCTGGAAAGGACACTTTGACCCGTTACCCTATCTGCAAGGGATATTGGAATTGGAGTTTGACGATAGAGCGCCGATTGTCACCCCGTTGCAGCCAACCGTCACCACGCTGGCTAAGATAAGCGGAGGGACGCTGGTCAAGACCAACAAAAGGGGACGGCAGACATTTAAGAGGATGAAGTATTTCTAAAGCCAGTTATCCACCGGAGAAGCGCCCTTATGCACAGAGGCAGCGTCATTATCTGCCAGAGACAGATAACGCCTGACCATCTCCAGCGACGCATGGCCCAGCAGACGTTGAAGCGTGAAGACATCCCCCCCATTGCGCAGGTATTGAATGGCAAAGGTGTGGCGGAACTTATGGACATTTGCGGACAGCACCCCTGAGCGTTCTCCCAGCGCATCAATCATGTGATAGAGACTGCCGCGATTGAGCGTGGCAAGGGTGGAAGTGGTAAACAGAAATGTTGTTTGTGGCTGAGAGGAAAGATACTTCCACAGCGCAGCCCGGGAATGTTTCTGAAAGTACACCGTCCTGGATTTCGTCTTCCTGCCAGACCCGAACGCCTGGATATGAACCGTTCCCGATTCTAAGTTGATGTCCTTATAAGTCAAACGACATAACTCACTTGCCCTTACCCCGGTATCCAGCAGGAGCAGCACAATTGCCCGATCTCGAAAAGCGGTCGGGCGTTTCATTGCAAACGACTTGCGGCGCATACTGAGGGCGAGGGTGGTGTACTCGCAGGCCCGGAGCAATGCCTTCACTTCCTCCCGTGTATAGGGCTGGATTTCTTCCTGAGCATAACGCGGGCGGGGTATCCTGCTATCTGGACGGTGAATTGGCAGGGTATCGCTGGCCCAATTGTAGAATGAGCGGACGGCCTTCCAAACGTTTTCGATGGACGCGCCGGCCAGTGGGGGATCATAGTCCGTTCGTAGGAATGCGAAGAAGGATTGAACGTTCTGTTCTGTGATTTGATCGACTTCGGGATTATCCAGATACCACTGCAATCTTTCCAGCGCCCACTGGTAGACAGCAAGGGTGGCCGGGGAATATCCATCGGCAAGGCGGACGATCTTAAAGCCCTGGATGGCGGCGGACAGTTTCAAGGTAAGCGCCCCCCGGTTGGGTGATTTACGAACCACAGGCCACTTTTACCAAAGCAGGTGGGTGGTAAGATGTTCCTGGTCGGGGCGAGAGGATTTGAACCTCCGACCTCTTGCACCCCATGCAAGCGCGCGGCGGTGAGAACCGGGGGGCTGTTACCAGGCTGAATGCGGGGGGTATGCGGCCCGTGGTTGGTGGTTGTTTTTGGCCGGGTAAGGTGACTGCGATTCATGTCTTTGTCACGCGTCGGTAAAGTGTGACCAGGAGCGTGAAGACCAATGCATAGATGCAGATGTTGACGATGAAGTTAATCCCCAGCTCTATCAAATAGACTGGAGCAGTGGCAATCATAATGTTACCTATGGTGATGCAAGTTGACATCAGCACACCCAGAAGCAATCCGAGAGAAGAAGATTTCCACTTATTCATAGAACATTAATTCTGATATAATTGTAAAATGGACACCATAGAAACATTCCTAAGCAGGCTTGCCCTGTTATTTGAGGGAAAAGCCACAGTCATCGAAGCGGGCAACGTGACTGCCCGGCTGATTTGTCCAGATATGGTTGTCATTCATCTGGGGGATCAGTCTTATTTAGTGGAGAGACCCGATAGTGTCTCTTCAATTCCTCAATCAAACGGGGATATTCTTGGGGAGGAATTTGATCCAGTATCAGCATAATCTTTTCTTTATCAGTTGGCTGGTCTAATATTTCATAGACTTCATCCCCAAGTTTATCGGCCAAACGTTTGAGGATGTCTTTCCTTTTGGGTACAAAAACCCCGTTCAAATAATAATTTACTGTTTGCTGAGTAATGCCCAACCACCGGGCGAATTCTGTTTCGCTTGCCTCAATTCCAATCTTATCCCCAGACCACTCTTTATACTTCCTGATAAACCATGCTTGAAACATATTTCTATTCTACCAAAACTAGACAAATGTCTTGACAAGTCACAAGTTGTTTGGTATATTTACTTGTAGATAACGAGTTACACAACTTGTAAGCGGAGGTGACATGAATAATAATCGGACAACGATCTACATTGACACAGACACTAAAGCAGGATTGGAAGAAATTGCCAAGCAGGATCAGCGCAGTTTGATTGACCAACTTCGCTGGCTTGTGCAAATGGAGCAAATGCGGCGGAACATTCGGCAAGTAGCAGAGAAAGAACTTAACAAATAATCCCTCCCGGCCTTTGCAAGGGGAGCGGGAAGGATTAGGAAGGACGAACGAGATGATTATATCACAGTTTTCTATAGGGGGAAGACAATGATTGTCAACACTGACTCGCGCGGACGAACCGAAACCGGACGTTATACCTGGCGCCCGATGATCCAGATGGAAGCGGATGACTACCCCCCCGATTCGAAGTATTGGGATTTGGCGACTGGTAATATGCAGAACGCCATCATCAAGATCATGCCCAACTGGGACGAACTGGCTGAACTGATTTGGCCGGGAAGCAGCATCGAGGAATATTCCTGGAAACAAATCAGCTTTGCAATCAAGGGAGCATTGAAGGGATATCAAAGTGGTGTACGCGACCTTTCTCAACTGTGCTGCATGGCATGGGAGGCGATAGCTGCGGCGGATCCCGGTTGTGTTTCATACAAGTACGATAACACGGAACGGGGGCAATAGAGAATGTGGCCCACATTTGGCCTGATTTTGGCGCTGTTATTCCTGTTCGGGATTGTGTTCAACTGGATCACCCACTTTGCAGAACGGAAGGGATGGATCGAGGGATACACGGCGCTATTTGTGGTGATTGGGGTAAGCGTGACGGTTGGGGGGATGGGGTTCCTGATCGGGTGGAAGAACGTGATGTACGTCTACGCCGGATTTGTGGCATCGGGAACACCCATGATCGTTGGATCGATTGCCCGCTATATGCTGGCGAGAGAGAGAGCGCAACGATGTCTCACAAACCACGACCCTGGCCAAACATAGCGGCAGAGGTGCGGGATCGGGCGGCGGAAGAGGCACAGAGTGGATACAAGGCCATCCGCCCGCTGCTCGAAAGGGATTGCACCAGAGATGAAGAGATAAGGCGGTTAGCCATCGCCCTGGATAAGTTTCAAAACATAAGCCGACTGCTGGAAAGCGTTGGCGCACAAACCAGACCGATATAAGGAGAATAACAGATGACGTACCAAGTAGCAGATTCACCCTGGCAGGTTGCAAGCAACCCCGAAGCATACAGCAACACCACCCAAGAATATTGGGGGGAGTGCAGTATCAACGCATGGTGGTGCGCGTTGGTATCCGGCATGGGGAAAGTCCCCTATGACCCGAAGACGTTGGACCCTAAGACCGGGAAAGCGCCCCGGCGATACACGGCGATTGATCTGGCCGTCAACCCGCTGGCCGAGTGCAACCTGGAATGGGATGTCAAGCGGTCGATGTTGGCTGAATTTGGGGAATGGAAAGACATCGTATGGCCGTCGATCCGCAACATGGGGATCATGGAAGCGTCAGAACTGGACGGCAAGTTTGTCCACGTTGAACTGGTGGAGAACGGAACTTACCAGAAAGATGGTGAGACCAAGAAGAAAACCACCTTCAATTTTATCCAGGTCTTTGATGATCGGGCAGGATGTTTGGCGGCATACCGGATGAAGAACGGGGAAGCGGCCCCAGTTGAGACCCCGGCCACCCCTCCACCCTCCAATGGGAAGGGCAAGGAGATCGAAGTGGCGTTGAAGTTTGCCCGCCCTGTGATTGCCGGCGCGGTGCGCAAAGCGGGGGGCGACATCCAGAAGGCGCATGATCTGGTGGCTGAGGCGATTGCCGGGCAGAGCATGATCAACAGGCATTTCACGGTTGACAGCCCGGAGATCATGGCAATGCTGATGGAAGAACTGAACCAAGTCGCGCCATTCTAGTATCGGGGTAGGGTGGTTGGGAATGATCCTGACCACCCGCACCAATGGGAGAGGACGAACATGGACAGAGAAGAAGTTATTGAGATTATCAGAAAGGCACGCGAGGAAGGGGAAATACCCGATCTGCATGGAGCCGACCTGTACGCAGTTGATCTGAGTGGTGTTGACTTGAGAAAGAGTAATTTGACCAGAGCTAATCTATCCTGCTGTGTGTTATACGGGGCTGAATTAAGCGATGCGAAACTTGACGGGATTGACCTACGCTGGAGTGACCTGCGCGGAGCTACAGGAAGTTTCTCAATATTCGGCGCTGGCAAGCACACTGCCATAGCTGCTGGCGGGTACATCTCCATTGGATGCGAACGCCATACCTACAAGCATTGGCTAAAACACTACATCAAGATTGGCGAGGTGAACGGATACACCGAAGCCGAGATCGAACGCTATGGCAAATGGATCAAAGATGCCGTGAAGTGGCTGGGAGAAGACGAACAATGAAAGTTATCAAGTTGGACAACCCGAACAAACTACCGCCCCATGAGAACTTGCGAGGCTATCCCGGCGGTTCGATTGAAGACGCGATCAGCGCCTACTTTGCACGGTATCAGAAAGCACCGGAAGTTGTCTACGTCCTGGACATGAAGACCACCAAGAATATCTTTTGCGAGGTGCCGAAATGATCTGGACATATACCAAAATCTCGATTGCATCCGGGGTATTTTGGGCGGCGGTAGTTTATTTCATCCTGCCCAGCTTCGCCCTTCTTAGCGGGTCTGTCGCATTCGTAGTTACCTTTTGCATGCTGGCATTCAACTATGGCGCGCATTGAAGCAGTACTCGTTGACAGTCGGGAGCCGGACTGGGTGCAAGGTCTGACATTTGGCGGCGCGCCAACCTCGGTCACGATGCTGGAGGAATGCGACATCAAAGCCATCACCAGCGACGGGCATACCCTGGTGGTGGAGCGCAAGACGCCGGACGATTTGCTGAACACGCTGAAAGAAGAGCGCCTATTCCCACAGATGACCCGGCTATCGGATGAGCGGCTCACCCAACAACTGGCAGGCTACCCGCCAACCTCCTGGCCCTACCTGCTGATTTGCGGGCAGTTATCCCCCGGCCCGAATGGTAAGGTGATGACCGAGCGGGGCGTCACCGGCTGGTCTTATGGGGCGGTGATGGGCGCATTGTTAAGCATCCAGGAGATGGGGGTATTTGTTGTCTTTTGTGGTGATACGGAATTTGAGAAGACCATCATCAGCCTGGGAAGCCGGGAACGGGATGGTGTGCAGAAGATTTTACCCCCCCGGCCAGCGGTGATGTTAGGCCCTGGGGCGGCGTTTTTGGCGAGTTTGCCTGGGATTGGACCAGAGCGGGTGATTGAACTGATGCGCTGGTCTGCCAACATCCCCGCCCATGCGCTGGCTGGCATTGTGGATTTGGAGATCGAAGCGCCACTACCGGAGAATACCCGCAAGCGAATCCGGGCAGTGTTGGGATTGAAAGATCGGCAAATCCTTGAAATATGGATGAACAACAGGGATGAGGAAGTGTTGAAAGTTTTGGAGAGGATGGGCAGCAATGTTTAGGAAAGCAACCAGAAGTCAAAGCAAACTGAGAATGACGATTGATGGCCCGGCGGGAAGCGGGAAGACCTACACCGCATTGAGATTTGCGCATGCCCTGGGTGGTCGGATTGCATTCATCGACTCGGAGCGGGGGAGCGCGTCCAAGTATGTGGGTGACAGCCCGGACGGTATCCCCTGGGATTTTGATGTGGTCGAGTTGACCAGTTTCAGCCCGGAGAAGTACACGGCGGCAATCGAAGCGGCGGGCAAGATGGGCTATCAAGTGCTGATAATCGACTCACTCTCCCACGCGTGGGAAGGGGTAGGCGGCGCGCTGGAAATCAAACAGCGGGTGGGTGAGAGCTGGAGCGCATGGCGGCATGTCACCCCCATTCACAACCGGATGGTGGACGCGATCCTGCAAAGCCCATGCCATGTCATCACCACCATGCGCAGCCGGATTGAGTATGTGCAGGAAGTGGACAGCAATGGTAAGACGGTGATCCGTAAAATCGGGATGGCGCCCATTCAGCGCCCCGGCTTTGAGTATGAGTTTGACATCGTTGCGGATATGGATTGGGCGCACATTATGACGGTGAGCAAGTCCCGCTGCACGGCGGTATCGGATATGAAGATGGAGTTTCCAGGCCCGGAGTTTATCGGTAAGGTGAAAGAATGGCTGGCGTCTGGTGAAAAGCCGGCCGAGAGGCCACTGCCTGAGCCGAGTGAGGATGTGAACTTCACCCCGGCGCAGCCTATTCCGGGAATTATCCTGGACAAACTGCTGGAGGAATACGGCGCGGAGGCGGTATTGGAAGCCAACGGGGGGAATATCCCCACCAGCGATGAAGAGATTGCAGCGGTGGCGGCGAGATTGACCGGGAGGATGGCATACGAAGAACAGAAAGCCGCAGATGACTACGGGGCGGAAGAGTAACCCGATTGCCTTATAACTCAACTGCCTGGGCTACCCGTGACATGCGGGCTTGCGCCGACTGGACACCGACGCAATAGACGGTAGTCTGGGCGAAAGAGAGAAAGGATGACAAGATGGACAGAGAATTGTATTATGACGCATTGACTAATACGGCATGGTTCTACCACTACGGAGCGGAAGAACCATACTCGCCAACTCGCATGGTAACAAAGGCGAGCGCGCAACGCATAAGCGACCTGACCTACAAAGCCAGCTATAAGTTTACGTTTATGACCCCCGCCACGATTGTGATTAGCCCTGTCAAGGCTAGAAGCGAACGGCCTGGGCAGTGATTAGAAATTATCTAATAACTGGAGAAGAAGAAGATGACATCACTAATTATTTATTGCGCCGCAACCTGTATAGCGATAGGCGGATTGGCGATTGGAATTTTTGTCGCTGGCATGTGCGGAGTATCCAGCGCGGCGGATAAGCAAATGAGGTTGAAATGATCGACCACCTATCCTACTCATCCATCAGCATGTACCTCGCCTGCCCGGAAAGCTGGCGCAGGAAGTACATTGCCAAAGAGACCACTTACACCACCCCCGCCCTGGTATTCGGGAGCGCGATCCACAACACGATTGAGGATTACGTCAAGACCCACGACCCCATCCTGAAAACATGGGCGGAGCAGTGGACGAAGGCGACCGCGGGGCAAGTGGCCTGGGGATTGGATACCGCAGAGCAGCATTATAACGAGGGTATTCAAATCCTGACCGACCCGAAGGTACTATATGGACTTAACACCATCCGCCCCAAGTCCATCGAACGTAAGGTGGAACTGGCGGTGAAGGGTGTGCCTGTGCCGGTGATCGGGTACATTGACATCATCACGGAAGATGGTATCCCCGGCGACTTCAAGACATCGGCGAAGCCCTGGACGAACGACAGGGCGGAGAATGAAATTCAGCCCCTTTTCTACCTTGCGGCTCTCAACCAGGCGGGGGAGAAGGTGACTGATTTGAAGTTTAGACATTATGTGATTACGAAAAAACCCCCGACCCTGAAAGTATTTGAGTTTGCCCATCGACCGGGGGAAATCCTGTTCATTCACGAGATGATTAAGAGGGTATGGGACGGGATCGAAAAAGAGGTGTTTCCGTTGAACCCCGTTAGCTGGAAGTGCTGCCCGACGTTCTGTGATTTTTGGCAGAAGTGTAGGGGTAGATGATGGAAGAACGCGGCTGGGCTCGGCTAGGCGGTGCTAGGCATGGCGAGGCTTGGCAAGGCGCGGCGGGGCGTTGCGTGGCGGGGCACGGCAAGGCAAGGCTCGGCACGGCTTGGCTGGGCGGGGCTTGGCAAGGGTAAGATGAGCAATTATCGCAAGCCTGAAATAACTCTGCTGGGCTGGGCTCGGCACGGCGGGGCAGGGTGTGGCAAGGCCAGGCTGGGCGAGGCCAGGCCAGGCTCTGCTTGGCGGGGCTCGGCATGGCCAGGCACGGCAATGCGAGGCAAGGAGTAATCTTATGAGAGCAGACTTAATCCGAGAAGCCATCCGAGAACTGCTGACAAAGATACACGACATGAACAAAGGCAGCCAGCCACTTACCCAAGAAGAATGGAAAGAAGTCATGCGAGTCGTGATCCGAAAAATGGGATGGGAGAAATGAAACGCAAAACGAGAGCCAAATATCTACCCGGCGAAAAGAAATGCAAGGGATGTGGCGCGGAGATATCCACCCGGAAGATGTGGTGTGATCAATGTTCGGCGGAGCGGCAACGGCAGCGGGTCAACAGAGCGTACCATGCGAGGAAGTGCTACACGCCCCCGACTCACCCGTGTGTGATATGCGGGGATCCTATAACGCAGCACAACCAGGTCTATTGCAGCGACCGATGTAAGGCGGAAGCCAGGTACAGACGAGAGGCGAAAAGACACCCCCAGCCGGGGGACTATGCCTGCGGCCCGGTTGATTCTATGCCACGCGGATGGAACATGGACAGCAAGCGGGGGTATGACATAAGCGAATGGCTGATGGCGTCGGAGATGGAGAGTGTGGCATGTTTGTGAACTGGTCTTGGAAGCGGATGATGATGATGACTGTGTGTGTTTGGAAGAGGAGATCAGGACGATGACAGACTTATACGCAGTAGACGTACCGGAATACGAATGCTACGAATGCGGCAAGCCCCTGACCGAAGAAGAGGCGCAAGACGAGGATCGGGTCCACATGATCGGCGACCGGTATTATCACGCCGAATGTTGCCCAATGTGCCGCCGAAAGACGTATTTCGAAGATCGGGCCGTGCTGGTGTTCAAGTGAAATCCATCACCACGTTTCTGGGAGCCGCCCTGAATGCCGCCATCAACTGGCTAGAGCATGGCGACTTGGTCTTGGTCATGGTCATCGTAAGCGCAGTCCACTATGCGGTGGTGCTGAATGGGCGTGACCATTGGTTTGTCGCAGTTATCATCGGTCTGTTAGTGGACTTGGGCCACTACAGATGGGTGCGCGCTGCCGCCAGGTACGATGGCGGCAAGACCGGTCAAATTGTGACACGCTGGACATTTGCGATTGTCATGACTGCCATCAGCTTCGCCTATCACTGGCGATACTACGGCGGGGATATATGGCTGGCTGCGCCAATCCCGCTGCTTATTGCAAGTCTGGCATGGCTGGCGAAAGTTGACCCGCAATCCACGACAAGAAAGGCAAAGCAGCCTGACACGGAAACTGTCACTGACACGCCAAAGGTGACAGTTGGCGAAAAGTTGTCAGTTGCAGAACTGGCGGCGGCGGAGGGTGTCAGTCAACGCACAATGTACCGGCGGTTGGCGGAGCGGAAGAACGGGAACGGCAAGGTGAAGGATGTCTTACACGGCTAACACCGATGACCAAGTGATTGACCAGCGCGTTGGCGTGGTTACAGACAACGCCTATCTCCACACGCGCGAGGTCGCCTTCGTTTATCCGGCGCTTCAGGCGATAGGGGCGGGAGTATTCGTTGCGCTATTCGTATTGACATTATGGTTGGTCGCAGGCTGGCCGAAACATTGGGAGGCTACTGCAATAGCGTTCACTGGCGTCCAGATGGTTGCGTGGTTCTATTCTTTGTACCGATGGAATCGCTGGGTGTACAAGATCGAAGGGTGGACGGGATTGGACATCAACCAGGATACATACGTTGGCCAGCCGGAGCCAGTCCAGACCATCAGGATCATCAGCCCAGACGGGACGCATGAGACCATAGCCCGGTTGCCAGGAGCGCCAGAGAAACTCAAGGAATTTGCGACCGGTCTTGTACACGGAGTTCCACTGACGGTAGACGACTGGACAGGATCGGGCAGACCGTTTTCAAAGCGAGAGTACAAGATCATCATTGACGAAATGCTTGCCAGGGGACTGGCGGAGATGAAAAATCCTAGTTCCACGTTTTCAGGAACGCGCCTAACGCGAACGGGCGCAGCAACCATGCGAGATATAGCAGGGGTCAGGCTGAGCGAGTTGCAACCCCCCCGCTAAGAGGGCGTGCATGGGCGTGCACGCGCTACAGGTCATGCCTGCCCGTGCATGCACGCCAATAATCAGAACTATCAGACACAGAAAGAACAGGAGATAATAATGAACGCTGAATTACAGAATAGGTTGGACGTATTGTTTCGAGAGCCTATTGCCACACCGATGGAGTTGCAAGAGACTTTCACCCTAGCCCAGGAACTGATCTGGACTTACCCGGTACGCACCGGAGAGACGGTCATTGTCGACATGCAGATCGACCCCGATCCCGACCGCGTCCTGGACGCATCCATGTGGGGCTTGCATATTATCTGCAACGCCAATGATTGCATCGGCTGGTCTGACAACGGAATCAAACTTGCCGGCGCGCCAGGCAGCGTTGAGTGTGTGGAATACCTCTACCAGCGCTACATGGAAACCTGCTCGAAACTGTTCGAGCAAGACTATCTGGAATCGCATCCACAATTAACCGAAGTCCCCTGGGAAGAAGTCAACGCCGATCTGCATCTCTATTGCAGCAAGGTGGACTACGCGCTGGGCAACATATTCAACGAGATAGTCTATAACCGCAAGAAAATCCGCGCCGAGGAACTCTACCAGGAATGTATCGTCGGATTCGATGTCAGCATGTTCAACGTGAACTGATGAACATTGTTGCACGGATAGTGCAGGCTATTGATGATGTCGTTGATCGGTTGGAGTGTTACCCGCTTCAACCGGTCGATGACTATCAGACCGCGCCGGTAGTGTATCGCCAGTCCAGCATTCTTGACCCGGAGCAAGAGCGCCGGATCGACATGGACAGGCTGGCATACCGGCAGGTCAAGGCGCTGGAAGAGATCGCTAAGGAATTGCACACGCTCAACGCCAGACCAGCGCCAGTTCAACCTGCGCCGATCATCATCCGGCAGGCAGCGCCCGTTGCGCCGAGGCCCGTTGTATCACAGCCTGTCACCCGCACAGTAAGTAGCGACCCGTTGACAGTGTTGCAATTCACACCGGATAATTTCGCTATCGGGTATAAGGTGCTGCGCTATGTCAATAACAAGTTTCTGAGCATCTCGTATCCGGCGACATGGCATGGCAACCAGTTGACCGCCAACGGGCCGCTTCCACAGCCAACCGACCTGACAGATTATCATTATGGGATTTATTTCTGCAAGCATTTCCGCGACCCCTTACTCTCCCACTACCTGCGATGGCCAGACAGCGTTCTGATCCAGGCGCACTGCTGGGGCGATCTGGCTGAGGGCGAGGATACGTTGTTCCGCGTTGAACATGCCAGGATCGTTAAGGTGCTAAGTCCTATCGCCAACCAATGGGTAGACCCGCCAGGAGGAGGATCATGAGCAATATCGGAAAGATCAAGCGCATTATCAGGGTTGTGCCAACGCCCGTCAAGCGACCCGCCGTGATACCGACAATTCCGGAGCCTGAGCCGGAGCGGATCCACGTTCCGGATTGGCCTGTCAAAGTACCTGCGAAGATAACCAACAAATGACCCGCTTGCCGTGCCTGATCCTGTTGCTCATCCTGTCCGCCTGTATGCCGACCACGCCGGACGGTCTGCGCGCAATGGCCGCAGACATGGAAGCGGCGGAGGCGCAGGCACGGGCGCAGGCAAGACAGGCCGAAGCGGAGCGAGCAAGGGCAACGCAATCCGCCATCGAAGCGGACTGGCAGCGTCTGGCCGTCACACAGGCGGCGCAGCAGGTCATGGAGACCGCAAGCGCAGCCACCGCAACGGCGGCCAGCGTAGAGATGAGCGCAAGGGCAACGCAAGCCAGCCTGGATGCGGCGCTCGAAGCGCAGCGACTTGAGGCGGATAGGGTGCTACGAGAAAAGACGGCGGACATGCAATTGAGGCAGGCCGGGCTATGGTTGGCGATAGGGTTTGGGGCCGCGTTGACTGTGATCCTGTTCCTGTTTGCGGTCAGCGTATTAATCACGAAGTACCGCCGGGATACCATCCGCTTTTTGGAGGTGCGCAGGGCGCTGGCTTTGCCGATTGGGAACGTGGTAGAGGCGGAGGAATTATGAACGAAGTTTGGCGTGTCCTTGACTTATTCTGTGGTGCTGGCGGTGCGGCAATGGGCTACCACCGCGCTGGATTTGATGACATAACCGGCATTGACATCAAGCCTCAGCCGCATTATCCATTCAAGTTTATCCAGGCGGACGCGCTCGAATACCTGGCGGAGCATGGCTCGGAATATGATTTTATCCACGCCAGCCCGCCATGTCAGCATTATTCTTCGATGCAACACATTCTAAAGAATAAGCACAAATGGCCCGACTTGATTGACCCGACAAGGCAGCTGCTTGTTGCAAGCGGTAAACCGTATGTTATCGAGAACGTAGAGGGCGCGCCATTGAACATAAGCGTTATGTTGTGCGGTTCGATGTTTGGGCTGGGAATGATACGCCATAGGATATTTGAGACTAGTTTCAACTCGTTTGCGCTTCTTCCGTCATGCAACCACCACAAGGGTATGTATGACCCGTGGCATTATGGAACTGACCAGCTTGTAAAAATGTCGGAGGGCATGGGTATTGATTGGTTTATGACCCGCGATGAAGTGCGAGAGGCAATTCCGCCTGCATACACGGAATGGATCGGTAGGCGGATGATGATGGAGATTTCAGTAGGTGCAAAAAATGCACATACTGAAAATGGACAGGAATTGTAGACTATCGAACAGGGAAATTCTTTGACAAACTACACTGCTGCACTGACGTACGCGCAAAAAGGATGGGCGATATTCCCGGTACACAACATTGCCAACGGACATTGTACGTGTGGGAAAAGTTGTGACAGCCCAGGTAAACACCCGCGCACAATGCACGGGATCAGCGACGCGACCACAGACACCACCCAGGTTGACAAGTGGTGGCGACAATGGCCGGACGCGAATATCGGGATGGCTACGGGTGCTGTATCGGGGGTGTGGGTGCTGGACATCGACCCCCGGCATGGCGGGGATGAAAGCCTGGACTTGCTGGAGCAGAAACACGGGCGATTGCAGGCCACCATCGAGAGCCAGACCGGAGGCGGGGGGCGACATTTGTTTTTCGCCTATGCCCAGGCGGTGAAATCCCGCGCCAACCACCCCGGCCAGGGGATTGACATCCGGGGGGATGGCGGGTTTGTTGTCCTCCCACCCAGCAATCACATGAGCGGGCGACTGTACGAATGGGAGGCGAGCAGCGAACCGGATGGGAACACTGCCCAGCCTGCGCCGGAGTGGTTATCCACGTTGATCGGGGGGAAGGATGTGGCAAAGAAGACCGATGCGCCAACCACCAAGAAATACTCCACTGCGGGGGGACGGAATACCGCGCTGACTACGATGGCGGGGAGGATGCGCCGGGCGGGGTTGGACGCCAGCGCAATCGAGGCGGCATTGCGGGAGCATAACCGGGTATACTGCGCCCCGCCTCTGGATGACAGCGAGGTGAGCAAGATCGCCAATAGCGTGGGGCGGTATGCGGCGGGGAGTGTGCCAACCGATGATGAACTGGCGGCGTTGTGGCTGAAGAACTACCCAGACACCGCCTATGGGTTGGGCGAATTCCGGCGGTATGCGGGGGGATGTTGGCCGATTATCCCGCGTGACCGGGTGGAACTGGAGCTGCTGCACATCATGGAGGAGGCAAAGCGGGACGGGTATAAGCCAACCTCCTGGAAATTGCGTAGCATCATGGAGATTGCCCGGATCAAAACCAATGTGGAAATCGAAAACTGGAATAGCAATAAGGATTTGATCGTATGCAAGAACGGGACATTGCACATCCCGACCATGACATTGATCGCCCACGATAAGAGCCACTACCTGACAGCGGGGGTGGCTTATGACTATGACCCGGATGCCACTGCGCCCACCTGGGATTATTACTGCAAGACGATTTTGAATGGCAAAGAGCAATTCCTACAGGACTTTGCCGGGTACGCGTTGACGATTGATACCCAGTATGAGCTGGCTGTGTGGCTGTATGGTCCGGCGGGGAGCGGCAAAAGCACCTATATCGAGGGGTTGCAGGCCATGTTAGGGACACGGGCGGGGCTGCTGGGGCTGAAAGACCTGGAGAAATCCCGCTTTAGTATGACCGACTTGCCGGATAAAACTTTGCTGGTAAGCACGGAGCAACCGAGTACTTACATGCAGGCCACGGATATTGTCAACGCTTTGATCAGTGGGGAATCGGTGACAGTTGACCGCAAGTTTAGGGATCCAATCACCATCCAATCTAATGCTAAAATCTGCTGGGCCATGAATGAACTGCCCCGGGTGGGAGATGGTAGCAATGGGCTATTCCGGCGGGTGAAGGTGGTGGAGTTTTCCGAACTGCCAGGCGGGGTGCGAAATCCGCATGTCAAGTTGACTATCCGCACAGAGGGGAGCGGGATACTCAACTGGGCATTGGCTGGGTTGATCCGGCTCCAGGCGAATGGCGGGTTTGACATCCCGCAATCGGTAGTCGATGCCACCAGTCTATTCCAGATGACGAACGACATCCCGGCTGTGTTCGTGGATGAGTGCTGCATCCGGGGGCGGGAGTTCAGCATTTCGAGCAGCGAGTTATACCGGCAATACCGGACATGGTGCGATGACAACGGGACGAAGGCGCAATCTTCCGTGTCGATTGCTATGGACTGGCGGAGGTTGGGGTTTACCCGACGTAAGATACCGGCGGGTATGGTGTGGGATGGCTTGAGAATAAAGAGTATTTGACTCCCCGAAAGGGGAGTTTTTATTTAATGCAAGGTATGCAAGGTTATTCTATTAATGTGAAACGGGTTGAAAAATGTCGGAAAACGACATGAATTTTTATACACTATCTGTACAATAGTTAGACTATGCATAGTATGCAAGGTATGCAGGGTTTATTAATTAAAAATAGTTTTTTTTAAAATTTTAAAAAATATATATATTAAATTAAATAACCTTGCATACCCTGCATACCCTGCATTAAAAAAGCCCCCGTCTTCGGGGGGCTGGGGGTTAGTGGCGACCGGGTTTGGGCCTGTTCTGGAGGTAGTGATCCAGTCCATCGGAGGGGAGGATCCAATCCCGGCCAACCTTCTGAGCGCCGGGGACATGGCCCGCAGCACAGGCGAAGCGCAGGCCCCGGGGGGTGATGGTATGTTTTGCGTGGTCACAGGCTTGGGCAATGGTTAGTAGGGTCATTGGATTTGCTCTCTTCCAGGGTCAACTGTTTTACAACGGGGGTGGGGGTAAACTTCTCGTCCTTCACGGTCGGAGCCGTGCCACTGAACAGGGGGAGATCCTCTGTTTGGAACATGGTTTGCTGCTTGGGTTTGTTCATTGGGTTATTATCCTCTGTATTTCGGTAGGGTTCGGTAGTATTCTGTGCAATCGTAGCCGGTAGACTTCGGGTTATACGTTCTCGTGCATACTCGGTTAGTGTGAAATGGCTGTACGTTCGAATGCGCCAGGTTGATTGCATCTTGCCATGATGCGTTATTGATTATCCATCTTCCGCTGAGGTCACTCCATACGCTGTACTTGGTTTGGTCGTTCATCGTTATCTCTCTCTCTGCGTTTATGCCATGCGCAGCCCGGCGGGTGGGGGGGGGTTATAAATTCGACTTGATTTCTTTTTCGAGATCGGTGATCTCTTTGAGCGCCCATTCATCAGCCTTGCCAAACCGCTTAACCATATCTTCCGCAGCCATTCGCATGATGTTCAATCGGACATTCAGTATTCGCTGGCTAAGCCGGGTGCGCTGTGCGCTGGTCATGTTTGAGCCAGGTTTGTCTGCCAGGTATGCCTGGTGGTTGAGTTCTTTCAGGGTATCGCCAAGTTTAATAAATGCTGTGTCGGTCATGTTCGTTATCTCCGTTTCTTTGTTGTCTGAACTGTTTATATAATACCGCACACGGTAATGAATGTCAATAGGCAAACTACCGCAAACGGTAAACTCTAATCTACCGTTCTAAAACGTTCTACAATAAATCATACTTGTAATTTACAAGTTTATGACTTATAATCCGATTAATATGATAAATGCGGGGACGGTGGTACACATCAGTGATCTGCACATTAACAGCACGGTGGCATTATGTCCGCTGGCGGTTGATCTCGACGACGGCGGGACATACCACCCAAGTCGGGGGCAGCGGTGGCTGTGGGAATGCTGGCAGGATTTCGTGAACCGGGTGACAGCCATTGAGGGGGAGAAGCTGCTCATCATCGGCGGAGATATGGCGGAGTTGGACACCAAACGGAGAAGCGTCCAGCTCATCAGCGCGAACAAAGCAACGATCATGCGCATGGTGGGGGACGTGTTGGACCCGCTCACCTCCCAGGTGGGTGGAGTGGTCGTCATCCGGGGGACGCCGGCGCATGTGGGGAAAAGCTCCTGGATTGAGGAAGCGATTGCCAACGACCTGGATCATACCGTTCGGCAGAGTAAACAGACGGCCAGCTGGTGGCAATTCCGAGCGGTGATCGGCGGGCAGCGTTTTGATGTGGCTCACCACGCCGGGATGAGTGGCCGGGATGTAGCCAGCCATAAAAGCCCGGTTGATTTGGCGGAGAGGGCGCTCTGGTATTACCGGGTGATGGTGCAGCAACCCGCCCCGCACTGGGTGATCCGCAGCCACAACCACAGATATCGAGAGGCGGAGATGCACGGATTGAGAGCGGTATTCACCCCATGCTGGACGATGGCAACTGAGAATGTATACCGGTCTGGGAGCGAGTATAGCCTGGCGGACATTGGCGGGGTGGTCTGGCAAGGTGGAAAGATGAAAGCGACTATCTACCCGGCGGAGATGAAAAAATTTTGGACGCTGAAGATTTGATGGCTGAAGTATACGCAGCGTTTGGAGCGCCGGAGTTGGGGCCAGGGGAATTTACTGTGAGTATGTACGCCCGGAAATTCGGGTTGACGAAAGACACAGCGAAGGGCGCAGTCACAAGAGCATTGGAGGCTGGCGTGATTGTGGAAGTGGGAGATCGAATGATAAACGGAACAAGATGTAAGGGATACAGGAGAAAAGCAGATGGAGACGATTGAATTTGTAAGCAAGCTGGCTCAGGAATTGGCGGTCGCATTGTTACCCGTTTTGGCCGTGTTTCTCATGCGCTGGATCAAGGTGAAGGGGGATCAGGTGCTAGCCCGGATCGAGAAAGAGAAGCCCGATCTATTGGGAGAACTCACCTGGATTGCGGGAATTGCGGTTAAGGCGGCAGAGCAGGCGGGGGCAGCTGGATTTGTCAACGATAAGAAGGTATATGCCGTCGCAGTTGTCCAGGACTATCTCCGATCTAAAAACATTCCAGTGGACTTCGGACTGATCTCCGCAGCAGTGGAGGCGGCAGTGATGGAAGAATTCAACCAGTGGAAAACACGCCCCACCCCGGAAGAGTAACCCCGATGGCAGAAGATGACAACGGGAACGGGAGAATAACTCTCGCAGTTCTGGGCGCCAAGTTGGATCGGTTGATTGATGATGTGGCGGAGATCAGGCACGGGCAGGATGGATTGATCAAGCAATGTGCTGCTCACGAAGAGCGGATCACAGACAACACAGATGAGATCGACCGACTGCGGAATGTGAGTACAGGATGGAGCGCGATCAATTCACTCGGCGCAATTGTGGCTGTAGTTTTTGGGTTGAAACAATAGTTGAGATCATTGGCTGGATGCTGGCGCTGGGCGTGATGATGACCTATGGTCTATTGATGCTCATCCTGGCGATTATCCTGATAGGTGTACGATGAGAACAGTTGAGACCAAACTAAACGCTAAACAACTGGTATTCGTTGAAGCCTATCTGCGGACGTTCCAGAAGACGACTGCGGCAAAAGAGGCTGGCTATTATGGCACAACCCAGGAAGCAACCCGGCTACTCGCATTGCCAAAGGTGCAGGAGTATATCGCCAAACGAATGTCAGAGCTGGCAATGCAGGCTGATGAAGCGTTATACCGGCTGGCGGAACAGGCCCGGATGAGCATTGCTGATTTCATCATGGAGGATCCCAACTCCCCCGATGGATTTACCTTGAACTGGGAAACTATCCGGGCGAGGGGGCATCTCATCAAGAGCATTCGGTCTGGGAGAAGTGGCCCGGTGATTGAACTACACGATGGGCAGAAGGCGCTCGAATTGATTGGGCGGAATTTGGGATTGTTCGTTGACAAAGTGCAGGTGGATGAGAACCAGAGCGGCGAGATCACAGTGAGGTTTATACCCAGTGGACATCAAGATCAAATGGTATCCCCAACCGAGGCAGGCCGAACTCTTGAAAGCGGCGGGTCTGATGGGGATACTGGACGGATCGAAGATTGAAAAGCCAGTCTCCAGGCTGATCGGATATGGCGGGGCGGCATTCGGCGGCAAGACCGACGCAGCTATAGGGCTGGCGATGGTGGCCGCGTTTGCATTTCCCGGCGTGAGGATCGGGTTGTTCCGGCGAAACTTTACTGAATTGGAAGGACCTGACGGGCCAATAGAAAGAAGCCGGGAACTACTCGCGGGGATCACCGAGTACAACGCCGGGCAGCACCGACATACATTTCCCACTGGAAGCCGGCTGTACTTCCACCACTGCGCCACCGAGGATGATCGATACAACTACCAGTCACAGGCATGGGACATTCTGCTGATTGACGAAGCGACCCACTTCACCTGGCCGATTGTTGACTACCTGATCACACGCAACCGACCGACGATAGACCACCCCGACTTGACCCCGTTTGTGGGAATGATGACCAACCCCGGCAATGTGGGGCATGAGTGGTATTCGCAACTGTTTGACGTATTGAAAACATCGGGTGGACATCGGCAAGTGAAACGGGTACTGACCCCCAATGGAAAGTATGAGCAAAGCTACTTCATCCCCGCCCTGTTGGAAGATAACCCGATTGGGCTGGAGCGTGACCCCGAATATGCCGACCGGTTAGAAGCCAGAGACCCGGATGTAGCGCGGGCATTGCGTTATGGTGACTGGTCTGTGTTTGCAGGGCAAGCCTTCCCCACCTGGCAGCATAACCGGATCGCCTGTCCACCGAGGGAGATACCGCTGTGGTGGCCGAAGTGGAGAGCGATTGATTATGGCTATGAACACCCCTGGGCGTGCGGGTGGTTTGCCAAAGACCCGGACAAGGACCGGCTGTATGTCTACCGGGCAATCAGTTTATCCGGGCTGACAGATGAGCGGCAGATTGCAATGGTCAAAGACAGCACCGCGCCAGAGGAAAATATCCTGTTTACGTTTGCCTCCCCCGATATGTGGGAGCGGAAGAATAAAGATGACATTGTTTTCACCACCGCGGATGTGTATGAGAAAGGTGGTGTGGTGTTGACCCGGGCCAATAATGACAGGCTGGGTGGCAAGCGGCGATTACATGGGTTGATGCTCGACAAGCCAGACGGGAAGCCGGGGATCCAGGTATTCGAGCCGTATTATTCTGTGTTTGGGTGCATGGTCACATTGATCAAAGACCCGAAGAACCCGGAAGATGTGAAGAAAGTGGACGGGGATGACCCCTATGACATGCTGCGATATGGGTTGACTAATCTCAATTTGAATGCCGGGCAGCAGGCGGAGAAGCAAAGACAGGTTTCGCCATTGGTAATGGCAGGAGGAATGCTATGAGTTTCGGAAGAGTTGTAGTTGAAGACATCTTGAATGGAAATATCAGAGACAACGGCCCCGCATGGACAACGGTGATGGGGTTGGCCAGCCAGGCGAGATTTACCAGCGCCGATCAAAGCGCGGCAGTGGCGGCAGTGACCAGCGCCCCAACGACTGGGCAGAAACTTGTGATCACTGACATTGTTGCGGCAGTTGATACCGCCATGAGATTGGACTTCTCGGAAGAAACGGCGGGGACAATCTTCCTGACGCTGTACCTACCCGCAAATGGATCAATCCAAGTCACCCCGCATGGCAAAATGAAACTGAACACAGCGAATAAAAAACTGATGGTACGGTCAAGCGCATCTGGGAACGTTGCTGTTCAGGTGTTGTATTATTCGGAGGCGTAATGGGCTATCCGTTTCGGGGCCATGATGCCCTTAGTGGGGAGGCCTGGTATTTATCAGGCGGCATCGCGGCGGCAGACGTTGCCGGAGTATGGCAACCCAAAGGCGCGGCAAGTCTGGCTGCATCCTACCTGAGATTAGCGGGGGATGAAGGTTATGCAAACCTTGATCCTGCGGTTGTTGGAAATGGCGTTGCGCCAGGGTTCGGGGCTGATGGTTGGATTGGGAACGCGTCTTCGGCATTTCTTGATTCTGGCCTAGTGCCTCAATCAACTTGGTCGGCTGTAATAAGGTTTTCGTCCGCATCCAGTTCAACTCAATGGCTGTTTGGCGAGGCTCTTTCTAGTCGAGAATTTGCAATATCGCCATACTATACCAGCAACGTTGTTATCTATAGGATGGGCGGTTCGGCAAACGTTGCTTCCGGGCTTGCGTCTGGGGTACTGGCGATAACGCCAACTGATGTATACCGCAATGGCATAGACGATGGAAATATTTCTGGATGGTCTGGCACAAATACGTATAAGGTTTACTTCCTTGCCAGGAATTTGTCAGGATCGCCAAGTGGATATTTTGGCGGAATTATTCAGGCAATCGCAATTTACAAGACCACAATCACAGCCGCACAAGCGGCGGCAGTATCTAGCGCGGTCGCGCTAATCTAGGAGGATCAGATGGATTACAGACAGCAGATAACTTTAGCACGAACACAAGATTTCTATGAGCGGGTGATGCAGGCCATGATCGAATACGCCATCACCGTCAGCAAAGAAGAAAGCAGCGGGGATTATGACGTAGACCAAAGACGGGTGACACTGGCGCAGGACGTATTGAGACGAAGCACGGAACTCTCCCCCCGTTTTTCACATGCGGTTGCCACGATTGTGAAAGACGGAGAAGCAAGCGACGCTGATCTTAAGGGCGCAGTCGCAAGCGTGTGGAATGCGTTTGCCTGTCTCAACCCACGGGCAGCAAAGCCGGGTACAGTCTCGGACACACCCAAGATTGATGGTGAATTTGTGGGAAGTGAAAGCAACGTCCAGACCAAAACGTTTATGCAGAAGATATTCGGATAAGAATGAACCGCCGTGAATTTTTGAAGGCAACGCCAATCATGGTAGCAGCACCATTCACCCAGTATTTTCCAATAGTCCTTTACCACGCCCCATTTGGCGCACAGATCGAAGGGCGGGTAAAGACCTTTGAGTCTCGGCTGGCGGAGAATAGAGTATATCAGTGGTCGTTGAAGTGGCGGGATTGGTCGACTTCGCGGGCATTGTACGAAGAGAACGCGGCTACATTGGCGGGGCATCCACAGATCATCACCATAAAAGTGGTGCCTGAAGAATACAGGTTGTGGCCGGGGTTTGTCGGCTCTCCACCCCGGAAAGATGCTTACCCGGAATTGGCAAAGTTTGTTCAGGAAATTGTTTACAGGTTCAATCCGGAAACCATTGAACTATTCAACGAACCGAATGTGTTGGTATCGGATGCGTTTGCACCCGAATGTTTTGGAGCATGGGTTGAAGATGACTGGTATGGTGGTGGCAAGCGGTATGGTGAATGCGTCAAGTATGTTTATGAGCATGTGACCGGGGCCAGACTTTTAGCCGGCGCGCTGATGATGCACCCGAATAGTATGACATTCTTAAAGGGTGCGTTGGCGGCGGGGATGCGGCCTGATGGTATCAGCTATCACACCTATATCCGGCATGAAAGCGAATTCGGAAAGTTTATTGAGAATGCCCGGGCAATACGGCAACTGACAAATTTACCACTGACACTCACAGAGACAAGCGTATTAGGTGATGGCAGCCCGGCTCACATCCAGCGAAAGATAGACTACCTGTATTATCTGCGGGACAACGCTGCTGGATATGTAAACGGATGGAACTGGTACACCATCGGCGGCAATGGATGGGAAGATAGTGACCTGGACCCGCAAACAGTTTGGGAGGTATGGAAATCCTTATGAAGAATAACAGCAACGTAGCCAAGTGGAGAGAAATCCAAGACGAAGCCCTTGACCTGGAATCGCAACACGTTGGGCGAACAGAACTATTCAACGAGATGGAGGAGATGTACTTCCTCGAACCGGCGGACAAAGGGAAACTGGGCAGGCTGGGCGACAATACGAAAGTGACCATCTCCCCCGACCCCGCCAACCAGCTTGATGGAGCGGTGAGACTGATGACTGCGACCGATCCCAAGTTCAAAGTATCGCAGGAGATCCCCGACCGGGATAACATCGAGGACTTTGCCGATGCGATGTGGCGGGGAAGCGGACGGATCAGCGGCATCCCGGCCCATTACGATGCGATCCTATCCGCCCTGCTGTATGGCGAAACACACATGGGCGTCACGTCTATGCGAAAGATGGCGGAGTTTACCAAAGACAAGGTGAATGCACGAATGGCGCAGCAAGCCATGATGCAGACCCCGTATATGTTCCCGGTGTGGTCGCCGCGTGATTGCTACGCCAGGTATGGCAGGCTGGGACTGACCGGGCATTTGCGCAAGACGAGCATGAGCGTGCGGGATTTACGCTATGACTGGGGGGAGCAAGTTGACAGCGTTCTCGGGCATAAGAACAACCGGGATAAGGTGGACTATTATGAGTGGTGGGACACAGAATACCAGGCGGCATGGGTTGGCGGGTGTGCATCCCCGATACTATGCAAGCCACATGACCTGGCGTTCCTCCCGATTGTGCATTGCCTGACCGAAGGATCATCGGCGCTCTTCTCTGACACATCCAAACAACTGCGCCCGTTTCTGTATAAGGTGGCGAAGAGTGGTCTTTGGAAGCGGGACAACTTATTGATGACCGTCTTCTTCACCATCATCTTTGGCATTGGCGGCAACCCCATGTATAAATTCCGCTCACCCAGCGGCCGGCAATACGATGTGGACTGGTCGCAACCGGGTGGGGTGATTAATCTTGGTCAGGGTGAGGAGTTTGATTCGCTGATCAAGAATGCCATTGACCCGTCCATCATCCAGGGCAAGCAGATGATTGATGAGAAGATGGCTGACAGCACCATGTATAAGCAAGCATTGGGGCAGCCGTTGGGGGGGAGTTCGCCTTACAGTTTGGTGGCCTTGCTTTCACAGTCTGGACGATTACCACTGGTATCCCCGCAGCAGCGATTGGGCTGGATGATTGCCAGGGCAATGTGGGTGGCCTTCATGTGGATGAAAGAAGAGGGGAAGACCAAAGCGAAATCCGGGAAGTATGGAAAAGCGATTGAATTTGACCCGGCAGCCATTGGTGATGATTTTGATATTGACGTTGAGTTGGACATCAAACTTCCACAGGATCAATTGGGGCTGGCGAACGTTGCGAACCTGCTCACCCAGAGCGGGCTGGTATCGCAGGAATGGATTAGATCGGAAGTGCTGAACATCGGCAACAACGAGAAGATGAGTGAAAGCGTATTGCGGGAGCGATTTACCGGGATGCTGGCAGAATTCTTATCACAGCAGATGATAGCACAGCAGCAACAACCACCACCACAACAGCCCCCCGCAACTGGTGGACTTCCCCCGGAGATGATGGCGGGTGGAATGCAGGGGCCGGAACCTTTGCCGGGAGAAGCGCCACAGAATGGAATGATGTGAGATGGACATTTCAACTGTACGCAACGCATATTTGAGCGCCAGAGTGGAAGTGAATGGGGTGATCGGGAAGGTGATGGAAGACTTCTTCATGCCGGATGAACTGATCAAACTGGCAATGATGAATGCGACCATGCCCCCGGAAGCCAGAGCGTTATTAGATGCAGAGACGCAGGGGAAGATCAAGGAGGTATTGAATGGCAAATGATCCTAGAAGGCCCAAACCGATTGAGTGGGGCAGTAATAATTTATCCACCCCCGTACCGGGACAAATCCAATGGCCGAGTGGAGGAGGCTTATCTACCCCCGCCAAACCACCCCAGCCCATCCAATATGGCGGCGGTCGGACGGGTGTATCCGGGCAGACCACCAAACCAACCGGGATTGGATTGCAGATTGAAGTATCCGCCGATGGTAGTTACTGGCGCTACACCGTGCCTGGCAGCGGGTGGTATTCGCCGTGGAATATGAACACCACGCCCCCGCCAATGGCAATGGGTGGCAGTCCGACCGGCGGTACAACCGGAACGCAAAGTACAGGCGGGTACTGGGATCGGAACTATGGTGGCTGGCGCAGCGGCGGGGTGCTGGAAACGGCGCAAAAGAATTCTGATGGAACCTACAGCAACACAATGAACCAATGGGGACAGCCGATTGGGACGCCCGGACCGTATGGGCAAAAAGGCGGGAAAAGCGGTAAGCACGGTTCTGGACAGGCGATGAAGCCGGAGGACAT
>Ga0209285_10000044_pt1 | contig 43166 bp, 27 predicted proteins | sample PPLLak3March2015_2_FD_187249 | JGI IMG/M metagenome (GOLD analysis project Ga0209285, IMG submission 187249) | Freshwater sediment microbial communities from Prairie Pothole Lake near Jamestown, North Dakota, USA - PPLs Lake P8 Core (3) Depth... | ecosystem: Environmental > Aquatic > Freshwater... | reverse complement strand
GAGGCCGGCGAGGTTCTCCAGCGCGACCAATACCGAGCCGCCCTCCTTCGCCGCCAGTTCACGCGCCTCCTGCAGCAGGGCCGGATCGATGCGATGCGGATAGATGGCGGGGGCGTTCATTGCAGCCATCCCTTCAGCCCGTCATTCCGGCGCTTGTCCCCGCAAGGAGGGACGCCGGAGTCCGGCAGGGAGAGGGGGTTCGGAGGTGGCACCTGACTTGACCTGTGGGAGGGGCGCCTCGCCCCGAATACGCACTGCGGCATATCGACGACATCACCAAAGCGGTCTCGGTAATCGCCCCGAGGGCGGGCCTCCCACAAATGGTCCCCTCGCCCCTTTGGGGAGATAACCGTCCGGATCCTGGCTTGGGTTCGAATGATGGTGCGGTGTATCGACACGGTCCCGTTCATTCCAGACTTCCGGCGAGTTCGAAGATGGGCAGATAGAGCATGACCACGATGATACCGATGACCAGGCCGATCACCGCCATCAGGATCGGTTCGAACAGGCGGGTGAACCAGTCGACGAAGCGGCTGGTTTCCTCCTCGTGGAAGGTGGCGATGGCTTCCATCATCTCGCCCATGCGTCCGCTCTTCTCGCCCACCCGCAGCATGCGCAGCGCCACCGGGGTAACCAGCCCGGCGCGCTCCATCGCCTGCGACACCGACTGGCCCTCGCGGATGCTGGCAGCAGCCGAGGCCAGGCGCAGCCGCAGTTCCGGCTGCAGCAGCCCGCCAGCCATTTCCAGCGCGGTGACCACCGGGATGCCGCCGGACAGCAGCATGCCGACGGTGCGATAGAAGCGCGTCAACTGAAAAATCCGCAGCGGCTCGCCGAGCCCCGGCAGGCACCACAACTGCCTGGCGATCCAGGCGCGCAGCACGGGACGACTGAAGGCATAGCCCGCCGCCCCGAGCAAAACCAGCAGCAGCAATCCAGCGTTGACGGCATGCGCCTCGACGAAGCCGCCCCACTGCATCAGCACCCGCGACGCCCAGGGCAGGCGCTCCATGTTGTCGGCGTAGATGGAGGCGAAGCGCGGGGTGACGAAGCCAAGCAGGAACAGCGCGACCAGTGCGCCGACCACCATCAGGATGATCGGATAGATCGACGCCGCCAGCACCTTCTTGCGCACCTGCTCGACCTGGTCCTGGTAGGCGACGTAGCGCGACAGCGCCTGCGGCAGGTCGCTGGTGCGTTCGGCAGCGCGCACCGTCGCCACGTACAGCGGCGGGAAAGCCTCCGGGCTGTGGCCAATGGCGGCGGAGAAGGATTCGCCCTCGTACAGATGCTTGAGCACGCCGCCGAGGATCTTGCGCGTCTCCGGCCGCGACTCCTTTTCTTCCAGGGTCTGCAGCGCCTCGACCAACGACAGGCCGCTGTTCAGCAGGGCCAGCAGTTCACGCGAAAACAGGCTGAGAGGAAAACGGGCGCGGCGTGAAAAAGAGAGGGACCTAACCCCCCCGGCCGGCCGCACTTCGAGCACGGTCAGCCCCTGCAGGCGCGCCTGGTCGGCCGCGTCAGACGGGTCCGCCGCCTCGAGCCTGAGATTCACCCGCTGGTCCGCCCCCAGCGCCCGGATTTCGAACAGCATCGCTAACCCGCTTTACCAGTTGACGATGTCGGCGGCTTCAGCGGTGCCGCCCGGCTGTCCATCCTTGCCGAGCGAATAGAGGTCGAGCTCGCCGTGTTCGCCGGGCGAGCGGTATTGATAGGGATTGCCCCAGGGATCGTTAGGCACCGCCTTCTTCAGGTACGGGCCCTGCCAGCGCGCCTCGCCGGTAGGCTGGGCATTGAGGGCCGCCAGTCCCTGCTCGGTGGTCGGATAGCGGCCAACGTCGAGGCGATACTGGTCGAGCGCATCCTCCAGCGCACGGATCTGCGCCGCCGCTACCTTCACCTCCGACTTGCCGACCTGACCGAAGAAACGCGGGGCGACATAGCCGACCAGAAGGCCGAGGATGACCAGCACCACCAGGAGTTCGAGGAGGGTGAAGCCGCGGGTGGTTCGGCGGGTAGACAAATCATGATAGATGGGTAGAAACCTTGCATTCATGGTCTGACAAGTCTTTCAAAATTGTATGACGGGCTGACAGCCACCCCATTCGTGGTGATGTGTGGTGCGCCGAACCACGCACATACGTGAGGTAATACCGGCACTTGAAACAGCGTGCGGCAATCCAGCGTTCCACACCGGACCGGCCACCAATATGACGAAAAGATTATAGCGTGCAATGTCTTACCGCTTTGTGTCAGTGCCAAGCGCCACGCTCGGCATGCAACTTGCTCGCTCTAGCAAGGCCGCAAACGATCAAAATTTTCACGGACAGCATAGATGGAATCGCGGCTTCCGATCATCAAAAAAAAAGTTCGCGCGATTGATAAATGTCAGGTGCTAAGTAAATTATTTATTCGTATACTCTGAGTAGAAATGTAAAGGGATAGATTTATCCTGAATAAAACGCGGAGAGTTTGCTGGTTTGATTTTTTGCCCCGTGTGGGGTGCTACAGTTGCGATCAGGTTTTTATGTCAAACAAGGAGACAGTTATGGGAAGCAAGACACGCAGTTCATTTGATTTCAAACGCACGGCCCTGAGCGTAGCGGTGGTTACGGCTATGGCGGCCGGGTATGCGCAGGCAGCCCCTAGAACATGGGGATCGTCGACTGTGTTTAGCATGAATAACCTTGTCGGTGATTACAGCGGCACGACGGTTGGAACCATCGGCAACGGCAGCGATCCGTCGATCCTGTGCGGTGCGCCGATCGCAGGCAGCCCCGCCTGCCCGACCGGCGAGATTGCGCCTGGCATTAGCCATCCGCAGCCTATTACGGCAACCGTGGCCGATCCTACCGGTGTCAATCTCTCGACGACGCTCTACCCGATCGATAGCACCTTCGGCTTCAACGTCGTCCCCTTCGCCGAGGCCTTCGACAAGGTTCGTGGTGATGGAATCTGGGGTGAAGGCTGGGTCGGGAACGTCGTCAAGAACGGTGCCGTGATCGGCCTCGCATTCTCCGACGCCGAGACCGACACGTTCGTGGTACCTGCGGGTCTGGGAACGTGGTGTTCAGGTTTGGGCGGGGCTGCGGTCAAGTGCTCGACCGAACATTTCGTGGTGATGGAGCATGTGCTCAGTTGCCATGAAACGATCCCTTATTACTACGCCGATCCGAATACGGGCGACCAGCTGATCATCAAGAACCCGGTCACGGGCGAAGACCTGGTGAATTGCGCCGACAAGAAGCTTGACAACAACCTGCGCGTCCTCAGCGGCAGCATCCCTGCCGTCGATGGCTTGATGACGGCCGAAGGGGTTACCACCAAGGAAGGTACGTTTGGCGCAATCGACTGGACGCAGCCCGGACTAGATCCGGACAGTGTTCTGACATTCATGCCCGCAAATGAGTCGACCGTTCTCGATGACATCGCCTATGGCGACGACTACTCGATCACTGCGAAGGACGATGGCAAGGCTTTGTATCGCTGGGGCAACCTGATCAAGCGTCCGAACGACATTCGGGTATTTGCATCGATGGCCGTGCCTGCCGCGTGGGCCCAGACGGCAGCCTCCACCGCCAACGGCGGCAAGGGCTATCGTGTCATCGCCGCGAACCTGATCATCAACCACAACATCACCAACAACCCCAACGATCAGATCCGCCCCGAGGACATGGAAAACGAGGGCGCCATCGGTCGTCTGCCGGGCTACACCGTCAACGGCGATCAGTGGCTGTCGGATCGGGACTGCTACCAGGGCAACGGCCTTTACATTCCGACCGGGACCGTGCTGAAGAACGAGCGCTTCGCGGTTCCCGACACCGTGGTGCCGGTTGTCAACTGGGACGGCAACCCCTATGGGTGGTCGAACGATCTGACCGAGGGCCTCACCAACGCCTGGTACACCACGGTCGACCGCGAGCCCTTCGAGTGGGCCTACGATGCGGACGGTGACGGTCAGGCCGAGGCCAGCTTCCGCACGCCGAGGACTGACAAGGGCACATTGATTTCCGGTCCGCGCTGGCGCCTTACCCCGCCCAAGTTCGGCCAGGACATTCCCGGACTCGAGATTCCCAATGTGGAGTGCGCACCGCCGCCCTACCAGAAGGACCTGATCAAGTATGAAGTCGGTGCGCCGGTCAAGACGGTGATCGACCTGCTGTCCTGGAATCCCGCGGACGAGCGCAGCATCGATGGCGAGTCGCCGCTGGTATGGAGCCTGGGCTGGACTTCGAACGGCTGGTTCAACGAAGGCACGGTCGTCGACAAGACCATCCCGCTCGTGAATCCTCTCATCAAGGCGGTGACGGTCAACGGCGCCCCGGTGACCAAGAGCTTCGACCTTTCGATCTACATCAAGGGCGACCGCAAGCCGACGGCAGTCTACGATGCCGTGTTGCAGATCCAATGGGATGACGCCCCGACCTGGGTTCCGCCCGCACCTTGATGCAGGGAAACCAAGACCGGTAGTCCGGGTCATTAAAGAGGGAGCGGAAGCTCCCTCTTTTTTGCTCATTACCCGGAAACAATCTTTCAGGAGAAACAACAGAATGCCGTCCCAATTTCAAAAGACCATGGCCCTACCCCGGTCCTCAATATCTGCGCGCTTGATAATTTGCGGATTCATGGGATGGACCATGACCGGCCTCGCCGTCGCCGACGAACCGGCCACCAGTTCTGCCCCTGCCGCAGCCAAGACATCGCCCTCGTTCCAGCAGGGCGTGCCCCTTGCCCCATCCCGTGGACAGCAAAGAACCGGTGATCCAACTGGCGAGTCGTCCCTGATGCGTGCCGCACAAAGAGGCGATCTCCAGGCCGTCGAGGCCGAGCTTGCAACCGGCGTGGATATCAATCTGCAGGATCGTCGCGGGAACACCGCCCTGGTCTACGCCATCGTCAACGGCCATATCGAGGTTGTGAGACTTCTGCTCAAGCGCGGTGCCGCCCTCGAACTGGCCGACGAACATGGCGCCACCCCGTTGATGCAGGCGATTCCCAGGGGGCACCTGGAAATCATGCAGGTCCTGCTTGAGCAGAGCGCGAGCGTCCATGCGCGCACCAACAGCCTGAAAATGCCACCGCTCATCCTCGCCGCCTGGTATGGACACAGCGAACTGGTGAAAGCGCTGCTGGACAAGGGCGCCGCCGTCGACGCCACCCTGCCGGGCGGAGGCAACGCGCTCACCACCGCTCTGGACCGCGGGCATCTGGACGTTGCCCGACTGCTGCTGGAACGCGGCATCAGCGTGACGAGCGAAACCCGAACCGGGATGTCCGCTTTGGATTACGCCGCAATTGCAAACAATGCGGGGATCGTGGAGGCGGTCCTGAAGCGGGGCGCGAAGGTGGACCGAGCTGACCGGAGTGGCCTGACCGCGTTGATGCGCGGCAGCATGCGCAACGCTGACACGGCGCTTAACGCACTGCTCGACGCCGGCGCCAACGCCAACGCCCGCAACGTCGCAGGCAATACCCCGCTGATGCTGGCCGCCATGAACAACGCCACCCGGTCTGCGGCAGTCCTGCTGCAACGCGGTGCGGACATCAACGCCAGGGATGATCGTACCCAGGCCACCGCCCTGATTTGGGCCGCTGGAATGAACCGCACCGAAGCGGCGACGCTTCTGATCGAGAAAGGCGCCGACCCCAACCTAGCGGACAAGGATGGACGCACTCCGCTCATGCTCGCAGCCATCAACGGCAACGAAGTCCTCGTGCGCAGGTTGCTTGAAGCCAAGGCCGGTCTTTCGGCGAAAGATGCGCAGGGCATGACGGCCAGGGACTGGGCGGTCAAGAAAAACAAGGAAGCCGTGCTGCCGTTATTGGTTGAGCAGCCTAGTATTAAATGAGTAGCTGGCAATGATGCAGGGAAGCTGTACCTCATGCTGGAGTTGGCGGGCAATCCGCCCCCATCCACTTTGTTAGAAACACTGCGTGCATAGGAGCAATCATGAGAAAAGATATCCGGGCGTTTTACTGGCCGACTCTCTGGGTGCTGCTTATTGGCATCGTAGGACTTCTGTCCTATGCACCAGCGAATGCAGCGTTCCTGGAACGGGATTGGAAATTCGCAGGCGACAAGCTGATCACACTGGATACGAATACTGGTTTGGAATGGCTGGATGTCGCCGAGTCAACCAACTACTCTTTCAATTACGTTAACAGCCAGTTTGGAGTTGGCGGCGATTTCGAAGGGTTCCGCTATGCAACAACTAGCGAGGTAAAAGAGTTCATTACCAATGCCGGATGGCCGGTATTCGGAAGTACGGTGTTTAGCCCAGAAGCCTATGAACCATTGTCATTGGTGCAGTCATTGGTTGGCGTGACTCAAGACCTTGGCTATATGCGAATAACCACCGGAGCCACTGCAGATCTCAGCTCCGGTGTCAGGGATGGCGTATCAGTTTATGTATCAACAACTGACCAGCAGGGACTGACTCTCTTGGGTGGGGGTTGGGATGATTCGGTTGCCGATCCATTAGTAGGCAGTTGGCTGGTTCGCGCAGCCCTTCGCGAACCACGTGACCTGACCGGCGACGCCAAGGCGGATATCGTCATCCGCAACATGGACACCGGCTATCTGTTCATGTGGCAGATGGACGGCAACCTCAAGACCTACCTTGGCATCAGCTCCCTCGCCCTGAACCGTGAAGTGGTCGGGATCGCCGATCTCACCGGCGACGGCAAGGCTGACATCGTCCTGCGCAACAAGGACAACGGCTATGTCTACATGTGGCAGATGGACGGCAACCTGAAAACCTACCTCGGCGTCAGTTCGCTGGGCCTGAACAAGGAAGTCGTCGGCGTTGGTGACCTGAACGGCGACGGCAAGGCCGATCTCGTCCTGCGCAACAAGGACAACGGCTATCTGTTCATGTGGCAGATGGACGGCAACCTTGCGACTTACCTCGGCATCAGCTCCCTGGCCCTGAACAAGGAAGTCGTCGGCATTGGGGATCTGACCGGCGACGGCAAGGCCGACATCGTCCTGCGCAACAAGGACAACGGCTATCTGTTCATGTGGGAGATGGACGGCAACCTCAAGACTTACCTCGGCATCAGCTCCCTGGCCCTGAACCGGGAAGTGGTCGGGATCGCCGATCTGACTGGCGACGGCAAGGCCGACATTGTCCTGCGCAATAAAGATAACGACTATTTGTACATGTGGGGGATGGATGGAAACTTGAAGACATATTACGGAATTGGATCCTTGGGTCCTGACCGCAAGCTTGTGCAACTGAGTGACCTGAGCGGCGACGGCAAGTCAGATCTGGTATTGCGAAATACCGTGACCGGGTACATGGAGTTGTGGGAGATGGACGGCAATCTCGTTACCGCCAAAGCAATCGGGCCACTGGCCTTGAGCCGGGAAGTTCAGCCGTCTGCGGTGCCCAGCCCGGTGCCCGCCGTCGAGGCAGTCGATGATTCTGCATCAACCACGTCCGACAAGACGGCGACCCTATCCGTGCTGGCCAACGACAAGCCGAATCCAACTGCCTTGAGCATTACTGCCATCAACCAGCCAGCCAATGGCGTAGTTGTGGACAACGGCAATGGCACCCTTGCGTATTCGCAGAACGGCCTCGCGAGGGAAAGCGTCGGCATGGGCCTGTACAAGACCTACTGCGCGTCCTGCCACAACCTCAGGGGTTTTTCAGGTACCGATACATTCAGCTATGTCGCCTCGGATGGACGCACCAGCGATTCGGCCACGGTAACCGTGACCGTCACTACTTTCGACCTGGCTGGGGCGAGCGGCGACATTTCCGGAATGCCGATCAGCGTATGCGCCGATCTGCCCCACACGTGCAAGGCACCGGGCGATGCGGAGATACAGGCGATCGGGAGATTCCTCATCGAGCGGTTTGCACCCTGATGAGCAGTACCGATCCTTCACTCTAAACAGGGACAAGGTGGAGTAACGCCTCACGCCGCACTTCGCCCCCGCCGTCGGCATGCTGACCAGGCAGTACGGTTTTACTCTAACAAGTGTGTTTGACTGACGGATCTGATGGAATACAAGCGAACGAAAGTAGCGATCGTGGGCGTTGCCTGGCGCCTGCCAGGGAAGGAGCATGGCCCGCTCTGGTCCAGCCTGGTGGCGGGCAGGGACCTGGTGACCAAGGTGCCCGAGGACCGCTGGTCGCAGGATGCCTATGGCCATCCCAGCAAGTCTTCTCCCGGCTCCGCCTACAGCGCGGCCGCCGGCACCCTGGGCAAAATCGACGGCTTCGACGCGGCGTTCTTCGGTATCTCCCCCCGCGAAGCGGAGCAGATGGATCCGCAGCAACGGCTGCTGCTGGAGATGGCCTGGGAAGCTTTCGAATCGGCGGGAATCCCACCATCGTCGGTGAAGGGCGAGCATGGCGGAGTGTTCATCGGTTTCTCCGGTTCGGACTGGTCCTACCGCCGCGCCGACGACCTGGCATCTCTGGACGCGACCTCGATGACCGGTCAGACCGGCAGCGTGGCGGCCAACCGCATCTCCTACCAGTTCGACCTGCGCGGTCCCAGCATTGCAGTCGATACTGCGTGCTCATCGTCGCTGGTGGCCTTTCACCAGGCCTGCCAGTCCATCCTCAGCGGCGAATCGACGCTGGCGCTGGCCGGGGGCATCGCCCTGCATCTGCATCCTTACGCGTTCGTCGGCTTTTCGCGCGCCTCGATGCTTTCACCCCGCGGCATCTGCAACGTGTTCGATGCCGCCGGCGATGGCTATGTGCGTTCCGAGGGCGGCGGCCTGTTCCTGCTCAAACCGTTGGCGCAGGCACTCGAGGATGGCGACCGCATCCTGGCGGTGGTAGCCGGCAGCGGGGTGAACTGCGACGGCCGCACCAACGGCATCACCGTACCGGGTGCCGATGCCCAGGCTGAACTGCTGAGCGACGTGTATCGATCGGCTGGCATCGATCCGGCCGAGCTGGACTATGTCGAGGCGCACGGTACCGGCACCGCCGTCGGCGATCCCATCGAGTGCCGCGCACTGGGCATGGCACTTGGCCAGCGGCGTGCCACCGACAAGCCGCTGCTGATAGGCTCGGTGAAGAGCAACCTCGGCCACCTCGAGACCGCCGCGGGCGTGGCCGGGCTGGCCAAAGCCCTGCTGTGCCTGCAGCACCGTGCAGTCCCGCCTACCATCCATCTGAAGACCCCTAATCCGAACATACGCTTCGATGACTGGAACCTGCGGGTGGTGACTGAAACCACTCCGCTGGATCCTGCCAGGAAGCTGACCATAGGCATCAACTCCTTCGGCTTCGGCGGCGCCAATGCCCACGTGGTGCTGCAGAGCAGCGACGAACTACCGCACACCGCACAGCCCGCATCCACCATACCAGGCATGACGCCGCTGATCGTCTCGGGCCGCAGCGAAGCAGCGGCGAGGGCCGTGGCTGCGGCGCTGGCCACCCGCCTCGGCGAACAGCCCGAGGAAAGCCTGTACGACATAGCCTATAGCGCTGCCTCCCACCGCGAGTTGCATCCCTATCGCGTGGTCGCCTTCGCCGACGATCGCGACACATTGGCCGCCACTCTGAAGGAGTATGCCGCAGGCCAGACGCCCGGCCGATTGGTCAGCGGCGAAACGCTGGCCAATGCCTCACAGCCTGTGTTCGTCTATTCCGGCAACGGATCGCAGTGGGCAGGCATGGCACGTGACCTGCTGCACCAGTCCGAGACCTTCTGCCAGGCCATCCGCGCGGTCGATGCGCTGTTCCTCGAGATCGGGGAGTTCTCCATCGAGGACGCGTTGCGGCTGCCGGATGATGAACAGCGCCTGGAACTCACCGAGGTAGCGCAACCTTTGTTGTTCGCCATCCAGGTGGGGCTCACCGAAATGCTGCGCGAGTTGGGGGTGGCGCCTGCGGCGGTGGTCGGCCACAGCGTCGGCGAGGTGGCTGCGGCCTGGGCCTGCGGCGCACTGAACCTGCCACAGGCGGTGCGGGTGATCCATGAACGCAGCGCCCAGCAGGGGCACACCAAAGGTGCCGGCGGGATGACCGCCGTCAGCCTGGGCGAGGCGGCCGGTCGCATGCTGCTGGCCGAACTCGGTCTGCAAGGCAGCCTTGCCATAGCGGGCATTAACAGCGAGCGCGGCATTACTCTTGCAGGCCGGGTCGAAGACCTGGTGCGGCTGGAGCAGGTGCTGGCGGAGCGCGAGGTGTTCCATCGTCGACTGGACCTCGACTATGCGTTCCACAGCCCCGCCATGGATGTCATCCGCGAGCCGCTGCATAAGGAACTTGCGGCACTCGACCCGCAGCGCGGAGAGTTGCCGTTCTATTCCACCGTCACCGGCGGCCGGCTGACCGGAGATCGTCTGAACTCGAACTACTGGTGGCGCAATATTCGCGAGCCGGTACAGTTCCTTTCCGCACTGGAGACCTTGATCGGCGACGGCTTCAACGTATTCGTCGAGGTCGGCCCCCATGCCGTGCTGCGTACCTACATCAACGACTGCCTGCGCAGCAGTGCAAGCCAGGGACGAGTCATCACCACCCTCCGTCGCGGCGACAGCAGTGCCGACCGCGTCAGGGCGACCTGCTGCAATCTGCTGGTGGCAGGCTCACCGCTTGATCTGCACCGCCTTTTCCCGGTCCGCGGACGCCTCGTGGACATGCCGCATTACCCCTGGCAGCGCGAACGCTACTGGCATCCGCTGACCAGCGAAGGCTACAACCTCGTCAATCGCTACCCGCAGCATCCCCTGCTCGGCTACCGCTTGCACGAGAATGCGGGCCAGTGGGAGAACCACCTCGATACCGTGCGCTATCCAAATCTCGCCGATCATGCAGTGGGCGATGCGGTGGTTTTTCCAGCTGCGGGATTTGTCGAGATGGCTTTGGCGGCTGCACGACTGTGGCATGGCGACGATGCACAGGAAATCGAGGAACTGGAGATCGTCGCTCCGCTGCTGCTGGAGCCGCAGCCGGCCAAGACCGTACGCCTTGCTATCGAGACGGCGGATGGTCGCTTCACCATCAGCAGCCGCGAACGGCTCGATGACAAGCCCTGGATGCTGCATGTCGTGGGACGCCTGCCAGGCAGGCCGCAGGGGGGCACCGCTCCCGCGCCACTGAAGGTTCCGGTTGATCCGCCCGCCGCGGACAGCACGGCACACTATGACCTGACAGCACGGGTGGGACTCAACTATGGCCCGGCCTTCCGCGCGGTGGAAAGCCTCTGGAAGAAAGATGATGGGGTATTGGCCAGGCTCGGGACGCCTGCCGTCATCGATAGCGAACTGGCTGGCCATCAACTGCACCCGGCGTTCCTCGATGCTGCCTTCCAGTTGCTGGTGGACATCCTCAGCAGCGAGATCGGTAGCCATGGTGGCATCGCCTTCGTGCCAGTCAAAGTGGGTCGGCTGCGGCTGCACCGGCCGGCGCAAATGGTTCGCTATGCCGCGGCGCACTTGCTGCGACGCAGTCCGCGCTCGGTGGTCGCCAGCTTCGTTCTCTATGACCAGGCAGGCCAGCCTGTCGCCGAGCTGGACGAGGTGCGGTTCCGTGGCGTGTTGTTGCGCCGCGGCCTCGGCGAACACACCGGCTACCTGCGCTTCGAGGCGGTGCCCAAGCCCCACCCGCTGTTTCCATCATCGACAATTCCGGCGCTGGGCAGGTTGCAGGATGCCTGCCGCGCCATCCTGCATGCGACCGAGCGCATTCAGGCGCGCCAGATTCACCAGAATGAGGTCGAGCCGCTGCTCGACGTGCTGAGCGCCGCCTTCGCCAGGCAGGCCCTGAAACAGCTGGCCGGCGAACATGCCGGGCTGACCCCGCCCCTGCTGATGGCGAGCGGAGCCGTTGCCGCTGTCTTCGGGCCCTATCTGCAAAGGCTGGTGGAGATGCTGCTGGAAGATGGCGCACTCGAGCCGGACGGGGACGGTCTGGCCTGGGTCACCGCTGCTACGGAACAACCTGTGGCCGATGACATATGGCGCAGCCTTTTGGCAGACTATCCCGATTACGCCGCCGAAATCCTCTTGCTGGGTCGAGTAGGAAGCAATCTTTCCGCTGTACTCACCGGTGAAATCGAGCCTGCAGTCCTTCTGCCGAAGGATCCGGCCCACCCCCTGCTCAGCCACTATCTGAACGGCTCACCGTCACTCCAGGCCCATGGCCTCGCCATCATCGGGCTGGTGAAGGAGGCGCAGGCGTCCCTTCCGCCAGGCGGGCGTCTGCGCGTGCTGGAATACACCAGCGGCCGTTCGCAACTGGCGGCACAATTACTGCCACATATGGAAGCCGACCGCTGCGACTACCGCATCGCCGCCATGGATCCTTCCGTATGGCAAACGATGGAAACGCTGTGCGAGCGCTTTCACGCGCTGGATGCCCGACTGCTCGACCTGCGCCATCCGCCTGAACCCGATGAGCGTTTCGATATCGTCCTGTTGAGCCAGGAACTGGCGATGGCTGCCGACCCGCAGGGGCTTCTCTCCGACCTGACGGCGCGGCTGGTACCCGGCGGCCTGCTCGTGGTCGCTGAACAATCGTCGGCACGCTGGAGCGATCTGGTGTTTGGCCTGCAGCCGGACTGGTGGCTGAAGAATGGCAACGGCCGCTTGCATCCACGCCTGCAAACGGCCAAGTCCTGGCAGGATCTGTTGACCAGGCAGGGTTACGCCGACGTGCAGCAATTGCATGAACTTCCCGGCGGAACCCGCGGCCCCTATATGCTGCTGGCACGCAAACCCCAGGCCGACGAAGACCTGGCCGCGATCACGCCGACCGAGGAGCGAAGCTGGTTGCTGGTCAGTGATGCTGACGGCGAGGGGGCCGTCCTGGCCGGACTGCTGGCCACACGCTTGCGGGCTTCCAGGCAGCGGGTGTTCAGCGCCGCAGCGGGGCCTGCCTACCGGCGCTGCGGTGCCGATGCCTGCGAGTTGCGGCTGGACGCAGCCAGCGATCTGCAGCACCTGCTCGAGTTGGTCCGCGAACTGCATGGCCAGCCTGCCGGCATTGTGCTGCTGCATGGTTTGCTGGCGCCTGCCGGGGAGGATATCGGCGAGCGCAGCATAGTCGCTGCCGAGTTGGCGAAAGCATGCGCCACAGCGGGTATCACGCCAGATTTCTTGCTGGTCAGCTGTGGCGCCACCGAGGATCTTGTTCCGACAGGGCACCGGAATATCGACGATGCGACCCTGTGGGGCTTTGGCCGGACGCTGATGAACGAATACCCGGGACAGCGCATCCGCCTGCTGGAACTCGCCGATCCTCACGACCCCGAACACCTGGCTGAAACCATCGCCATCGAGTTGCTCGCCCCGGATACCGAGGACGAGGTGATCTACGCACCGCAAGGCCGCTTTGTCCCGCGCTTGCGCGCTGTTGCTCTGGCCACCCTGGTCGGTCCCTCCCCCGAGGCCACGCAGGAAACCTGGATCAATCGGCTCGATTTCACCACCCCGGGGCCGCTCAAGCACCTGCAGTGGCATCCACAACGACTCGCCGCGCCAGCTGATGGCCAGGTGGAAATCATGGTCAGGGCTGCCGGCCTGAATTTTCGCGACATCATGTATGCCATGGGGCTGCTGTCCGACGAAGCGGTCGAGCATGGCTTTGCCGGACCGACCCTGGGTATGGAGCTGGCCGGCCTGGTCAGTGCCGTTGGCCCGGGAGTAAGCGACCTGGCGGTCGGCGACGAGGTGATCGCCTTCGCACCCGCCAGCTTTGCCGAACGAGTGGTCACCTCCGCTGCCGCTGTGGCACGCAAGCCTGCAGGCTGGTCCTTCAATGCCGCCGCCACGGTGCCCACTACCTTCTTCACCGCCTATTACGCGCTGCAGCATCTGGCACAGCTGCAGCCGGGCGAAAGGCTGCTGATCCATGGTGCGGCAGGCGGTGTCGGCCTGGCTGCCATCCAGCTTGCCAAGGCACTGGGCGCCGAGATATTCGCCACTGCCGGCAGCGACGCCAAGCGCGACGTGGTACGCCTCGTCGGCGCCGACCACGTTCTGGACTCGCGCTCGCTGGCCTTTGCCGACGACGTGCTCGCACTCACCGCCGGAGAGGGAGTCGACGTGGTGCTCAACTCGCTGGCAGGCGAGGCGATCAATCGCAATCTCAGGGTACTGCGCCCATTTGGCCGCTTCCTGGAACTGGGCAAGCGCGACTTCTACGAGAACACCCGCATCGGCCTGCGGCCGTTCCGCAACAACATCACCTATTTCGGCATCGACGCCGACCAGCTGATGGCGGAGCGTCCGGCGCTGACCCGGCGCCTGTTCGGCGAGCTGATGCAACTGTTCGAGACAGGCGAACTCAGTCCACTCCCCTATCGCGCCTTCCCGGCCGCCCAGGCGGTGGAGGCGTTTCGCTACATGCAGCAATCGCGGCAGATCGGCAAGGTCGTGCTGAACTTCGATGACGGCGTCGGCCCGACAAAGAGACTGCCCCCGCAGCCTCTAGCCCTGCGTCTCGATCCGCAAGCCACCTACCTGGTCACCGGCGGCACGCGCGGCTTCGGTCTGGCCACCGCCTGCTGGCTGGTGCGCAAGGGCGCACGCCATCTGGTGCTGCTCAGCCGCCGCGGCGCCACCGACCAGGAGGGCGCCGCGAGCCTCGCAGCCCTGCGGGCCGAAGGCGTGCAGGTACATACAGTGGCCTGCGATGTGAGCGACCGCACCGCACTGGATGCCGTCTTGCAGAAGCTGCGTGCCGAGCTACCGCCGCTGCGCGGCATCGTGCATGCCGCAATGGTCATCGACGATGGCCTGGTCCGCAGCCTGGATGCCGAACGCATCCGCAAGGTGCTGGCGCCAAAGGTTCTGGGAGCGCGCCATCTCGACGCACTGACCCGCGACGATCCGCTCGAATTCCTGGTGTTCTATTCATCTGCCACCACGCTGTTCGGTAACCCCGGCCAGGCCAGCTACGTCGCCGCCAACCGCTACCTGGAGGTGCTGGCTGCGCAGCGCCGCGCTGCCGGTCTACCGGCCCTGGCGGTGTGTTGGGGGGCCATCGACGACGTTGGCTACCTCGCTCGCCACACCGACATCAAGACCGCGCTGCAGTCGCGCATGGGTGGTGCCGCGCTGAACTCCGGCGAGGCTCTGGACGTGCTCGAGCAGTTGCTGATGCACAACCTGTCGGGTCTGGGCGTCATGGACCTCGACTGGGCAGCGCTGCGCCGCTTCCTGCCCGGTGCCCTGTCACCCAAATTCCAGGAACTTGGACGACACGCCGAAGAGGTGGGTGCTGACGCCGAGGGCCAGGAGCAACTGCAGCGTTGGCTCGAGGAACTGGACGACGCGGAGCTGGCAGCGGCGTTGGCCGGGCTGTTGAAGCAGGAGATCGGCGAAATATTGCATATCGCGCCTGAACGCATTGCCGACGACCGTTCTCTGTACGATCTGGGCATGGACTCGCTGATGGGTATAGAACTGGTGTCGGCAGTGGAAGTGCGATTCGGCGTGAGCCTGCCGATCATGGCCCTCAGCGAAGGCCCTACGGTGGGTCGGCTGGTGGAGCGTATCGTGCGCCAACTGCGGACACCGCAAGCCGACCAGCCGGCAATCGATGAGACCCTGGACGCCGCGCAGCGGCTTGCCGTCCAGCATGCAAGTGAGTTTGATGCCGATACCGTGGCTGGCGTAGCGCGCGCGGTTCGTGACATCCGAGGTGCCGGTATTCTGCAGAGAAAAGACGAATGATCGGACGCAGCAAACGTGGCCTCACCGGCCAACTCAAGGAACAGCTGATCAAGCAGGCACTGGATAGGCGGGTGCGACGTGCCGACAAGGAAGACGCGGCGCCGCCAGCCGCTATCGCAACGGCTGACGATATCCCGGAATGCTTTTATCGTTTCGACCAGCATCCGGGCTACCAGCAGTTGCGCATCATCAAGGAGGGGGCCAAGCGCCTCGGCATCCCCGATCCCTTCTTCCGCGCCCACCAGGGTAGCGCCAGCAGCACCACCCGCATCGCCGGGCGTGACTACCTCAACTACTCCAGTTACAACTACCTGGGCCTGGCAGGGCACCCGGCAGTCAACGAGGCGGCCAAGGCCGCCATCGATCGCTACGGCACCTCGGTATCCGCCAGCCGTCTGGTGTCCGGTGAACGTCCCATCCACCGCGAACTCGAAAATGTCCTGGCCGAGACCCACGGCGTCGATGACGCAGTGGTTTTCGTCAGCGGGCACGCCACCAATGTCACGGTCATCGGTTACCTGTTCGGCCCCAAGGACCTGGTGGTGCATGACGCCCTGATCCACAACAGCGTGCTGCAGGGTATCAGGCTGGCCGGCGCCAAGAGGCTGTCTTTCCCGCACAACGACTGGCAGGCGCTGGATGCCCTGCTGACCCGCGAACGGCGTCGCTTCGAGCGGGTGCTGGTGGCCATCGAGGGCATCTACAGCATGGACGGCGACTTCCCCGAACTGCCGCGCTTCATCGAGGTCAAGCGCCGGCATCGTGCCTTCCTGATGGTGGACGAAGCCCACTCCTTTGGCGTAATGGGAAAGAACGGCATGGGCATTGCCGAGCACTTCGCAGTGGACGGGCGCGATGTGGACATCTGGATGGGAACCCTTAGCAAGGCTCTGGCCAGCTGCGGCGGCTACATCGCCGGCGAACGCGCGCTGGTCGAGCATCTCAAGCTGGCCGCGCCTGGTTTCCTGTACAGCGTCGGCATGGCGCCGCCGGTAGCAGCGGCGGCGCTGGCGGCGCTGCAGTTGCTGCAGGCCGAGCCACAACGGGTAAGGACGCTGCAGGCGCGTGGCAAGCTGTTCCTCGAACTGGCGCAGGCTGCCGGCATCGACACCGCGTACAGTCAGGGATTCGCGGTGATCCCGGCGATCACCGGCAGTTCCATCAAGGCGGGGCGACTGTCCGAAGCGCTGTTCCAGCGCGGCATCAATGTGCAGCCCATCCTTTACCCTGCGGTGGAAGAGAAGGCTGCAAGGCTGCGCTTCTTTGTCAGCGCCCTGCATTCCGAGGAGCAGATCCGCCACACCGTAGGAGTGCTGGCGGAGGAATTTACTCGTCTCTGAATACACCCGTGAACCCTCAGAGACCGCGTACTGCCCCCCCCTCCCCCTTGCGAATCGTGTTGTGCACCAGTGGTGGCCTGCCTGGCGCCCTGGTGATGCGGTGCCTGGCACGAGATCCACGTGTGCGAATCACCGGCCTCGTTGTCTCCAGCAGGGTGTTTGGAAAATCGGACAGCTGGTTGCAGAGCGTGTGGAAACGGTATCGAAGGAGTGGGCTGCGTTACCTGTTGTATCTTTGGTCATCCACCGGCCTCGCAGCCCTGTTGGGTCGGCTTGGAAATCTGCCACCGGTACAAGTTCAGGCGGCCTTCCTGGGGTGTCCGGTGTTGACGACCCGGGACGTCAATGATGACCGGGGGTGCACCTTTGTCGATGCCTGCGCGCCTGATCTGCTGGTTTCCGCATTTTTCAATCAGCGCATCACGTCCCATGTCTTCAATCGCCCGGCTGCCGGGGCGGTGAACATCCATCCTTCGCTACTTCCTGACCTGAAAGGCGTGGACCCCATGTTCTATGCCAAGCTGCGGGGCGTGAAGAAGGTCGGAGTCACGCTGCATCGGCTGGCCGATGAGCTAGATGCCGGCGCATTGCTTGGGCAGCAGGAGGTTGAAGCCGGAAGCCGGGAGAGCGTTATGCGGATCACCAGTCGGCTTTATCAACTGGGTGCGGCGATGCTGCTGGAGAATCTGGAACGCATCGGTGGTGGAGACCCAGGAAGCCCGCAGCAAGGGCAAGGGAGCTATGATTCCTGGCCCACGCAGGGTCAGGTGTCATCGCTAAGACGTGAAGGCAATGCCCTGGTGACAGCTACGGACCTGGCCACGATAGTCACTGGCCGTTTCGACTGAGGCCGAGTGGCCCGCCTCAGCGCCCGAAACCGGTCCATTGCAGTAGCCGCTGGGACAGCCAGCTCGGCAACACAGCCAACCCCCACATGCTCAAATTCAAGGGAAACGGAAAACTGATGCGTGCCTGATCTCGCTGCAGCCCACGCGCGATACGGCGCGCGGCCTGAACCGGCGTAAGCATGAAGGGACGGGGGCCCGGGAATTGGTCGCTCATGCCTGTGGCCACAAAACCGGGCAGGACGACGTTGACAGAAATCCCTTCGCTCGCCAGCCAGCCGCGCAGGGATTCACCATAGGTCTTCAGGCCCGCCTTGGCGGCGCAATACGAAGGGGTCAGTGGCAGGCCGTACCAGGCGGAAAGCGAACTGATCAGCGCGATCTGACCTTTACCCCTCTTCCTCATGGCTGGCAACACAGCTGAAACAGTGGCCATGGCGGAGTAGAGATTGATGTCCACTGTCTCTGCTATAGCCTGCCAGGACTCGCCTTCGGCCTGCTCGCCGATATGACTGGTCACTCCGGCATTGACCAGGACAAGGTCCAGGGGCGGCAGTGCAGCCAGCGTGGCTTGCCATGTCTCGGTTGCGTCGTGTCGTGAAAGGTCGAATACCAGGGTTTCAACCGAGGCGCCCAGCGAGGCACATTCCTGGGCCAGTAGATTGATCCTTGCCTCGTCACGGCCATGAAGTACCAGGGTGCGACCGACGCCTGCATATTCCCGGGCAAGTGCCTGACCGATTCCGCCTGTGGCACCGGTGATCAGGATGCGTTGCAACTCGCTACGGGTCTTCATTGCGCGCAAGCTGCCCGCAGGCTCTCTGGGCTGTCATTGAGTCTGACCAACTCCTGGTCAACACCCCGGGCCGTATTGACCAGGTCGTCGTGTAGTCGGTCCACCGCCGCGGCAACTGCGGCATCAAGTCCAGGCTGGTTGTAGTAGACACCGCGGATCTGGATGCTGGCCGCCATCAGTTTCACGAAGGCATCGCGCAACTGTTTGTCGGGCGGAGTCCTTTCTGACCAGAAGGCATCGAGGCCACCTTGAAATGTCAAACCAGGCACATCGAAGATGGCCTGACCCAAGGTCAGCACCGGACAATCCAACTGCAGCGCGCGCAATCCCGAAGTGCTGTTGATCGTGACCATGCCAAGGGCTGTCTCACAGAGACGATCAAGATTGCCGCCATCCAGGTAGTGCACCCGATCGGCAACGCCCTGATGTGCGGATATCCGTTGGATCAGTTTTTTCCAGTCACGCAACCCGGTATCCAGCGGGTGAACCTTGATGATCAGCTGACTATCTCGTGGCGCGTTGACAGAAAAGGAAGTCACGACCTCCCTGATCGAATCGCCCTGGTCCGGGTAGTCGGAATAGGCTCTCAGTTGGAAATCATAGGCAAGCTGTAGCGGATAGACGAAATACCGAGGATGTTTTTCGATCAGTGTCGCGATCGCGCGCTCTGTGCGCTTCCTGAGCAGTTTTCCCTTCAGCATGCGCCATCCCGTTCCCAGGTAGATCAGCGGAAGAGGCTGCATCTTGTGCGTGCGATAGTGTGGGAAGAGCCAGAAGAAGAACACATTCGCCATGTGATAGACAACATCCCAGGTTGCCATGCGAAGGAAGCTGTCCTGAAATTTTCTGCGCAGGTCAACCGGTGGAAGACGCTCTGCGAGTGAGCGGATGAGTGCGGGGTCGCGGGGGAAACAGGAGCATCCGGACATGCCGTCACGCTCGAGGGTGATCCAGTCAGGCCGCAGGTATCCGAAATCGGTGACCGTCACGTGTATGCCGCGGGCCTTGGCCGCCTGGATGGCTTGCTTGTGGTAGTCGCGCTGCTCACCCAGCAGCACCAGATCGGTAATCCGATGCTCGTCCAGGAAAAATTCGATGAAGGCTGGCCAGTCTTCCAGTCTGCCACGGTAATTCGTGGCTCCGGGCCTGCGCCAGAACAACTGATCTCCGATGCTCAGATTGATGCAGTGGACATCATGGCCCAATGACGCCAGGCCGTTCCCGATCAGGGTAAAAAAGGGCGATACGGGGCCTTGTAGAAACAGAAAGGCGCCGGTTTCTCCGGCTTTTCTCGGCAAATAATGGTTGGTCCGGCGATTCATTGGGTAGGGCAAATTGTGTTGAGCATCATTGAAGACAGGCCTATTGATTTGGCCCGTTCGCCCTGAGCTTGTCGAAGGGCTCAACACGAACGGAATAAATCAGCATTACCCTGGGGCGCTCGATTATTCCACGTTTGTTTTCGCTATTCAGGGCGGAATCTCAGAAGCTCGCTTTTCAGTTGCGGCGCCATAGTTCACGCAGGAGGCCGGTGAGAAATGCCCTCGCCATGGCGAGCGGCCGGGCCATTGGCCTCGGCTTGAGGCGGGTATTCCTGGCGGATGCCAGGTCCTGGCCAAGCAGTGTGATGGCATGTTCGGGTGTGGTGAATTCACGGGTGGCCACATTCAGGTAACGTGGATACAGGATCAGGCTGGCAGCTACGAGTTCGTCGATGCTCAATAGGCGGGACCTGTGGGAGTGAGCATGACGGTCCACCGTAAGACCCCAGCCGGCGTAGAAGGGCAGGCCATAGGTGAAGACAGTCTTGCCCCGAAGCAGGGCCTCGAAACCGGTCAGCGAGGTCATGGTGTGGACCTCGTCCGCCACCTCGAGGCAGGTCGCAATGCTTGCCTCGTCGATGAACTGGTCGTAGTCGCCAGGAGCGGGGTTTTCGACATCAGTGGGTCGGTTGCCACTCACGACATCCGGGTGTGGCTTGTACAGAATGTAGGCATCGGGTCGCGCCCTGCGTACCTCACGCAGGAGGGCGGCATTGCTGCGAATATCGACGGTTCCGCAGCGGATGGAAGCATCTCCCTCCACCTGTCCTGGGACCAGGACGATGCGCTGCCCAGGTTTTGCCTGATGCTCGAGCGGACTGTTCCGTTCGCCAAGGTTGTACTTGCTGAGTCGGGCGGCTACCAGTTGCTGACGCAGATCCCGGGCACGTTCCAGTTCGTCCAGCGAATACTGCCTTTCGGCCAGAAGCCTTTCCAGGTCGCTCGGCGACTCGGGGTCGAAGTAGATGCCACGGCTATCGACGATCTGGGAAACGGGAATCGCGGGGACAAACCCCAGACTGACGGAGCGAATAAACCCATCCTCCATGCGCCAAATGGGGTAATCGAATGTTCTGGCCAGGTCCCTGAGTCTCTGGTCATCCCTTTTGCCCCAGACCAGAATTCTCGTGTTCTCCGCAGGTAGGCCAGCCGGTAGAGAGGACGGCCGCTGATAAAAACGGATGTCGTTCCCAGGTGACGCCAGATAGTGGCGCACGTACCAGCGCTTTTTCCACTCGAAGTTGACGCACAGCCAGGTACCAGCATTCCGCCTGAACCAGTGGCGCTGCAGGGCAAGATGCTCGATCACCCGCTCCAGTTCGCACGGTCTGCCCAGGTCCGGGTCGAGGTAGCGGGCGTAAAGCAGGTAGGCGGCGGCAAATACCTGTTCCAGCGAGCGCGGTCGCATCCGCCTCGGGGTTGCCATGCGGTCATCGGTAAGACCCCATCCAGCATAGAAAGGCACCCCGAAGCAGGTCACCGGACGCCCCACCAGCAGTGCCTCGAAGCCCAACTGCGAGGTCACCACGTAGACATGATCGACCTGTTCCAGCAGGTGAATGGGATTGATGTCCTCGGTCAGCAGCCGCGTACGGTCATCAGCGTCATCAGCGCCGAAATGGCCATGCTTGCGCCCGCTGCGCACGTCGGGATGGATCTTGATGAGAATTTCGGCATCGGGGTGTTCTCGCCGCGCGGCCGCCAGCATATGGACGAAGGTGTCGGGGCCGGCCAGGCCACCCGCGATGGACTGATCGCCGACTGTCTGGTCCACCACCAGTATCCGCCGTCGGTCGCATGGCGGCAGCTGCCGCTCCGGGCTGCTGTTGTACTTTGAAAGGCGCGCTGCGACGATCTGCGCCATGCAGCGTCGCGCCCTTTCCAACAGGGCTGGGTTGTCCAGCGCATCGGGCCCGGCCGGCACGTGATTGCCGCCGGGCAATGCCGGCAGCGCCTGGCCGTTGAGTCGGTGTTCCAGCCGTGAGGGGCGGCTGGCATCGTAGTAGATGCCGATGTCGTCGATCACCAGCGAATATGGCGGCGCTCCGCTTACCCCCAGGCCGACGGAGCGCAGGAAGCCGTCTTCCAACCTGAGATAGGGCAATCCGTGGCGGGTCGCAAAGCGTCTCGCACGCCGGGTATTGACCTTGTTGCCCCAGCCCACCACAAGATCACCAGGCGCGACCGCCTTGGTGAAAGACCGGCGTGACCCACGCACCTCGTCGACGCCGAGCAGGCTCGCCAGTCCTGGCAACCGGCAGATACCGCTCGAAAAGGTGATGGCTACGCCCATATCAGCAGCGTGCGGCAAGCGCAGTCAGATTGCCGTGCCTTTGGCGTCTGGCGCATCCAGATCCACTTGGTGCCAGCTGGAAAGGGTGCCCTTGCGCGCGGCCAGACGGTCCTGGCGACGCCGGTACCACTGAAACACTCGATACTTGAGCCGATTTGACCAACGCAGGTCGAGCCCCGGCCAGGGGTTGAACGGGTTGGTTCGGCTGCTGGTGAAGATGGCCAAACGGGTGCTGCCCTTCTCGGCCGGAGAGCGGGCGTGGAAGCCGAAAGTATTGGCGATGACCAGGGTATTGGCGGGCACGGTGAAGCGTTGGAGTTCTGGCAAACCCAGTTCCAGTCGATCCCGCTCGGTCAGCCGTAGCGAGCCGCGCCGCGCGTAGCGGTCCGGCAGATCGCGTCCCTGCACGCTCTGGCGGTACTCCCAAACGAGCCGGCGCCAGGTCAGCCGGTTGGATCCTGGCACATAGGCAAACGGGCCATTGGCCTCCGTCACGCCGTCGAGATACAGCCAGGACTTCATGGTCGGGTGAAAGGTATCGGCATGCAGGTTCTTCTGCGGGTCCGCCCCGCCTTCGCCGACGAAGCCGTTGCGCACCTGCTCGATGAAGATCAGCGGCTGGCCAAAACGGACTGCGGCCCACTGCAGGAGCCGGCGATAGGCGCGGTCATAAACGAGTGAACGGCAGGCGGGCAGGTCGTGCAACGCCTGGTCGTCGAGCAGGGTGTGATGAGTCTGGGTGTCGCCCTGAATACACTCGCGCACCTCGCCCCGGTGGCTGCGCACCTCGGCATCGAGGGCAGCGAAACGGTCTGGCGGCAAATAATTCGTCAGCATGAGGTAGCCTTGCTCACGAAACATCCGACGCTGCGACGGCGACAGCAGCGGTGCGAGAAATATCCACCTCAGCCGGGTGATGCCGTGCGCCAGCATCACCCGCAACGCATGCAGCCCCAGCCGGTTCAGCAGGCGGCTACCGATGACGCGATTCTGTTCGAAGGACTTGCTGACACTCAACAATTGCGCGAGCCACAGCGGCGTCATCAGCACTGCAAGCAGGGTGCGGTGCAAGTGCCGGATTGTCGGGCTTGTGGGAGACATGAGGCGGAACTCGATGGCGACAGCGGAAATTATACCGCCGCGCTCCAGCGGGCCAGAGGACGACATTGCCATAGACAGATTCCTGCCGATAGCGGCTTGTTCATTGCCTGCCATGGAATCTGGCGATAGGATTAACTTTGCAATTTCGACGTGCGATGTAATGATTCGATTTTATTAAATGCTCAACAAAATGAGGCCGCGAACATGAAATCACCCTCGATAGCTGTCCTGCTCCTCGCCTTGGCGTTGGACGCCCAGGCCCAGTCCAATGTTCTCGACCTCACCCCCCTCTACAAGGATGCCGTGGCCAGCAATACCGGCCTCGAGATGGTTCATCCCTATCTGGATCAGGTGGACAAGAACGCAGACGGCGTCATGGATCTGATAAAAATCGCATTCACCGTCTATCCGATCGACAGCGCGACTCCCCTATTCAGCACGACAATCGCGAAAGTTGATTTTCCCAGCCCCTGTGTCAACCCGGACGAATATCGATGGAGCGAAATCGGCGCCGTCAAATTCCTGGGGACGGACTCATCCCGTTCCCACCTGGCGATCGGCCTCGCCGCCGGGTGCACCGAAGCTGATTTTCCCTACGATTACAAGGAGGCCTACACGACCTTCGTCTATTCAGCCTTAGTCGATGCGCCATCCGGGTCGGTCTGGCTGAAAACCTACTTCCTCGACTTGTCGAGCTTCGACGAAATCAACCTCGATGGTGATGCCGACAAGGAACTTGTGCTGGGGATGGTCGTTGATCTTCCTCAACTGCCGGATGCTGCCAGCAACCTACGCTCGATTGGGTTCGAGCCGGAGAACGGCGCGGTCATATTCGATGTCAAGCGTGCACTGACGCGCTAGCAGGACGTTACGCAACACCGGCGCAAAATCCGCTAGGTATTTTCGCCGGCCTCGAATCCCGTCGCAGGGTCGCGCATTGCCGCCTTGCCCAGTTCCACCTGCGTCGCCAGTGCATTGCGGTGCATCTGCTGCCTGAGGTCGACGTCACGGGCCAGTTGAACAATCGCCTCCACCCACGCCTGCCGATCGAGTCGCAGCACCAAGCCGTCGATGCCATGCGTGGCCACTCCATCACACGCAGTGCCGGATGTATAAATCCCCACCGCGCCACAGCGCGTGATATCGAAGAATTTCGTACAGGCACGTGCCTTGTTGAAGGCCAGGTCGAGCAGCGGCGCCAGGCCGATATGCCGTCCTGACATGGCGAGAAAGGCCTGGTAAGCCGGCCACTTCATCGGGTGCACCACGCTCACGCGCGGCAAGTCCCGATACAAACGATGAATTTCCGCACCGCCGACAATCTCGAACGACAGCTGCGCCTCACGCTCCAAAGCGTCCGCCATGACGGGCCTCAACCAGCTGGCCTCTGCCGCGTGCGAAGCCGTGCCGTGATAGAAAACGCGGCAGATGTCACCAGCCTGCGGCAGGGGCGCAGGCCGGACCAGGCGCGGCTGCCATACCGCGTATTTCTCTTGCAGCCAGGGTGTCGACACCCACAGTTCGGCCCGCTGTTGCCGTAGCCAGCCTTGCCACCTTGCAGCCAATCGAATGAGTTTCCAGCGATAGCGCCATGGCATGCCCACCGATGCCCACATATCCAGCACATCGTCGTCCATGAAGAAAATCAGGTGCGCCAGATCAGATCGCGCGGACGCAATAAGGCGGGCCCAGGCAGCGGGAACATAGCGCACGAAAACCACGCTCGCACCGTCGAGCTGAGCCCTTGCCGGCAGGTCGCCGAACCCACAGCGCACCACCCGGGATCCCGCTGCCTGCAGCGCTGGCAGGACGAAATAATCGGACGAGGGATTGGCCTGTTCCTCGACCAGATAAACCAGGCCGCCGTCACGATGGCTCGCATGGCATGAGTCCTCAGAGCCCTGTATTGCCGGCAACGCGATGCTCACAGAATCCTCGTCCGTCGCAATTCCTTCATTGGGGTCCACCTCGAATCTTCCCGTGGCCTCGAAATAGGGGCCGGACCATCTTGCTGGACTTCCAGAAATATTCAGCAAGACATCCGGATTGCTTGATCGCATGCATTGCCTTCAGATCAGCATCCGTTTCAAGCGATCAGGGCCGGCATCAACCTTCCCAGCTCCTCCTTGACCCCCGCCAAATCAGGCCGGCCGGCCAGGTTGGTGAACTGTCCCTGGTCAGTCGAACGGTCATAAAGCTCCTCATCACCGTTCTCGTAACGCATATAGCACCATTTCCCGAGACGGATCGCGTGATGGTTCTTCAGGTAGGTTGTCAATACCGGGTGTTGCCAGGACTGCGAGGGATCCTGCATCAGCGGCACGAGACTGCGCCCCTGAAGTCCGTTCACGGCAGGAAGACCGCATAGCTCGAGCAGGGTGGGAAACATGTCGATGAGGCTGACGTCCCTCCGTATGGCCACTGGCTTGGTTGCGCCCCCGGGAGCCTGGATGATGAAGGGGACCCGGGCGCTCTCCTCCCATAACGCCTGCTTGTGCCAGTGGAATTTCTCGCCAAGGTGGAAGCCGTTGTCGCTCCACAGGACCACCACCGTGTTACGGGCATGCGGGCTGTTGTCCAGGTAGTCCAGCAAGCGGCCAATCTGGCGGTCGACAAAGGTGATGCTGGCCAGATACCCCTGGACAGCGCTCGCCCACAGCGACTGCTGCGTAATGCAGGCATGCTGGTTCTGGAAGCGCGCGATGGTGATGGCAGTCGGCGGCAGGTCGTCCCAGTCGTCAGCGGGGACATCCGGGATATGGATCTGGTCGATGGGATAAAGATCGAAGTATTGTTTCGGCACATACCAGGGCACATGCGTGCGGATATATCCCAGACCAAGAAAAAAAGGCTGTTCGCGCGAAGCCTGCATGAAGGCGATACCGTCGGCCGTCAGCTGCCCATCGGCCATCTGGGCATCCTCGACATCGAGTGGCGACCAGTCGAATAACCCGTCGGGGGGCAACGTCGGGTAACCCGAGCACAGCAGATTGGTAGCAGGATAGACGCTCGGCTTGGGGTTCGGATAGGTTGTGAAATAGTGGTACACCTTGCCCAGAACCCGGGTGTCGTATCCCTGGCTGGCAAAATGCTTCAGGAGGTCTGGCAAGGCCGCGGGTATTTGCGGATTGGTGTGATCGAACACGCCCGTAGCAAAGGGATACATCCCGGACAGGGCGCTGACCCGCGAGGGGCCGCATAATGGCGCATTGCAGTAGGCATGCTCGAAACTGACTGCACGAGCCGCGAGGCGGTCGATGTTCGGGGTCTGCACCTGGGGATGCCCCCCCAGATAGCCCACCCAGTCGTTCAGGTCATCGATGCTGATGAACAGCACATTGGGTTGTTGCGGGTCCGCGGGGGCAGACGCATCGGCAGAATCGTCCCCGCCACAGCCAATCGGCCCGGCTGCCAGGGCAGCCACACCCAGCAGGAAATCCCTGCGCTTCATATACAGACCCTGTCATGAATGGCAGCAATCGAGCAAGAACCCGAGCGCCCTCGCTGGATCGGCCGTCTGGGCCATGGGTATCGGTCCAACTTCCGGACGCCCCCCTCCAGACCGTTGAGCAAAAACACCATCCCGAAACCTTGCAGAAAAAACCAGGCTGCAAAGCCAGGCAAGTGAGCAATATCGGTCATGCTGCCAGTCTCATTCGGCCTTGGGTGGCCATGTGAAATCAGCATAGAAGCGACCAAGAGGGGTCAGGCTTCCATCACTTTCAAACAAGCGCGACGTGCGGACTTCTTCGTGGTGAAGGCAGTAATCGCTCGCTCCGAACCAAGCGTAGCGGATTATATAAGGCCGCTTTTCCAGTTCCGGCAATACGGCCCGCATGAAGGCAAGCACCTCGCTTTCCGAATAGCGATTCTTGTTGGGCTTTTTCAAGGCATCCCAGTCAGCGACCGCGAATTCGGTAATCCAGATGGGAAGCCGGTACCTGTCATAAACCGCATCGATTTTGCTTAAAAAACTTGCCGCATCTGGCGCGCTGTAGAGATGTAATGCCATGAAGTCGAGTCTCAGCCCATACTTGCCGACGTAGACATAGAATTGATCGAACCAGGGTCCGAGCGCACCCGATGGGGCGGGGCTGCCGATCTGCTCAGCCAGATCGGAAATTTCGGGCCAACGCTGGACCACCTCCTCAACGGACATGTTGTCGCCCTTGGCGACATTGGGCTCGTTGAGCGCCAGCAGCACCGGAACTTTGCCCTTGGACCTGAAATGCGCGATGTGCCTGTCCAGAGCACGTCCGCCTCTGCTTCGCAACATCGGCACGAACTTTTCGGCTGGGACGCCTTCGATCGGATAGGGTTTCCAGGTGTAATACCAGGCAATATCGAGCGCTTCGATCCGGTCTGAAGCATCCAATTCCGCCAGTCCGACACCTTTCTTGTCGCTTGGCCATGCGCTCGTGACCAGGCTGAACGCCAGCAGAACAACCCATGTGCCGAACCACGGCATGCTGAAACCTGAAGGCCGGGCCCGGATCGATCGCACAATTCGCATTCAAAATCTCCAGAGTTGATTCAGTGCCACCACCGGCTGAAAACCGGATACATTTCTTCGACCAGTTCCCTTTGGCCCGAGAGCCGGGATTCGAGCCAATCCAAGACCCAGGCCGGCAAATCGTAGTGGCGGCCACCGTGGATGCGCTCACCCATCGATGGGTCGTGTTCCATCCTGGCAATCGAGAGGAAATCGCACACCTCATCCATCAACGATTTGGGCTCCAGAGCGATTCGCTCGTAGGGGAGAACGAGCAACTGCTTGCCAGGGAAAAACCGCAACCAGTTTTGCAATTGCGCAGCGTAGCTTGATTTCTGCAAAATGCCATGCGCCGAGATCACGGACCGCCAGACCTGGTCGTCCGGCTGAGTGATTTTTTTCCGCTTGATGATCATCTTTGCCGCCGACACCGCGCGATCCACCGGTTCACGCAACAGAGCGATGAGACGCATCTCGGGGTTGTAACGATGAACATGAGCGATCCCCTCGGGGCTCATCGACAGATAGGCAGGCGTAATGTCGCCACGCAGGCGTGCGGTGTCGTGGCAGAGGGAGAAGACATACTCATACCAGTTCTCGTCAACGCACCCCTTTTTGATCAGGTCTACGAGCCTCGCGAAATAGGCTGCACTCTCCCAATCCATATCCTCGACACTTTTTTGCAGCATCGACGATATATGCAGCCTTGCAGGTCGCAGGTAGTGGTCAAAAATCCAGCCCCGATCATTCGATGAATATAGATAGTTGAAGAAATGGACTTCCTTGACTGGCGGCAAGCAAACGCCCGCATGCCTCAGCAGTTGGCCGTTCAGCCAGGTGGTGCCCCCCTTCTGGGCCCCGATGCACAGGAATCCGACCTTGGGGTTCAAAGCGGCATTGCCGGAGCCACTGGTCATAAGGCTGTCCATCGCTTCATTCTTCATGATGATGCAGATCGATACTGGCTGACTGGTTCATGCCCTCGCACTGCTCCACAGATCGAACAATCCGGCATCGGCCTTTTTCACCAATTTCACATGCATGTTCGATTTGTACCCACGCGGCAGTCGGGCAGGGATTTTCACCTTGCAGAACCGGCCGAGCAACTGTGAGACGTTTACCAGCCGTCCGCGGCTCTCGATCACGAAACTGCCGCAGCGGATATCGAAATTCCAGTTGTGCAGGCCCTGGTAATTGCCTTGGTCTGCTTCATTGGGATGGAAGACGATGATCATGATCCCGCCCGTCTTCAACACCCTGTATGCCTGATAGATGCATAGCAGGGGATCGTAGGAGTGGTCGAGGCTGTTGCGAGCCCACACCACGTCGAATGACTGGGGCTGGAACAGGCAGTCGAGTTTCTCCGCCTCGCACTTCTGCGGCAAAACTGGTGCGGCTATCCGGTGTTTTTCGAGCAGCGACCGATAGTGGTCGGCGAGCGGATCGACCGGCGTGACAGTGACGTCGTAGTGATCGGACGCAACGCCGACACTGGTCAAGGGCCCGGAGCCGAGATCGAGAATCCTGATCGAGGACCCCGGTGCCACACCCTTGTTGAGCAGCGCATTCTCGATCAGATCTGGCAATCGCAGTTGCGGATCGATGCGGCTCTGGAAATCCTCGGGCCACGCTCCGCCTTGCGTCCTGATCCACTCATCCCAGAATGCGACCTCTTCATGAATGTGTTTTTCCCAGTCCTGTCTATCCACAAATATGACCCTTATTCTTGAGAGCCGATCAAACGTGCGGCATGGACATCGTACCAACCCGGGTTTTCGCCACGGGCCTTGCTCGCTTGCATCTCGGCCTGAGCTTTCATAATGCACTGGATGATTTCGACTAAACCCACCCAATTGGTCTCAGGCAGATCCTCCCCAAACGGCCCAGACATGTTGCTGGTAAATGTACATGGGTAATCCAGCCCTTCCCGGCTTGGGCGCGGAGGATACGGCAAGAAACCTGCGCCCTGACGCACGAGCTGAAAGCGGCGGAAACCCAATTCATACAGACGTTCCAGAACTTCGCCGAAACGCGGGTTGATCTCGAACGAGAGCAGTTGCGGTAGGTCGTCGGTGGGTATTCCGCTCAGGGAATTGATGGCCGACAGTTCCCCGCCCTCGATATCGACTTTGATGTAATGGGGCGGGCCGTGGCGCACTACCAACGACGCCAAAGTCGTTGCTGGCACAGTAACCGTGCGGTTACTGCCTGCGCTTGCCTTTGTCGCACCATGCGCAGAACTCCATTCAGTGCGTTCCTCGTTGATGGTAAACGTCACCTCGCCTTCGTCGTCGGCAATGGCGACCGCTTCGACGACCAGACGTTTTGCCGCGATCTGGGCTTGAAAAACACGGCCCAGGCTTTCTGCAAGTTCCGGAATGGCTTCCACCACGACAACCCGAAATCCCTTCCGCAGGTAATACCAGGTGTCCGCACCATCATTCCCTCCCACATCGAATATGAGACGATCCTTTGGCTCGACGTATATCCTCGTGTAGTCCGGGGGCTCCGACCGCAAAACCTCGGCCACGACGACTCTCTCGGCATTCGGGCCGGACAGGGTGAGAACGAGGTTTTCCTCACCCGCCTGGAAAGACAGTTCCTTTACTACAAAGCGGGCATTTGCAGAATTCGAGCCTTGCGGATGTTCTTTGGCCATGCGCTGGCTCGGCAACCCCCACTGCGCCGGGATTGTTCTGCCTGGACTCTCCGCTTGCAGCGTCAAGCCTGCAGGCGCTGTCTGATTGATCACAATCACGCCCCCCAGCTCGAAAGGCACTCCCGGGTAAACCTTGGCGGGCAAGACATCGATGAAGCAACGCTCGATCCAGGGATGATTTCCTGCGATGACCACCGACTCCATGGCAATGGCCTCACCATAGGGCGCAAAAGGAACGACGGCCTGGATGCATTTCGCCAGTTCCCCCACCCCTGGAAAGTCACGGTACTTGTTTCGCGTGCCTTGATCACCCTTGCCCACAACGTCGTCTATCCAGGCACGATCTTCGGCGCCGCTTCCGGACATTCCGAGGTACAGAAGCACGGGCAACAGGATGTGCACGGGCTGCTCCGGGTCCGCTGTGCGGTAGATATCCTCATAGGCGATGGCCCGAGGCTTCGCCCCCAGCGCACTCAGCGCATGCCAGGTGCGTGTCAGTATCTGCACACAGGACTTCTCGTGATTCACCATTTTCTGCACCGGCACCGCTTCAGCGAAAGCTGCCTTTCCCGCAGCATCCGGGGTTGCATGCGGATTGGCCTCCCGCGCGCCAGTCAGGCTGGCGAATTTCTGCATGTTCGGTCCCCATACTCCGGTTTTCTGGGCGAAATGCAGGGACAAGAGGCGATCGAGTGCATTCTTTCGATAAAGAAACAGGTGTCGATAGCCGGCGCTGGCAGAGGCCCGCGCGAGTGCTTCGGTAATTTCCCACGGCACCGTTTCCACGCAATGCTTGATGATGACGCCCCGCTGGCAGATCTCCTCCATCGCCCGCCGCAATTGATCATGATTTTTGTCTTTCACCCACTGCTCGGTGACGTGTCCGAAGATGCGCCCCAGGTTGAAAGGCTCGTGCTCGGTCGCCGGCAAACCCGATCGCTCGGTGAGCCGCTGGGTGAGATTGGTCCCGCCGGTTCGCTGCAGGGTCCAGATGATGAAGGGGTGAACGGCATTGGTTGTGGTCGACATAATTCAAGTTGCTGCCTGGTTTGAATCGATCGCGGCGAAGCTGGCACTACCTTCATAGCGTTTCGAAATGCCTTCCTTGCCGAATCCGCCCTTGCCTTCGGTCAACATGGCGGCGTAACGACGATACTCCGCAGCGTTATCAAAGTGCTGCCCACGGTGGATTTCCGTCAGTACCTTGTCCCTGAAACCCGCGTGATACTTGAAATGAGCAAACCAGCAAGGCCGGCTCGAGACGGCCAGGTTGGCCGCGTAATGCAAGCCTTGTGAAGCACGCACCCACGGTCGGTAACGAAACAAGGCAAATTTCTGGGAGACGAAATCGTGAGGCACAGCGTTGGGCAGCAGCCGATGGCGCAGATGGCTGACGAAGCCAGTACCGTTGCTGAACCAGCCACTGCCTAGCCGCCATGGCGTACACGGAGTCTTGTCGAACCAGGGCGCAGCCTCAAACGGTGATTGCCGGGTGAAGTCGGCTTCCCTCAGGTCTCCCAGGGGATACATGTCGACCATGTCAACCCGGACAGCGTTCGCACCTTCAGCATCCACTTCGGCAACCAGGTCGGCAAGTGGCTTCCTTTCGCAGCCCTCGTAGACAAGCAGTTCATCGGCATCAGCGAGCAGCACCCACTTGTTCAGGCAAAGATTGCCCATCACGGCCTGCTGCCACGCAACACCATAATGCGATCGCTTGTACTCGGTATCGGCGGAGAAAAGCACCACGTCAGGCTGGCCATGCAGATATTCGCGGCTACCGTCATCCGAGCAGTTATCGATAAAAATAAAGCATTCGACACCCAGCGTCCGATAATGCGCGAGGAAATGCGGAAGCATGGTCATCTCGTTGCGCACCACCGCCACAACAACCAGATCATGCTCCAGCAAGGACTTGGATTTACCCGCGTCCGTCAGCAGCTCGAGCTGATTGCTGTTGGTAACAATCGCAGGTTTCCAGCAGGTGGGCCAGAGCTTCTTCGGCCATAAAGCCGTGCCGCCTGCATTCTCGCGCACCCAGGCGAGATCCCGCTCGGTATCCAGATGCACGACCTTGGTCGGCGTGACGGCGCAGGGGTAGAAAGTGTTTTCCCACATGCCGACCGGCATGGCATCGCCAAAGGTGCGCCGCCGCTGGTAAGACTCGTAATCCTCGTCGGACGGCAGGATGCCCGCCATCGCCAGAAGATCGCCCACCATCTTGTCTTCCATGAACGAGCAGGCCACCAGGCGCTTGCCGGCATCGGTGCTTTCCATTTCCAGCAACTTGCGCATCGCCAGACGCGACAGGCAGTAGGCGCCTCCACCATCCGCATAGATGGAGGGCTCCGGCGACTTGTCGATCGCCTTCCGGCTGTGCAAGCCATGAGACTTGGGCTGGTGCCAGAGACGATCCATATCCCCCTCCTTGCGGCGCAGAATGCGTCCGTAATAGGGATGCTTGAGGTAACTCAGGCTGTCGAAGTACCGCCCGACATCCAGGTAGCAGTCATCATCGATCTTCAGCACGAACTGCGCATCAGTTTGATGGTAGACCCAGTCAAAAAGCTTCAGCGTCTTCTTCGGGAGGTCTTCGTAGCGATCTGACACAGCCAGCGCCAGGACATCGTCCCTCAGTGTGTCATCCCCGTCCCCGACAAGAATCACGTAGGAAATGCCGCGTGCCTTGAGTTCTTGCACCCATGTCGCGCGTATGGCCGCAACGCGGGTATCCAGATACTTGCGGCAGGAATAGATCACAACCAGCACGTCCGCTGGCCAAGCCTGGCCTGCAATTTCAAGCACACATGCGTCAGCAGAACGCTCGAAGAGGTCATCGCATTCGTCGCCAAACTTCTGCTGTATGAGAGCCCGCATTTCCTGCAGATAGCCTTTCAACAGAAAATCCTCCGGCAAAACACCAAGCTGTGCCAACGCGGCTTGCACCGGGACAGGCAGATGGCCGTTTGGTGCCGTTTCGGCGATCGCCTTCCGGGTCATTTCTGCCAAGCGCATAAGAAGCTGGTTTTGCACCGAGATCCCGGCGCTACGCGCAGTCCGGTATCCCTGCGCCAACAGAGCGACCCCGAGAAACAAGCCGCCCCAATTCCCAAGCAATGTCGCCTTCACTTCCAGCTTGTTCAATGTGGCCGGGAGTTCATGGACAAGATTCTCTGCAGCAAGCCTCTTTGCTTCATTGAGGAGCTCTGCCGCCTCTTCCTGAAGGCGAAATACGGCGCTGCAAGCGTGGTGTGTGTGCCTTCGCAACGTAGCAGGCAAGTCCCTACCGGCTTCCGTAAAGTGATGTGGCAACTGATTTTCAGTCTCCAGAGGTGCAGCAGCAATGCGCAATGCTTCCTCCGGGCGTGATTCAAGCAAGCGTTCAATGAGCCTGCGTCCGGTCGGGGTAAGCGTTTTATTCAACTCCGGCAGAGCATTGGCGACAACTTCTCGCAGAAGGACTACGGCTTCCGGATTGCCGTGTCGCTGAAAATACTCAAGCGCCAAGAGAATGGCGGGCAGGCGCTCTGCAAGGAGCCGGGCTCTATCAGTCAGAGCGTCTGAAAGTGATTCCCACGAGCGAAATGCGCGCTCAAGCTCGGCGGAATGATCAATTTCGCGCACGGCAAGACGGGACCAGAACGTAGGATTCAGTCCATAAACACGAATTGCCGCATCGATGACATCCTTACGCTGATGATCAGTGTAGTTTCCGATCCCGGCAAGCAGGCTCAACATTGCATCGATCAATTCCTGATCATGGAGGCGGGAAAACCATTCCCCGTTGAAGCTATCGAGCAGGCCTATGAAGCTGTAGCGGAGCTTTTCCGCGACAATCGGCTCGATCGCTCCCTCGGATTCAAGTCGCAATGCTTCTTCCAGCGTGAAGCGCACGCATTCCGTGTTCAGCCAGCCGCGGTCCAGATGATTTGCGATGCGCCAAAACAAGGCTGTCGCCTGCTCGACTTTCCTGTCGGCGACCAATGCCGGGGGGGCCAGCGACATCTGCCACAAATCGTAGCTGCCCTCAAAATCAGTCAACCGCGAAAAATCCAGAAGTTCGCGCAAGGCAGAAAACTCACCCGATCGACAAAGCAGCGGTACCACCGAAAACAAATAATTCTCGCGCACCTCACCCACCAGACGCATTTCCTGCAGTACGGCTTTGATATGGGAAAAAACCGACTCTGACATGTCGGACAACCGAGCATTGAGTGCGCGCAAAGCCTGCCACAACAAGAGTTGGGTAGTACTCTCGGCTGGAGCTTCCGCGATGATGTGCTCTATTCGACTATCGACCGGCACGTAATCGCCCAGATGCATTTGGGAGGCGGCCTCCCGGATGAAGACCCATGTCACATCATCCAGGTGATCACCAAGCCGACCGTAGTGCACATGCTCCAACGCCAGCAATGTCCGATACTGTTTCTCCTGTCCTTCACCCATGCGGCTGATTTCTTTCACCCAACAGGCCGCCTTTGCACGGCTAAGCACAAGAGACTCCAGAGTAAGGGGGGCACCGTCTGCGTTTATATCAATGCGCGCATCTTCATTTTCGGGTACGAATTCCCAGAGATATCCAGGCAGCTCGATTTCAAAGCCAGTATCCAGGGACTGGATTCCAAGGGCATGAGCCACGTCCCGACGTCTATTGGTGAGGACGGTACATTCGATGGGCTTGCCGTTGCAGAGCAACGAATATGTATGGGGCTCCCTCCCGCCCACGACGGCCCACCCCTGCAATGTGAAGTGCCCCCAGGAATCAATACTGGTACTGACTTCGGGCGTCCTGAGATTCATCGCAAGCGTCTCGGGCAGAAGCAATGTCGCAGGAGTTGGCATCGTGGCGAGAATAGGCAACGCAACATCGTCCGCGATTACTTCTATCGAATCGCCATTACGCAGGGCAGTCTTGACGGAATTAGTCAGTTCCCATGAAAAGATGCATTGGTAGCCGGAGATACGGTGCTGAGCCCCATGCTGCTGAGCGACATCCGCCCTCTCGACCCAAACCACGTCGAGTGGATGTGTCTGGCCATTTATTCTTAAGCCAAGACGGATGCGACTCCCGTCAGGCCGAACCGCCCAGCCGCGAACGGAAACGGTCTCAAACCACTCAACATAGCCGGTCACGTCAGGTTTTCCAGCGATTTGGGGTGCTGGAATCACATCGGCAGTGAACAGATCCCCCCCCATTGAATTCTTGTTTCCAGACGTAGATCGGCTTTTATCCAATAGCTGGCTGATGGCATGACCGATTAAAGCTTTCTTCATCAAAGCCACCTGGCTCGTATCGAATCAGTTTCGAGATTTCTCGAATCAGCAATTCCGGCGAGATGCGATACGTCAACACTGAAATCAGAATGGATCCCGCGAGTCGGCGTCAATGCAGGAAAATAGCCGATGCGAAAATCCACGCCAACGTGGGCAGCAAGGTCCCAGAAATACAAGGCGGGCATTGTTGCCGGAGCCAATACAGTCATTCGCGTTCCACCCCTGCAATAGAGCACATTCGTTAATGCGGCGCCCGCCAGACCGATGATTTCCCGCGCCTGATAAAAAAGCGCAGCCTGTTCCAGATGCGACATCCCCCCCACCGCCACTTCCACAAACCCGTAGTCCTTCAATACACCCGCAACTTCGGCATGATTTGCCAGGTGACGCGTGCCGGCATCCGACCGTGTGACGAAAAGCTTGTCAGCCCGCAGCGGCGAACTGCGGAACAAAGTCTCTTCGTCAAACTCGCTACGGATTATCTTCACCGCCACTGGCGAATGGACCAGCGGGTGGATATTGCAGGGGCTTGCATAGTAGCCTTGGACGAGCAGTGTCGGGCTCTCATCCAGTGAAATGAACTGGCGCTCCTGGCAGCCCAACGCCAGCAATGCACTGCGAGCCGTAGCAACGAACTCGGGGTGCAGGGCAATGCGCAAATCCGGCTTGGCCCGGATGGCCTGAACGATGCGCGGCACAATATCCGTGAGGCAATGACCGTAATTTTTTACGCCGTATCGAGTCGTATACAGGACCGGCTCTTCAATGACCCTTGCGACAGATCTCGCGCTTCCGCCAGCAGCAGCGAGGATCTTGTCGAGTGGGGCACCCTCGAGGTTATCCCTGACGACGGCACCGTCAAGAAGAATCGCCCCTTTGCCGAACACCACGGCATTGTCGATTGCGTAAAGGCACTGCGGCGGCAGGATGGCATGCTGTCGTGAAAAAGCGGGACGAAAAGACTCCGCCGCAGCGTCAGCGATCATGACTTGCGAAGGGGCATCGCGCCTATAGCTTTGCTGAGACGCCAACTCGGCGACAACTCGGCTGCCCGCCAGGCTCGCGATCGACTCGACTCCAGGATTCAAATCACACCGTCCTCCGAAGACTGTGCATAGCCGTAGCGCAGCCGCCCTGGCAGGCAGCGGTGTTCCACCTCGGCAATTTCATCCGGACTCAGCACCCCGCCATCGCGATGCGAGATTTCGCGCGCAGTAATCCCCTCGAACCATGCCGGGTCGAACGCCTCACCCAGGAACCGGGTGATCGACTCGAGCCCTGCCAAGGGGTTGCGCACGAAATCTTCATAGCTTATTTCCATCACCCGCTTGGGGTAGGCGCGCTTCATGGTAAACATGATGTCAGCCGCCTCGTTCCAGTAGTTGCAGGCGCCGATCAGGCTTTCCACCTTGACGACTTTGCCGATGCGCAAACTCGACACCACATCAACCGGATCACGATAGATATGGATGAGTTTCGGTCCAGGGCGCGCCATGATCATCGGGGCTCCGTAGACATTCTGGGGTGACTTGTCAAACCATCTTCTGGCTGTGGGCTTGCGGCGCTGCATGAAAAACCTCATATAGCGCGCGCACAAATTCATGCGCGAATCAGACTTGGCAAGAATCTTCCTGAACTCTTCCTCGCTTACCCCGTCGATTTCGCGGTGCCTTTTTATCACCGGGTTGTTCATCACGAAATTGTTGTATCCCGGCAAACCGAAAGGTTCTGCCATCCGAAAAAATTGCGTTTCCTCGGGACTTGTCAGATTGGGATGCAGGTTCAGCATCTTGCGAAGCATGGTGGTGCCTGAACGCACGCACCCGAGTATAAAAAACGGATGATTGGCCATTTCAGTGATTTCAATGAACTAGGTTCTGATATTCGTTTCTGCGGACTTCGAAGAACTCATTTACTTGCCTGGGGTGATCCGCATGACTGATCGGCATCAGGCCAGCCGCCATCCCATGGCCGCGAAGTCTGTGGGCAACGGCGCCCAAATCAAATGCGAAAACCGGGTACCCCCCCTTGATGGCAAGCGACAGGGTATAGCTGTATGTCTCGGGCCAAGTCGAGGGAAGCCAGACCACATGAGGAGCGAGCGCGTGCAGCTTGTCCAGCGCCTCCTGCTCGAGGTAGCGTCCGGTTACCGTGACACCTGCCTGTTCCAGCCGGGAATCGTCCATGCTGTAGCCAAAAAGAATGAAATCCAGGGGAAGCTTCCGCTTCTTCGCATCCCGTGCGCAGGCCAGAAGTATGTTGTAGCCCTTCATTCTGCCGATGGCGCCGATCACCACAATTCTAAGCCGTTCGCCAGCCTCGAGCTCGAGTTGACGGATCGCGACACTGACGGAGTCGAGATCATCATGCGGCGACACGGTGTATTCAATATCCGGGTAGTACCTGACCAGCCGGTCAGCCACATCCTGATCCGGCACGAGAATTCGCTCTGCTCCCCGTAACACCTGATGATGCATCGCCCGCCAGTCCCGGATGCTGCGCACGCCAAAATCGTTGCCATCCGATACCAGGCAGGCATCGCAGCGGGCCTCGTCAGCCGGCTCGCCGCAATATCTCCCTTCACGGTCGATCAGATTGATTCGCGGGCAGATGATCTTGTAGTCGTGGATATCCACCCACAGGGGCACGCCGAGCCCCTGGGCAAGGGCCTGGATCTGCTGCGGCGCCTCGGGTGCAAAATCGACCAGTCCATGCTCGTGGATCCGCGTGATGCCCAACTCGCCGAGCGCAGTTTGCAGTACCCCGACATCCGCCAGCCTGAATGGCTCGAGATTCGGCAAGGTCGTGCAGAACGGATGGGTAATCTGGACATGGGATGGCCGCCCACGCTGTGGCCGCATGTAAAACACCCCTACCCCGACGGCCAGCAGCTCCCGGGTATCTTCCTGTACGTGACGTTCCGCTCCGCCGCCGCGACTGTGGCATACGATGAGCACGTTCTCGGACCCGGACTGCGCCTTCAGGCGTGCCCAATCAAGCTGGTGACGTGCCGGTGCAAGAACGTCCCGTTCGATGAATTGCCTGACATCTCTCTGGTAGTCCGGATAGCGCCTGTCCATTATCTTGAGCGCAGATTGAACACGTTTGGCCCGCTCGCCCTGGAAGGACGTGCTACCCCAATGACGGACGAACACATCCGCCGCGATGATGTTCCGCCAACCCTTGCGAATAGCGCGCTGGCAAAAATCGTTTTCCTCGCCATAGCCCTTGCCGAAGGCCTCCTCGTCAAAGGATCCGACCTCATCCAGGCAATCACGCCGGATGTATACGCAAAAGCCGACAGCGGTCGGGGCCTCGGCCTCGACTCCGGCATTGACGGTCGCAGCAATGGCATCCAGGGTGGCGTACCCGATCTCCAGTGGATACGGGTTGTCATGCAGGAAACGGGGGTAACTGCAGATGGTCGCGTTATTGGAGAGCGGGGTGACGGTGCCCGTGCGCTCATGGCGTCGGGATGCATTGCGCAGCCGGTCCAGCCAGTCGCCGTAGACCTCCGCGTCAGAATTCAGCAGCACCACGTCACGGTCGCCGTGCAGCGCCATGCCAAGGTTCACCGTGTGCACGAACCCCCGGTTTTTGTCGTTTGCGTACAGCGTGAACAGGCCCCTGTTCGCCAGCCTTTCCAGGTCGTCCGTCAGTTCAGGATCGGGGCTGGCATCGTTGATCACTACCAGTTCATAGGGCGTCTTGTTGGTCGATGCCAGTACACTGAATAGACAACGCAGTGTTTCAGCCCTTCCCTTGTAAACAGGCACCAGGACATCGACGACCGCAGATGCAGGATTGCGCCTGGCACGCAAGGCATGCCACTCCTCCCCTGACGGCAAGCTGGCAGACGGGATGGTGGCCTCATTTTCAGGGTCCGATTCCATCACATAGGCCGGCAGGGAGGCCCGGCCTTCAATGCGACCAAAGAGCAGATAGTGAAGCAGCGGATTTACCCTGCTTTCTGCCACATCACGATTGCAGCGCAGATAGAAGGCGCCATCAAAATTTGCACAGGGTGAGCGGCCCTCCAGCCCACCGTACCGCAGATAATGAATCAGCGGATCGAGACCCGAACGGGCGACGTCCTTGTTGTGGGCAAAGTAATAGGCCACATCGAACCAGGGCGAAGGCGAGACCCGCAGGTAGCGGCCGATCCAGGCATAGTGGAGCAATGAATTGATCGACTTGAGTTTGCCTTTTGCATGAGCCCGGTAGTAGCAGGGGTCGAAGAAAGGCATCGGCTGCCTGCCCTCACGATCGCCATAAGCGACGTAATGCCGCAGCGAGGAGACCTTCGACTGGGCGACATCGGGATTGGCCTCCAGATAGAAGGCGGAATCGAACAGGCGGGTTTTGCCGACCAGCTTGCCGAGCGATACAGAATACAGACGGCCCACTGCAGGCAGCCTCCTGAGCGGCCTGGCAATCCAGAATATGCCAAGTAGCGCCTGGCCGCGCATCGCCCTAGCCCTGTCAGTCAGTCGGATTTTCATGAACAACCCAGGTCTCAGCAAACACTCTGAGGTTAGAGAAATCGCTTACCCAGCAATGTCGGCGAGCATTTTTTTTTCACGTAATGGAGCGTTGTCAGCATGCAGCGACCGGCTCGCCTCCCAATCTGGCCGGTATCACCCACCATCGGACCAAGCCCATTTAAAACAGGTGCCCGACCATAGCACAATCTGTCGGCATGTGTAGACAGCTGACATTTATGAGTTTCTTTACCTGCCTAGGCATTTCCGCCAGATTTTCTTGGGAAGGCAAGGAATGGTAATTGATGATGCCTCAAGCATGAAGCTGTAGTTATCAGGTGCGAGTTTTAGGGAGTATTTCTTCAAGGCAAAATTTTGCTTTTTTTGCTCTATTTTTGCCGTGCCTGAAATAACCATTCAACGGCCATATAGCGCAGAAAACGTGAAGACGCCGCGATAACGCTGAAATGTCCTCTCGGTTCGATAATTCATCGATTTCATAATGGAAAAATATCTATCCAGATCATTTTTCCTGACTTCGACAAAAAGAATCGGGCGACTTCTTCTTATTGTCTCCAGCGCGCCTTCCAAAACGTCAAATTCCATTCCTTCTACATCAATCTTGATGAAATCGACGTCACGGCCATCCAACAACTTGTCCAAAGCCTCCATGCGGTATCCAGACACATCCGGAGAAGCCACAAACGTAGCACTGCCAAGATTATGTGGAGACCCCTTGGATTTCACTTTAACGAAACCGCCTCCATTCCCGACAGCGCAGCCGACACAACTCAAGTCAATCGCTTTATCACGATTAATCGCGACATTTCTTTTTAACAGATCAATAGCTTCCTCATTCACTTCAAACGCGATTACACAACCCGCCCGGCATACTTGAGAAAAAAACAAGGAATGATTACCAACATTCGCACCGACATCAGCGACAGTACTATTCGGCGGCAATAATGTGCGAATATATTCAAGTTCCTCGATTTCATAAAAGCGCCCATGCACATGACGCTTTTGTATCAAATCGTCAGGATCACTTACAGTCATTGTTATGGTTTTGTTTCCATAACGGATTTGATATTCAGCATACCGATCGGACATAATCATTCAATCCCGGAAAAAAAACCGTTTCTTTTCAACCAATGCTCGATTCCATTTAGAAACGCTTCCCTCACAAGCTCCAAATCCTTTTCCTCCACGCCGGCCGAGGCTGCATTAACAAGCGCAAGCAGGTCGGATCTGTTCAAGGCCGAATTGATCTTTTTGTTAAGAACAGGCCAAAACTCACCCTCAATCAAGGCAGGATGCACCACTTTATCCTCTGGAATCACCTTCCGCGCGGCCGGCCACAAGTAGGGGTAATATACTGAAAAGTGCGTGAACGCATTTTTATTTTTGGACATAATATCTGCACAACCCAGCCCAAATTTCATCGCAGCCGTCGCAACAAAAGCTTCATCATTGGGATAACTCATCCAGTTATCATTTTGTTCAACCAGTCTTGATGAAATCTTTTGGCGTTCCTTGAAAAGGACTTCAATTGCGTGTCCCGACAACCTCGATAGAGGAAATGCACAACCGTAAACTGAGTCATGAACCTGAAGCGCTGTTTTATACCAGGGCCAGCGAGCTTGTCGTGGCCCGAAGTTTGTTAAAAGCAGCTCCGCATCCTCCTGTTCAAAAAGCCTGAAAAACCCACCAACATTCCGGAAAGTAAAGCGGACATCAGGCTCAACCATCCAGTAAGCATCAGCAGAAATTGCTTTGTGCAAAAAATAATAAAAATAGTCACCACACAACCAACCCACTTTTGGGAAATCGGCCAGAAGACCGAGCTCCCTCAGAGAGCTATTATCAAAGCCAATTTTGTTGAACTCCGGTGGAATATCAATTGCCTTCCTGGTCTCATCCACGACCATGAAAATGTCGTTCGCTGGAAAGTAATCACTTAAGGATTGATACAAATCCCGTTCGGCTTGACCGAATTTGTGTGTGCGAATACCAACGCATACTCGTTCGTAAACACTCATATCCGAAGACCAGTAATAGAAAACTCCAGCCTGAAAGACATCGGACTAACAAGTTGAAAAGTCACCCGATCTTCATCCCAGTCAAGCCAATTATTGAGCAGCAAAATTTCTTCGGACTTGCATCAACAAGTTGGGCAAGAAACTACAAATCGAGGACAACCTTCGCCGCAATCGCCATCTGGTAAATGATCTGGGTGATGCCGCGGGTGACCTCGATGCTCTTGGTCTTGATCTTCGGCAGGACCAGGATTTCGTCGCCTTCCTTGACCTCGGTCTGGTCGCGCGCGCCGAAGTAGCTCCATCCACCGCCGCTTGCTTCTTCGAAGCTGCCGTCGCGATGGGCGACGATGACGCGAGAGGTATTGGCGCTCTGCGAGTAGCCGCCGGCGCGGCGGATGTACCCATCGAGGTCGAGTTTGGGATCGTGGGCGATGGCGTTGGGGAAGACGACCTCGCCGCTTACCAGGACCAGGCCGTCGCGCTTCGGCACGCGGATGATGTCGCCATTCTCCAGAAGCAGCTCGTCCCGCTGCGCCGCCTGGGCGATCATCACCTGGCCGCTGGGCTCGATCTCCCTGGCGCGCTCGACCCACTTCAGCATCAGCTCGGCCTCGTCCATGCGCAGGCGCGATTCCTCGTTGGTGGCGGAACGCGCGGTCAGCACGGCGGTTTCCAGCCCCTTCAGGGCAGTGGCGAGCATTTGCTTCTGGCGTTCGCGCACGCTGTGTCGGAATAGCTGCAGATTGGTGGAATCCGAGTCTGCGGTGAACGTGATCTGCCGCATCAGCTCGCCCAGCCTGATGCCGTAGGGCAGCACGTACTCCTGCGCACTCTTGTGTTCACCCTCGACCCGGACGGTGATGGTGCCG
>Ga0209285_10000043_pt1 | contig 43350 bp, 30 predicted proteins | sample PPLLak3March2015_2_FD_187249 | JGI IMG/M metagenome (GOLD analysis project Ga0209285, IMG submission 187249) | Freshwater sediment microbial communities from Prairie Pothole Lake near Jamestown, North Dakota, USA - PPLs Lake P8 Core (3) Depth... | ecosystem: Environmental > Aquatic > Freshwater... | reverse complement strand
AGGCTGTTGAGCATCTCCATCAATCCGACCATGCCCTCGGGGCTGTAGCCGGACTGGACCATGTACTCCGTGCCCAGGGCATCGGCCTGGCGCTCGTTGTCCCGGCTGTAGCTCGCCAGGAAGGCGCCGGCCCCGAAACCGCCAAGCGCCGAAGCGACCTGGCCCATGCCCGGGGCGGCAACATCGGCGATGATGGATAGCCCCCCCACGACGATGTTGGTGAGCTGGCCCTTGGACATCTGCTCGGCCGTGTGCCGGGCGTTGACATGCCCGGTTTCGTGCCCCAGCAACGCCGCCAGCTCGGCTTCGTTGTCCAGATTGAGCAGAATGCCCCGCGTGCAGGCGATGCTGCCACCAGGGAAGGCATAGGCATTGATGTAGGTGGCGTTGACCACCCGGAACGAGAAGGGCATGTGCGGGCGATGGCTCCGGGCGGCCATGGAGCGGCCGACCCCGTTGACGTACGCGTTCAGGTCGGCGTCCTGGACGGGGCCGTAATCGTCCGAGAACTGCATGGGCGAATACTGGCGGTCGATCTGGATCTCCTCCTGCTCGGAGACCGTCATGAACTGGCTTTTCCCGGTGACCGGGTTGGTGGCGCAGCCGGCGGCGATGCCGACGGAGGACATGCCGGTCAGCCACATGAACCGGCGGCGGGTGACGCCGTGGTGATGGGGTTGGTTGAGGCCGGACGGTGGCATGGCTCCTCCTGAGTCTTGTAGATGGCCGGATGATAGAAGAATTCCAAATTGCTGTCAAACCGGTCCATCCCGCCCGGGGCGCCGGCATTAGCGATGCGCCGCCTGTTTGACAATTTTGTAACATTTACCTTTTTCCCACCCCGCCGCTGTAATTTCGGTTGACTCCGCCTTTTTTTTAATTCATATTTTCAAACCGCCCGAATTCGTCATCTAACCCGCGATGAATCATCACCCTGCCAGAAACGGTCTGCTCGCCCGTCGGTGTGGGAACAGGGCGTATTCTTGATAAAAAGCGCCTGCGGTCTTGGTTCGGGCGGGAGTGTCCCATCCGCCAGACCACGGGCGTCGTTGCCTCAATTCAGCATGGAGGAGTTTTTACATGTGTCGCTTATTTGCCATCGCCGGCCGGGAGCCGCTTTCGCCCATGGTGGCGATCGAAGCGCTCAACGTTATGCGCGAGGGCCATGATGGCTCCGGAGTCGGTCTGTTCCTGCGGGACCTGAGCGGTCCGTTTGAAGATATGAAAGACGCGCCGATCCTGTCCGGAATCTTCAGTGAAGCGGGGCTGAAACGGCTGGATGCCTTCATGATGGACGTCGGCTTCATGACCAAATACAAAATTTCCATCAAGGTGCCCAAGACTCCGCCGGCAGGTGTGCCGCGGCGCGACGTCTATCTCATCCGGGCCTATGAATACCCGGAGGAATGGGAGGGCCTCGGCCCGGAGGAGCTCCAGTTCCGGCTGATGACCACCCGGCTGCAGCTGCGGGCCATGGGCGAGGAGAAGGAGGACATGATCGTCTTCTCCTTCTGGCCGGACGTGATCCTGATCAAGGAGATCGGCGATCCCCTGGCGGTGGCTCGGCACCTGCAGCTGGACCGCAAGGAGCTCGCGGCGCGCGTGATCCTGGCGCAGGGCCGTCAGAACACCAACTACGCGATCAACCTCTACGCCTGCCATCCCTTCTTCATCCAAGGGTTTGCCAGCATGACCAACGGGGAGAACACGGCCTTCATCCCGATCCGGACCTTTCTCGAGTCGCGCGGCTTTCCGGGCTATATCGGTTACAACTCCGACTCGGAGGTGTTCACGCACATCCTGCACTACATGACCCGCACGCTCGGCTTCGGGATCGAAACCTACAAGCACGTGATCACGCCGCTGCAGGACGAGGACATCGGCCGGCACCCCGACGCTCATTTTCTGCGCAACTTGAAGCAGGCCTGCCGGCCGCTCATCATCGACGGACCCAACTGCGTCATCGGCTGCCTGCCCGACGGAAGCCTGTTCATGGTCCAGGACCGGAAGAAGCTGCGGCCGGGGGTGGTCGGCGGCAAGCCCGGCGTCTTCGCCTTCTCGTCGGAGATCTGCGGGTTGGACGCCGCGATTCCCCTGCGCGACAAGAGCCGGGATTTTCAGCCCATGTATCTGGACACGGCGGTCGTCGGCCCGGACCGCCAGGAGATTCGTATATGTCGTCAGAAAGATCCATTACCCCTTCCACACTGAGCGTCAAGGACCTGCCCTGGCAGATTCGCTGGAGCCGCGATACCTGCACCTTGTGCGGCAAGTGCACGGCCGTCTGCCCGGTGAATGCCATCGAGCTGGGAGTCTTCCGCAAGCGGCAGATCGAACCCCCGCTGGGGTTCATGGAGGCGCCGGCCACCGTTTACAAATCCTATTACGGCGTTCGCCAGAGGACCGATTCCGCTTACGCGTGCGTGGGCTGCGCCATGTGCAATCTGGTCTGCCCCAACAACGCCATCGGGCCGGTGCGCGCCGATGAGACCGACAAGCTGCGTTTCCACATCGACCGGGGCGGACAGCCCCGGCGCCGCGGCGGCCGACGCAACATGCCCGGGGTGCTGCTCGACCGGTTGAAGTTCATTCGCATTTCCATGCTGACCGACCCGGCGCTCGACGCCGGGCGGCACGAGTTCGAACTGCGCACGCTGCTGGGGCGGGTGCTGCCTCCGGAGGAGAACCTCAAGCACCTCCGCGAAAACGGGTGGATCCCGCCAGTGCGGGAGATCTACCCGCTGATCATCGGGGGCATGTCCTTCGGCGCGCTGTCGCCCAACATGTGGGAAGGACTTCAGCTGGGAGTGGCCTATTTGAACGAGGAGCTCGGCCTGCCGGTGCGCATCTCCACCGGCGAGGGCGGCTGCCCGCCGCGGCTGCTGCGCTCGCGGTTTCTCCAATACGTCATCCTGCAGATCGCCAGCGGCTACTTCGGCTGGGACGAGATCCTGCATGCCCTCCCCGAGATGAAGGAAGATCCCTGCGCCATCGAGATCAAGTACGGCCAGGGCGCCAAGCCCGGCGACGGCGGCTTGCTCATGTGGTACAAGGTCAATCGGCTGATCGCGGCCATTCGCGGGGTTCCGCCGGGGGTGAACCTGCCGAGCCCGCCGACCCATCAGACGAAGTACTCGATCGAGGAGTCGGTGGCCAAGATGATCCAGTCCATGTCCATGGCATGGGGATTCCGCGTCCCGGTGTATCCCAAAATCTCGGGGACCTCCACCGCTTTGGCCGTGTTGAACAACCTGACCCGCAACCCCTATGCCGCGGGCCTGGCGATCGACGGGGAGGACGGCGGCACGGGGGCGGCCTACAACGTGTCCATGAACCACATGGGGCACCCGATCGCCAGCAACATCCGCGATGCCTATCTGACGCTCGTCAAACTGGGCATGCAGAATCAGTTGCCGCTGTTTGCGGGCGGCGGCATCGGCAAAAGCGGGAACCTGGCTGCCAACGCCGCCGCCTTGATCATGCTCGGAGCCAGCGGCATCCAAGTCGGCAAGTACATCATGCAGGCGGCGGCCGGTTGTCTCGGCTCGGAGTCCGATCGCTGCAACATCTGCAACATCGGACTCTGCCCCAAAGGCATTACAGCCCAGGACCCGCGGCTTTACCGGCGACTGGATGTCGACGACGTGGCCCAACGCATCGTGGATGTGTTTTTGAGCTTCGACACCGAGCTCAAAAAAATTGTGGCCCCGCTCGGCCGCTCGACCTCCCTGCCCATTGGCATGTCCGACGCGCTAGGAGTGGATGATCACCACACGGCGGAGCGGTTGAGTATCAAGTACGTGGTTTAAACAAGACGTTGACCCGTTTACCCGTGTGCCCGTTGAAATCAAGGATGAGGGATTGGGCGACCCGATTTGCGGGGGCAGCGGCCGACGAATTTACGCGGCATCCCGGTGGGGTGCCTGGAGCAACTCTATGAACCAACCCAGCCAACACCCATCCCGACCCACGCACACCATCGCGGGCCGGCAGGATGGTGAACGCGTGCGCTCGCGCCTCCTGGAGGAACAGATCCAAGCAGCGGTGGCCGAAGGCCGCCGCCGGCTTCAAATCGAAGCCTACGGCCAGCATGGCATCGGCGGCCGCCTCTGGCGGGCCGGCGACCAGACGGTTTTTCTTCGGATCAGCGGGCAACCCGGGCAACGGGTGGGGTCCATGGGGTTTCCGAATACCGTTATCGAAGTCCTCGGGCCGGCCTCCGACGACGTGGGATGGCTGAATGCCGGGGCCGAGATCGTCGTGCACGGCAACGCCGGCAACGGCACCGCCAATGCCATGGCCCAAGGCCGGGTCTACATTGCCGGCAACATCGGCGCCCGCGGCATGACCATGACCAAACACAACCCGCGCTTCGGCCCGCCGGAGTTATGGGTATTGGGTTCGGCGGGAGATTATTTCGGAGAGTTCATGGCCGGCGGCATCGCCGTCATCTGCGGCCACGAGGCCCAGACGCCCGAGAACATTCTGGGCTATCGGCCGTTGGTCGGCATGGTCGGCGGCAAGGTCTTCTTCCGCGGTCCGCACAGCGGCTTCAGCCAGACCGACGCCCGCATGGCACCCATCGGAGATCCGGACTGGAACTGGTTGCTGGCGAACCTGAAAGGGTTTCTGAAGAAGATCGGGCGCTCCGAGCTGCTGCGCACCCTCGCCGCGCGCGAGCACTGGCAGTTGCTGGTCGCCCGCACGCCGAGCGAGAAAGCCGGCCGGTCGATACGCCCCATGCGGAGCTTCCACCAAGAGGTCTGGAACGCCGAGCTCGGTTCGGGCGGCCTGATCGGCGATCTCAGCCGGCTGGATCGCAGCGTGATTCCGGTGATTACGACCGGAGCGTTGCGGCGCTTCGTGCCGACGTGGGAAAACCAGAAATACGCCGCTCCCTGCGAGGCCGGCTGTCCGACGGGGATTCCCGTCCAGAAGCGCTGGCAGCTCATCCGCGAAGGCCGGCTGGACGAAGCCGTGGACCTTGCCCTCGCCTACACGCCCTTTCCGGCCGCGGTGTGCGGCTACCTCTGCCCGAACCTGTGCATGCAATCCTGCACCCGCCAGATAGCGGCGATGGCGCCGGTGGACACGACCCAGATCGGTCAAGCCAGCATCCGCGCCCACCTGCCCGAGCTGCCGCCGCTGAGCGGCCGGCGCATCGCCGTCATCGGCGGCGGGCCGGCCGGGCTGTCGGTGGCCTGGCAGCTGCGGCTGAAGGGGCATGCGGCCACGGTCTACGAGATGACGGGCCGGCTGGGAGGCAAGTTCACCCGGATCATTCCCGAGAGCCGGATTCCACGCGAGGTGGTCGAAACCGAACTCAACCGCATCCGGGAGGTGCTGCCCCACATCCACCTGCAGCAGCCCCTCGGCCGCGAAGAGCTCGCGCGGATTCGGGAGGACTTTGATTTCGTGGTGCTGGCCACCGGCGCCCAGAAGCCGCGCATGCTGCCCATACCGGGGATCGAGCGGGCCCTATCGGCTCTCGACTTCCTGCAAGCCGCCAAGGCCGGAACGGCCGCGTGCGGGCGGCGGGTGGTCGTCATCGGCGCGGGCAATGTCGGTTGCGATGCGGCCACCGAGGCGCGCCGTCTCGGCGCCGAGGAAATCCTGCTCCTGGATGTGCAGCAACCGGCTTCCTTCGGCAAGGAGCGGCAGGCCGCCGAAGCCGCGGGCGCCCGGTTCCGCTGGCCGGCCGCCACCCGCGACATCACGGCCTCCGGCGTTACGCTCGCCGACGGCGAGGAAATTGCGGCCGACACGGTGATCGTATCGATCGGCGACGTTCCGGACCTTTCGTTTCTGCCGGAGGAGATCGCCGTGGAGCGCGGTTTCATCAAGGTCGATTCGAGCTACCGGACCAACGATCCCAAGATGTTCGCCATCGGCGACGTGGTGCGGCCCGGGCTTTTGACCGAGGCCATTGGCGCCGGCCGCGCAGTGGCCCAGGCGATCGCCGAGCAAACCGACGGCCGCCCCCCGGCCCCTTTCCGGCGTCAGATGATTGAAAAACGGAGGGTGACCGTCGAATATTTCGACCCGCGGATCACGGCCTTTGCGGATGTGCACCAATGCGGTTCGCAGTGTTTGTCCTGCGGCGCCTGCCGGGACTGCGGGGTGTGTGTGGCGATCTGCCCGCCGGCGGCCATCAGCCGCAAGGACCTGGACGGCAAGGCCTATGAATACGTTGTGAACGAGAACCTGTGCATCGGCTGCGGGTTTTGTGCCGGGGCTTGCCCTTGCGGGGTTTGGAACCTGGAAGAAAACACGCCCCTGGAATGACGGCCGCTGCGTTACTTTATCGGCGAGAAAGTTCGTTCTTTGTGGGAGTGGCTTCCAGCCACGATCAAATCGCGGCAAGATGCCGCTCCCACAAAATAAGGGATAACCTTACTTCGAAGAAAATCGATTTCCAAATCCCCCCGAGCCCCCTTTTTCAAAGGGGGGAGATGCAAGGAAAGAAATGCCGATGTCGAAATTTGACACGTTGACAGCAAAAGATGTTTCCGACAAGCCACGGGAATCCTGCGGCATATTCGGCATCTGCGGCCATCAGGATGCCGCGGCGCTGACCTATTTCGGCCTTTATGCCCTTCAGCACCGCGGCCAGGAAAGCGCGGGCATCGCCGTGGTCCGCAACGAGGGCATATTCGCCCATCGCGGCATGGGGCTGGTGCCCGACGTGTTCGACGTCAACCACCTGGAGGAACTGGAGGGATCCTGTGCGATCGGGCACGTCCGTTATTCCACCACCGGCAGCTCGATTCTCACCAACGCCCAGCCGTTCATCGTCCGGCACCGTCAGAAGGCCTATGCCATCGGCCATAACGGCAACATCACCAACGCCCACCTGCTCAAAGAGGAGCTCGAAGAGGCCGGGTCCATCTTCCAATCGACGATGGACAGCGAGATCATGCTGCACCTGTTCGTCAAAAACCTGAAGCACGGTTTCGAGGAGGCCCTGGTCCGCTCCGTAGCGCGGCTGGAAGGGGCGTTTTCGTTTGTGATGCTCACCAGCCGAGGGGAGGTCATCGGCATTCGGGACCCTCACGGCTTCCGGCCGCTCTGCCTGGGAAAAATCAACGGCAGCTTCGTGCTGGCCTCCGAGAGCTGTGCGCTGGACCTGGTCGAGGCCGAGTTTGTGCGCGAGATCGAGCCGGGCGAAATCGTCATCATCACCCGCGACGGGATCCGCAGCATCCATATGCCCGCCGCCCACCGGAGGGCCTTTTGCATCTTCGAGTACATTTACTTCGCCCGTCCGGACAGCACCATCGACGGCCTCAACGTCTACCTGATCCGCAAGGCCTTCGGCCGCCGGCTGGCCCAGGAGGCGCCGGTCGCGGCCGATTTTGTCATGCCCTTTCCGGATTCCGGGACCTATGCGGCGGTGGGATATTCCCAGGAATCCGGGATTCCATACGAAATCGGGATGATCCGGAACCACTACGTCGGCCGCACCTTCATCCAGCCGACCCAGAGCATGCGGGACTTCGGGGTGCGGGTGAAGCTCAACCCCGTCAAGGAGCTGCTGAAGGGCAAGGAGATCATCATCATCGACGACTCCATCATCCGCGGCACCACCGTGAAGACCCGCGTCAAAGCGCTCCGGAGCCTCGGCGTGAAACGGGTGCACATGCGCATCTCGGGCCCACCCCATCGATTCCCCTGCCACTACGGCATCGATTTCTCCACGCGCGGCGAGTTGATCGCCGCCGGCAAAACCGAAGCTGAACTCTGCCGGGTTCTTGACCTCGACACCTTGCACTACTTGAGCATCGAAGGCCTGCTGGAGGCCACCGGGGTTTCCGATGCGAGCAGCCGGTTCTGCAAAGCCTGTTTCGACGGGTGTTATCCGGTTCGGTTCGACGGCGAAGTGTCCAAGGGATGCCTCGAAGGTCCCTGAAACGGCTTCGGCCAACTTGCCCTTTGACCCTCCAAGATGTAGAATGGCTTCATAGGTAAGTCGTCCGGCGATCGACGAGGGGAGGAGAGGTATGATCGAGTCCAAATATCTCAAGGACAACATCGAGAACATCCAGAAGCTCATGGCGATTCCCGCTTTGCGCAACTTCGAGACCAAGAGTCTCGGCAAGTTGCTGAAGCTCAGCAAGATCCGTGAATACGAGAACGGCGAGGCGATCATCCGCGAGGGCGACCAGGACACCTGGCTTTATTTCCTGCTGTCAGGAAAAATCCGAATCTCCAAAGAGAACCTCGATATCGGCATTATCGACACGAAGGGGGAAATCTTCGGGGAGATGCGCATCGTCGACACCATGCACCGTTCGGCCACGGTATCGGCCGTCGGGAAAACCGTATGCCTGGCCGTCGACTCCGCCGCCAAGAACCGCTTCTCCACCCAGACGCCGGAGGAGGAAAAGCTGGATTTCCTCCTGCTGCTGTATCGTATCTTCGCCGAATACATGTCCATCCGGCTGCGCGCGACCAACGACGAGCTGATCGCCGCGAAGAAGAAGATCAAGCACCTGATTTCCAAAATCTGATGAAGGCTTCGTAATAAGCCCAACCTCTGCGTTGCGCTTCGCCCCACGGGCGCTGCGGCGTACTGGAGTACGCCTCGCACCGCGGGGCTCGCGCGCCTTGATCTTGAGCTTATTACGAAGCCTTCAGGCTTTTTGATTGTTCCAGGTTCGCAAGACTCGGCCCCCTTGAAACTTGGTGAAGTTTGAGGCTATTCTTCTCGATCAGAAAGATCTCCGCTTATGAGCTCAGCTACGGTTCAATTCAAGCAACAAGCGGCGAATGTGTTTTTTCACCTGCTCACGCGCTGCAACCTGCATTGCCGGCACTGTTACATCAACCCCGAACAGCACGGCCGCAACCGGCTGCCCCTGGACCGCATCGAGCGCTGGCTGGCGGTTTTCGCTGAGCGCAGCCCGGGCGCGAACCTGGTGCTGCTGGGCGGCGAGCCGACCCTGCACCCGGATCTTCCTCAAGCGGTGCGCTGCGCCCGCCGGCTGGGATTTGCCAGCATCACCATCGACACCAACGGCTACTTGTTCAACGACATCCTCGACCGGGTGACTCCCGCCGAGGTGGATGTCTTCAGCTTCAGTTTGGACGGGGCTTCGGCCGCCACCAATGACCGGATCCGCGGCATGGGATCCTATGACGTATGCCTGAACGGCCTCCGGCGGGCGCGGGCCAAGGGGTTCCAAACAAGCCTGATCTACACGGTGAGCCGGGCCAACCTCGAAGAACTTCCCGCGATGGGACCCATCGTTGCGGAACTGGGCGTCGGGCGGTTTTTCATCCAGGTGCTGGGGCTGCGGGGAAAGGCCGCCCTGAGCGGTTGCGACCCTGACGAGCCGGACATCCAGCAGGTGGCGCCTTCCGAGTGGCTCGCCCAAGTCCCGGCGGCGGCCGAAGCGATCGCCCGGCGGGGCGTTCGGGCGATCTACCCCAAGGTTTTTCTCGCAGCGGGGGAAAAATTCGAGTGCGCGGGCCTGGTGGCTGACAATTACTTTGTGTTCCCCAACGGTCGGGTTTACCGCTGCCCCTTGTGCGAGGACTATCCGGTGCACAGCCTGGAATTTCGGGATGACCGCCTGGTGGAGACGCCGCGGTTGAATGAAGGCGATTTCTTCCGCCTGCACATCGCCGAGGGCTGCGTCATGAACGCCTTGGTCCAGCCCGGCGATCTCTTCGGTGCGAACGCGAAGGCGCCATACCGCATCGCCTGCTGCCTCCTAAAAGAAGAAATCCTGCCGCACTGAGCCCCGGGGCTGGGCCACCGTTTTCCAAGCCGATATGCCTGGGCGTCTCATTCGGAGCACGGATTTGCCTCATCGGCCTTCACCCGTCATCTTGACTTTGAACAATTATTTCAATACGATAAATAACTACACCCCAACGGGCTTCCCGATCTGACTCCCGGGAAATACTACTTCCAGAAGACGCCGCGTTCAGCATCGGTGTGGCTGGATCGATATTGACCGAAGCCAGAAATCTCGTCAGCTAGTGGACCTTTCTAGAAAAACCCCAGAACCAAAGCGGATGGCGTCGCAGACACTCCGCCGGCATATGATGGCGCTTCTGTGCGAGCAGGCGCTGGACGCGCGGGAGCTTTCTCAGGCCTTGGGGCTCAAAGAGAAGGAGGTTTACGAGCATCTGGCGCACGTCCAGCGCTCGGTGGCGTCGTCCGGCGGGAAATTCATGATTGCCCCCAGTCAATGCCTTCTGTGCGGTTACGTGTTCGAGAATCGGAGGCGGCTCACACGCCCCAGCCGCTGCCCTCAGTGCAAACGCTCAAAGATTCAGAACCCATCTTTTAGAATTTGGATAACCGCCTCCGGCGGTTATTTGACTTAAGTCAATTTATCATTCATAGAGATGGACTATACAAATGCACCAGTGCATCTTCCGGTCCCACATTCCTTATCTGTCTTTTTCAAGCAATAACGGGGCCTCTCTTCATCGGCGCCATCGCAAACGCCAGGCCCTCCGGCAGGAACCCTTCTGACGAGGTTGCGAAGCGATGAGCCTCCTGAAAAAGCTCAACTGGAAGGTTTTGGCGCTGCTGATCATCCTGGGGGGTGCGGTCGGTGTTTTCGTTGCCTTCGGACCGCCCCAGCTCATGGCCAAAACCGAAACACCGCTGTTCTGCTCCTCCTGCCACGTCATGGAATCCCAGTTCGAGGCATGGTTCAATGTCGGCGCCCACCGCACGATCCGCTGCGTCGACTGCCATCTGCCGCATGAGAATATGCCGGCGTACTATGTCTGGAAGTCCATCGACGGCATGAAGGATGTCGTCGTGTTTTATTCCGGCAAGACGCCGGAAACAATCACGATTTCCGAGCGAGGAAAGAATTTCGTGCAGGCCAATTGCATCCGCTGCCATTCCGAGCGCGTGGCCATGATCAATCAGGATCGCAATTGCTGGGACTGTCACCGGTTCCTCCAGCACCACTTGGCCGGCGCCCGTATGACGAACTAAGGCTCATCGATCGCTTAAATTCCAATAACCATCTTAGGAGGGGGGAGATGTCCTACAGCGCAAAACACATCTTGGCGGTCTGCTTGTGCATGGCCCTGGCATTCGTCCTCATTGCATGCGAACCGCCCAAGCCGCAGGCGGTCAAGACCGTCAACATCCCGGACGGCGAAATCGACCCTGCGGTGTGGGGCAAGGCCTACCCGGAAGAGTACGAGCTCTGGAAGAAGACAGCGGATCCCGTTTCGGCCCGGCGCAGCAAATACAAGATCGGAATGGATGGCGGGTCTGTCAGCGTGGATAAGCTTTCCATGTATCCATTCATGGCGTTGCTTTACAATGGCTGGGGGTTCGGCGTGGAGTACAACGAGCCCCGCGGCCATGCATACATGATCCGCGACCAAGTGGAAATCGATGCCTCGCGCATCGGCGCCGGCGGAGTGTGCCTGAGCTGCAAAAGCCCATATGCGCCGGGGCTGCAGAAAGAGATGGGCGAAAACTACTACAAGACGCCGTTCAAAGAAGTGCTCGGCAAAATTCCCGAGAAGAACCGCGACCTGGGGGTTGCCTGCATCGACTGCCACGACAACAAGGACCAAAGCCTTAAAATCTCCCGGGGGTTCACGCTGATAGAGGCCTACAAGTCCATGGGGGTCGACCCCGCTCAGCTGACCCGCCAGGAAATGCGCTCCGCCGTATGTGCCCAGTGCCATGTGACCTACAACATCCCCAAAGACAAAGAGAACAAGTCCGTCGGGCTCTACTTTCCCTGGCAGAACAGCAAGTTCGGCGCCATCACCATCGAGGACATCATCCAGCAGATCCGCAAGGACGAGACCGTCAAGGAATGGAAACAGACCGTGACCGGCTACCGGATGGCTTTCATCCGACACCCGGAATACGAGTTCTGGACTAATAACAGCACCCATTTCAAGGCGGGCGCCTCCTGTGCCGACTGCCACATGCCGTACACCATCGCTGGCGTTCACAAGGTGTCGGACCACCGCGTGATGAGCCCGGTGCAGGCCGACATGAAGGCCTGCAAGCAGTGCCATGCCGAAAGCCCCGACTGGTTGAAGGAGCGTGTTTTTTCCATCCAGGACCGGACGGTGTCGATCATGATCCGCGCCGGGTATCAGACCGCCACCGTGGCCAAGCTGCTGGAGGTGACCCACAAGGCTCAGGCGGAAGGCAAGGCCATTGATCAGCAGCTTTACGACAAGGCCAAGGAATTCTATGAAGAGGCTTTCTACAGGGTCCTTTTCATCGGCGCCGAAAACTCGATGGGATTCCACAACCCGCCGGAAGGCCTGCGCATCCTGGGCGATTCGGTTGCGTTCGGCACGCGGGCCGAGGCCTATCTGCGCCAAGCTCTGACCAAGGCCGGCGTCGACGTGCCGCTTAAGATCGACCTCGAAATCATGAAATACGTCGACCAGCGGGGCACGAAGAAACTCAAGTTCGACTCCAGCCTGGAGGTCAAAGATCCTTACGGCCTGCAGGAGAGGTTTTTTTAACTAACGCTGACACATGCTTCATGACCAACTGAAAGCCCCTGGTGCGAATCACCGGGGGCTTTTAAATTTGCGGGCACTATAAAAGCGTTCCAGCAGGGAAGGGCGGCTACCGAGTCTTCATCAGCTGCTCTCCGGCAGCTTCACCAGTAAAACCGGTACATCGGCCTTGCGCAACACGCTGCGGCTGACGCTGCCGGCTACGGCCGCTTCCAGCCGGCCCTTGGTATGATAGCCCATTACGATTAAATCGATTCGCCTGGATCGAGCTTCGCTCAAAATGCAGTCGGCGACATCTCCGCGGGTGACCACAATTTCATCTGCGGGTCGATTCTCGCCTCCCCGGTGGCCCTGTGCAGACGCCAGCACCTCTTCCAGCGCCTGGCGAATCATGGCGGCCTCGCGTTTTTTCCCAATCAATAGTTGGCGCGCCTCCGCCTCAAGGGATTTGCGCACCTCGGCCCACCGCGCTTCACCCAGAAAATCTATGAAATCTTGCCCATGGACCTGGGGGGTGTCCTCCATGACGAATAGAATGGTCAGTCCGGCGCCGTATTGGCCCGCCAGTCCGACGGCATAATCGAAGGCATACCCCGCCTCCTTGGAGAGATCCGTGGTGAAAAGGATTTTTTGGATTTGAGGAATAGGTGATGCCATATTGCGCCTCCGCTGTAAGGTTGGTTTTCCCCCTCGACCCGCATGGAATGGTTCCCGCCCCGTCATCTCCGGCGGGATGGGTCAAAAAAGAAGGGAAAAATCGAGTCGACCATATTTGATTCTACGAATTCTTGCAAGCAGCAGAATCTCCGGAACGACCATAAGACCCATTCCTCTCATTTGGTTCTAACGAAAATTTAAGTTGTTTGATTTATTGTCGATACCAATGAAGAGCAAAGAGGGTGGCAGCGGTCGCACCGTGGTAGCCGCTCTCCGGGACGTTTCAGCTCTCAGCGGACTTTCAAACGAAACCGAACAAGGCGTGGTGTTCGATGACCATTTCAGTTCACAGTCGCGAGGCGAAGGATTCTTCTGCCCGGGGGAAAACGCGCAGCTTCCTGGGTGATGGCACCTGCCAGAAAAAGCGCACCGACGTCCATTCGCAGTCATTGGTGAAAAAATTCACCCGAGAATACCTGTTTCTCTCCCTCATACCGATCGTTTCCTTCTTCGTTTGCACCGCTTTCGGAGCCATTTTTGCAGAGCGTTATATCGCCGAACTTTTGCATAGTTCAAACAATCATCTCAGCAGTTATGCGAAGAAACAGTTGGAGAGTTTCGGCCAAGTCATTATCCAGAACCGGGCCAAAGACGTGGCCACTCAAGTCGAGCTTTTTCTCGGGTTCAACCCCCATCTGGACCTGTACCAGCTTCAGAAAAATGAAAAATTTAAATCGCTTGCCATACAATCCGTGGGGCTTACCGGTTACACTTGCATTTATGAGGCCGAGACGGGGATCATGCGAATGCATCCCAATCCGGACCTTATCGATCGAGACATGCGGTTCCTATCCGAAAAGTTGCCGGCCTGGTGGGCTATTTTCGAACCTTCATTGGCCGGTGTAGAGGTGTCGGGCTACTACGATTGGATCGAACCGGACGGGCGGGTACGAAATAAATACATGACGATGACCCCCGTCGCGGTAAATTTCCAGGGCAGAACCCTGATGGTTGCGGCAACCACCTATATTGATGAATTTTCCATCCCCGTTCTAACGATGACCAAGAAGTCGGAGGAAGCCAACACTACCTATCAGCAATTCATTTCGAAGCAGGTGGTCATCATCGGAAGTGTCATGGCCATGATCTTGTCCTTAACCCTGCTCGCGGTCTATTTGCACAGCCAGCGCGCGGCACGCCGGTTCATTTTTCCAATTGCACGTCTGGCAGCGGCCGCCGAAGAATTCGGCGAAGGCCAGTTGGATGCTGAAGACGCCTCGCCCATTCTCGATCGCCAAGATGAAATCGGTGCCTTGGCCAGATCCTTCCATCGCATGCGGCTGCAAATCAAAGGGCAGTTTCAAAAGCTTGAAAGCAATTACTCGCAGTTGAAATCAACCCAGGAAGCGTTGAAAAAAAGCGAGTCCCATTATCGCAGCTTGTTCAACAATCTATCCATCGGGCTCTACCGGACCACACCCGAAGGAGTCGTTCTCGATGCCAATCCAATGCTCGTGAGAATGTTTGCATATCCCGACAAAGAGACCTTTATCTCCCGTCGAGCCGAGGAGCTATATGTCACCAGCGAAGATCGTGAAGTGTTCAAGCGAACGGTTGGCAATCAACCCTTTGGCGGCCATTACGAATGCCAGATGCGCCGCTATGACGGGACCATCCTCTGGGTGGAGAATCAGTCGACCGCTTTTCGAGACGGCGAAGGAAAAATTCTTTATTACGAAGGCAGCCTCAAAGACATTACGGAGCGAAAGCGTTCGGAGGAAGCGCTCCGCAACAGCGAGGCCCGTTTTCGGACCGCGTTTGAAAACGCTTCGGTGGGAATGACGCTGGTGGACCTCAACGGAGTTTATTTTGAGGTCAATCTGGCATTGGCACGGATGATCGGCCACAGCCCGGCCGAAATGATTGGAAGGCCGGTCGCCGATTTCACTCATCCTGACGACATCGGCCTTCGATCCCAGTTTCTGAGCGATCTTCTGGAAGGCAGAATTTCTTCGGGTGAGCAGGAGCGGCGCTTTGTCCACAAAGACGGCTCGACGGTGTGGACGCTGATCTGGGCCAGCCTGCATCGCGATCTGAGCGGGCGGCCGCTTTATTTTATTTCATTGGTCCAGGATCTCAGCGACCGTAAAAAAGCCGATGAAGAAAGAGGAAAACTTGAGTCGCAGCTGCTGCAAGCTCAAAAAATGGAGGCGATCGGGTCTCTGGCGGGAGGGATCGCCCACGATTTCAACAACATTCTATCTGCCATCATCGGGTACACCGAGCTGTCCATGCTCAGTGACGGGGCGCCTGTGGATTATCTGCAGGAGGCCCTGAAGGCGGCGAACCGGGCCAAGGACCTGGTTAAACAGATTCTATCCTTCAGTCGGCAGACGGACGAGGAAAGAATGCCGGTTCTCGTTGGAATGGTGGTGAAAGAGGTTGTAAAATTTTTGAGGGCCAGCATCCCCACGACCATAGACATCAACTGCGAGATCGACGAAAGGACGGGATCGGTCCTGGCGAATTCAGTGGAACTGCATCAAATACTAATGAACCTTTGTACCAACGCCGTTCATGCCATCGGTGGTCAAGCCGGTTTGGTTGAGATTCGGGTTCAACGGGTTGAAATCACAGCGTGCCAGCGAAATGCGTTTCCTGATTTGGACCCAGGGTTCTATGTCGAGCTTTCGGTTAAGGACTCGGGGCAAGGGATTCGCCCTGAAATAAAAGAACGAATATTCGACCCCTATTTTACCACCAAAGAAAAAGGGGTAGGCACGGGGCTGGGTCTGGCGGTGGTCCATGGAATCGTCAAAAAATCAAATGGAACGATTCGGGTTGAAAGCCAGCCGGACAGGGGCTCGGCCTTTTATATCTACCTGCCGCAGATTGAACGGCCTTCAACGGCATTGGCCCATCCATCCATCCTGCCTATAGGCGGGTCCGGGAAGATATTGTTTGTGGATGACGAAAAAATGATCGCGGATATCGGAGAAAAAATTCTTAAACGTCTGGGCTACGATGTCGTCTCGCGGACCAGCCCGATCGAGGCGTTGGAACTATTCAAAGCCAAACCGAGGGCGTTTGACCTGGTCATTTCGGATCAGACGATGCCTGGAATGACCGGAGACGGACTCGCACGAGAGCTCATGAGGATCAATCCGGAAATTCCGGTCATCCTTTGCACCGGTTACAGCCAGTTGATCGACGCGGAAAAGGCCGAAGAAAAGGGAATCAAGGCACTCGTCATGAAACCCATTTTGATCAACGAGATGGATGAGGCCATTCGAAAAGTTCTTCAGAAGGACCCATCGGCGCCGGAACGTCCAGCGGCTTCGCCAAGCTGAAGGTTTCAGTCAAGCCAAGCAGGCATGGTCGGGGGGCTCTGCTTGACAGAGCCGGGCGGAGCCCATAGAAATGAAACGCCGAACCACGGTTCGTTTATTCCGTTCACAACGGGTTCCCATCCATCATGCCTCAGATGAGCTTTCTGCAAGTTTACGGCCGGGTGCTCGGCCTGCTCAAACCCGTGCGCGGGCTGGCGCTCGGCCTTACCCTCGCCAATTTAGGATTGGCGGCCGTTCCCTTTCTGGACCCCATCCTGTTCGGCAAGGCGATCGACCTGCTCACGCAGGCCTCCGCGCGCGGGGTCGAGGCGACCTTCAAAGACGGGGTGAAGATTTTTGGTTTGTGGATGGCGGTCGGAGTGGGGGGCATCGTCGCCGGGATTATAGTGTCTCTGCACGCAGACCGGCTGGCCCACCGCCAACGCCACCATGTCAGCGCGCAATTCTTCGAACACGTGCTGCAGTTGCACTTGGCGTATCACCGCAGCTCCCACTCCGGCCGGTTGCTGAAGATCATGCTGCAAGGCACAGACCACCTCTTCGGGCTGTGGCTCTCCATGTTCCGGGAGCACTTGTCTACGCTGGTATCCATGCTGGTGCTGTTGCCCATGACCCTGTTCCTCAACTGGCGGCTCGCCTTGGTGCTGATGATCCTGCTGCTGGTCTCGGCGTTTCTTACCGGCTACGTCACGCGTCGTACCCTCACGGCCCAAGGAGAGGTGGAGGCGCGTCGCAGCAATCTGGCGGAACGGGCGGGAGATGCCATCGGCAACGTGGTGTTGGTGCAAAGCTTCGTGCGACTGTCGGCGGAGATGCGCATGATGCGCGAGGAGATCGAGCGCCTGCTATCCGCCCAGTTCCCGGTGCTAAACTGGTGGGCGGTGGTGAGTGTCCTTCAGGGTGCGGTCGCGACCATCACGGTCATCAGTATTTTTGCCATGGGCGCCTGGCTCAACCTGAAGGGCGAGGCGACGGTGGGCGAGATCGTCACGTTCATGGGGTTCGCCACTCATCTTATCGGCCGCATGAACCAGGTGGTGGGGTTTGTGAACAGCCTGTTCATGGACGCCCACGGCCTGGTGGAGTTCTTCGATGTGCTGGACACCGAGTCTGCCGTGCGCGACAGACCCGGCGCACGGCCGTTGGCCCCGGTTCGGGGCCGGGTGGAGTTCGAGCAGGTCAGCTTTAGCTACACTAGCCGGCGCAACGCCCTGGAAGATGTCACTTTCTCGGCCGAGCCGGGCCGGACCGTGGCTCTGGTGGGCGAAACCGGGGCCGGCAAGAGCACCGCGATGGGGCTGCTGCACCGGCAGCAGGACCCGCGTTCGGGAACGATCCGCATCGACGGCACCGATATCCGCGATGTCACCCTCGACTCGCTGCGCGCGAACATCGGGGTGGTTTTTCAGGAAACCATGCTGTTCTACCGCAGCATCGCCGAGAACTTGCGCGTCGGCAGGCCGGAAGCCACCAACGCCGAACTCGAAGAAGCGGCACGCCTCGCCCGCGCCCACGACTTTATTCTCTTGCAGCCCCGTGGCTACCAAACCCGCATCGGTGAGCGGGGTTCCACTCTGAGCGGCGGCGAGCGCCAGCGCCTTGCCATCGCCCGCGTGCTGCTCAAGAACCCGCCCATCCTGATTCTGGACGAAGCCACCAGCGCTCTGGACGCCGCAACCGAAGCTCAGGTCCAGCAGGCACTGAGGAACCTGAAGCAAGGTCGCACCACCTTCGTCATCGCGCACCGCCTGGCGACCATCCGCGATGCAGACCTGATTCTGGTCTTCCAGGAAGGTCGCATCATCGAGCGCGGAAACTTCAGCGACTTGGTGCGCCAGGGCGGATTCTTTGCGCAATTGGTGGCGACCCAATTCCAGAACCCGATGGCCACGGATGAAGGCTCCCCTGACGGTGCGGCGTCTCTTGCCACGCCTTCGGACAACATGTGAACCGGCCGCGCGAGGGTCAAGCTAACACAATCACGCCCTCTTGCTACCTTTTTATTTTACGCGCTCGGCCTTAAGAATCATGACCGTGTCAACGGGCACGTCCTGGTGCCCGCCGCGGTTGGCCGTCTTGACCTTGGCGATGGCGTCCACCACCTCCAAGCCTTCCACCACCTTGCCGAAGACGGCATAGCCCCAGCCCTGCAGCGTCTTGTTCTTGAAATCCAGAAAATCATTATCCACCGTGTTGATGAAGAACTGGGCGGTTGCACTGTCGGGCACCTGGGTGCGGGCCATGGCGATAGTGCCGCGCTGGTTTTTCAGGCCGTTGTCCGCCTCGTTTTTGATCGGCGGCTTGGTAGATTTCTCCTTCATGCCGGCGCTCATGCCGCCGCCCTGGATCATGAAGTTGGGGATGACACGATGAAAGATCGTGCTGTTGTAATGCCCGGCATCCACGTAATCCAGAAAGTTCTGGACGGTTTTCGGTGCCTTGTCCGGGTAAAGCTCGATCACGATCTTGCCCTTGTCGGTTTCGAGCGCGACCTTTGAGGCTTCCCCGGCGGCGGTCGGTGTGACGGCGGCGAGGACGCTGAGTGCGGAAATCCATGCAAATTTCATTAGTTCGTCTCCATTCTGTGAATTAAAATCCTCTGCAAAATAAACGATAATCCCGCGAAGTCAAGCGATCGATTCGAGAACAATTGACGGAGGTCAGCAGCTGCTGGTGGGATTCAGCTCCTCGGCGGAGCCGGTTGCAGCGATAGGCCATATTTCTTGAGTTTCTTATAAAACAGCGAGCGGTGAATGCCGAGCATCTGGGCGGCGCGGGCCTTGTTAAAATCAGCGGCCTCCAAAGCCCGCCGCAGGGCTTCCTTCTCGGCCGAGTGTTGGACATGTCTGAGAGGCTCAGGAGCGGGTGCGTTGGGCCGTTTGCCCTTCTGCAACAGGTAACGGGGCAGGTCGGAAAGATCCACCCGATCGTGCTCGGCGTAGTGCACGGCCCGCTCCAACACGTTGGAAAGCTCGCGGACGTTACCGGGCCAGGCGTAATTCGTCAGCGCATCCTCGGCCTCAGGGCTGAGGACCACTTCCGTCAAGCCGCAATCGTGTGCGATCTGCTGCAGCAGGTGGCGGGCGATGGGCGGAATATCCTCCCGGCGGTCTCGTAGCGGTGGTACCTGTAACGTGATGACGTTCAGACGATAGAAAAGGTCCGTTCGGAATCGGTTTTGTGCTAGCATGTCCTCGAGGTTGTGATTGGTCGCCGCCAGCAGACGAAAATCGGATTTGATCAGAGAAGTTCCGCCGACCCGTTCGAAGTCCTTTTCCTCCAGCACCCGCAGCAGTTTCGGCTGCATCTCCAGCGGCAGGTCGCCGATTTCATCCAGGAAAAGGGACCCGTGGTGGGCCAGCTCGATCTTGCCGGGCTTCCCGGTCGCCTTCGCACCTGTGAAGGCTCCTTTCTTCATCGAAGGATCGGCAGTTTTCCTCGCTCGGCTCATTTAAGCTCAAATTAACCGCTCATGGAATGTCAGCGGATATTACCTTCTCAGCAGAAACGAACTGCGGGTCATGCCGGCGCCGACCGAGTCGTAAAGGACGAGGCGCGCGTCTTTGAGACGGTCCAGGTTGCGGTTGATGGGAAAGCCCTGGATGGTGTCGGGCTTGAGGGCCCCGCGGGATAGGTCGTAAGGGAGCCGCTGCATGCAGACCACCGAGCAGTTGCCGCGCTCGTGGATGTTGACCACCATTTTCTCGGCCAGGTACCTTGCAACTTCCGTGCGCTCCGCGGCTTTTCCATCCGCGAGGACTTGTTCGAGCGTCAGGGGCAGCATGGCGAAATTGGCCTGGTGTTCGATCAGCAGATCGATGTCCTGCATGGTGAGCCGGTTGGCGGAAAGAAGCTCCGACAAATGCGGTTTGGCCCCTCGGGTGGCATAGAGAAAAACCCCTTTTCCATCCATCGCCCCATAGACTTCTCCGTGGTCGAAATTGGCTTCGATGAAACCGGCAAAGCAGCCGTGGCTGCGGGTCAAGGTGTCGATGACGCCTTTGCTGGGAGGCACGCTCGCGACGGCGGAGCCCGCGATGAGGCTCAGGCGGACGGGCTGCCCCTTTTTCAGATACACGGCCGCCAGGCGGCGGTATCGGCCCGAGGCCGTGCAGGCGCAGGCGATCCGCTGCACGGTGTGCGGGTCGCCGCCGGCGGTCATCAGGTCGTAGGCGAAGCCGGCCCGGTAGCCCTCGTAAATCTCAAAGGCCGCACGGAAATTCTGGAATGCTCCGGTCGCCGCCTCCTTTGGAAATAGGCGTTTCATCAGCGCCTGCTGAACCCGGGCGGCGGTCGCCGGTACCCGGCATTCGACCCGGCCCAGCTGGTTGTCGACGATGATGCCGTCCAGGCGGCCCTCCCGCACCCAGGGCAGGAGCGCCGCCGCAATAGCATCGCCGGCAGCTTCTCCTGCTTCGACGGATGCCTCGGCAATGACCCGGCCGGGAACGGAGCTGCCGGCGCTTCCGCCGACTTGAAGCAGCGTAGCCATTGCGTCGTCGCCGAAGATGATGTTGGCGGTATCCAGGGGAGGGAAGGCCCTGGCGCGATGAATGTTCTCGGCGCCGACGACCACGGCCAGATCGCCGGATGCAAGCATTCCGGCCAGCGCCAGCATGTAAAGTACCTCCACGCTGACATTGAAGCCCGGGCAGCCGGCATAGAGGTCGAGCACGAGCGCCTGAGGGCAAAATTTGCGGATGCGGTCATGAAGAAAAAGGCTGGTCGGCCCAGGGTCGAATTTATCCTCTCCGACGTTCGTGGCCGCAATGAGCACCCGAATGCGCGCGGGGTCGATTCCGGCGGTGTCGAGCAGGTCTTGGAACGCCAGGGCCCCGATGCGCTCGTCCACCGGGGCGACTCTGCGGGTGCGGACCCCGATGCGCTGCTCGATGGTTTCGCGGGTGACGGGGATGCCGCCCTTGAACACCATGCTCGTGTCTTCATACATCGCGTTGTCCACCAGGCTGCCGCCGTTCCAGGCTCCCTGGGCGATGATGTCCAGCACGCAAGTTAGGGTCATAGCCGGCTCCTCCCTCCAATGGCGGGGGTTCACACGTTGAACCGAAAGTTGATGATGTCGCCGTCCCTAACCTCGTAGGTTTTTCCTTCCAGGCGGAACGTCCCGCGGCGGCGGGCCTCCGCCGTCGAGCCGGCGGCCATCAGATCCTCGTAGCTGATCACCTCGGCTCGGATGAATCCTTTCTGCATGTCGCTGTGGATCGCACCGGCCGCTTCCGCCGCGGGTGTTCCGCGACGGATCGTCCAAGCGCGCACCTCGTCGCTGCCGACCGTGAAAAAGGACATTAGGCCCATGACTTCGTAGGACAGGCGAATCATGCGGTCCATTGCAGAGTCGCCGATCCGGTACTCCTTGAGGAACTCGGCCGCCTCCTCCGGGCTCATGCGCGTCAATTCCTGTTCGATCTTGGCGCGCAGGGTCAGGCAGGTTTCGCTTGCAGCCAACCCGCCGATGTCCGGCATCTGCAAGTCGGATTCCTCATTATTGAAGACCACCAGCATGGGCTTGGCGGTGAGTAGAGCGAATCCCCTCAAGGGTTTGGCGTCCGCCAATTCGGGGCGGTGGCGCAGCGGGGTTTCGCCTTCCAGCCGCTTGCGGCATTCGACCAGCAGCGCCTGCTCTTCGGCATTCAATTTCTTGCCGCGCCGGTGGTCCTGTTCGATGCGCTCCAGGCGTTTTTCCAGCTGCACGAGGTCCGAGAGGATCAGCTCCTCGTTGACCGTATGAAAATCCGCGGCCGGATGACGGACCGGGCCGTGGTTGCGGACGACCAGGATCAGGGCATCGCAGTCTTTCACCGGCAGCCAGGGATTGGCCTCCTTCTTCTGGCTGCCCGGTCCCGGTAGAAAATATTCCACCTGAGCATAGATGGTCTTCTGGGGGTCGAACATCCGGCTGAGGCGGTCCACGCGTTCATCCGGCACACGCACCACGGCCAGGCGGTCTTCCCCGCGGGAGGCCGTTTCGCCGCCCTGGCGGGTCAGAGCTTCAAAGGTCGTTGAGCGCCCGGAAAGAGGAAGCCCGATGACTCCAAGTCTCATAATGGTTCACCTATGGGTTTAAACCGCGGCGGCAGCGGGCCGCCGAAGGCTCCAGCGGTTGATCAGCAGGACCGTCACGATGGGGATGATCAGGCCGATGAGATTCACGGCGATCATCAAGCGGCCCAGTTCGCCGTAGCTGCCGCGTTCGATGATAAAGATTTGATTCATATAGTTGGTGCCGAGGCTGGCACCGGAAAGCGCTAGGTTGGTGAAGGCCGCCATGACTGCGAAATAAGTGGCCTTCTGCTCCTGGGGCGCCTCCCGGGCGATCCAGGCCAGCATGGGCACCATGGCCACCTGCCCCAGCGGTGAGTCGGCCATGGTGTCGATGAGGGCGATGGTGCGCGCGCCGAACCCGAACATCCGCTCCGTCCATTCATGCAGTCCGTAGTACAATCCAATGAAGGGCAGCATCATCACCGAGCTGTACAGCGACAGGAACACCACCAGGTACGGGATCGGACGACGGCTCATCCAGCCCCGCAGGGCGAACAACCCCGCAATGGCCAGGATCGCTGAAATCTGGCGCAGGGTGCCGAAAAAGGCCTCGTCGAACCCGAGCACGTCGATCTGCCACCACCCGGCCCCGGCGCCGAGCCCGGGCATGGCGCGGAAGACGAAGACGATCAGGGCGATGCCGATGATCTCGCGCCGCTTGTCCGGCGCCATGGTCCCGAGGAGCTGGTGGACGAGATAGCCGATGATGGCCAGCGAGGCCAGGAAGATCGCCTCCATCTTGGCCGCCAGATCGGACAGCCCCAGCAGCAGGCTCGTGACGACGAAGACCGCGCTGCCCCCCAGGATGTACCAGTTCGGCGCCAGGGTCGGCCTCGCGGCGTGCAACATCGAGCGGATGTCCGGCTCGGGAAAACCGCGTCGGCGCAAGCGGCGGCGGCGCAGCCCCATGTTGATATCGCCCAGCGTCACGCCCATGACCGAGATCAGCGGTATGACGAGCGAAATCCAATACATCAGGGAATAGGAAAGGGTCTTGGCCAGCCAGCCGCCGATTCCAGCCACCATGGCGGAGCCGCCGATGATGGCAATCCGCCCCAGGGTCTGCATGGTGATGTGCATGCGCTGCAGCTCGCTGTCGGGAATCGGTTCACCTTCCGGCGTGTGCCGGGGGACGGCCTCCACCGTCATGGCATCGGCCACCACGTCCTGGAACACGAATCCGACGGGCGATATCAGCGCCGAGATGATGTACCAGATTTCCAGCGGCAGAAAACCCGCCATTCGTTCCTGGTAACCGGTGAGTCCCACCATGATCAGCAGGCCACCCGCCATCAGCAGTGCTCCGAAATAAACGAAGAAGGATTTACGCTGCCAGAACAGGTCGACCATGTGCCCGATCGGCATCTTGAGCGCCCAAGGCAACCCCGCCCAGAACCCCAGGCTGGCTAGAAACGCGGCGGACAGCCCCAGCTGGTCCTTGACGAAAAAGCTTTCGATGATCCCCGTAAATCCCGAGACTCCCGCCGCCAGGTAGACCATCAGCGGCGGGAGATAGCTCAGGCGCATTTCCCGAACGATGCCGAGAAAGTCCGCGCTGAACCACTGCCACATACGGCCGAGCAGGCCAAAGGCGCGATGGGTGCTTGTTGGGTTTGCCATAGTCAAAAAACCGCCTGCGCCGGAAGGGCGCAGGCGGTGGTGAGCGAGTTGCGGTTTCCAACGCAGCGTTGCTTATATCACAGGTAGTCGTCGAATCAACCCCGGCTCGCCCGCAGGCGGCCTTCGGCCAGCTGCGGGGATACCCGCTGGATGTCAGGAGGAGTCGCGCCGGCCGACGGATAGGTCTTTGACGGAAATGGTGCCTTGGGAGTCGAACGGCAGCGACGAGGGCAGGAAGGCGCCGCCGCTCATGCGCACCTTGCCCTTGACCTGGTAGCTGAGATCTTCGCGGCCCTGCAGGCTGAGCAGCCCGCGAAAAATATCGATGACCGACGTATAGACCTTTATCGGGACCGTATCGGAGCCGAAGGCCTGAATTCTGACCGGGGTGTTGGACATGCCGTAGGCGAACGGCTTGCCGTTGATTTCGACATCGCATTCCACCCCGCGGATATCCAGGTCGACGTCGTTTGGGTTCTGCACCCGCAACTGCACCAGGAAGGCGGACTCCATGCCGCTGGCTTCCAGCATTTGGATATTGGACAGCGAGATGCGCGGTGTTTCGAGCGGTTTGCCCAGCCCGGCGCAGCCGGCCATCCACCCGGCCAACCATAATACGGCGGCCATCCGATACGAAAACGGTTTTTTCATGGGCAGTTACCTCATTTGACAGCGGCCGAGACCGTCCGGTTCCTATTTCTTGCCGGGCAGCAACCCTTTGATCAGTTCGCCAGCCTTATCCTTGATGGGCGCCGCGCCGCCTGCCGGCGGGGTGAGCGCCTGTTTGAGCCGGTCCTTGGCCAGGCCTTCCAGATCGGGCCGGAATGCGGGCCTGGAGAAGGTTCCGGATACGAGGACGGGCACTCCCAGTCCGGCACGGTCCTTATCGTCCCCCTGCCCTTTGAGGGTGCCGACCACCTTGGGGTCTATCCTGAAATCCAGGGTTTCTTTTACCAGATCCGCTTGGCCGGAAGCCTGCAGCCGCAGCAGCGGCGACTTCAGAACAGCTTCCGGCGTGTGAAAGACCCCGCGTTCGATCGTGAAGGGCACAAGCAGTTCGGCGAAGTCGGTGCGCGGTTTCGCACCGGTCTTAACCTCTCCGCTGAAGGCCGCCTTGACGTTTCGGACCATATTGGCCAGATCGACTCCTACGATGGCGCCGTCGTTGAGAACCAGGTTGCCCCTTCCGTTCAGATTCTGCTTGATGCGGGCGGGATCCTCACCGCTCGTCGAGAGCGTGAGCCGAGCCTGGGCGATCCCCTCCAGAAAGTCTTTGTCGGCAACATCTTTCAGCAAGGGGTTAACCTGAACCCGGTCCAAATTGAGCTGGGATTCCGTAACCGGCATTTCCCCCTTCAAATTCACCGCGGCCTTTCCGTCCGCGGTGCCCTGGTAAAGCTTCATCGCGAACGGGTCAAGCGAGAGAACGCCGTCTTTCGCCGTGATCTTCATATTGACGTCTTCCGCCTGGGCATGCGCGACGGTCAGCTGGCCGATCTTGGCATTCCCGCTCAGCACCAATTTCCGCCAGGCGGTGTAGTCGGTCTTTTGCGGAGGCCCACCGGCCGGTTGGCCGGTATGCGGCGGACCCGCACCAGTCTTGGATTTGGGCGGAAGGTAGCGGTCGATGTTGATCTGGTCCAGGTGGAGGTCGAAAGTGATGTTGGGCTTGACGAACTCCGCGGCCTTGGCGGTGAAGGCCAGCTTCGAGTCGTCCAGAGCCAGTACCGCATCGGAAACCGCTACGGCCTTGGCATCCGCGTTTACGCTGGCCTTGAGAGACAAACGCTCCAACACCTTGGCATCGGCGGTCGGGGGCAGAGACTGCCCGATTTCAGCAAGAAGCCTGCGCGGTGAGAATTCCGCTACTTCCACCTCGATTCGGGCCAGCGGGGCCACAAGAAAGTTTTCCACCGTGCCCTTGATCTTCAGCTTCAACTGAGCGAAGGCATCGGTCGTCAACTCCAGGGGTACGGCACCCTGTCCGGGGTTTTTCCCGACCGGGCCGAAGCGGCCCTCAGCCGCTATGGGTTTTTGGTTCACCGTAGCCGAGAGAGTCAGTCGCACCGGCCGGTCGAAGGACACATCCCGCAACGCCACATTGAGGCCAGCAATCTCCTGGCGCGATCCCTTCCCGTGATCGATCATCAGGATCTGTCCATTTTGGATGCCGAGCTCGCCGATCAGAAGCGATGTGATGGGCATCCCGGTTTCGGTGGCGGCCTCGTTTTCGGCCGATGGTTTGGCCTGCGCCGGTCTCGCTGCGAAGTCCCAATTGACGCGACCGTCCTTGTTCGTTACCAGCGACAGACGCGGCTCGTTCACCACCAATCGGTCCACCTCGATCTGTTTGGACAGCAGAGGCCACAGCTTTACCCGCACGTCGAAGGATTTCACGGTCACAAAGTCCTTCTCGTCGAATGCCGGGGTATTGCCCAGCCTGAGATCAGAGAACGACACACCGGCCCAGGGAAATAGACTCAGGCGGACGTCTCCCCCTACGCTGAGCGGCCGGCCGGTCGCTTCGAGAACGTATTTCTCCAGTTCGGGTTTGTAGTTGTTGGCGTCAATGAAGTTAGGAATGACCAACAGGGCGCCGATGACCACCACGACCAGCGCGAGCACGACGACCGCCGTCCATTTCAGGGCCGATTTCATTGGGCTGCCTCCGACGACTACTTGTAACATTGATCTTAACCACTGATCCTGTCAATTCAATATAATTCATTTCGTGGTGGATCGGGCAACAACTAGTGCGAGACGTGTTTCCGGGAAAACCCGGAACTCACGAACTTCCGCCCCTGCGAAGTTTACAGCCGGGTGGTAGGATATCTTCGCCCGGTTGCGCAATGGAACGCGGGCAAGCCGGCGGAGTTAAAGGAGCGCAGGGCTTACCGCCCCTCGCCGGCCGGCGAGGGGAAAATAGGGGCCCCGGTCGTTACGCAGGGCCTCCCTGGGAAGCGCGGAAGTCTATTTGGATTTTTTCTGGGAATAAATAGCGTTCTGCAGTTTTTCGGCCAGAGACCCGAGGGACGAGCCGCGGCTGTTGGGGGTGAAGCGCTGCCATTCCCCTTCGTCCTCAGAGCTGGACGAACCCAGTGAAATGCGGCGCCGTTGAAGGTTGATCTCTTCGATGGCCACGTTCAGCGTGTCGCCTTCCTTGGATTTCTCCAGGGCGGCAGCGGCTGAAGAGCGGCGGATACTGCTCATCGGAAGCAGCCCGGTGATGCCCGGCGCCAGCTGAATAAAATAGCCGAATTTTTCCTTTTTTTCGAGGACCCCGTCCACCCGCTGGCCCACTGAAAACCGCTCCAGGACTTCGACCCACGGATCGCCTTCGGCATCGCGCAGGCTAAGGGAGATGCGCTTTTTCTCCGTGTCCACGGCCTTGACCGCCACGTTGACGGTGTCCCCGGGGTTGACGACATCCTCGGTTTTGTGAACCCGGCGGGTGTAGCTCAATTCGCTGATGTGGACCATGCCCTCGATGCCCGGGGCAATTTCGACGAAGGCCCCGAAGTTCATACAGCGCGTGACGGTGCCGCGCACGACATCCCCTTCCCGGAATTTGTCCTCCACGGTGAGCCAGGGATCCTCTTCGAGCTGCTTGATGGAGAGGCTGATCCGCGGCTGGCCTCTTTCGCCGGCCGGGTCGATGGCCAACACCTTGACCCGCAGGCGGCTTGAGGGCTTGAGGAGGTCTGTGGGGCTTGCCGTCTTGGACCAGCTGATCTCAGAGATGTGGACCATGCCTTCCAACCCGGGGGTGAGTTCCACGAAGGCGCCGAAGGGCATAATTCGCGTCACCTTGCCGTCGAGCACATCACCGGTATTCAACGTAGCCATAAACCGCTGGCGTTCGACTTCGAGCTCGCGGCTGAGGAGCGCGCGCCGAGACACGACAATGTTGCGGCCCTTGTCCTCGAAACGGGTGATCAGGAACTGGTAGGTCGCTCCGACATGCACCGCCGGGTCCGGCACCGGTGAAATGTCGATCTGACTGATCGGACAGAACGCGCGGCGCTGCATGATGTCGATATGAAAGCCGCCCTTGCAGGTCTCTTTGACCTTGCCTTCGACGGGGGCCGATTTTTGGTGCGCCTCGCGCAGGATGTGCGCTCCGCCGATTCCCGCAAGGGCTCGGGAAAGCCGGATTTCGCTTTCCCCCACCGCGGTCACGTAAAGCTCGAGCTCGTCGCCTTCGGCACACGTGAGGTTCTGATCCGCGTCCAGCAGCTCGCTGCGGTCGACCACCGCGTCGATTTTCATTCCGGTGTCTACGAACACCGTTTCCTTGCCGATCGAAATGACCCGGCCTTTGACCCGGTCGCCGACACGGGTTTCGGAGCGCACGCCCGGGCTGAAGGCTTCGAGCAGATCGGCAAAATTCTCTTCCGGCGCGGGCGCCTCTGGATGATTGGTCATGAACGTCGTTCCTCCCCTAAATGATACCAGACGGCACCCCATAACAGAAACACTCAGCAATTACAAGCGCGGTCGAAACCCGTTAGGGCGACGTCCGAGCGTGGCCCGGCTGAACGGCACGGGGCCATTCGTTTGACAACGGGCACGGTATGGGATACGGCACCCCGCATGACTCGAGCGACGCCGCCCGCCTCGCCCCGCGGGTATCTGATGGAAAGCGATGAGGAAGCCACCCGCCTGGATGTCAAGACGGACGGCCGCACAGTGGAGGAACATGCCCGCTGGGCGGGGGTGAAGCCCGGGCAATGCGTAGCGGATCTGGGCTGCGGTTCGGGAAAGACCACGTTTCATCTAAACCGTCTGGCTCAGCCCGGCGGCCGGACGTTGGGAGTCGATATCGCCGCGCAGCGGATCGATTTCGCGCGGCGGAACTACCGGGCCGAAGGGCTCGAATTTTTAGTAAGAGACATCCGCGAGCCGTTGGGTGAGTCGGGGCCATTCGATTTTATCTGGGTCCGCTTCGTCCTGGAATACTATCGCGATCAAAGCTTCGATCTGGTTCGTCATATAACCGATGATGCACTCCTGCCCGGCGGCACGCTGTGTCTGATTGATCTGGATTGCAATTGCCTGCGGTTTCACGGCTTCCCCCCGCGGACCGAAAGGGCCGTGAACCGCATCATGGAGCGGCTGGAGGCGCACTGCAACTTCGATCCCTATGTGGGGATCAAGCTTTATGCCTATCTCTACGACCTGGGCTTCGAGGATATTCAGGTCATGGTCGCACCCCACAATCTCATCTACGGAACTTTCCGGGAGGACGAGAAATTCAACTGGTACAAGAAGGCGGAGATCGCCGGAAGGCTTTCGGGATATGATTTCGAGGAATACCCAGGAGGCTATGTTGAGTTCATCGCCGAACTGGATCAGCTGTTCTCCGACCCGAGGGTCTTCACTTACACCCCGCTAGTCATCTGCCGGGGGCGCAAACCGAAGGCGTGAAGGGGTTCGCCGGCAGGATGGGTGCCGGGGCCGGGCCCTGCTTGCCGCCAAGGATCAACGGGGCCCTAAACGTATTTCGTCAGGCGGCTGAGGTATTTGTAATAAACTTGGTTGTTGGCGTCCAGAATATGGAACGCCCAGAGGTGGTAGACTTTTTCGATGGGGAGTCCATTTTCCTCGGCATAGGACAGTGGGAAGATCAGGGCGGGTATCCCCTCCTGACGGGTGGCTCTCAGCGTCAGCCGCAGCGCGGACAACAGGACCTCCGGCGGCAGGTTTTCAGGTTCCAAGACCAGGACATTGAGGCAATGGACCAGATCCGAAAGATTGAGCCCGATGTCCGAGACGTTGGCGATGATGAAAGCCTTGAGGCGACCGCGTTCTCTCAGCGCGAACAGATGCCTTTCGCGCTTGAAGCCGTGATTCTGAAACTCCCGGCAAAGGAGCTCTTCGCGACCACTGACGGGATCGAGGTCCATGGCCTTCAGCATGAGCCCGCCGGAGAGCCGTTCATAGAAAAAGGAGAGTGTTTCCTGATCCACGGCAGTGGCCGCGTCGATCTGCCACCCGTCCGGCAGGATGGGAGTATCCTCGCAGGGATCTTCAAATCTCACGAACGCAAACGGGTCCACCGAGCAGCGTTGCGGATTGTTGATGTGCCGGGCCACCCCGCCGAAGACACGGCTCGGAAACCGGTTCTGGGGCCGATAGTAGCACACCATGTAGTCCATGTGCAGGCCGCGGATGCGGAAGGTGTCGTGCACGAACCGGCCGATTTGATCCAGGACGACCAATCCGGCCTTGGGCAGCGCTGATTTTCGAGCGGCATGGTGGTGGATGAGCCAGGTCCTTTCCCAGAAGCGGATCGTGGCCATGTGCCCGAGGACCACCCCGTTGTCCTGGTAGACGAAATGGCGGGCGATATCCGGGCTCTGCTGGTACAGTTTTGCGTAAGTTTCCTTGATTTCCTTTTTGTTTTTTTCGATCAGGGCGTATTTGGCGGGATAAATAAAGCCCGTCTCAAACAGGAAATCCCATAAGGCCTCCAGGTCGATGTCATTGCAGATATAGGCGTTCTTGTCCTTTACCTGATGCAGAATCCCCAACAGCTTGATGTGGTCCTGGGCGCTCACATCGATCAAGGCCAGCCCGCAACGCACGCGCGGCTGTTTCTCCGGCCGGGTGAGCGGTTTGCGGAAGACCACCTGGACGCTGCATTTGATCTTGAAGATGTTTCCGAAAGAAAGCTCGACCTCGGGCAGAATCAAGCCGGGCAGGAGCACGCTGGCGGCTTCATCCTCCTCCACCGCAAAGCCCGAGCCGGAGAGATCGACTGCTTTCAGGTCGACCCGTCTCTGCGTGAGGGGGTGGCGAAAGATGATGTTCGGCGAAGGCTTCAGGACCTGACGATCGCTGCGAAACTCGGCTTTACGGTAGCGCCGAATCTCGTGTTTTAAAGGCGCTAGCACATAGCCGCGCGTGTCGCACCCGGGCGTCGTGCGCAGGATGCGACATTCGCTCGAATAAAGCGTCTGGCGGCCGGAGTGGAAAATGACCTGCACCGGCAGCGCTGCGTCGATCCAGTCAAAGCGCTGGGGGGCAACCGCCTGGAGTTCGACCCGGAAGGAGGAGGAGGTGAAATCCAAAAGCGACCCTGAAAAAGAGGAGCTGTTTTGAACCAGGTGGACGGTGATGTTTTGGCAGCGCTGACGTTCGATCCGGCGATGGCTGATCTCGCGGCTGACCTCCGGCAGCGCCAGCCGGCAGCCCCCGGGATGAATCTCGATCATCTCGGCGGCCGTCTGGATAAACTTTTCGCCATGCGGCACGAGAATACACTTCAGCTCATGGGTCTGACCGAGGCATGCGCCGTCGGGTTCTTCAGACCACACGCATTCCAGCACGGGCCCGGAGCACGGCAGCGGGAAGGCCGGAATGAGCCGGCTGCGGCCGGAGGGGCGGTGGGAATAACAAAGTTGGATGCGGCCATCCTGGAAATTGACGAAATTCAGTCGATTGATCAAATGGTCCAAGGTGATCTTGCGGCCGACATCTTCCTGGGCGGGTTTGGAGCGGCCGGAAATGGCTCCGGCCAACAGCGCCTTCTCCCGGACCGTAACCCCGGTTGAATGGCCGGTTTCGGGGACCAAAGGGAGGTGGCCTATTACACGGGCATCTTCGTCGAAACGGGTCGGTGCGCTTTTTACGGTCGTTTTTTTTAGCATGATTCGCCCATGGGAGGGTTTGCTGCCGCTTCGGCCCTCCGGTTCTGCAGATGAGCCAAATCGGTAGCCTGTTTCCCGAGCGGCATGCGGCTAAGCCAATTTGGGCCAAGAATTTAACTACATAAAAATAAGAATAAAAATGCTTACCAGATGAAAGCCAGGGACGCAAGGCCAATCAGCAGTCAAATAAACATTTAACCTTATGCAAGTACTGATAATTCTTACTAAGTTGCCTTTTCGATATTTTGAACTATCTTATAGACCCAACTAAGCCGGGCCGTGGATTCAACCGGCCCCTATCGGATATGCAACTGGAGGGAGCCGTAACCATGGGGAACCAGATTCGGACCACGATTTTGATGGCCTTGTTGACCGGGTTGATCCTGCTGATCGGGCAGTTGATCGGCGGACGACAGGGATTGGTGATCGCCCTGCTGGTCGCTGCGGGCATGAATTTTTTTAGTTACTGGTTTTCCGACAAGATCGTCCTGAGGATGTACCGCGCACAGGAAGTGGGGCCGCAAGACGGGCCTGAGCTGTACGGCATGGTACAAGAGCTTTGCCGCCGCGCCAACCTCCCGATGCCGAAGGTTTATGTCATCCCCCAGGAGGCGCCGAACGCCTTCGCTACCGGGCGCAACCCGGAGCATGCCGCGGTGGCGGTGACCGAAGGTCTGCTTAAACGCATGTCGCGCGAGGAGGCCATGGGGGTGCTGGCCCACGAACTCGCCCACGTAAAAAACCGGGACATCCTGATTGGAAGCATCGCCGCCACCATGGCGGGCGCAATCATGATGCTGGCCGACATGGCCCGCTGGTCGGCCATATTCGGCGGCGGTCACCGCGACCGCGAGGGCGGCGGCGGGGGCGGACTGGGGTTGATCCTGATGGCCATCATTGCGCCCCTGGCAGCCATGCTGATCCAAATGGCGATCTCTCGTTCGCGGGAATATCTCGCCGACGCCACGGGAGCGGGTTTTGCCGGGACACCGGAAGGGCTGGCTCGAGCTCTGGAAAAACTGGGAGCCTACTCCAAACAACTGCCGATGGATGCCAGTCCTGCCACCGCGCATATGTTCATCGTCAACCCACTATCCGGGCGCAGTCTGATGAATCTTTTTTCCACCCACCCGCCGCTGGAGGAGCGGATTGCCCGTCTGCGCGGGCAGCGCTTCAATCCCGTTCAGGCGCCTGCGGATCTCGAAGGGTCCGATCGCCAGGGGCAGGCCCGTGCGATGTGGGACCGTCTTTCCGGCAAGAAATAGGCGCGCCGCGTCTGCTCCGCGGCAGCCGTACTATCCGTATTCCATACCTAGTCAGGCCGCCGCCCCTCGTTCTGGAAAAGGCCCCCCAGCAGGTGCCCGATCGCCGCACATTCCAGGCCGAACGGCAAATAGCCGGCATAGCCCAGCAGCGGCATGGCGAAAATCTCAAACCGTTGAACAAACGGAATGCTGTACCTCCACTGGGCCAGGCTGAAGTAATTCCACATTTCCCAAAAAAAGCCGCAGATGAGGGCCGCCAGCATGGCCGAGGCCGGATCCGTCCAATTCGCGCGGGCCAAGTCCTGCAGCGGGTGGGATTCATGCCGCAGGCTTCTCAGTGCGACGAGGATCAGCAGCGGAGCCACCCACACCCAGGAAAAAAAATAGACCGGCCATACTCCGATGGCGGCAAGTCCTCCTGACGCCGCAACTAATACGAACCACGGCAGAGCGGGGTGATCGCTGAGGGCCAACGGTTGTACTTGACTGAAAGCGCGCTGAAACCCGGCGAAGGATCGGATGAGCTCTTGCGTGCTCAGGACGGCCGGCAGAACCGTTGCGAAGGGCAGGGTGGCGTACCAGAAATACTCCCATGGTCCAAAGACGGCTCCGGTATAGTACCAGTTCTGCACGAAGCGGTTGAGGTACTCGAAGAACCACCAGAATAGCGCACTGGCCGGAAACAGGCTTAGGAAGAACCGCGGGCGGTCGGTCAGCAGCGAGCGGCCCGTGCGGCGGCAGCATAGCGCATTGACCATGGCGATATAAGCAAGCCAAAGCGGGGTGAAGGTGTGGGGCTGGATGGAAGCAACCCAGGCCATGCGGGTCCAGGCCAGAACCCAAGCCATAATTCCGGCTGCTCCGGCCACCCATCCCCACCATGGGACGGGCAGCGGCCCGGCCGGGGTTCGCGGGTGCGCCACGCGATAAGACCGAATGGCCCGATGACCGATTGCCGAAATCAGTATGGCAATCACCGCCGCATAGAAACAGAAAGCCGCCCAGGAAAAAGGTGGGTGGGGCACAAAACGGGTCTGCGGCGGGAACTCAAAGTACGGATCAAGGCGCATCCCGGCCAGCCAGGCCCCCCCAAGAGGCAGACCGATCAGCATTGCCGATAGGGGGATGAAGGTCAGCAGGAAGGATTTAATGCGCGACATGAGAAAAGCATAAGAAATCAGAAAAAAATGCCGGCTAGTGGGCCCAGCCGGTTTTCATACTCTCCGGCAACTCGCACTCCTGGGCGGCTTTGCGGGCTTCCACGTAGTGGGCGGCGGCCAGGGCCGCGGTGCAGCCGTCGGCTGCGGCGACGATGATTTGCCGCGCGTACTTATCCCTCAGATCCCCGATGACATAGACGCCCGGGATGGTCGTGGCGCATTTTTCGTCAGTGATCACATAGCCTTCGGCGTTTTTGCGGATGCCGGCTGGAACCAAACGATTGTTGGGAACAAACCCGATGAAGATGAAAAGCCCGTCAGTGGCCAGTTCGCGCGTTTCCCCGTTCTGAACGTTCTTGAGATCCACTGCGCAGACCCCGTTGCCATCGGCGTGGATGGCCGTTGCCACCGAATTCCAGACGAACTCGATCTTGCACTCGGCCTTGGCCCGCTGCTGGAGCAGGGCGCCGGCCCGCAGCTGGTCCCGGCGGTGGACGATGTAGACCTTCTGGGCCAATTTGGCCAGATAAAGGGATTCCTCGATCGCCGAGTCTCCCCCGCCGACGACCACCACGGTCTTGTTGCGGAAAAAAAATCCGTCGCATACGGCGCAATAAGAGACGCCCTTGCCGTAGAATTCCTTTTCTCCGGGAATCTCGAGCTTGCGGGGGCTCCCGCCGGTGGCAAGAATGACGGCATGCCCCTGCAGGCATTCGCCTCCCGCCAAGCGGACCGTGTGAACATCCAGCCCCGGCTCGATGGCCGCGACTTCATCGGAACGGACCTCCAACCCGTAAGATTGGGCGTGATTGACCATTTTCATGGAGAGTTCCGAGCCGCCGATATGCTCGTCTCCCGGCCAGTTTTCAACGCTGTCCGAAAGGTTCACCTGGCCTCCCGGGGCCGCCATTTCCACTAAGACGGTTTTGAGCGCGGCACGCATGGCGTAGATTCCGGCTGTCAAACCGCCGGGCCCGCCGCCGATGATGATCAGGTCGTAAACGCCAATGCTGGTCATGGAAAAACTCCTTCAATCGCTGGTTTGGGAAAGCCGGTCGGTAAAATCGGTGAAGGCTTGCATGACGCACCGAGTCCTTGGCCCGGGCCGGCCGTCACCGATGACCTCGTCATCCACCCGCACGATGGGCACAATGAGCCGGTTGGAGGAAGTGATGAAGACTTCATCGGAACGGACGAGTTCGTCGCGATGCATATCGCGGATTTCTATGGAATATTTTCCCTCGGCCAGTCCGAGCACCTTCTGGCGCGTCACCCCGAATAATATGGCTTTGCCCGGAGTGACCAGCCGGTCCCCGAAAAAGGCGAAGAGGTTGCTGGTCGTGCCCTCACGGACCCGGCCGTCGGCGTCGACGTACACCGCCTCGATTGCGCTCTTCTGCCGCGCTTCCGCCAAGACCAGGATGGCGCGGATGTAATCGATGCTCTTGGTGCCGGGGATGGCGCGAGTATGGGTCACTGTGATGATTTTGGCTCCTTCCCGGTACCACGATAGGGGGTATTGACTGAGGGATGACACCAGGATGGCCACTCGCGGCCGACCCTGGGGGGTAATGAAATCCGGACTTGAGCCGCCCGTCACGAGGATGCGCACGCTGGATTCCACCGGCGGGTTGCGCTTGAGGGTATCCTTCACCAACTGGATCAATTCGTCCTCGGAGACCGGCAACTCGATGCCGATCTGCTTGGCGGAGCGGAACAGGCGTTGCACATGGTCCTGGATGAAGATCGCCTTGCCGCCGTAAGTACGCATGAAATCGAAGCACCCGTATCCCCGCAGCAGACCGAGGTCGTTGATAGGGAACACCGCTTCCGCCTCCGGGACGAATTTTCCATCCACGTAATAGACATTTGCCATGGCTGTCCCCCTCGCGGTTTTATAGAATCAAGAACGGCTGCATTATACGACCGGAAGCAGCGCGTGACAAGCACGGAATGGAGCGCTTCGGTTGCGCCGGCGCGTCGGATGCCCCATTCCCGCTGCATGTGACTGCCGAAACAATCGCCCGCCCGGCCCGTCTAAAGACTTCTCCGATTAATGCCGATACCACCTCCGAAGCGTGATTCGTGGACAGGGTGGAGGTCACACAGGCATTGGGGACCGACAATTGATGGACGCTCAATTTGAAACGGCACGCAACCCTCCCGGCAGCTGGGTTATAACGGAAGGCAAACTGGTTCGTCTGGACCCCACGGCGTTTGATCCGGAGGCCGAAAAAGGCGTTGTAAAGGAATACCGCATTTCCGAAATCGGCCGGTACCTGCTCAACCCCGGACCCATTGAAATCCGCAAACGCCTGGTGGGCTGTGAGGTGCATTCGGCGCCGACCTGGCTGAGCCGGGTGAAAGACCGTTTGTCCGGTTGGAGCAAAGCCCCCCGCCGCAAGCCCGAGATGCTTCTTGCGGGTTTCAAATTGAAGATTCCGGCATTCAAGGATGCGGATCTCGATGCGCACTTCAAGAAAATAGCCGACGACCTGCGGGGATTTGATCCCTTCGCCAAGAAACTGGCCCGTCTGGAGCCGCGGCGCCTGTCGCATTTCATAGGCATCTGCGAAGACATCGGCGGCGGGTATTCGTATTTAAAGCTGCAGGGCTCCGCTGACGAAAAAATCAGGTACCTTTCCAGCCATGTGGGACGTGCGGTCCGCGTGACCATTCATCGGGCCCATGTGAGCGATGGACTTTTCGAGTTGCGAGCCTACCCGGCAACGGGATTCAACGCGAAGCATTCCTACCGGCTTTACGCCTACAGCCGGGACGGCCAGCCGGCGGCCTGCGTGCTCACCTCTCTCGGAAACCTGGATTACCGCCTGCCTGATCCGCAGGCGGTGAAGTACCTGGGTCTGCTCGAACACGTCCTGTCTTCGAGCCCGGACTTCCGGCGCTGCTTCGAGGCCTGCTTTGCAGGTGCCAACCAGCCGGTGCGTCTTTTTTTCAATCGGCAGCTGGAGGTGGACTACTCCAAGGCCAACCTGCCCGAAATCTACCGCGACGTCTTCCGCAGCTCCGAGACGGCGGCTTCCAGCCGTAACCTGGTGAAGCCGGTGCTGAACTACCTTCAGGTGGCGGTCTCTCTGAGCTATCTCCCGTCGCCGGACAGTGCGGACCAGCGGCTGTTCACGCACATCTGCATCCTGCACGATCTGCGGGCGCTCGAACCGTTGCGCAAAACCCTGCCGGCGGTCTACGCCGAGATGAGCCAGCGGGCCTTCAGCTCCGAAGCCGGCCGGTATTACGTCCTGGACTCCATTACGGGAACCACGCATGCCGACTGATTACAAAGAGACCGACTACGACTGGATTCGGGAACTGCTCGACTATCCCCGCGCCCTGGAGGGGCGCCTGGCATTTTTTGACGATACCTCCCAGATTCGGATACCCGAGGATCCGATCGAACGGGTGATTTTTCAGGAGCGGGCCAAGATGGCCATTCGCAAAGTCGCCCAGAACCGCGGGCACATGCTGATGGTCGGCCGCCCCGGCACGGGCAAGTCCATGCTGGCGGACATGTTCCGGGAGGTGCTGGATCGATCCATCGGCGACTACCTGCGTCCCCAGGATGCCATCGTAGCCTTTCCGGGCAAGGACAAGAACCACATTCGCGTGGCCTATGAAAATCCGGAAAAAGTCGAAGGCGTGCTGCAGGATATCCAAAAGGCACTCGATGCCGCTCAAAACAGCGGCGAGGAGTTCAGCCTGGAGGATCAGATCGGCTCCATCCGCAAAGTCAAGCACGGGCTGCTGGCCGCCGCGGGCCTCAGCGCCGCCGCGGGCCTCTGGTTCGCTCCGGCATTCATCGCCGTCGGTCTGGCCGGAATGGGCGCCATCTTCCTGTACCTCCAGGAAAACAACCACCGGGTCCAGGAGAAGATCCAGCGCGAGACCACCGGCAGCCTGCGGCCGGACATCAAACCCCTCCATGACATGATGCCGGAGGTGCTTTACGACCCGCGCAAGGAAAGGGACCTCATGGCGCGCATCTCGGAGCCGAGCGCGCGCAACATGAAGGGCGGATTCCGGCACGACCCGTATCAGTCGGGCAATCTGCACACCCCCTGCCACAAGCGTGCCTATCTGGGGGCGCACGCCACCGCCCCCATCATCTATATCGACGAGCTCAAAACCCTGGTCAAGATGCATTACATGGCGGACCTGCTGGAGATCATGCAGAACCAGCAGTACATTCTGGAGGGCGGCAAGAACGCGGGCAGCGGCGCGGCCGACCGTTCCGAAAACTACCTGCGGGCGGAGAACATCATCGTGGCGTGCTGCAACCACGATACATTGGCCTACCTTCAGGAAGAAGGGGACGGCGCGTTTCTCTCGCGGATCGAGGACAAGGGCGAGGTGGTGCATATGGAGAGCGCCGTGGCCGAAACCCCGGAAATCATCCGACACGTGGCGCAGTACGTGAAACAGGAGATCGTCAACCTGGGCCGCGATTTCCAGCGATCCTGGGGCGAAGTGATCACCCGCGAGGGGCACGCCAGCGTGCGGCAGCGCAGCGAGCATATTTTCGGCCGCCGCCTGCCGGCGGATTTTCGCTTGCAGGAACGCGAGTTTTCGCGCAACGCGGTGATGGAGATCGTCAAGGAGCTGCGCTGCCGGTCCGGCGACGGCAAATTGAGCGCCATCCTGCGGCCGATCAACGGAATCATCAAGTCAGCGGAATTCGAAGCCATCCTGGAGAACTCCCCCCGGGTGGAGCCGATTCACGTCCGCAAAGCGCTCGATGAGCACCTCAGCCTGGAAGGCAGTCTGTCGCGCGAGATCGGCGAGCACAAGAAGTACCTGAAAAAATACATCACCTCGATGACCGACTCCATCGGCTACGTCGTCGGGCTGGCCGTCATCTATGCCAAGTCCAGCGGACAAATGTACGGCCAGCCGCTGCCGATACACTGCCAGATCAACGCGGGCAGCGCCGACAAAGTGGCGGCGCCGGGGAAAATGGGGGAGATCGCCAAGGCGGCCGCCCAGAATGTGAGGGCCTCCATTAAGAAAGTGCTGAAGAAAATCGGTGCGCCGAACGTGGGCTATGAGATGCACGTCGAATACATCCAGGCGCACGGCGGGGTGGAGGGCGACAGCGCCTCGGTGGCCATGGACATCGCGCTCATTTCGGATTTCATCAAACAGCCCGTCAACCAACGCTACGGTGTGACCGGGTCGCTCACGGGCGACATCATCCTTGCGGTCGGCGGGGTGACCGAGAAAGTCCGCTCGATCATGGACCCCGAGCTGGGCATGGAGGGCGCGTGCATTCCCTGGCTGAACAAACACGATGTCGAGCCGCTGCTGGTCAACGCCCAGGCCGAGTTCATCCGCCATGCCGACATTCCGGGAATCCGGATCTATCGTCGGGAGGGCCGGGCGGAGCCGTTTGACATCTATTTCTGCAAGACAAAATACCACGTCTATCAGGTCCTGATGGGGCTGAACAAGGAAGCCGTGGAAGCGCGCATGGTCGAGCGCAGCCGCCAGGACCTTGAATTCTCAAGATACGCCCATCCCATGAACGGGGCCGTTCAAAGCCTTCCCGCGTAGGGCCGGCCGCCGCTTCCATCCGGCGATCGCCGCCGGCCCTCATTTTTTCGTCAGGGACGTCAGCAGGGCCCTCAAAAATTCAGCTCCCGGTGGATTTGGACATCCCGGCCGCCCGCGCAGCCGACGGTAAAGACCCCTTCGGTTTCGGAATCCAGATTGATCAGCAGGCGACCCTCGAAGAAGCCGGGAGACAGGCGTTTGGCTCCGGTCAGCCCCGTTTCTTCGTCGACGGTGAAAAGCAGTTCGATCGGCGGCCGCCGCAGCTCCGAATCCTCCGCGATGGCCGCTCCCAGCGCAAGGGCCACGCCGTTGTCGGCCCCCAAAGTCGTTCCGTCCGCATGCATCCAATCCCCGTCCCGGACGATCCGGATGGGATCGCGGGCGAAGTCATGTGCCGACTCCGGGCTCTTTTCGCACACCATGTCCAGATGGCCCTGGATGACGACGACGGGCGCCTGCTCGCAGCCCGCCGATGCCGGCACCGTGATCAACAGATTGCCGGCCGGATCCCTCCTGGACGGCCAACCGTGGGTACCGGCCCAGCGTTCAAACCATCGGGCGACGGCTGCCTCGTTCTTGGAGCAACGCGGAATCCGGCTGATTTGCTCAAAATGATCCAGGACACGTTGGATGGCGGTCTTCATCATCGATTCTCCCGGCTCGGGGGTGAGCTGCTCCGGGTGCAGGGCGGTCCCATCCGGCAGCGTTGACATTTCAGGATGGTTTGTCATAATGCAGCGCCAATCACAAGCATGATCGGCGCGATCCAGCACGCTAAGCGGTTTCACCACACCAGCGGCCATTCCCATCCGAGGGGGTCCATGTCCGGGTTCGATCTGACGGAATTCTTTAAACTGTCCTCCGTGCTCAACTACAACTTGAGCGCGGCGTCGCTGAATCGCTACAATGTGCTCTTGTACATCCTCGGCGGCAAGCGCCTGGATCTCGACGAGCGGCTGGAACTGGAAAAGAAAAGCCTCATGATGGAGGCCCTGGGGTATCTGTTCAGCGCTTACAGCCACAAGCGCCGGCGTTTAGGCCCCATGGCCGTGCTGCATCCGCTCAGGGCCGCCGCCCTGATGACGCGTGCCAAGGAGATCCCCAACCTGGGCAGCCTGCTCGCCGTGCTTTTTCACGACATCCTGGAAGACGTGCAATCCGTGGATTTCGAGGTCCAGGAGTGGCGCGACATGGAGCAGCGGCTCTTCGAGATGCTGGAGCATATGCCGCCGGAGGCGGAGTCCCGGCTCATCCAGCGCCTGAAATGCCTCACCCGCACCCAGTCCGAGTCCTACTACCGCTACATCGGGCGAATGCTGGAATGCTCGGCGGCATTTCCCGATGTGGTGGAGGTGAAGCTGGCGGACCGGCTGGACAACACGCTGGACATGCGCATCGACTTAGAGGACCCGCTGGTCGGCATCGACTGCTTCCAGAACATATTTCAATTGCTCTTCGTGAACAACTATCCCGGCTACGTGCCGCGAACCGAGCACCAGCCGGCCACCGCCATGAACGGCGCGCGGCGGCTGCATCAGCTGTACAAAAACGCCGTGCTCCTGTCGCTCATCCGGCAGCTGCCCTTTGCCGCCGAAACGGCGGCGCGCCGCACGCTGTTCAACGCGGTCGCCGAGGCGAGCCTCAAGGAAGCCCAGCGCACGTTCATGCACCTGCTGGGGTACCATTTCAAAGACCCCCCCGCTCAGCGCCAGCTCATCCTGGATGCCATGGACTACTGCTTCAGCGGCCGCAGCGACCTGGTCACCAAGCCGGACGGGCAGCGCATGCTGGATGGGCTGTTTGCAACCTATTTCGCGCCCGCGGACGGCAGGGTCCTGAAACAGCAGCTGGCCAGTCTTTACCAGAACAAACCCCTCATGATCCAAGCCTCCATCGCCTTCATCGTCATCTTCCTGGGCTTCCTCAACGATTCGCGCTACTTCATCCGCGGCATCAGCATCGAGGGCATCGAAGCGGCCTGAAGGCCGGGCCTGACATCGGCGTACCCGCCCGAAGCCAGGGCTTCTTTGTGTCGGTCTTGCCACCACCGGCGGCAGGGATTATCCTTGCGTTACATTTTGCTTCGGGGGATTCCCGCCGATACGCCGCCCGAAGCATTCGTTGCATGCGGTTCCAGGCCAGGCGGAAGCTTATCCGCCGCCCTTCCATCACCCCATGTCCGCATTGAAAGGAGGAAAATCCCATGAACGCGACCAAAACCCTTTCCCTGACCGCTGTCATCGCCGTTCTGCTTTCGGGATGCTGTCTGAAGTTCAATGATCTCGCTTCAGGGACCACCTATCCGGTCGGCAGCACCATTTCAACCGGCGGAAAGACCGTCGCCGTGGAGCAGTTCCAGTGGGCGAACGGGACCTGGACGACCACGGGCCACGCCAAGGTCGATGCATCCAACTTCGCAGGGGGCTCCGGCAACGAGCTGAGGGCCAACAACGTCAATTTCAACTTCCAGCTGGGCTATCCGCTGACGAAGATCACCTACAAGTTCGCGGATTACGGTGGCAACGAAAACATCAAGGTGAACAACGATTTCCGGAACGTGTCGAACTTTCTCGGTTTGAACAACACGACGATCGGCGGCGTGCAGGTGACCGTCACCGCCGTTCAGACCCCGAGCAGCATCCGCGGCGAGATGGTCCTGCAGGGCCCCATCAGCGGGTTCACCGTCGGCGGCCAGGAGTTCTGGATCGACGAGGTTTGCACGGAATAACCACCGGCGGATGCGGAACGGCGCCCGGCGCAGCGCTTCCTGAAGCGCCGGGCCGCCGCCCGGTCCCGAGTCCGGGCAATCGGTTCGGCCCGGCTTCCAACCCCACGCTGTCGGGGGCGCGGTTCTCGATGGAGCCGGAGAACCGTGCTCCCGCCTGCCATAAAAATTTGCTCACCGCCCCGATTCGGGGTAACATAAAAGCGTTTCCCGGCACCCGAATCAGGTGCATGGTCCTCCATCTACTCGTCCACAACGCAGCGCGCGACAGGCTCCACCCGCAGCATATTTGTCAGGCTCGACCGAACGCACACCCGTCAAGGGAGAGCATGCCATGACCTTTGCCCGCTTCGAGGACATCCCCGCCTGGCAGGAAGCCATCCGCCTGGCCGAAGGGGTCTACGACATGACCGCAAGCAAGGCCTGGCCCGGCAGCCGGAGCCTGCAGGACCAACTGGAGCGGGCCGCGCTTTCGGTGTCGAACAACATCGCCGAGGGTTTCGAGCGCGGCACCACCAACGAGCTTCTGGCCTTCATCTATATCGCGCGTGGCTCCGCCGGCGAAGTCCGCTCCATGCTGTGCCTCCTGGAGCGCCGCCCTCGTTTCGTTAATCTCAAATCTCAAATTTCAAATCTCAAATCCATTGCGGAGAGCTGCTCGCGCCAGTTGCGCGGATGGGCGGATTACCTGCAGAACTCGGAGATCAAGGGCCAGCGGCACTTGAACGATAAATCGCGGCGGCACTACGATGCGGCGAAAACGGCGGAGGAATTTCAGCAAGAATTATTGGAACGACTGCCGCCGGACCATCC
>Ga0209285_10000041_pt1 | contig 44058 bp, 44 predicted proteins | sample PPLLak3March2015_2_FD_187249 | JGI IMG/M metagenome (GOLD analysis project Ga0209285, IMG submission 187249) | Freshwater sediment microbial communities from Prairie Pothole Lake near Jamestown, North Dakota, USA - PPLs Lake P8 Core (3) Depth... | ecosystem: Environmental > Aquatic > Freshwater... | reverse complement strand
GATGTCAGGACCCCACAGATGAGAGTCTTATTTTTTAAGTTATCATCACGGTTGATATCTGGTGTATTCAAGCAACCTGAGCAGAACAGCAAAACGAGGATGAACAAGGTGAAGAGTATTGTTTTATTTGGTGGATTCTTTAGCATATGTTCTTGAGATCAATACGGATGCTTTTATCTCTACTTAATAGAAATACAATAATTAGCGTGTTTGATAGCAAACAACGTGAATCAGTCTCATACTCTTGTGCCTTATCAGTGGATATTATCGGTATCCACCTATTTTTAGACTGGGATCGCCAAAGAGCGCCCATTGTTCGACATTTTTTACAATGATTGCAGATCCATCTATCGTTCCATCTGACCAATCAATCGGACAATTCCTCAGCACCGATGTAATCGAGCTTCTCCATGTGTCACCGAGAATATCGGTATGATTAAGGCTATATTCTGCGAAGAACTGTCGGTCCAGCCATTCGATACCGCCATAACCAAGGTTGATATCTGGGGATTCATAGCTAAACGCTGTCGCACCAATTGTAGCAATGCTGCCACCGCCTCGTTGAATCATCAGCGCCCAGCCAATACAGTATGGTGTCGGCATGCCGTACACAAAATATGAATTGCCCAGACTGACATTGAACATGTTGTTGAAACAGCCGCTGCCTGTGATGCAGACGGGTAGTTTCTGACGGTTGTGCAGAAAAGGTAGGTTGCGTATGCGCAGTCCATGGATCCATGTGTCGTTGTCATCTGGTGGATGTGTCGCCCATGATTTCGGGTTACCATGACCAGACATCCAGAGGAACCCACAGCCTTTGTTGACAGGGGAAACGACGTCGACCCAATTCTTCAGGCTCCCATCAGATGCCCAGATTTTCACCGGGCGGAAATCAGCCATCAGGTCTAGGCCTTGTTGGGTATAGAACTCACCATCGTAGTACGGGGTTCTTCCAGGGTAGGTGTCTCCTGCGACGACCACCATGGTCTTGAACCAGGAATCAGCGCACCCAAACGTCTCATACAGAATGATTTTTCGAATGACGATGCGCAACTCTTGTGCATTCAGACAAGGAAGTCTTCCAAGGCTCACGTCAGGAACGAGATCCGGGTGATCTACTGCAGGTCCACCAATCGGCCATTCCCCAAACAGGCCATTGTCATTGTCATCCCAGCTTGAGAACGAACCGTTTCTATCATAGATGTCCGCGAAGTACAGATCGGAGAGAAAATGTGTTTCATTCATTGTCTCATAGGGGCGGTTCAGAGAACTATAGCGAACGGGAACCCAGTATTTCTCGTCAGACCCCTGGTTGCTGCGACCACCGACTAGCAACACATACTGTATACCCCATTTTTCAACCGCTGTTTTGATGAAGTATTTGACTTTCTCTGCTTCGTCCCTGCCTTGCCAGAACATCTGGTCGTACACCTCATTGGTGTCGACAAGCACGGTTCGTATACCCAGTCCATTTTTATGATTCACAAGAGGGAGAAGGTCATAGTGGAATATCTTTGGTGTAATAATGAGCAGGTCATAGATACCTGATACAAGACTTGTTCGTTGCGGAGACGTAGTATCCAAACTCAATGAACCGACGGAACTTACTAACCAAGCGGGAAGAACCATGAGAAGAATCGGAATGACGATGAATAGTTCCTTTTTTAGATGAGACTTCATAATTACCCTGGATAGTTAAAATATTTGTTATATGATTTAAATAATTTTCTATGGTGAGATTTTGATTTTATTTCTTGTCTTTTTTTCGTTCTGTTCGTTCATCCTCCAATAGTGAGATGAGAGTAGCAAGCTGTTCTGATTTTGTATCTGACAGAGTAAAACAGTGTTTCTGCGGGCAATCGCGGTCAAGGATCGCGCAGCGATGATCCTTATCGTAGACGACGGGATACAGAACGCAGCCTTTGGGTCTATGGTCGTATATGACACAAAATGTCCCATTATGAAACACACAACGTCCTTTGTCATTTTTCAGTTGTAACCATCCGTTTTGCTCTGAAACAAAAAATTTCACCGGATATCCGACTTTTTTTATGGTTTCAATGTCTTGAGATGTAAGAATCATGTTCGTTTGGATGCAGCAGAGTGAACATTTTGTTTCAAGACAGCAGTTCGTCATGTGGTGCTAGTCCCAATATTCCATAGTTTTAAAAACCATCCTGTGTTTCTTTTGTTTCAGAATTAGAAGAAATCCAGCTCTATAAAGGGAGGAAAGGGGAAGTTGGAGAGTAAAAAAAAAGATTTCATATATAAACTCTGCAACCCCCAATATTAAATCATTTTAGAATTTATAAATGTTTCTGAAAAGTTCTTTATACTAGGTAGATAGGACCGTTATGCGAAACATTTATAACACTACATGAGATTGTGAATTTCAATTCTCCACGATAAGATAAGGTATAAAAGAGCTAAAAAAACGACTCTTATAAAATCAATACATCATGGGGGTATATGAATATGGCTAAAAGTAGCAAAAAACAAATTGATCAAGATGAGAAGCGAGTAATTGAACAACTGCAACGAAATTCAAATGAAAGCATCGATAAAATAGCCAAAACCTGCGGTTTCTCCAGACAAAAAGTATGGCGCATCATCAAACGCCTCGAGAACAACAAGACGATCTGGGGTTATACCGCTATACCAGACAAAGACAAACAAGGCGTCCGACACTATATCATGTTACTGAAACGATCAAACCAACCAGCAGGTGACATCATCGATAACGTCCTAGACTCCTTTAAGAAATACGCGGGAAAAAACATTGGTGTGTTTGTTCAAACCGCCTGTGTACTCCAAGGGGAATACGACATCATGCTCTGTTTCACCGCAAAAGATATCGGTGTCGCAAAACGATTCACTGAGTTAATCAAAAAGAAATACGCGGCATACATCAGCGATATCACCATGGTAGAAGACATCTTCTCAATACGAATCAGCGGGATGATGAACCCAAAAGTCGATGAGTTAAAAGAATTCTTCAAAACACCATAATACCATAAAGGGCGATGCCCGCCCCTTTTTTTTTTTTTAAACAAAATCATTCTACTATTAACCAACAATCATCATTTTTTTTTTAAGATGTTTAGAAAAAGAGAATAAAGAGAAGGGGTCTAAAAAGTCTGGGAGGAAAAGAATGAAAAAAAAGATTTTTCAATTCAATTCTTTAGACCCCCTCACCATTCCCTGAATAAGAAACCAGTACATAAAATTTACTCCTTAACCACGTGTTTTCAAAATCAGAACAACTATTGCGTCATGCATCAGTTTTTTGCTCTAATAACCCTTAGACAACCAGAGCCAAACAGAAGATAACATAGCATTATTTTTTTAAAATCCTTTGAGAAATTTCCAAAAAAAAAATGAGGGGCGTTGAACGGAACATCAGTTCCGTTTCGGTTTTCTCAGATGCTTTTAATGATGAATCAAACCTAGAGACGACAACTCTTGAGAAAGTTTCTCTACAGCAAGGGAGACATCTGTTATTTTTCGTGCTCCGGTGCAGACGATCTTACCTGAACCGAATAACAGCATCGCGACACGCGGTTCTTTAATCCGGTACACAAGCCCAGGGAACTGCTCAGGCTCATATTCGACGTTCTCCAACCCCAGTGCCATGGCGACTTCGTTGAGATTCAACTCACCACCAAGATCAGAAATCGCGACAATGTTCTGAATGACGATCTCAGGGTCCTTGTAGACTTCCACGCCAAGCTTCTTCAGTTTCTCTGCGATGATATTAATCGTTGTCCTGACATCCTCAATGTTTTTCGCACCAGTACAATTCGCTTTGCCGCTGCGAAACAACAAAGTCGCAGTCTTCGGACTACTCAACCGATACACAAGTCCAGGGAACTGCTCAGGCTCATATTCTGCTTCTTCTAATGATTGTGCAATCACGTCCAGATCCAACTTATCGGAAAATGACGTTGACGCAACAATATTTTCTACGATTACTTCTGGCATATATTTTCCTCCATTTTTATACCAAATGATACTAATTTTTCCAACATTTTCTCTAAAGCAACGGTCGCATCTTCAACGCTTTTCCCGTTGCAGACCATCTTCCCCGAATCAAACAAGAGTATAACAGTGTTTGGGTCTTCCTCTTTATAAACCAACCCAGGGAATACTCGAGGAGAATACTTAGGGATTTGCAGAAATTTCGCAAGACTGCGTAACTTTATTTCCTGACGAAGTTCGGTCGAAATGGTCACGTTCTGCACCGAAAGTTCAGGTGACCCAATACATTCGACGCCGACGACGTTCAGACGATCCAGAACCATCTTGACAACATCATGAACTTCATCCATGTTTTTTGGCCCGGTCAACACCACAGTCCCTGACGAAGAAACCGCAGCCATCGAATGAGGATGAGAGAACTGTAAGATGATAGCAGGGGCGTCATCTGGATTATATCGCGCATCAGGAAGAATCTCTGCAAGCTTAGGTAAATCCAGGTTGGATGATATAGAAAAAGATACGATAATATTTTCCACCAGGATTTCGGCCATAAGAAAATTTCCCTCCTTGAAGTATATAAAGGCTTTTTATAAACATTTCGTAAAAAACGAAAATATCGACAAAACACTACCAGACCTTGTCGATATCGATATCCTCATCTTCGGCATCAACGGTCTTTTTCTTCCTGTTAGTCCGTTCCTCAGTGGCCTGATCAAGCAACCCATGGAACTCATGGGTCTTATCATGAATACGCTGTTCACAGCTCGAAACCACAAGCTCCCCTCTGGTTTTTTCTATAAGGCTGCGGACCACGTCCTGCTTTTTCTTGATAGGAACCAGCGCGGAAGGATAATCAAAACTCATAATCGCATCATAAATCCTGTCCATATACCCGAGGTACTCGTTTGCTTTCGTGGTATTTCCCTCAAGCATGAAATCCAACGCCCCACGGCGCAGCTCCCCAACGACATCACACAACCCTAGCAAATATGCACTATAGGTCGTTTGAATAGCATCAGGATCAGGGAGGTCCATGCCTTTTATGATATTATACAAACATTGGATCTCCACGAACTCTTGAGCAGCATTCTCTACAAACCCGGTATGGAACACATCGGCATGACCCATGGTGATCTCATAAAGCTGCGCAAGCTTCGCAGACGCCTGTTTCATATATAACTCAGCTTCTTCCATCTGATTGCGATGCAGCTGCTGGATACCTTTCCGGCAATAAATGATGATATCTCGAGAAGCTTTCAATGCATCCTCCCGGATTTTCTCTTTCTCGCCGATATGGTTCCCTATCTTCTCAATGATGCCATCAAGGTTTTTCATGGCTTGGTTGGTGTCTTTCTGCGTAGTTACTTCCCTTCCATCATTTTCTTATTCACCCAGAACTCAGGGGTTTTTCCAGATAACGCAATCATCATCTGCTCCGCACAAATTTTCCCCGCACGTAGCTGACCTTCTTTGGTCGACGCCCCGATATGAGGTGTGCAGACGACTTTCGGATGGTTCACCAGCTCTTTGAAGGTCGGAGGCTCGGCTGCGTACACATCCAGACCAGCGGCGAGTACTTTTCCGCCATTCAAATACTTCAGTAGCGCTTGCTCATCGACCGTGCCGCCACGGGCGCAGTTAATCAGGATCACCCCGTTCTTCATCTTCTCAAAATCATCTTCTTTAATTGTTGCTCCCTCAGTCTTCACAAACGGAATGTGCAGTGAGATATAATCGGATTCTTTCAAGAGCTGATCCAAGGGGACGATTGTGATCTTCGCTGCGGGAGATTTCGTAATAAACTTATCATACGCGATGACTTTCATGTTGAAAGCCAAGGCTCGTTTCCCCAGCTCTGTGCCGATTCGACCGATCCCGATAATCCCCAATGTCTTTCCGCACAGCTCAACACCTTTGAACGCCTTCTTTTCCCATAACCCTTGTTTCATTGAATGATCCGCCTGCGGAATCGAACGAGACGCGGCAATCATCAAACCAAACGCAAGCTCCGCGACACTCTCAGTTGTCCCTGTTGGAGCATTCACGACCTCAATCTTATTATTCGAGGCGGCGACCAAATCAATATTGTCAACACCGATACCTGCACGACCAATCACCTTCAGGTTCCCTTTCGCACCAGCGTTGATGACATCCGCAGTCGCTTTTGTTCTGCTTCTCACCATCAACCCATCATATGAAGCGATCTCCTTTAGGAGCGTCGCAGGATCCATTTCATGAAACACGACCTCATGACCAGCATCTTTTAATTGTTGAATCACAGCATTTTCCGTTTTATCAGTGATAAGGATTTTCATTTACCAATACCTCCATGGGGTGTATCAGAACGAAGATAAAAACGTTTACGTTGCTACAGGACTTCCCGAAAATCAATACCGGGATATTCAGCTTTTTCCCCAAGTTCTTCTTCGATTCGTATCAGCTGGTTGTATTTCGCGTTCCGATCACTTCGTGCAGGTGCTCCAGTTTTTATCTGTCCAGCGCTCGTCCCGACCACAAGATCAGAAATAAAAGTATCCTCGGTTTCCCCACTCCGATGACTGACTACTGAGGTCCACCCCTTATCCTGGGCCATCTTAATCGCGTTGAGCGTCTCAGTCACAGACCCAATCTGATTCAACTTGATAAGCACGGAATTTGCTGCTTGCAACTCAATGCCTTTCTGGATGCGTTTTGTATTGGTCACAAACAGATCATCACCAACAATCTGAATCTTCCTGCCCAGTTTCTTTGTCATCTCCACCCAAGAATCCCAGTCATCCTCCGCAAGACCATCTTCAATACTCACGATAGGATACCGGTTACAGAGATCGACATAAAAATCAACCATCTCTCCACCAGAGAAGGATTTTTCACCAATCTTATAGATCCCCTCGTAGAAAAACTCACTGGACGCTGGATCAAGAGCAATCTGCATCTTCCCAGCATATCCTGCGTTTTCAACAGCGTTCAACATGAGATCAAGCCGCTCATTGATATCAACGATTTGAGATGGAGCAAAACCACCTTCATCACCAATCAGGACGCCACCTGCGCCAAACTTCCCCTTCAAAAGTTTCGCAAGATGATGGTAGCTTTCCGAAATCATACGAATCCCCTCTGTGAAGTTCTTCGCACCCGTCGGCATCAGCATATGCTCCTGGATGGAGTTCTCCTGGCCAGCATGTTTCCCACCGTTGATCACATTACACATCGGCACCGGCAGACGAGAAGGAATCTCACCGAACAACTCACCGATATACACATACAGTGGGATTCCGGTTGCGGCAGCACCTGCCTTTGTAATCGCCATAGAAACAGGCAGCACTGCATTCGCACCAAGTTTCCCTTTATTCTCCGTCCCATCGATCTTCAGCATCAAATTATCAATGGTCTCCTGATGACGACAATCTAATCCGATCAATTTTGGTGCAATTTTTCTATTGACATTTTCAACAGCCTTCAACGTCCCTTTCCCAAGATATCGTGCTTTATCCCCATCTCGTAGCTCAAGAGCCTCGTGTTGCCCTGCACTCGCGCCACTCGGAGTCATCGCCCGAAACACACCCTTATCAGTGGTCACATCAACCTCAACCGTCGGATTCCCCCGAGAGTCAAGAACCTCACGTGCTTTTATCGAAATTATTTCAGACATGATTCAGCTCCCCGCCAATTCGCATATCATAAGGTAGCGACCTTTTTAAAAATATCGTTTCAAAAAAAACCTCTATAGAAACACTTAAGAACGGAATCGAGTTTTTCAGCACTGGAGGTAATAAATTATGGTTGACGTCAACACCATGGTTATCGCATTATTTATAATTGTAATATTTCTGATAGCAATACTTGCATCAGCGATAAAGATTATGCCAGAGTACCAACGAATAGTTATCTTTCGATTAGGGAGACTCCTTGGCATCAAAGGCCCTGGACTTGTACTCATTATCCCGGTCATCGATAAACCTATACGGATGGATCTCAGAACACGGGTCATTGATGTCCCAAAACAACGAATCATCACCCGGGATAACGTGACCGTCGATGTCGATGCAGTGGTATATTTTAGAATAATTGACCCGCAAAAAGCAATTGTTGAAGTACAACGCTATGACATGGCGACCAGTCTACTTGCTCAGACGACACTTAGAGATATCCTTGGTCAAAAAAACCTTGATGAGCTCTTATCACAGCGAGAAGAACTGAACAAAAATCTTCAAACAATCTTAGACACCGGCACCGACCCATGGGGAATAAAAGTATCCGCTGTCACATTACGAGATGTCTCACTGCCAGAAGAGATGCTTCGGGCAATCGCAAAACAAGCGGAAGCCGAGCGAGAAAAACGATCAAGAATCATTATGGCAGAAGGAGAACTTCTCGCCTCAGCGAAAATGACAGAGGCGGCAAAACTCTATGAAAAAACACCGATTGCGTTACGTTTGCGAGAGTTGCAGACCCTCACAGAGATAGCACGTGAAAAAAACCTTATCATCGTTCCGGGTGGCGAAATCGGGACCATGGCGGGAATAGCAAAAGCTGTTACGAAAAAAACCGAACAATGAGACACAGTAACAGTCCTCTACTTTTTTTCTTTTTTCTTCTTCTTTTGTTCTCAGTTAGTACGACTGCGCAGACCGGAAGCGTTCTGCTTGTTGAAATCACCGATACCATTGACCAATCCACCGTTGAAGTGATGACTGAGAGTTTAAAACAAGCCGAGGCGGATAACGCCCAAGCGGTGATCCTTCTTCTCAATACGCCCGGCGGTGGGCTTGATCAAACCTTTGAGATCGCCGCCCTCATCAAAGGAAGCACCATCCCCATCATCGGCTATGTCTCTCCAAGTGGGGCGACCGCGTGGTCCGCTGGAACCTTCATCCTGCTTTCCACACCGCTTGCGGCGATGGCGGATCATACGATTATTGGATCTTGCCAACCTATCGAAACAACCCTTGAGGGGACCCGATTCATCAACGATTCGAAAATCATCAACGCTCTCGTCGAATGGCTCCAAGAACGATCGGTCATGTATAATCGCAATGAAACACTCGCAAAACTCTTTATAACAGAAAACAGGAACGTGAACGCGACCGTGGCAAAAAAAAGTAATGTCATCGAAATCACTGCGTCAAGCATTGACGAGCTGCTCAATGATATCGATGGCAGAAACGTCACCACTGCAAGCGGTACTATTACGCTTCATACAAAAGACGCAGAACAAATACGATATTCCCCATCGATACAGATCCAGCTTCTGAAACTTATTTCAAATCCTATCCTGACATCGTTGCTCCTGATGCTGGGGATTTTCGCCTTATTCGTGGGAATCTCATCACCAGGGTATGGTGCGGAGGTGTTCGGGATTGTTGCAATCCTACTTGCCCTCATTGGGTCTGGATTTACAATCTCGACACTCAGCATAATCTTTATAATAATCGGATGTTTACTGCTCGCAGTAGAAATATTCGCACTCCCCGGCTTCGGTGCCGTCGGCATCGGAGGAATCATCTGCCTGATCATAGGGTCGATATTTCTCATCCCAAACTATCCGACACGGAAATGGTTGATATCAGGTGAATACATGGCTGATGCATTATTAATCATGCTGATTGTCATCGTGCTGTTCGCATTCTTTTTCGCATTCTTACTGTACAAAATACTCCAAATACGAAAGAAAAAACCATCGCTTGGAAAATTCATTGGGGAACAAGCGGTCGCAATCGAACAGATAAGCCCTCTGAAACCTGGGTTCGTCCGATTTAAAGGGGAGTACTGGCAGGCGAAATCAGATATGTTAATCGAAACAAATACAAAAGTCGTCATCGTCGAAAAAGACGAAACAACACTTATTGTACAACCTCTCGACAGATGACCAAACATTAATCAACCTCTTTTTTCTTTAGGAGGCTCTGATTGTATAAAGGTTTGATGTAAATGAATTCTAATATTCGATGTCAATTTCTTGGTGGCAGCGACGAAGTCGGGAATTTAGCGATGGTCCTTGAAATCGAAGACATGAAATTCCTGTTCGACTACGGGATGTCCCCAGGAAAACCACCAACGTTCCCACTGCCGCCACCCCCAATTGACCTTACATTCCTTACTCATTCACATCTTGATCATTGTGGGATGATACCCTGGCTTTGCTCAGAATCAGATCACCGTATCATCACAACTGAACCAACCGCTGTCGTAAGCAATTTATTACAAAAAGATACCGTCAAGATAGCCCAGATGGATGGCTACTCAATCCCTTTTACCAGTGCCGATGTCAAAGAAGCAGAGCATAGCTATGTCCCTGTCGAACCAGGGAAGAGACGAGAGCTTGGCGAGAACTACAGTGTACATTACCATTCCGCAGGTCACATCCCTGGCGCACTCATGTTCGAACTTGTTGGAGACAAACGACTGTTATTCACCGGTGATCTGAACACCGTTGATACCAGACTGGTCAAAGGGACAAAACCAGTTTCTTGCGACATACTTTTCATGGAAGGAACCTATGCAGGCAGGGAACATGGAAACAGAAAGCAATTGGAAAGAGAATTCCTTGAAAAAATAGAGGAAGTCATTAATCGAGGTGGCACTGCCATCATTCCGGCCTTTGCGGTCTCACGCTCGCAAGAAATCCTTCTCGTACTCAAAGACGCCGGGTATAACGTCTGGTTCGACGGGATGGGTAAAAAGATATCAAAAATCTATTTGAAGTATCCGAAGTACCTCCGGTCTGTCGAAGACCTTAAAAAAGCACTAAAGAAAATCAACATGGTCCATTCGGAACAGAGCCGAAAGACTGCAATGAAAGCAGAGGTCATTGTCACCTCAAGTGGTATGATGGACGGCGGCCCTGTTTTATCCTACATGAACAAATTGAAAAATGATAAGAAAAGTGCAGTGCTTCTCACCGGGTACCAAATCCCGGGTACCAACAGCAGGCTTCTGATAGAAAAAGGGAAGCTAAATTTCTACGGTGTCATCGAAAAAGTGGACTGTGAGGTCCGATACTATGATTTCTCAGCGCATGCGGGGCATAGCGAGCTTGTGGAGTTTGCAAAGAAATGCAACCCAGAAAAAATCGTACTCTTCCACAGCTCCGACCGTAAACCACTTGCAGAAGCGTTGAAAGATACCGCTGAAGTCCTCACCCCTATGAGAGCGGAACAGTTTTCCTTATAACAACTCCTTATTATGATTTTGAAAAAATGATTAAAGAAAGAGAATAACAAAGGTGTCACAACCATGACTGATGAAATGACCCAGCGACAGATCTACGACCTAAGACGACAGCTGGAAGAGTTGAAGAAATGCAGAGGGAAACACACAGAGCTTATCTCACTGTACGTCCCAGCGTCAAAACAAATCTTCGATGTCGTCGCATACCTTCGAAATGAGTATTCACAATCTCAGAATATCAAATCAAAGACAACAATGAAAAATGTGCTTTCCGCGATTGAATCCATCATGAGTCGGCTGAAGACATTCAAGCAACCACCGCCGAATGGGCTTGTGATGTTCGTCGGTCATAAAAGCATCGGTGCTGACAAGACCGACATGGTCGCCTTCATCCTTGAGCCGCCGATGCCGGTGGTCACCTTCCTGTATCGTTGCGACTCAGAGTTCTACACCGAACCATTGGATGGAATGCTTACAGAGAAGGAGATCTACGGATTATTTTTAATCGATAGAAGAGAATGTACGGTTGGGATGCTACGGGGCAGTCGCGTTGAGATGATCCGGTACATGACATCCCAGGTCCCAGGGAAACATGGACGGGGAGGTCAGTCCCAACGAAGATTCGAACGAAACACAGAGATTGCTGCACATGAATGGTTTGTGAAATGTGGTGAGCGGGCAAGTGAAATCTTTCTAGCAGAGCCGGCATTGAAAGGCATTCTGGTCGGTGGTCCTGGCCCGACAAAACAATATTTCGTAAACGAAGTGTATCTCCATTATGAGATACAGAAGAAAATCATCGATACGTTCGATACTGGTTACACTGACGAATTCGGGTTACGTGAACTGGTGGCAAACGCCGCAGATAAAATGACAGACCTGAAGGTGTCGCAAGAAAAAAAGTTTATGAAACGATTTTTATCAGAGGTGACCAAGACAGAAAAAAGCCTGGCAGTATACGGGGAACACCAAGTACGAAAAGCTCTTGAGATGGGGGTGGTTGATACCCTGATCATCTCAGAGGACCTGCGGAAGTATCGAATAACCATGAAATGCCAGACCTGCGCGTATATTCAAGAGAAAACCATGACGGAGGAAGCCTTGGAGGATTTTTCACCACCTGCCTGCCCGACCTGTAAAACATCACTACCTATGGAAATAACCCAAAAGGTGGATTTGGTCGATGAGTTATCGGATCTTGCGGAAAAAACAAATGCAATAGTGAAACTTATCTCAAGGAATAGCGAAGAGGGGGAGTCGTTGTACTCCGCGTTTAGTGGTCTAGCTGGAATCCTGCGTTACCCGATTGAATTATAAATAATTTTTCTGTATCATAGGGAGGGATTGAAAACCGATGGTTTTATAAACACTGAAATATATTTATCATATTGATTATCTATGTCATCTCGAGACGATTTTCACTCATTTATCCCAGCTGAAAAGAAGATACCGGAACTGACGATTAAAGCGGTGCTGGTAGGGGCTATACTCGCAATCATTCTTGGAGCAGCAAATGCATATCTCGGGTTGTATGCGGGAATGACCGTGTCTGCAGTTATCCCTGGGGCAGTCATGGCTTTTGCATTTCTCAAACCATTGAAAGGAACGATTTTAGAAGTCAACATCGGAATGATGGGAGCTGCAGCAGGTGAGGCACTTGCAGCAGGAGTCATTTTTACAATTCCCGCCCTGGTCCTCATTGGAACCTGGACGGAGATCCATTATATTGAAACAACTCTCATCGCGTTATTTGGTGGGATGCTTGGTGTACTTTGGATGGTACCTCTTCGAAGAGCATTAATCATCAAAACAGATCTTCCATTCCCTGAAGGAGTCGCGGTCGCTGCAGTGCTGACCACAACAGTCGGAGGAGACGTTTCAGAAACAGGCAAGAAAAACAAGGGAAGCGGAGTCAGCGGTATCTGGCTCATTATGGGGGTTCTCATCTCAGCGTTATTTAAATTCGGTCAAGTTGGAACAAAAATGTTTGCAGGAGCAGTCCATGGAATTGCAAACATAGGGAAATTTGATATCGGTGGCGGAGAAAAATCAGGCGTCTTCTACGGTGGTGTCGCAACATCACCCGCGTTACTCGGTGTCGGATGGATCATCGGACCAAAGATCGCCGCGTTTGTTTTTGTCGGAGGTCTGCTTGGATGGGTGATTCTCGTCCCTCTGATCGCTTTAGCAACCGGTCTCCCCGTACCTAATACCCCATCGGATATCACCGATGCACTCGCATTAGGTTTCGGAAATCCAGAAATGGGATATCAGATCTGGGGGTTCTTTGCCATCTGGGGTAACTACATCCGATACATCGGTGTAGGTGCCATGGTCGTCGGTGGTCTTTTCACGATCTTTAAACTCCGATCGAACCTTGCCAGTGGTATCAGAGAAGCAGTCGCTGGTATCAAAGGAGGACAGGTGGAAGCGAAGAAGAGGACTGACACAGATCTCAATTTCAAGTTTGTGTTCCTTATGATAGGAGCACTCACCATACCAGTTTTCCTGGTGTATGTATGGATCTCGAGTTTATGGGTTGTGTCTGCAGTTATGGCCGTGTTCGCCATCCTCTTTGCATTCATTGCCAGTGCAATCGCGGGGTACATGGCTGGTTTGCTCGGATCATCAAATAACCCGATTTCGGGGGTCACGGTCTCCGTATTACTGATCACGTCATTGATTCTCCTTGGATTTGGCCTCTCAGGGAATGCCGGTGCTGCTGGTATTGCGATTCTCATCGCCGCAGTGATTTGTTGTGCTGCTGCGATCTCCGGGGATGTCCTGCAGTCGATGACCTGTGGTCAGATGATTGGAGCGACACCAAAGAACCAGCAGATCGCAGAAATCATCGGTGTTATGGCAGCCGCCCCGATTCTTGCACTCGTCATCCAAGCGTTGGATAAAGCGTATCATATCGGCAGTACAAACCTGCCAGCACCGCAAGCATTCCTGATGCAGGGAATCGTCCAGGGCGTTCTGGGTGGGGAGATGGTCTGGCCATTCGTGGTTGCTGGAGCAGTGCTTGCGTTCGTATTAATCCTCATTAATCTGCCTGTGCTTCCTGTCGCGATCGGTATTTATCTACCGTTCACACTCAGCACCCCCATCTTTGCTGGTGGCATCGTCCGTGCAATCACGAACCGAGCTATCGCAAAGAAATACGGGTCTGCACAGGAAGAAGAGATCAGCGACTGGGACCTTGCTATCAAACAAACCGATGTAGCGCCAAAAGAAAAGATTATAAGAACCGGACTTCTTCTCACCGCGGGATTGATCGCAGGAGAAGCCCTGATGGGTGTAGTCGTCGCGTTCCTCATCATCGGAGGATTGAACTTCGCGGTCTTCGAATACCCACCTGTCTTACCATCGGTGCTCATCTGGGTCTTCATCGCAGCGCTCCTTGCATACGTCCCGTTGAGGGAAATCTACGCCAAAGACGAAAAGTAAAGGTTTGCCGACCGTTGACGAGTTTCTTCTTTACAAACCAAAGTGTTTAGACTTTAAATGGTCAACAAACAACGAAGGCCTTGTCACTCTGACGGTACCAAAATTCACTGGCAAACTTGGGATATCCTTTTGTAAAGCGCTGAGGCGGGAGAACACCTTCGAAGCACATCTTGATAAACTAGGGTCAGCGATCTGGAACCACTGCGATGGAACAATGCTTGTCAAAGATATTCTCACGGAGGTGACCAAACAGTTTCCTGATGAAAAAAACATTGATCAACGTCTCTTTTTATTCCTCCAACAACTCAAAGCCCTCAATTACATTACGTATTAAACATCCTCAAGATGCGCTGCTTTCACCTGGAAAACACCTGAGTCACGGTTCCATTCTTTTTCGGATTCATCAATGATTAATCTTTTAGAAAACACTGGTCCGGATAGCACAAGTGTCTCATATTCTCCCCCCTCACCAGCGATGTTAATTCCCTGTTTCTTATGAAGATACACCAGTTCATCAATGGTTTTTTCATCGATGGTTCGCCCAAGCCAGGCCTCATCAAACCCCTCAGCAAATACTCCAACGATGATGATGTGAAACCCTGCTTTGACCTGATCTCGTAACAACAACTCCTGGTTCTTATGCCACAATGGGGAGAATGATTTTATCCCAAGCTTGTCACAGATTTTTTCAATGCGGGTTCGTTGATACTCTGAGGCGATTGCTCCACTGACCACTCCATCAATCTCAAGATGTTGCAACACCTGCTTTAAGTCCTCCAGCTCTGATTCCTTTTCAGCAGCTGTTGATCGTTTCACAAGTGGGATACCAATAGCCTTGGCTAACAGGTCAGTAAGATGAATATTGAGAGAATGGAACATCCAGGAATCAGGTTTTTTTGGTAGCAGGCTGACAAGATGGGAAACATCCCATCCATATTGCTGGGTGATGTACACGGCAAAGACAGAGTCCTTCCCGCCAGAGAATAACGCTGCGACTCTCATCAGAATAGGTATCTCTTTAAACAAATAAATACTGTGGTCGGTAGTACTTTAATTACGGTTTTCCAAATGATCTCCTGAAATTCCAGCCTTCTTGTTATTTCGTCCCAAATAACAGGTATCCTAATCCTAAATAGAACTTTCCGATTATCTACCAACATATCACCTAATAATTTTAAATTAGCGTCTTCCTTATTAAATTTGTAATCAATCCTTAGAAGGACGGAATGCAAAATACAAGCAAGTTATTCAAAGCCCTCAATTAGTAATATTCACAGAAACAAAGCGGAGAAACAGTCGCATGGTTTTAAATCATATACTCAGCGAAATGTTTAAATTAATCATAATTATCTAAAAGTAATTATGCTGTTAGATGAACTCATCAATATAGCTGCATTGATCATTTTCATTATTTGTATTTCAGTCTACGCCGTCGGGTTGGTATATAATATAAAAAAACCAAGTTGGGGTGAAAGAGGATTTTTAAACATCATGTACGGACTATGGGTTCAAAGAATGATTGACCCTAAAGAAACAACAACTGCAGTTCAAACAATGAGAAATCTGATCATGGCGACTACATTTCTATCCTCATCGATGCTTCTTCTTTTAGGATTACTATTATCATCTCCGATTACTGAATTCCCTGAACTTTTTTCGCTTTCTACAACGTCAATTGAACAATTTGCACAATATAAACTACTGATCTTTGTCGCAATCATAGTTTTTTCGGTCATTATGTTCTTGTTATCTTTAAGGCAAATGGTTCGCTTTTCAATTTTAATTGGCATTCCATCTAAATCGATTGAAACAATCGCAGCAAACCAGATAAAAAAAATAAAAAATAATAAAAAAAACTACGGGCATTTTGATGTAGAAGGGTTAAAAATTGATGTATTTTTAAGAGCAATGAATCGATTTACATTTGGCATGAGAGCTGTATTCTATGGTATTACGGTCATGTTATGGTTCCTGAGTGTTTATGCCTTTATCTTTGGTACGATTAGCCTTACCGTATTTCTTATACTCCACCATGATGTGGAATCTCCGCCGGGTGATGAATTACCCATATAATAAAAGAAAAAACAAGTTATCAATGGCTAACAAAAGTATGGAGATTTTTCGCTTGGATAACTGGCTGCATTTATTTTTTTGATGCTATATATAATGCCATAAAGAATACGCTGACCAAATCACATTACTTACGTTTAAACATGAAAGTTTATCCTATAATATTAAGAAATAGGGTATTATAAGACCATTGCAATATATATTCATTCTATTATCGAAGCAGTCTTTTCTATTAATTGTGTTGAGTGTAATAGTATCATTAAAGTACTTCCGCCCATATGGTTTTAAACAATGAAACATTTCTTGGTGGCAGGTAGGTTGATGAGAATCGGGATACTCTGCGGGCATCATATGCCGGATCTGATGAAAAACCCAGAACAAATCAAGGTGGAAACATCTTTTGGAGACATTGTCTTACACACGTCTATACTTGGTGACCATGAGATATTCTTCGTTCAACGACATGGGGAACAGGCGAATCTTCCACCTCATCGGGTGAATCATCTTGGGAACATCTCTGCATTGGCAGTCAGTCACGTCTCTTGTGTCTTTTCGGTTGGGACGGTAGGGTCTATGCAGAAAACGATACGACCAGGAGATTTTGTCATCCCCCATGATTTTATTGACACAACCAAATCCAGGCCGGTCACGTTCTTTGATGACCAAAGAGTCCATGTGGACATGACAGATCCTTTCTGCCCTTCCCTTCGAACGCTTGTGTTAAAAAACTGTAAGAAACTGAAGGATGTCACGGTTCATGAGAACGGGGTGTATCTTGTCACGGAAGGCCCTCGGTTGGAGACTGCTGCTGAGATACAGTTGTATTCCACGGTCGCTGATATCGTCGGGATGACATTGGCCCCCGAGGTAATCCTTTCCAGAGAAAAAGGCATGTGTTTTGTCTCACTTTGTCTGGTCTGCAACATGGCTGCCGGGCTGCAAGAGCGATTACCAGCTGATGAGATCGCATCCCTATACAAAAAGAAAGAACCGGTGATATCAAAGATACTGAAGCTAACGATTCAATCTCTTGATGAGAAACAGCCCTGCCAGTGCCCAAGTGACGTCTCCAAGGCAACATTATGAAACAATACGAACTCATCGAGCATACCGCTGATGTTGGCGTGAAAGCATATGGGAAGGCCATTGCGGAGGCTTTTGAGCATGCAGCAATTGGGATGTTCGATATCATTACTGATGAATCAACGATTGATCCTGTTGGTCAATATGATATCCAACTTGAAGCACCTGATCTTGAGCAGCTGCTGGTCGATTGGTTGTCAAAGCTGCTTTTTTTAAATGACGCCCAGGGTCTTGTATTCGGCAAGTTCCAGGTGACTCTTACAGGGAATAGACTCTCAGCCTCGGTCTTTGGCGAGAAATACGATACCAAGAAGCATCGGATGGGTGTCGAGATTAAAGCAGTCACATACCACATGCTCCAGGTACACGAGAAAAACCCTATCTTTGTACAGGTGTTATTTGATATTTAAAAAAAGGAATATCGAAATCATAATATTAATATAGAATACCATTGTTATAAAAATATAGATTGGGGAGGTTATCGATGAGTAAAAACCATAGAAGTAAAATCATTGCTCTAGGAATTCTTCTTCTTTTTGTTGTAGGATTTTTTGTTCCATGCGCCCAGAGCTTAGTTAGGCAGACGAAAGAAAATCTCTTAGCGAACGCTGAAATGATCAATAAATCAACGGAGAACGGAATCATCACCTGTTATGCGTTCGGAAAAGCTGGGGACGGTAAACAAGATGTTATTCTTTCAATCGATGAAGCTACATTGATTTTTGATCGCTTGAAAGAACTGAACGCTCAGATGACACAGAATCCTTACAGTGAGAAGACTCAAGACTTAAAAATCGCGTTTGTCAATCTACTTGATGAAAAAGGCTTACTCTCACACAAAACCTCAAAAGAAGCATATTTTTCCTTACTAAATCCCAAATGGGTCGACCGACTACAGAACACAGAAAAAAGAGTTTCTTTTCCTCAGCCATTTGCCAGCAGAGGAACCAGTGTTTTCTGCAGTATGGGTGGTGAAGGTTCAGGGTTGCTTATCCCCTTGTTCCTCCTCCCACGACCTCGTATCGCGATGCTCTGGTTAGGGACTGGACTTTCCACAGCAACAAACATGCTGACAAGCAAAGGGTACATTGCAGAAGGAGCTCAGACAGGATTGTCTTTCGGATTCATGGGAATCGGCTTGTCTTACAGTCTGCCTGGTTACTCCTTATATGGGTTTATTGGGTATGCTCTGTTAGCTACTACCACCGCAGAATATGTTGCACATTATCCTCCAAATAGGGCGCCAGAAATTTCCGATGTTCAACCTGTTGACGGAGAACAAGATGTTCCTCTGACTTTATCGGAGTTGCAATTTCGCATTCAGGATTCTGATAGCGACCTGATGAGTTATAGCGTTACAACTGAACCGAACATAGGCTCTGCTAGTGGGAATTTAAAACCCTTTGGCGTGTATAAAGTTCCCATTAGTGGTCTGCAGAATGATAAAATTTATCGATGGACAATTGAAGTTACAGATGGAAAAGAGACGAAAACAGAGACATACCGTTTCTTTACCAAGGCAAAACCACCATTCGATCCTTTTGTCCAAGGCTGGGACTATCGGAAAGAAATCACTATTGATCATACCAAAGTTCAAGGGAATCTCACAAATTTCCCTATTCTTATAACTGTTGTTGATTCGGATTTGCGAGACAAAGCGCAAGAGGATGGCGATGACGTCTTATTCATGGACAGTGATGGTGTTGCTACAAAACTGTATCATGAAATTGATATTTTTAATGGTGCCACAGGTATGTTGACTTCGTGGGTCATGCTCCCAGCGGTCTCTTCGACCGAAGATACAACATTGTATATGTATTATGGAAATTCATCGAGTGTTCCTCAGCAATATCCTGAAAAAGTATGGAATAGCCATTTTAAGGCAGTATGGCATTTGAACAAGAACCCAACAGAAGGTGTTCTCGATAGTACAATACATGATAATGATGGGACTGCTTATGGTTCAATGGACTCATCAAACTTGGTTGAAGGGAAGGTTGGAAAATGCCTGCAGTTTGATGGATTTGATGACTATATCGATATATCGGATTCCACCTCTCTAAAACCATCGGAAGTTACGTTATTATGCTGGTTGAACATCGACCCAGATTATGTTAATGATGAGGGGAGAGAGTTCATCCTTGGAAAACGATGCGATGATTCTTATGGTAATCAAGACGCAGTCTCCTATGGCATGCAATATTATAATAATTATTTAGGGACAAAGGCAGAAAAAAATGATAATACTCAAACGTTTGCAAAATATAATGCTGAATTAGGTTCCTGGTATTATACAGCAATGACTTATGATAGTTCAACAAATCAAATAAACTACTATCAGAATGGAATCCTTCGCGATTCAGTGAATCATGGCCAGTCATTACGGTATACTGACCCCTTGGATTTCATTATGGCAGCTGGGCATATCCATGAAGGATCTACGCTTAATTACTGGGTTGACTGTAAAATCGATGAAGTATGGATAGCCGATACAGATTTTGCGCCAGGATGGATATCGACAGTGTTCGAAAATCAAAATAATCCGACAAATTTTTTAGGTTTTGGAGCGGAGGAAACCCAGCCGTAAACAGCTTGAACGAACAGACAAAGATAGAAAGTGATGCGATAGATATAAACCTCCTCTTCTGCAAGTATTTGAGGAGTAGTTATTCTTCTTTTTGGAGACAAAGCCAGTGAATAGTTTCATCGACCTCATGTTTTCATTTAAATACTTAGAAGACAGTGCACCATGTAACAGGAAGCATCAACCGGACGGGACGCCTTCCTAGTTGAAGATTCTTTTTTGCCGGATCCCACCGTCCGGTCTCCTCACCAACGCATAATACGAATCCTTATATGGAAGGTCTTTATACCGAGGAAATACAAAAAGGTGAAATCATGAGTAAAGACAAGATTTCAGAAGAGATGACCATTAAAGAGGTCATTGATAACTACCCAGAGACCGCAATGGTGTTCATGAAATACAATATCGGCTGCATCGGCTGTCTTGCCGCTTCCTTTGAGAAAGTCAAGGATATCGCGACAGTACATGGCATCGATATCAAGGCATTAGTGAAGGATTTAAATTTAGTAACCCAGAAAAAATAAAATAGTTAGGACTAGGCAGTTACGTATCCCCCCTATTTTTTTCTGTTTTTCTTTGTGTTTTTCTTCTGTGATTTCGTCTCAAGCTCTCCAAGAAAAACGCGTAAAAGGTTTGGATATTTACTTGGTATTTTCCCGCTTCCGTATCCTATGTGTTTGATTGTCATCGGCGGCATCTCACCAAAGCAGGATGCGAGAGTCGTGATGACCGCTGCACCGGTCGGGGTGACGGTTTCTTGGTTCCTATCCACAGAATAGACAGGGATTCCTTTGAGAAGTTCAACGGTTGCTGGAGCAGGCAAGGGGAGCAATCCATGCTCACAGGACACAAACCCATGGCCAAGAGGAAGGGGTGAACAAATAATCGTATCGATACCAAGCAGGGTCACTCCAATGACAGAACCAACGATATCAATGATGGAATCGACTGCACCAACCTCATGAAAATGTACCTCTTCGATATCCACGTTATGTATCTTTGCTTCTGCTTTTCCCAGATTATAAAAGATGTTTTGACTCAGTGTCTTTACTTTCTCATCTAGAGTGCTACGTTTTAGAATATCAATGATATCTGAAAGACTTCGATGATGCTGATCCTCAGTAACGATGATGGTGACATCCGTTGCAGTGATATGGTTGCATTCGATTTTTTTTACTCGTATATCGTATCCGGTGAGCAAGAGTTTTTTCAACTCTTTTTTCAAAACGGTTTCGTCAACCCCCAGATCAAGGAGAGCACCTAAAATCATGTCCCCGGCAATACCGGAGAAACAATCAAAATATGCTACCGCCATGATTCCTCACCTGTTGATAAGGCTAGCGAAATACCCAGCCCCAAACCCGTTATCAATGTTTACCACTGCAACTCCTTCCGCGCAGCAGTTCAACATGGTCAGCAATGGCGCGATACCTTGGAAGCTAGCACCGTATCCAACACTAGTTGGAACCGCGATGACCGGCTTTGAGGCAAGACCACCAACAATACTGGCAAGGGCACCCTCCATTCCAGCGATGACGATGATGACGTTCGCATGAAAGATCTTCTCTTTGATATCGAATAGTCGATGCACACCTGCGACACCCACATCATAGACCTTCTCTACCCGGTTTCCCATAATCTCCGCGGTGACGATTGCTTCCTCCGCGACAGGGATATCAGAGGTTCCTGCGGTGAGAACAAGGATAGTTCCTTTCTTTTTTTTCGGTGTGTACCGTTGGATGACAACGGTTTTTGCTGATTCATTGTAGTAAGCAAGAGGATATGATTTCTTTATGGAGTTGTACACATTCTTGTTTGCCTTTGTTAGCAGGATGTTTTGGTCCTTGGGGAGTTTTTGGAGAATCTGCGAAATCTGAGGAATGGTTTTGCCTTTGCAGAAAATCGTTTCGGGAAATCCTTTGCGAACCTCCCGGTGAGTATCAAGCTTTGCAAACCCTAAATCCTCATAGGGTAAAGCCCTCAGTTTCTGCAGGACGGTTGATAGACCGACTCTTCCGGCCTTGTAGTCTTGCAACAGTTTTTTCATTTGTCAAGCACCTCGTTCAAACTCCCAGTACGGTATCCTTCAAGATCAAGAGTGATGTAGGTAAAACCCAGTGTCTTAAAACGTTTTATGACCTTTTCTGCATGTGCAATGATGATGGGTATCTCTCCTTGAGGGACCTCGATTCGTGCGATAAGGTCATGGTACCGGACCCGACACTGTCTGACACCTAATGAAAAGAGATACTCCTCAGCAGCTTCTACTTGTTTGAGTCGTTCTTTGGTGATTGTCACTCCGTAGGGGAACCGGGATGCGAGACACGCGAACGCTGGTTTTTCCGATGATTTCAGATGCAACGAAGAGGAAAGTTTTCTGATCTCCTGCTTGGTAAACCCCACCTCTTTGAGCGGACTTCTCACCCCTAGCTCGATTCGTGCGCGAGTCCCAGGGCGGTAATCAGCCGTGTCATCAGCGTTCGATCCGTCAAGGACTGCGTTGAGGTGGTGTTCTTTAGCTATCTGTTGTATTTTATGGAATAATTCTTTTTTACAGTAGTAACAGCGGTCAGGGGGATTGTCTGAAAACCCTGCGATATCAAGCTCTTCTGATTGTATAATCACATGAGGGATACCTATCTCCTGAGCGTATTGTTTTGCTTCTTCTAACTCCCGTTTGGGATAAGTTGAAGAAGTCGCAGTCACCGCAAGGGCGCATTCTCCGAGTGTATTATATGCGACTTTTATTAAAAAAGTACTGTCCACCCCACCAGAATACGCAATAGCGCAACTCTTCAGGCTCAGAAGCAGTTGTCGGAGTTGCTGGTATTTTTTTTGTAATGTCGGTTTCACAGGAGAAACAAGAAATGTCTCAGCTTTATAACCCTTGTCTGAGCAGTGTTACTTAAACAATTCATTGAGTTTCTGAGACTTCCTCTTTTTCCATGCTCCTTTATGATACGCGTAACTGATGAGGAGTGGAAACGTAATCGTTGCTTCACCATACACCATCTGCTCATATCCTGTATCGACCTTCCCCCAAGAGTTCGCCTCTTTCAATGTCGAACCTGAGAGCGCACCGTCGCGCTCATCTGCCACGGTAAGCTGAATCGCGTACTTGTGCATAGGGGCATCAATCCCAAGGATGTCTGCGGCGACAACCGTGTCCTGCACGAAGTTCTTAGGCACCCCACCACCGATCATGAATATCCCTGTTTGTTTCGCATGTACTTTTAGCTCTGTTAGTTCCCTGAAGTCTTTGATTGAGTCGATTGTCAGGTAATTGGTCTTTCGATCATGCTGATGGAACACCAGTCCGAACCCTGCACTTGAATCTGAGAACGCGGGGCAGAAAATCGGCACTTCATGTTTGAACGCCTCAAGGACAAAGGAATCATGGTTCTTGCCATGCTTGTCAAGATACCGTCCCATCTCATAGATGAACTCCCGGGAAGAGTATGGTCGTGGTGGAAGATCATCAGCGATTTGTTTTGTGGTCATATCACAGATGCGAAGATCATCCTCATCGATGAAGGTATCATAGATGCGGTCCACATGCATCTTCTGAAGCTTTGAGTCATCAACCCGTATCTCCCCACGGTAATGCTGGAACCCAAGTCCTTCGAAAAAATCCTGATCGACGACAATAGCACCGGTTGAGACGATCGCATCGACCATGTTGTGACGGATCATATCGACAATAACGTTTTTCAACCCGGCGCTCACCAATGATCCCGCGAGGCACAGGATGATGGAACAACCCTGGTCTGCCAGCATCGTATGATAAATCTTACAGGCATTCGCAAGGTTACGTGATTGAAACGCCATATGATCGAAGGCCTCAATCAAAGGGATGACATTAAACGTCTTGACGTCAATATGTTGAATTGGTTCGGAGAGCAATTCTTTTTTTTCGTCTTTAGTCTCATGCTTCATTGTTATAACCATCAGGCAGTAATTCATCTGAGTTTTTCTTTTTTTCTACGATGAGAATAAAAACACTCTGGAAAAGGAAGCAGATGGACCAAAGAAATTATTATAGGAAAAGATGATGTTGCCATCGGAGTGAATAAAAATGGAGTTACCGGAATCCTTCTACCCCGTCCTATTCGGATTTTTCGTAGTCATCGTGATTTCTCTTGTTGTTGTTCTCTCGCTTTGGAGATACAGGATCATCAGACGTCTCATGGAGCAGCAGGCGATGAAACGAGGTGGTAGTGTCGTTGGATCGTTTCTTTTACCAGTGCTGAAATTCTCCTACCGTGGTCTGCCAGTCGTCGTGATCTCAGTGCCAGGGACGAAATATCGGACCGCAAAAACAGAGGCAAGCATCACCATACAAAAGCCAGCATTGGGGGATCTCAAAATTGTAACAGAATCTATCGGGACGCGCTTGGGAAAAGCATTCGGAGCATCAGATGTTCAATTGAACAACGATGAGTTCGACAGGGATTTTCTGATAAAAGCACAGGATGAATCCTTTGCGAGAAACGTCCTTAATTTTACCTTACAAAACAAGCTCTTGGGGATGAAACAGGAAAAACCCCGCATCATCCTTGAAGGCACATGGCTGACTGTCGCAGTCCCAAGGGTGATCAAGACTGAGGAGCGGTACGATCAATTATTCGACCTTGCGTTTTGTGTCGCGGACCGTTTACTCGAACCAGCGTTCTCCTGAATATTTGGACTTACTCTTTTTTCACAAAGCGTAATGAAACTGAGTTCATGCAGTAACGCTGACCAGTTGGCGCAGGGCCGTCGTCGAACACATGACCCAGATGTCCTCTACATCGTGCGCAGAGCACCTCGGTTCGCTTCATGAAAAGACTCTTATCAGGCTTCAACACCACAGCATCAGGTGAAACCGGGGTGAAGAAACTCGGCCATCCGCTCCCTGAATCGAATTTCGTCTCAGAGGAAAACAGAAGATTCCCGCATCCCGTACAGACATAGGTTCCTTCTGCGGTCTGATGAACATATTTTCCTGTAAATGGGGGTTCAGTACCTTTCTTTCGGAGCACAAGAAATTCCTCAGGTGTGAGGATCTTTTTCCATTCATTCTCAGATTTCTCCACCTTTTTACTTTCCAAGAAGATCACCTATGAGGAAACAAGAAGCTTTGCTTCTATATAAACATCCTGTCATTTTATGTCTTTTTTCTGTTCGTAACATTTAAACCATCTCCTCCTGTATCCGGTCTCTGTATGCATGAATGGGCGCTTGCGGAATCCATTGTCATGGCCACGTTAGAAGAAGCACGAAAGGAAAAAATAAAGTCGATCACCCAAGTCATTGTCTACATCGGTGAACTGCAGCAAATCGAAAAAGAAATCTTCCTTTTTGCCCTCCGCGAGTTAAGCAAATCACAGAAACCACCGATAAAAAAAGACGCGTTTATACTAAAAACAGAAAAAAGCATCCTACTCTGTAAAAACTGCGGGGAGAACTGGAAATACAGTGACATGAAGAAGAAACTCAACGAAACAGAATCAGAGTCAATCCATTTCATCCCAGAAGTCGTTTTCGTCCACACACGATGCCCCAAGTGCGGGAGCCCAGATTTTGAAATCACAAAAGGACGCGGCGTCGTACTTTCTTCCATCAAAGGAGTACAATGACCATGGAGCCCCGCACCAGCGTCATAGAGAAACGTTTGATAAACATCAACAGGATCATCGCGGTCGCAAGCGGCAAAGGCGGGGTTGGAAAAAGCCTGGTCGCCTCAAGCCTTGCGCTCCATCTCGCACAGGAAGGTTATCGGGTCGGGTTATTGGACCTTGACTTGTACGGACCATCCTCTCATATCATCCTTGGAGTGAAAAACGAGTTCCCAACAGAGGAAAAAGGAATCATCCCACCAGTAGTCCATGGGATTTCCTTCATGTCCATCGTGTACTTCACTGAGGAAAAACCATCCCCATTCCGAGGAGTCGATATCTCCAACATCATCCTGGAGCTGCTGGCGATCACCCAATGGGGTTCCCTTGATTTCCTGATCATCGATATGCCACCCGGGATCGGTGATGAGACCCTGGATGTGATCCGATACATGAAGACCAGTGAGTTCTTAGTCGTGACAACCCCGTCGAAGGTGGCGATGGGAGCCGTGAGTAAACTGCTCAACATTCTCATTGAGCTCAAAAAACCAGTGCTTGGTGTCATAGAAAATATGACGATGATGGATTCTTCGTTCATTGAACAGGAAGTAAAAAGATTACAAATAAGATATCTTGGAAAAATTCATTTTGATGAAACATTGGAAGAATCTATCGGAAAACCAGATCACCTGAAGGAGACCAAAGCGATGAAAGATCTGAGAGTGATTCTAAAGAAAATGAAACTCTAAGTTAAAACGTCTCAGACCGTTTTTCCCCATGGAACACATATCCTCGTGCTTCCCCAACTGTGAACAGCGACCCGGTCACGCAAATCAAGTCTTTTTGTTTGGCAACAGATTTTGCTTGATTGATTGCGTCGGGGATTGAATCTTCAACGAATACCGTTTTATTGGTGTCAAAACCCTCTATCATTTCCTTTAGTACCTGGGGATCAGCTGCACGAGGATTACCTGATTTCGTAACGATGATTACATCGGAGATCGGCACGATCATCGACAGCATCGTCTTCAGATCCTTATCTTTCAATACCCCGAGAACAACGATAAGACGGTAGGCGGAAAAATCCTCCTCTATCGTTTCAACAAGCATGCCCATCCCTGCAGGGTTGTGCGCCCCATCAAGCAGAATCAAGGGTTTCTCAGAGATGATTTCCATTCTCCCAGGATGAGTTGCTGCCTCAATTCCATCCTGGATATCATTATCAGTGAGATACACCCCACCCATCTGCAGCTGTTCAACCGCTGCGATAGCAAGCGTGATATTTTCACCCTGATGTCGACCTAACATGGAGGTCTTTACCGAATAATCTTTGAAGGATCCCTGAATCATAAATTCCTGTTCTTTCCCATGATGGGACTTTTGTTTCCACATGGTTTGATCAATCCACGTAACCGGCGCGTTCCGCTGCTCTGCGACCTGCTCGATGGTTACCCTTGCGTCGTCTATCGCTGCGGAGACCACCGGCACATGATCTTTGATGATTCCGGCTTTCTCAAATGCTATTGATGCGACATCCTTCCCCAGGATATCTGTATGTTCCAGTGAAATATTCGTGATTATAGACACCAGCGGGTGAACTACATTCGTCGCATCAAATCTCCCCCCAAGTCCGACCTCCACGACCGTGTAATCAACAGGATGGTTCTTGAAATGAAGGAACGCAAGTGCGGTGACGATCTCAAAAAACGTAGGAGTACTATTCTGTTTTTTCATAGAATCAACAACAGGTCTGACCTGCGACACAAGCCTTGCAAAATCTTCCTTAGAAATCTCATGGTTGTTAATGACGATGCGTTCTGAAAAACGCTCGACATGCGGAGAAAGATACAGGCCAACAGTGTAGCCTGCTTTCTGAAGAATCGAACTGATGTATTTACAGACTGAACCTTTGCCATTGGTCCCTGCGACATGAATGACCTTGAGCCCCTGGTGAGGATTCCCAAGATGTTCAAGAAGAAGAGTTATCCTCTCAAGGCCAAAGATCCATCCGTACTTATCAAAGCTCCTTAACCAGTCATAAGCATCCTGAAAAGAGATGCTGTCAGTATCCTTCAGAGTAGAGCACATCAGCAAGAACCTTGTGTTTCTTTTTCCATGAATCACCAGGCAGAATGACAACCTTGCGACCCTCGATGAGCAACCGTCTCTGTGCAAACAACTGTATCGTCCGAGGAAGAATCTGATGTTCCACCTCAAGAATACGGGTAGCAAGAGCATCACGGTCGTCATCAGCATGTACGATTATTGCAGCCTGAAGAATAATCGGACCATGATCCATCTCCATATCCATGAAATGTGTGGTGCACCCAGAGATTTTCACTCCATACTCTAGGGCATCATGTTGACCGTTGGTCCCCTTGAATGACGGGAGGAGCGCAGGATGAATATTGATAAGTTTTCCATGCCATTTTTTCACAAATGCTGGAGAAAGTAAACGCATATACCCAGCACCAACCACCAGTTCCACCTGATGGCTGCGAAGGAGTTCATCGATTTCCCTTTCATGAGCAGCACGATCTTTGCCTTTGGAATCAACAAAAAAACCAGGGATACGATGCGTTTTTGCTCTGATTAATGCACCAGCGTCACTCTTATCACTGATGACTAGCACAACCTCTGCATCAATCATATTGTGCTCTGATGCATCGATGATGCTTTCCAAATCAGTCCCAGAACCAGAGGCAAGCACACCAACAGAAAGCTTCTTTTGGGATGTTTTCATAAGCCTATGATATCCTTTGTTATTTAAAAACTTCTGTGACGACGTCCAAAGGAGCATTGGTTTTAAAACCGGTAGGTGTACAATGGGTCCTGGTAACGACATATCCTTTCTTTTTCAATTGTTCAACGATATGTTCCATGGTCGGCGGTGATACTTTCAGCAGAGAAGACAGGTCATTGATGGTGTAAAAAAACGGTGGAGCATCGGCCTCCTCCTCGAGGAGATCAAGGAATTTCCAGAGTAGATGTTTTGTGTTCAGTACTTTAGTCGATGCAAGACTCCGAATCTCCTGAATTACTGTTTTTTTCTGAATCGTCCCAAGCCATAATGGACCAATCAATGTGGCGGTGTCTTTAGATAAAGGAACCTCTTTTGAAGTTAGGCTTGAATACTGTGCCATGGAGGCATTCGCAGCGCTTTTCCCATTAGAGATCTGTACATATAACCGCACATAATGATCGGTCGTGTAACACAGCAATGGTTCGATGCCACGGTCGTACTTTGCAGCCTCACGACACAGGCAGCCAAGAAGAATTCGAAGTCCTACCTCGTGCATCGAAGCACCATGCAGTGGCCAAGCAGCGTACCGCCGGAAACATACCTTGGGGAACACCCCGCAGAGCGCAGCGGTATCGGTTGCGGTACACGCGATGATGCCTTTGTTGTACACACTTTTGACAGCAGCATCAAAAAAATGGACCGGGGAGCCAAACGGGTCGATGTCAATAGAATGATATCGCCGTTCCAACAACAGACTGCCAAGGTCCCGTTGGAACACGGAGACGTTCTGCAACTGGTTTTTCTGGATGTTCTGTTGGATCAACGCAAACGATTCATCATTCCAATCATTGATGGTGACATCAAAATCTCCAGAAAGCTCATGAGCAAGTCGAATCCCTCGAATCCCTGATGCTGCCAAGCCATCAAGGATATGAACATGTTTCGCACTAACGTTCACAAACCATTGATTGACCAAGACAGAGACATCGCGGTTCAGTTCCATGGCAGGGTTATAGAACGGCACATTCTCCCTGATGCTTGGTCCTTTCACGGACGCTTTGTTCTTATATACAAAAAGCTCAGTTGTTCCCTCTTTTATCTCATCAGTTGGTCTGTTGGTCATGGTTAAAACAAGGGCGGAAGTTTCTCTGCCATGATTTTTTCAATCTTATACGGAAGCAGATTCCGGTTCACCGCGGTGACCTCAAGGATGCGGATATCGTCCCGTCTACGGATATCCTGCAACAGCGGTGTCCGCGATTTTTTATGCAAGGTGACCATGATTGGTTTGTCAGAGTCAAGTGCTTCGATGACCATCTCGCAGAACTTCTCAGAAAGCATTTCCATTTTCCCTATTTCATCGATAACAATGATATCGACCGTTTCATCGTTGATAGCTTTTTCGATCGCATGGACCCCGACGCGTTCCAACGCAGCAAGATCAACACCGTACTTTCCAACCTTATCTTTTGAGTCGAGGTCAAGACGGGCGAAGATTTCTTTTTCTTTGGTCTGCCAGTCTTCCACATAAAAACCCACCCGTTTCTTCTTTTCAATCAACGGAGTGGTGATCATTCCTTCGAGTTTATAGCCACTTTTTTGAATTTTCTCGATGATTTTGATCAGCGTCTGTGTTTTTCCGACGCTCGGCATGCCTGTAATGCCTATCTTTGGTATATCATCCATAATAGCTGTATGTAATGTATTTTTTGTTTAGAAATGTTTGGATTGTAACTGAACGAAAAAAATCTTGCAGAGGAAAAAAAAATTTCGGGAGGAGTTCTGCTTCATCTACCTCAAAATATTTATAATATATAACCTATAATTATATTGTTATTAAGACGTTTGATTATGAAAAAAATAGTAGTGCTCTGTGGCATCATGCTTCTTATCGTTTCAGCTAGCAGCGTAGAGGCTTTAGGTCACAACGTGATTTTTAGTAAAACACTATCTGTTGGTCCTGGAGAGATTATTGCGTTTTCCTGTTCTGAACCATTTCCAACGTTAGGCCAGCCAGTTCAGCTTTTGATTATCCTGCAGGGGACACTAGGGCAACGATTCAACGAAACACTCACGATAATTGATGAGTTTTCTGGATTTGTGATGAGTTCTGGCGAAATGAAATGGAGTTCCGGTACTCTTGTAGAAAGTCAAATAAACGTCACCATAGGAAAATTACCAAGATGCACCAGGAGAATCATCTGGTATCCGTCGGTGGTCGGAAATCATACATTGCATGTATCCACGGGAGCATCAGCTGGAAAACAACTCAACGTGAGTGTCGGTTTTGATGTCGAAGGAATCATCACCCCTTCGTTAGGATGTCCCACGATAATAAATAAAAACAACACGAATCAGCTCTCGATAACGCTCTCAGAGGAAAGAATGAGAACAGATGAACCCACTCAGATAGCCAAAGTAAGCTTACAGAACATCCATGGCACCGGTTTGTACCATCTTGAGAATCCAATAGGAAAATGGTGCACCTGGATCAATGCAGGATCAGAAACCGTCGAAGATGAAATCATCGCTTCGTATGATATCGACAGCATTCCCGCAGGATTCTATAATATCACGGTTATCACAACAAGCGCCAACCACACTTGGCCACATGCCGTACAAATAGCAGATACAGAACCAACTGATTATACCGTTGTTCAGCTCTCCGACATCCATATTGGAAAATACTCAAATATGATCAATAAGAAAAAGGAGCTCATCCGTCTCTTCACTTACATCAATGAAATCATCCACCCAGAGTTTGTCATTCTATCCGGTGATTCAGTGGATTGGTACAATGAGAAATCCAAACGGAATGTGTATGCTGATCTGCAGGAAGCAATCCTTTATTGTGACTCACCAGTCTACACAGTCCCCGGCAACCATGAGCGATACGCCAATAGCCTCCTCTTCTTATACTTCCCCTTCACCAATCTGACGCCCTATCATCGTTTTCTCAATCCTCTCAACGATTACTCCATAATCTATGGAAAAATAAACTTCGTGTTCCTCGACTCAGGATATGAATATAGCAGATGGGAGGTCCAACCGAAAATTTGGAATCTCTCACCAGAAGGGAGCGGTCTGACCAATACCCAGATGTACCTGCTTGAAAACATCTTGGTCAAAAACCAGATGAACCAGATGCTTATCATGCATCACCCTGCGGTCAGCGACACCAATGATACAGGGCTTGGCGCATTACCAAACGACCTTCCAAGTGGTAATAACGAATGCATCGCGATGAACCGAGGAGCATTCATCACCTACTGCCTCGAGAACAACGTCTCATTAGTCCTCACAGGTCATACCCATAAAAACCATGTGTTCACACATTTAGGAAAAGAAACCACAAACAACACCGCATGGCCACTTTTTATCCAAACAGACTCAGCTACCCTCAGCCGACAGAACAATGGAGGACGCATCATCCAGATCCAAAACAGCACGATTGTCAGCTACGACTATCTGCCGTTCAACTAACCGGACTTCTTTTTATGCCATACAGATACAATGGTCCGAAGATGACATAGGAAAAAAGTGCAGCAAGAAGCAAGATTGGTGCGATATTATTGTACATGCTATCAAGCAGGATTGTCGCAACGATAACAACAGCAGCGATCAGGTTTACCTTCAGACCAGGTTTTGGGAAACGAATCGAAGAAATCATCGCAAGCGAAAGAACAATGATAATCGGAAGAAGATACCATATATCCGGAACAAGAAATGACGTTAATACTAAAAACATGGCATTGGCAGACGCCGGCAGACCGACGAAAAATTGTTTCTCCTTTAACAAAGAAAAAGAAGACAGACGGATGATACTGCACAGCAAAGAAAACACAATGATGACACCAATGAGCAGATGCACAGAAGGCTGTAAGACGACGCTTTCGTAGTACATCTTATAAAAAAGGCAAAGCGGTGCAATCGATAAGGAGATCATATCTGCGAGAGGTTCTAGATACTCACCAATCCTTCCAGACCCCAATCGCCGAGCGACCATCCCATCAAGACCATCTGCAAGAAGTCCAAGAAGGATCAATGAAGATGCTAGCTGAAACTCATTGGAAAACACCAGAAGTAACGCTAGGAACCCAAGCATCGCGTTCAGAAGTGTGACCATATCCGCAACGGACAGCAGCCTAATCATTGATTTCTGCAATCGTATCTACCCCTGCTTTGATTCGCTCATGAACCTGAATCGCTAGTATATTAATTTTCTTTGCCGGCAGATACAGGTCCACGCGGGACCCTAACCTGATCAACCCGATTTTTTTTCCTTTCTCTAAAAAAGCCCCTTCAGCAACATAGGGAACGATACGACGTGCAACCGCCCCTGCAATCTGAACAATTTTCATCAGCCCGATATCGGTTTTTATGAGAAGGACAACCCGCTCATTCGCATCAGATTCCTTCTGAAAAGCAGGCAGATGACTTCCCGGATGATGGGTTAATTTCTCAATCGTACCGGCAAGAGGCATACGGTTCACATGAACATTCTGGATATTCATAAACGTAGAAATCCTAATACAGTCTCCAACCTCAGCATCCTGCAGAGTCGTTATTTCCCTGATTTTTCCATCTGCTACCGCGACAATCCCCTGACCAATGAATCGCTCTGGATCACGGAAAAAAATGACAAGCAGGCAAGAAATCAACAAGAAAAAAACTGATACAACAAAAAGAAAAAACGATGCACGACCATCGGTGAGAAACGAAACACCTAATAAAAGGAAGGTACACGCAAATGATGCAAGCACCCAGGGCATCCCCCCATCAGCGATACGAATCATGACTTCTTCCTCATTAGCCGGCTGAAAAAAATCTCCACCGGTCCTTTTCGTTTCGGAAGATCGATAATCCCGATAATCTCATCATACAGCTCTGGTACAATTTTAAAGGTGATGAAGAGCAGGACGATCAGGGCAAGCAGGGACCCTGTTTTCCCTATCACGTTATGAGCCATTTCAAAAGACGTCATGCCGCTTCCCACCATGTACACAACAGCAGCGTTGCGGATCAGATTCAGAAAATAGATTGGAACAACTGTTATCAGCAAGCCGAGAGCTTTCCGTTTCAACCGCACACGGGGTAACGCCCCAATCATGCCGACAAACAGGACCATGGATTGAATCGCAGTGCAGGCAAAAATAATCGTTATCGGTATATTGTTGTAGATAATTAGGTCGGCAGTCCGACTGACATTCACACCGAAGAGATGTAACACATCGCTGGTCTGAGCAGCAACATTCTCAATTAACCAATCACTCAACCCAGGAATGATGCCATTCTCAATCGTAAAGTAGATGATTCCTGCAAGAAACGTGCCACCAGCTATCCAATTCAGACACGAAACAGGCTCGTTCCTTGAAATCGAGAGCCATTCATGATACGCAATGTAAAGAAGCACATACACACCGATGACGCACACGGCGGCGTTAAAAACATCACCACCTTCTGAAAAATACAGGAAGCTTGGCATGGTCGCCCAGAAGAACGAAAACAAACCCCAGCCAAGAATCTTCAACCAGCTCGCAGTGTTTTTCTTCCAATAAAGAAAACCCCCACCAAGGAACACCAAACCAAGAAACAAGGGTATCAATGAAAGCTGTCGAGCAAATGATGAGGGCGGATAGGGAAACAGAAGGTACCCGACAATCAACATCACCGTCGGTATCAGGAAATACGAAAGGACAACCCATCGATTGGTTTTCTCAGATGACACAGCCATATAGCTTCGCGTCCTGTATTCAACGAGGAGTTTAAGACAGTTATGCGCTGGTGAAAAAATTCATAATAACGCTATCTCACATGACCAGAATTAGTCCGACGAGGCTGGCAAGCGCCAGTGATGACCCAATATGGGACATCAATATTTGCCTTTGCACAAGCGAAGAAAAATAATCCTATGACAAATGCTTTCATAGTATAATCCAACATCAATTCTAGTATTGCCTGTTTGATTACATTGACTGTTGTCAAAAACTTAAGATCTGTGCAAAGGGAAAAAATGCCTGATCAAGAAAAAAAAAGAGTAACATCAAAACTCTTAAACAGTTCATGAGATAAGGGATATGGGAAACCTCCATGCATGTGAAATTATTAGGGTATACATCAGACCCGGAAAAGTTACCAGCAATGGCTGCGACGTTGACCCATAGCAAAACAAAACCGGAGGAACTGCAGAAACTGCCGAAAAAGAACCAAGCAGCGATTTTAGACCAAGTGCTAAAACTGGGGCATACCAGCGTCATCGAACATGCCTCGTTTACCTTTGCCATCAGTGACGTGAGCCGGTCGCTTACCCATCAGCTCGTACGGCATCGTATCGCGAGTTACTCTCAACAAAGTCAGCGGTATGTCAATTTAAACGAGCCGAACTATGTGATTCCACCACTCATATCCAAGAATAACAAAACAAAGAATGCCTATGAAAAAACCATGGAGGTTATCTGGGAACATTACAACAAATTACTGGAGTTGAAGATTCCAGCGGAAGACGCTAGGTACGTCCTTCCGAATGCAACATGTACGAACATTATGGTAACGATGAACGCTCGGTCATTGTATAATTTTTTTGAGCTACGCTGCTGTCTGCATGCACAATGGGAAATCCGCATGCTAGCAAATAAGATGCTTCAGGAGGTAAAGAAGGTCGCTCCGAAGCTTTTTCAAAATTCTGGACCGACGTGTAAAACAAAGGGATTCTGCCCTGAGAAGAAAAAAGATTGCCCACTCTATCCGCAGTGATATTTTATGAAACGACCCCATGTCATCATCAATTGTGCGATGTCGGCTGATGGAAAAATCGCCTCACCAGCACGAAAACAAATGAGAATCTCTTCTGAAGAGGATATACAGCGGATGTATCGATTACGCAATGAGGTTGATGCGGTACTGGTTGGCATCGGTACGATTCTTGCAGACGATCCGAAACTCACGGTGAAAGAATCCTATGTTCATCATCCAAAACAACCATTACGAGTTATCCTTGATAGTAAAGGAAGAACCCCATCGGATGCTCATGCCTTAAACAATGTGTCAAAAACCTTGATTCTTACGACTGCAGGACATAAGAAAACATACGAAGGGGCACATATCGAAGTTGTAGAATGCAGGTCTGATACAGAAGGATTCGTCGATGTGAACCATGCGTTAGGGATTCTCTCACAAAAAGGTGTCCAAAAGTTACTTGTGGAAGGGGGTGGTACGATTATTTGGAAGTTTCTAAAAACCAAAGTCGTCGATGATCTTTATATCTTCATTGGATCCTGCATCATTGGAGGAAAGGATACGCCAACGGTTGCTGATGGGGACGGAGTCAGTTTTGGAGAAGAAATTCCTCTGAAGATTGTAGAGGTAAAACAAGTTGGATCTGGCGTATTGCTCCATTATCAGCCTGCATAACCTGGAATGATTTTTTCTTAATGTTCATTGTTGAAATTTGAACGAAATGGGTTTTTACCTGTATTTTTTAGACGTTTGACCAAAAATTCATCCATAACCTTTATTATTCAAGGTACTCCTTTCGACCTCATGGGGAATTTATGAAGTTATGGCACAAGTGGGGGTAAGACGATAAAAATTTTAGGCGACTCTGGATTGGACTGTGGGAAAATATTTGTCTCACCAAAGATAAATATAAAGTGTTATAAGATTTTTTTTTCCCCATTCCTCCTCCTTCTCCTTATCGGTTTGGATATTCGCCTTAGATATCCGAAACTGAGTTATTCTATGTCCAGGTCGCATTCGCTTCCTTAACAAATCAATGAAGTCGTGTTACCCTCCCCGTGCTATATTTCTTGATAGGAAAATATATAGGGAGAAACTGCATGACATTTTCTTGAGGAAAAGGAATCATGAAACTAACTGTGTTCTTCGTCATGGGTTTTTTAGTAATGAGCAGTATTCTGGTCACTAGCTTGAAAACAGAAGAACACACGCAGATGCAACTCGTGTCTCTTTCATTTGAGAAACCCACCCTCATCTACAACGGATCAACTCCAACAGTCCTCATGAACGGTGCACCAGCATGTGTGTACCATACAGGAAAACCGGTCCTTCCATTGTTCACCACAACACTTCAATTACCGTTTGGGTCAATCATTCAAAAGGTAACCATTCAGTTTGATGCAGTAAAAACACTGATCCTGCAGGAAAGAATAATGACAGCTCCAACTCCACTCATGCAAGACATCAGCAGGAAACCTTCTGATGTCCCCCTTAGTGAAACAATGGATGGCACCCCTGGTTACTACCCGCCCAAATGGTTTACGTATTTTACAGGTGGCGGATTGAACCAAGACAGCGAGCATGTGACATTTTTCACGTTGCAGGTGTACCCTGTTCGATACAACCAAGCGACCGCAACATTACTCTATCTTGACTCTTGCGAAATCATCATTACCTATGAGCCACCAGCAACCTCTCCGTTCCCAAGCCAAGCGAAAAATGATCTTATCATTATCTGTCCTACGCAGTTTGTTTTTCCGTTACTGCGTTTAGCAGAACACAAAAATATCATTGGCGTCCGTACCCAAATAATCACGTTAGCAGAGATTTATCGTAATTACCCAGGCTATGACCGACCGGAACAAATCAAGTATTGTATTAAGGATTTTGTGGAAAATTGGGGGACGACCTATGTGCTTTTAGTCGGCGGTTTGAGATCCCATCTTGCCGGTAAGCCACGTGATAATCTAAACACGGGAACGCGTGATTGGCATCTCCCTGTACGATATACGAATCTTTGGGATGATGACGTCATCTACGAACCGGGATTCATCAGTGATCTATATTATGCTGATATTTATGATGGCCAAGGGAGTTTTTGCACATGGGACTCTTTTGAGGATGGAGTGTACGGTGGATGGTCACACTCTGCTGCTTTTGGCACTCCTGATTACCCCGTTGATCAAATCGATTTCTATCCAGACATCTATCTTGGGAGACTCCCCTGCCGCAACATCGGTGAAGTAAGTAAGATTGTAAAGAAGATTATCTCCTACGAAAAAACATCAGCAGACCCATCATGGTTTAAGAAAATCGTAGTCGTCGCAGGAGACCCTTATGATGACCAGGGGACCAATTATCTCGAAGGAGAGCTCATTGGTGAAAAAGCAATCGCCTATATGTCTGGGTTTGAACCAAGGAAATTGTTTTCCTCAAATCGGGATACAAACCCTGAGTTCACCCCGCTATCAGCCAACATTATCAGAGAAATCAACCAAGGATGCGGGTTTTTGTTCTTCGACGGACATGGAGGACCATCTTGGTGGAACACCTTCTGGCCGGGTTCATTTGACTCTTTGATAGAAAACGGGGGAATCTCCAATTATCAATTTTCCCAGTTACAGAACGGAGGCAAGCTTCCGATTTGCATTGTCGGAGGCTGCCATATCAATCTATTCAATGTGTCGATCTTGTCAACACTTACCGATCCCCACAATAAGCGCTTCACCTGGTCCAACGGGGCTCCAATCCGGGAGTGCTGGGGATGGAGCCTTACAGTAAAACAGAACGGAGGGGCGATCGCCACCATCGGAAACACAGGACTTGGATATGAGGCAGGTGGAGAAGTCGGGGATTTGAACGGAGATGGGATTAATGAGCCTGATTGCGTCGAGTCGCTCTGCGGATATCTTGAGACACAATTTTTCAGAGGCTATCAAGTGAATCATATCGACATCTTAGGCAAAAATTGGTGTCATTCCATCGTGGAGTACCTCTGCATCTACCCAGGGATGGAAGGATGGAGTGATGCAAAAACACTTGAACAATGGATGCTGTTTGGTGACCCAAGCCTGAAGATCGGTGGGTACTCCTCGTAATTATTTATTCTTCCGGCATGTAGTTCATTTTATGCAGCTTTGATGCATACACATATTTGTATTTCTTTATCACATCGGGGAATTTGTTAATCAAGTCTTTCATGACCTCATGGAATTGTTCGAGGCTATGGACATGGTATTCTAGTTCAAGATCAGAAATCCCGACTGATTTGTCAATCCGAACAAGATACGGATTTGTTTTAATATAGTTGATGATCTTTCCGCGTTGTCGATAATCCTTCAGGTCAATATCTGCTTTGAAGAATTGATAACCGAGCTTCCCAAGATCTATTTCAGATCGAAAACCCTGGATGACACCTATTTTCATGAGTTTCTTGATCCGATAGTTCACCACTGCAACGGTGGAATTGAGTCTTTTTGCTATTTCTTTGACGGGCATGCGTGCGTGAGGAGCAATCAACCGCAGGAGCTTGAAATCCAGTTCGTCAATTGCCACAGGGGTTCCTCCTCCGGTGATTTCAAATTTTGTTCGATCTGATTTTTTAACATCTTCCAGAAGGTACGAATGACGATAGGTGTATAACTGAATGTACACGGAGAACTGCTGTTCTAGAAAATAGTCTCGAAACTGCTTCAAGGTTTCTTCCCAGAATGAGTAGAAATCGTTGATGTCCTTGACCCACATGATCAATGCAAGATCAAAACGTCCTTCCGCAGAAATCGTCCACCAGTTTAACTTTTGATTCGTGAAATATTCGATGATTTCTTTTTCTTTCTCCTGGGTCATGTATTGATAGACAAGGTAGATACGGAAGGCGATATACCCGAGTTTGAAGGCATCAATGACGGTGTAGAATGTTTTAATGATCCCGTTTTCAATCAGTTTATTGACACGATACGCCACGACCGTTTTTGAGAGCCCCACTTTGCTTCCGATTTTCGCAAACGATTGACGAGAATCAAGATCAAGCTGATATAGAATCTCTCGGTCTTTCGAATCAATTTTTACCATATAGGTATGTTCGTAATAATAATAGAGTATAAAAATTTTGTATTTCGTTCAAAATAAAGAGAGTATATTAAGACAAAAATAGAATATCAACACAGAAACGAAGGAGAACTCATGACTTTTCTCCAAGAAAAAAAGATTTCTTTGAATCAAGAGGACAGAAAACCTATAAATAAGGTATCTTCAATGACGGTTTACACATGTGTGGTATCATTGGTATGATCGGGGGACGACCTGTCTCACACCTTATCTATCATAGTTTATTTACCATCCAACATAGAGGTCAATCATCTGCAGGCATGCTCACATATGATGGAAATATCCATGTCACAAAAGACTCAGGGCTCGTACGAGACGTGTTCAATGAGGACAAAAAAATCAATAAACCAGGGAACATCGGTATCGGTCATACCCGATATTCAACCGCGGGCATGGACGATGAAGAATCACTGAAAAAAAATGCCCAACCTGAATACCTGGTCAATCCTTTTCTAGCAGCTGTGCACAATGGAAACGTCTATAATTGTTCTGAACTCACGCACATTACCCAGAGAAAACCACGAACAGATTGCGATATTCAATGGCTCCTGCTGCCCATGGCAGACCAGCTATACAAAAAAGAGCTGAACCCGGAAGCCATCTTTTCTGCCTGCGAACATGTCATGAGAAAAGTAAAGGGAAGTTACTCTGTCTTATATCTCGCGGATTCAGGAGACAACCCCTATCTCTTCGCCATGACCGACCCACGAAAAGTCCGACCACTTGCCCTGGGTAAATTAAATGGAACCTATTGTCTTGCATCTGAGACACGGGTGTTTAAAAAAATTAATTTCGAGTATGTGAAAGATATCCCTGGCGGTTCAGTCATCGTCATCGACCCTAAAGGGGCCATCTATGAAAAACAGATTATCAAGAAACAGGAACTCCCCTGCATGTTTGAATTTGTGTATTTTGCAAAACCTGATTCGCGCATAAACGGTAGGTCGATTCACACCACACGTCAGGAAATCGGACGTCTCCTTGCACAGGAGCAGCCAGCCAAAGCAGACTTTGTGATACCGGTCCCAGAGTCAGGAAGACGGTACGCGATTGGGTACTCACTGGAATCAGGAATCCCCCTTGACGAGGGGATCATGAAGGATAAAGATGAACGATCATTCATCCAACAGACACAAGAGCATCGAGAAAAGGTCGTCGAGGAAGGATTATCGTTTCTCCGCGCAGTCCTTGAGGACAAACGAGTCGTTTTAATAGATGATTCGATTGTCCGTGGAACCAATATACGAAAAATCATTCAAGGGATGAAAAATGTTGGGGTAAAAGAAGTCCATGTAAGGATAGGATGCCCCCCGCTGATCGCACCATGTTATCTTGGTATCGATATGCGAAGCAAAAAAGAATTCATCGCACGAAACAGCGATGGGAACATCAAGACATGCGATCAGATAGCAAAGGAAATCGGAGCTGACTCTCTCGGATACATCAGCATTCAGGGATTGAAGAAAGCAATCGGATTTGAGGTCTGTAAAGGATGCATTGACTTCCCAGACGGATATCCCCCGGAAATGAGGGAAGAGGTAAAAAAACTCTTCAAAAACGATAAAAAAGGGATACGCGCATACGAGTGTCTATAACTACATGGTTATCGTATGATAGAAATAACCATTGGATCGTTAGAAGAACAAATTATTAAATTATTGAGAACAACCTACCCGATCACAACCGTTGAAATATCACAGAAACTTCGAGTCTCACGAAGAGAAATCGAATGGATTTTACATAAATTTCAAGTCAAGGGCATCGTGAAACTCGAACCACTCCCAGACATCACCTATGTTCGGTTATTAAGAAATGATTTTCAGTTCGTAGGGCCCAAACAACAACGAAGAATCATGAAACAATCCACCGATGCTAAAAAAAAGGAAAACAGCAGTTACGAAGGAATCATGTACTCGTAACAAAAAATCAAAAGAGAAAAAAAGATAAACGGTAGATTGGTTCTGAGTATCATATCATTCATACAGTATTTCAGAGATGGTGAAGGTGGATAGATGGAGACATCAGCTGTAGAAATTAAGACAGAGACGAATAACAACAATAGACCGACCGGGAAACCAAAAATCGCTTATTTCTCCATGGAAATTGGGATTGATGAGCGCATCCCAACCTACAGCGGCGGTCTTGGGATTCTTGCAGGAGACACACTGAAATCATGCGCGGATCTCAATGTGCCGATTGTCGGAGTCACACTTCTCTCTGAAAAAGGGTATTTTTATCAAGAAATTGACATGGACGGGAATCAGATCGAACTTCCGTATAATTTTACCATCAATGATTTCCTCAAACTGCTCCCAAGTAAAACCTGTGTAAAAATTGAGGGCAGAGATGTCAACATACGTGTGTGGTACTATCCTGTGCAAGGAACAAGTGGGTATATCGTCCCTGTTTTTTTCCTTGACACCAATCTTGAGGAGAACTCACCCTATGACAGAGAAATCACCAAGTATCTCTACGGGGGCGATAACAAATATCGTCTTGCCCAGGAAATCGTCTTGGGTATCGGTGGTGTTCGAGCGATCGACTCCTTAGGCTATCGAACCATCGATAAATACCATATGAATGAAGGACACGCTGCCCTTGGTACACTTGAACTGTACGATCAATTTAAAGATGTAGAAAAAGTACGAAATCAATGTGTGTTTACAACCCACACACCAGTTGCCGCAGGCCATGACCAGTTCGACTTACCATTAGCAAAATCAATGATCGGGGAGATGGTCCCAGACTCCTTACTCCATGAGTTCACCTTTGAAAACAAATTAAATATGACCAGACTCGCCCTGTTCTTCAGCCATTATGTGAATGGAGTGGCAAAGAAACACGGGGAAGTATCACGATTGATGTTCCCAGGATACGCAATCGATTCGATCACCAATGGGGTCCATACCCCCACTTGGGTCTCTGAACCATTCCAACGCGTCTTTGATAAATACATACCCGGCTGGCATACCGATCCTTATATTTTGCGTGGAGCATTTGGTATTGATAAAGCAGATATCTGGGCAGCACACATGGAAGCAAAAAAGAAACTTATTGATTTCGTGAACAACAGGTATAACGTGGGAATGAACTATGATCATTTCACCATCGGGTTTGCCAGGAGACAGACGGCGTACAAGCGACCAGAGTTACTGATCTCGGATGCAGAAAAACTTATGTCGATTGCAGAAAAAGCAGGACCGATACAAATTATATACGCAGGGAAAGCACATCCGAAAGATGGCTCAGGGAAAGAGACGATTAAAAGGATTTTTTCAGCGATGAAAAACATCAGAGGAAAAGTAAAAATGACGTATATTCACAATTATGATATGGCCATAGGAAAACTCATGACCTCGGGGGTCGATCTGTGGTTGAACACACCCCGAAGACCTCAGGAGGCCTCAGGGACATCAGGGATGAAGGCAGCACATAACGGCATTCCGCAATTAAGCACCTTGGACGGCTGGTGGATTGAAGGACGAGTCGAAAACATCACTGGATGGGCAATCGGGACAAGAAAATCAAACGAGCGGGAATCCGATGACGAGACCGACCGGGCAGATTTATACAATAAACTGGAGACATGGATCATACCGAAGTTCTACAACGATCGAGATAACTGGATACGAACCATGAGAAGCTGCATTGCGATTAATGCATCGTTCTTCAACACGAACCGGATGATCGAGCAGTACGTGTTAAACGCCTATTTCATGTAATAATAACGACTCGTATCGAGGTGCGATATTCTCAATATCCTCCACCCAGGTACGGAGTATTTCTGCGACACTCCATGCTTGCGTGATGCATCCATGAGGTGCAAACGGGGGTTCTCCATCAAAGATTTCATAAATAGAACCATCCCAAGAATCACCATAGACATCCAACATCGGTTGTAAGAAATTATGAAACGCGTGCTGTCTCTGCGTAGCGTCATGGTCATAGACTTTTACATATGCCTTAATGAACTGCCCTAGCAACCAAGGCCATATCGTTCCGTTATGATAGGCAAAATCCCTATGATGATTCCCCAGATAGGTGCCTTTATACCGAGAATCCTGAGGAGACAAAGTACGTAACCCAAAGATGGTTACTAATGATTTCTGCAACTCAGCAACAATAGATTTCTGCATGTGTTTTTCAATCATAGGAAAATCAAGAGACACTAGGAAAATTTGATTCGGCCGCATCGAAAGATCCTTGGTATCAATCACGTCATACGGGTGAATATACTGACGCTTAAAACTCTCCATAACTTTGTATGCTAACTCATTATAATGATTCTCTTTGCCTAATAAAGAGGAAAGAGTACTCATAATTCGTAACGCATTATACCATAATGCCTGGATCTCCACTGCCTTCTTCGCCCGCGGTGTGATGAAAGAATCCCCTATCTTCACATCCATCCAGGTCAATCCCTCCCTATGACTGATCAAAAAATCATTATCCATATGAATGCCGAAATCAGTTCCATTTTTATACCGCTCAAGGATGGATTGCAGAATCGGCCAGAGTTTCTCAACGAATTGCAAATCATT
>Ga0209285_10000040_pt1 | contig 44123 bp, 41 predicted proteins | sample PPLLak3March2015_2_FD_187249 | JGI IMG/M metagenome (GOLD analysis project Ga0209285, IMG submission 187249) | Freshwater sediment microbial communities from Prairie Pothole Lake near Jamestown, North Dakota, USA - PPLs Lake P8 Core (3) Depth... | ecosystem: Environmental > Aquatic > Freshwater... | reverse complement strand
ATTTATTCTACTGGATCACTTTCAGTTCCTCAAACTCCCCAAGCTGTCTATTCTTCATGACGTTATCGTAAGTGAAAAACCGCCCGTTCATCGCCACGTACACACCATGCGGCAGTGACTGGACAAATGCAAGAGCACTGCCCAGGTTGAACAATCCATCGGAGCTTCCGAACCGATACGGGATCATCGCACCAGTCAGAACAATGGTCTTATCCTTGATTGCCTCTCCAAGTCGTTTTGCGGTCTCCACCATGGTATCGGTCCCATGGGTAATCACGATGCGTTCTTCCTCAGCGCTCCGACAATTCTCAACGATGATCGCACGGTCTTGATCCTTCATATTGACGCTATCAATCATCATCAAGGTGCGGATGTCCATCTCCACTTTACAATGCCCAAGCTTGAGCATCTCAGGAAGATGCGTATCACGGAAGAAGAGTTTCCCGTCTATCATATCATATTCCTTGTCGAATGTTCCACCGGTGACAAATACCTTAATCGTCATAGGTTTAATCCCAATCCCTTCGTTGGTACTGAGGACCGGTAATCTGCTTGGTTTTTAAGTCTTTTTCCTCGAAATATACCATCGGTTCTGACACTCTGTTCCCCGTATGATATCATTTATGAACATTTTCTTAAGGAGAAAAAACCCAGAACACGAAAAGTATGAAAAGAATGATTTGTATGAAAAATGTTATATAAGAGACACACCTTACCAGCCGCTTCAAGGGAACACCATGATGAAAGACATGAAATTCTACGGTAGCACCACCGTCGGCGAACGAGGACAAATCGTCCTGCCAGCAAACCTTCGAAAAGACTTCAACATAAAAAAAGGTGACAAGCTCCTTGTCATCGGAAATGCAGAATCCTGCCGCATCGGCTTAGTCAACCCAGAGTCGATGAGCACGTACCTCGACTTCATGAGTAAACAGATAAACAAGATGAAATCAACGATCAAGAAAAAGTGATCAAAATGGAATCAGACCCACAAGAAACAACTCATACAACCCATCACTTCAAATGCCCCAACTGCGACACCATAGGAGAATACCAAGGCAAACCAGGTGAGCAACTCATCGTTACCTGCTCCGAATGTAACACAAAAGGAAGACTCATCATCCCAGGTGCTCCCGAGCAACGAATAATGAATGGTAACGCCATTGAGATTTCCCATCTTCGAAAACTCTTCGGGGATTTCGCAGCAGTCGATGACGTCTCCTTCGTCGTCAAAAAAGGAGAAATCTTCGGGCTACTTGGACCAAACGGTGCAGGAAAATCCACCATCATCCGGATGCTTTGCACACTCACCAGGCCATCAAAAGGCTCTGCCTCCGTCGCTGGCTATGACGTCGTCAAACAAGCAGGAAAAGTCAGGCAACACATCGGCCTTGTCTCAGAAAAAATGATCATGTACGAACAGCTCACCGCAAGGGAAAACCTCAAACTGTTCGGCAAACTGTTCAACCTCCCCAATGACGCTTTAAACAAACGCATCGACGAACTCCTCCGCTTCGTCCGCATGGAAAAATGGGCGGACCAGCGCATCAGCACCTTCTCAACCGGGATGAAACAGCGCATCAACGTCATCCGCGCCCTCGTCAACCAACCAAAGATCCTCTTCCTCGATGAACCAACCCTTGGGCTTGACCCCCAATCCACCGCGGAGATACGAGAACTGACCAAGAGGATCAACCAAGAACACGGAACCACGATCATCCTCACCACGCACATCATGTTTGAAGCCGAAGCCCTCTGCAAACGCATCGGCATCATCGACCATGGGAACATCGTCGCACTTGACAGCCCCGCGAATCTGAAAAAACTCATCTCAGGGACCGATGTCTCCACCTTTGAAATCGAAATCGCAAACCTGGAGCCACAGATGATAAATGCGGTGCAAAAACTTCCAATGGTCAAATCACTTGTCCAGGAGGACCTGTCTCATCTCCTAGTCCGCACCACAGGCGATGAGGCATTCGACAGCATCGTGGATAGTCTGCGAAAGAACGGGGCAAAAGTCCACATGGTAAAGAACCTTGAACCCTCTTTAGAAGACGTGTTTTTACATTTAACCGGGCGTGAAGCCCGCGAAAAAATATCAGAAAATCACACAAGTAGCATCGGACCAAGACACGGCCCAGGCAGACGTCGAGCAAAAAGAATACGATAGGTGAAAGAAATGGGTGTAAAAAATATCATACGTCACAGCGGATGGATCTGTTGGAAAGACCTTTTAGAGTTCAGCAGAAGCAAACTACGTCTCATCATGCTGGTGCTCATGCCCTTGTTCATGATGGTGATGGTCGGTTTCATCTTCCCCTCAGGCAATACCATTAACGATACGCCGATCTCACTGGTGAACAATGACACCGGAAGCATGGGGTCATCTTTTATCACCCAGCTAGAAACCATCAATAATCAAACCAGAATGATGGATCTGCACAGCGCACAGGATTTCAACGACATCAAAACACAGCTGCAGAACAACGAGATCAACGGAGGCATCATCATCCCTGAGAACTTCTCCTCAGAAATCCGTGCAGGCAGACAAGGGATGATCACGATCGTCATCGATCAATCCAACCCGCAGATGTCCCTGGCCATCCAAGGAGTTCTAACCAAAACCATCGAGACGATGGGTAAACAAACCGCGATCTACAACCTGAACAACACGTTCCAAGTCTCGGTGACAACAGCAACATCCATGGTGACCCCGTATATCGTCGAATCAAAAGGCATCGTACCTGGGGAACCGAACTACTTCCAGTTCGTCGCCCCCGGCATCATCGCCATGGTCGTCATGATGGCACTCATGACCGGACTACCCCATGCGATCTCCTATGAAAAAGACATGGGGACCCTTGACGGGATGCTAGCTGCGCCCATCAACCGACTCTCCATTATCCTGGGTAAAGTCATGGCACAGACCGTACGGGGCATGATCCAAGGATTCATCATTCTCCTTCTTGCAGTAGTCCTCTTCGGTGTTGTCATCGAAGGAAACATCCTGCTGGTGATCTTCCTCATCCTTCTTACGGTCTTCAGTTTCGTCGGCCTTGGGATCCTTATAACCTCTTTTACAGAAAACGAGGAGACCGCAACCATGGTCATGATGACCCTGATGTTCCCGATGATGTTCCTCTCAGGAGTGTTCTTCCCGCTGCAACAGATGCCCTGGTATATGCAAGATTTCGCGCATTTCCTGCCGTTGACCTATGCGACAACCGCACTACGGAAAGTCATGGTGCTCGGAGCTGATATCTCCGCGGTCGGAACCGAAGTACTCATCCTGGTCGCATTTGGAATCGCCCTGCTCGCAGTCGCAGTCCCCATGTTCAAACAAGCGATGAGCAAATAAAAAAAATCTTCCATTTTTTTTTATGAGGAGTCCCACCAGAGTATTTGTTGGAACATTTTCTTTCACAAGACTTAAAAGAATTCAAGAAATATAACAAAAAATAAACATATGATGTAGTTGTATGAAGATATATCTGAAAAACAAATACCATATCGCACTAACCAACGCACTTAGCTTTTTTCCCCAATCAGCACAATCTGCGTAGACTTCCTACACACAATGTCCTTTGCTTCATGTTGAAGGGAAAAGTGAAACGTTCTGTTAGGTATTTTTCTTCGAAAAAATTCCAAAAATTCGAAAATCTTCCAATAATGTATTAATATGTTTATCCCCCTTAATGTGAATCATAAGAACAAAAAAATGTGATATGTAGGAGAACGTAACTATGAAACTAAAAATAGGTATCGTAGCAATCGCAGCCTTACTCCTGTTCTCAGGAGTTGTTGTGGCTGCGGAAAAACAAGCCGGTAACGGTCAATGCCAAGAGCAACAAAAACAATACCAGCCACTGCCCGGTGGAAATGGACTCATGCAGCAGTTCAGGAATCGAATCCGCGATATGCTTGGATCATGCCAGGGCTGTGCAAATCTCACTGAACTTACTGGCGTTATGACCTATGATGGAACCAATTTCTATATCGATGTCGTCGAACTGCATTTCGGCCCAAGATGGTATATCACTTCAGCAATGTCCGCAGTCGACTATGATGGCGATACCCAGCTTGAACTGATCATTGACGAACTGCTCGGTCTTGTGAACACCACTGTCACTGTCGAGGGACACTATCAGTCTGATAACTGGATGAGTGTCTTTACCATCAACGGCGAAATCTACCGTGAACCTGGTCAGCCGATATGGGCATCACAACATGAATGGAATTGGCGCAACAGAAACCACAACGGTCAACCATAAACAAGGTATTTTTCGAGGGGAACATCATCCCCTCAGCTTTTCATTACAGAGAAAGATTTCTTCTTATTTTTAACAATTGAACTCGTAGTTTCAATAAACCGAAATCATTGAAAGTATCCAATTCGATAACCTACCAAAAATTCGATAATCTTCCAAAAACGTATTTAAAGATAGAAAACGAGATATTATCAGTGGTGGTAAATCCTATGAAAACATCGAAAAAATCCATAGTCGTGTTCCTTCTCATCTTTGCCCTCATCATTACCTATTTAGTGCCATCGGTTTTCGCTCTGGACGGAAATGGGTACCAATATATGGGCGGCCAAGGGAATTCATCAGGCGCACAACAGCAAGGATCAGGTACAACAAATCAGACAGGAGGCTATGGCGGAAAACAAGGCGCAGGAAACAACCAGAACGGTTCTGGACAACACGGAGGCAACGATACAAACTCTTCAGAAGGACACCAATACAGACATCGATATCAGAGACGCTTTACGCTTATTGACGGCGCAGGTAATTACACCCGAATACGCTCACAATGCCGAAACAATGCCACACAGGAAGCCTTTGAAATCTATTTTACCATCGATAACGCACCAACACTCCAACTTTCCTACATTCCAAGCCTTAATGCAAGCATGGGTCAACGTCATTTCAGCCTCATTGTTGAACAACTCATCGAATATAATGATATTAACGCCAATGGGAAATACGATCATACTGATACTATCGTCAGTTCCTTAGTTCTCTCCAATATCACGTGTACGAACATCACCTATACAAACAGCACAACATCAGACGGAAAAGCCTTCACCATCATTGAAACACATACCCCTGATGAGCTCTTCTCAATCGTAATCTACCTTGTAAGTGAAAAAACCATGTTCCAAAATACTACCATCACCCAAAAAGAAATAAAAATCGATTTCAAAATCACTAACTATCCTTTCATGAACCAAACAAGCAAACTTGCGCTCATCACTCAGGTCCAGACGCCTTTTGCAATTACCCCGGAACAGAACACCTATGATGAACAACAAGGGATAGCCAGCCAAGAAAGCGGACTGAACATCTCCTCTGCATATCGGAGTGGTTTTTTCAGCTGGGCAAATGAAGTCATCGTCGATAATACAACACACCCAGTGAATGTGACCGTTCTTTCACAAACAGAGCAAACATTTTCGGGAAATAACCCAGAAACATACACACAAAGTCAAGTCATATTCTCCTATCCACGAGGGGACATCATCATTCATGACCCAAAGATCGGGGTCATCGAACTGCTTGGAGGCGTGATCCCAGCAGTACTCCAATACGAATACCTCTCCATTATCTATCTACTCGCCTGCATTGCCTCAGCAATCGTCTTCTACGGGGTTGTGTACTACAGAAAAAAACGCTGACTATCACAAACATCTTTATATCTCACTTTCCTCATCATCTATAAAAAAAAAATAAGGTGATTCCATGGACGCTATCCCGTTAATGAATATCAGTATCGTTGGAATTACTACCGTCTTTTCCGCAGGTCTGTTTATCATATCGCTGAACAGCTATCGAAAAGCACAGAAGAAAAAAATCCTATTCGTCAGTCTCGTGCTCCTGCTGTTTTTTATAAAAAATCTGTTACTGAGCATCTTATTATTTACCGCACAGATCGAGAATACTATCACCATTCTTGCACTCGAACTCTTCGATTTGCTCATCCTGGTGTTCCTTTTCATCGCAGTATTAACCAAATAGAGAGTTCGATATGGAGGACGTCCTCGACCTAGAAACACGGCGAAAAATCTTCGATATCATCTCAAAAAACCCTGGACTCCATCTCAGTAAAATCGCTGAGCTACTGCAAATGCGCATCTCGCATGTCGAATATCATGTGAATTATCTTGAAAAATATGAACTGATCACTATCGAAAAATCAGCCGGATATAAACGATTTTATATCAAAGGAACAATCGGAACTCAAGACAAACGGTACCTCTCGGTCCTCAGGCAAAAAACTCTCCTTCACATCGTTCTCTTTCTTCTAAAAAAACAAACGGTCCAACATAAGGAGATCCTTGAAAACGTCGCTGTTTCCCCATCCACCCTTTCCTATCATCTGAATAAATTAGTGAAGCATGAAATTGTCGAGGTCCAACGATACGGTGAACACAAAGGATATCAGCTGAAAAACCGAGAAGAAATCATCACATGGCTCATCCAATACAAACCATTTGATTTGTACGAGGAATTCACTGATGTGTGGTCTGACATTACCATTTAATGTTTCCTTTGGTTTTTATCAAATGGCATAAGAAAAATATCTACGAGGTTTTCATATTTTATATTTTTGGATAATTTCATAGAAGTATCTGAACACCAAACCTGCACACGTATTGAATATACCGGCCTTCGAAAACCTTCCAAAAATTCGAAAAATTTCCAAGAATTGATTTAAGGAAAAAAGCCTATAAGGATATTATAGGAGATATGTATGAAAAAGAAAACCATAGTATTAGCAACTTGTTTAGTAATTGGAATCGTTGGATTTGCTGGAAGCGCAATGGCAACCGGCATGGGACCAGCACCAAATGCAGGTGATGGTATCCCAGATGGCAGTGGATTTGATTCACCGAATGGGCCAAATGGTACTGGTGATTCAGGAAATGGACCAGCACCTAACTCTGGTGATGGAATCCCTGATGGACCTGGTTGGTAATTCTTGAAAAGAGGAGAATCAGTTAAAGTTAGGGATAGGATTCTTACCTCATTCTTTTTTTCTCTTTTTGCTATCCGCCTTGCATTAGATTACTATTCCATTCCCGATGTGATGGAGTTTTTTTGCGTTTAAATCAAGTAAAATAAACGTATCATTCTTTGTATACCCGACAGGTTTTTCAGTTTCAATAGTAATCGTATCTCCAGAGATGTCTATGATCGTAACAGGGATGCTTTGCATTCCTATAGTGCCATGAAATATCCCTTTTTTGACGTCTTGATAATACTGGTTTTTTGTGAAATGAAGTGTAAATTTGTTATCGGTTTTTGCTGCATTGGGTGCAGAAAAAATCGCGCCTCGTTTCAGTTCTTCGACTGTTGCACCCTTTATGGCAAGACCTACTCTACATCCTGCAGTCGCACTATTAAAATTACTATCTTGCATTTGGATAGAGCGGATGATTACTTCTTTATCTTCCGGTAAAAGAACCATGGTATCATGGGTATTGATGGTTCCTTGTTTTACAAACCCAAGTATGACTTCTCCGATGCCTTTCACGGCAAAGGAATGATCTATGATTACTATCGCAGGGGACGAGACATCTCGCTCAGGGTTCACCTTCACAAGAAATCCGATTATCTTAGGAAGTTCCCTCTCGATGATCGTGAATTGTTCAAGGGAGGTATTTTTAATCATCTTTCGAATTTGAGCCGTATCTGAATACGGCGGTTGAAGGAGGACACCTTCTGTAATCCCAATAGAGTCAAGGAGTAAGAGTGTTTCGCCGACCTCTGGCGTCATCTGTTCGCAGTTGACGATTGCTACATCAATGGATGAAAGAATCTGGGTTTTTGATGTCAGCTTGTTTTCAAAAGGAGACATGAACGTGTAGATGCAATCATCGGTTTTTTTATTAAACATTAGGATATCGCTTTCTGTGCCTTTTTTCCCAAGTTCTCTGCCTAATTTGTCATCATGAAAGATACCGACTGCTACGTGTTTCATCACCCCAGCAATAAAAAAGATGACATAAAGCTATGTATGGGTAGAAAACTTTCAAGACCGCTAGTACCTCCCTGGAGAAAACGAAAGCGGACGTGGCGGGATTCGAACTTGGTAGTGTTTGTTGAGAGAGGTTGACGTGTCTTCCCTGGTTTTTCCCATCATAAGAATGCGCAAAATTAATTATATGCACGATTTTTGTGCGTAATATTTATAAATATGCACGTTATAAAGAATAATATATGGAAGAACGACACCGGCTCCTACTCACAAAACAAAACCCGTGGTGGAAAAATGAACACATCACCCTCCCATCATTTGAGCGAGACCTTCATAAAGAACTCCTTAAATACATCAGCCATAAACAGATCCTGGCCATCGTTGGCCTACGACGTGTCGGAAAAACAATACTCATGAAACAACTCATCCAAAAACTGGATGTGAAAAAAAACAACATCTGCTACATCTCCTTTGACGACATCGACTTCCAAACCTACACAATCGCAGAAGATCTCATCAACTATTTCCTTGAATATTCTGATAAGCACACCATACGGTACCTGTTTCTCGACGAAATCCAAAAACTCCCCAACTGGCCGGACCTCATAAAAACAATCTACGACACCGAAGAAAACATAAAAATAATCATGTCTGGTTCTGCAAGCCTTGACCTGCAACGATATAAAGAGACACTTGCAGGAAGAATTCTTACCTTCCAGCTCCCTGTGTTGACATTTACAGAATACCTACGATACCATGCAATGCCGCATACACTGACAAGTAATGATATCATCCACGAATACGATGTAACATTTGCTGAAAAAAAAGAACGATATCAAGAACTGTTTAAGACCTATCTCGTGAAAGGCGCGTTCCCAGAACTGCTTGACGTCGACATTCAAGAAAAAGATTTTATTAAAAAATATATCAAAGAATCAATCATCGAGAAAGCAATCGTCGACATCGCAAGAATCACCAAAGAAGATGAAAAAGTCATCTACGAGTTATTTCGTTTACTTTCCAATAGTACCGCTCGATTATTTGAAATCGTAAACCTTGCCAATATCCTGACCGTGAACAGAAACAGAGTCTCCCGCTGTATTTCTCTGCTCGAGCAAGCGTTCCTTTTGAAAATAACCTATAACTACACGGCCAGTGTCGCAAAACAAGTGCGGGCGAATAAAAAACAATACGCAGCACACAGTTGCATCGTCATCACACTTCTCGACTACCCGTTCGAAGTGGTTTCTACGGAACTTGCAGGCCATCTCGTTGAAGGCATAATCGCAAACATTATAGATCACGCAGCATTTTGGAGAACACCACAAAAAGACGAGGTCGATATTGTGGTAAAAGGAAAGGAGATCCTCCCCATCGAAGTCAAATATCAAACTCAAATAACATCCGATGACGTCAAAACCCTCTTGAAATTCTGTAAAAAATTCAGATGCAACAACGGCATCGTTGTTACGAAAACCACACTTGAAAAAAAGACAGTTGATGGCGTAGATATCTTGTTCATTCCTGCATGGTTTTTCCTGGTGTACTGGGCTCATCACCGGGAAGGATAAAATAGCGAAGCGAACCTGGCGGGATTCGAACCCGCGATCTGCAATTACATCACAATGAATATGGTAAAAGAGTAGTAACACACTAGGTTACCAACCTATTTCGTCATACTTATCAACATTAATCTCCCCGTTCAGTAACTCCTCTCACCCAGATTTCCCAGCCATCTACATAATCGGCAAGGAATTTCTGCATGTCATTAACAAGTGACGCGATCTCCATTTCTGATAATCCTTCCCAGTCGTCGATATGATCTTGGACGACTCTATACACAAAACCATGTTTTCCATCAGGATATAACTGACCATAGACAATCTCCTCCATTTCACCGGTTGTATCATTCTTTACATACACGATTGCCCTATTTGGTCCATCGTAAGGGCCGCAATATTCTTCGTGATTAGGGTCTCCTCCACGTTGATAGATATATCCTTCATATATTCCTACATGGGTTTGCGTACACCCGGATTTCCCTTGGTCTCTGAAATCGCAGTGGGATGCGTAGTCCGCAGGTGGATTGCCGTTGAACACGTATTTTATCTGATAATATTGAACATAAGGTACCGGGTCCCAGTATGCACTCACGCCAACCACGTACGTATCGATGTGTTCCCCTTCTCGTATCCGTGGTGTCTTTGTATTATAAAAACAGGTGTCTGCCTTAAACCAGTAAAGTGCTGAGGTGTTATCGTCTTCGTCTCCTGAATCTGGACTTGAATCATCGTCATCATCTTCTATGCTCTCTGTTTCTGGTGATGGACCGCAGCATGCGATCTGTGAGAAGTGTGAGACTTGAGCAGTGACCGTATGGGTGGTCTGGTCAATAAGACTTCCTTCGATGAGTTCCCAGGTGTTTTCAGAACGAACGTAGAGTTGAAGCGCTGTTTCTTCTAAACCACCGGGTATAGTACTAACATCGTACGAGATACTAATCTGAATAGGTATGCCAAAGGTGAGACCGTCTGGCTTGAAATCGTAACAAGATACCACATACAACGACGAGTCTTGGACCGGATCTTGAATAACCTCTACCGTAATGTCGACTGGAATAGAGACTGATCCTTCGAATGTCGTCACCACAACAGTGTCTTGTAACACAGAGACTATTCCACCTGTTGTTTGTAATGTACATGCGTCTATCGAACCAACTGGCATTTGGTTGGTATTGCCCATTCCTTGCTGTTCAGTGCAACCTGAAAATAAGGCAAGAAGGGATATGAATATGATGGCGATAGCCCAACGATTTTTTTTCATAGATATACCCGTGACAGAATGGTTAAACATTTTAGAGTATTATTTAAAACTAACGTATCGTCTTGAAGAGGGAAAAGAAATTGAGAAGTTAACGGACCGGGCGGGTGGGGAACAATCTTACAGGAGGAGTTCCTTGTGAAGTTTGACAGTATTATCGAAGTTTGGTTTTCAAGTTCTCCTTACTAAAATCTTTCTTTTTTCCAGACCGGTTCTCAGACCACTGCAACTCCTTGGTTAACCCTTTGAATACAACGGCTCTTCCTTGGATAAAATTTGATTATTTTTACTGTGGGACACCGACCACACTCAGATACAGCACGCTTTCCGCCGTCCCATCCACGTCGATGATGCTATTGACCTCGTCATCGTACAACGCAGCAATCTGACAGGACCCCAGACCAAGACTCACCGCACCAAGCGCCAGGTTCTCCGCGATATGACCAGCGTCCAGGTAGATGTACCGATACGCTCGTTGCCCGTATTTGCATTTCGAACGGTTGAACACCCCGGCCCAGACGAACACGACCGCAGCATGCGCACACATCGCCTGCTGCAACGCGGCCTGCGAAATCGCACTCCGGAAGTCACCCTTCTTCAACTGATCAAGCCCATGACGCAGGATATCGTAATGATACACCCCCGCGTCTAGATCTTTCACATTGTTGACCACCAGATAGGTCTCAATCGGGTACAACGCCCCCGCAGAGGGAGCAGTGCGGAACGCAAAACCCTCCTCGATGCGTTGGATCCCGGTCGACACCCACAGCAGGTAAGAGAGCTGATCGAGCGGTACCGCGGTAGATGAAAAATCCCTGATGCTGCGACGACCCACAACAGTCTCATGAAAGCTGCAGGCGGGAAAATCTAGCATTTTCGGCAACTCAACATGCGACACATCAGGATAAACCTTATACAAATCCGGTTGGATAGACCAGTCAGGCCCGTCACCAAGACCGTCTCGTGAATACTTCGTCTGCTGCTGGAACCGATCACCTATGGTTTTCTCAGAAACAAGGATCACCCCCAAAACCAGATGAACATCGGAAGGCTGCTATTAAGCATTTACGGGACACAGAGAAGACACCACATCTACATTCAGAAAAGCCTTTGTTCCCTTATTTCAACACATCATAGAACTCCTCATAAGGCATCCGTGCAGAGAACGACGGGAGATTTTCATAGATCTCCTTGAAGAACTTCAGCTCATGGGAATTGTCATGGGATTGTCTGTCCTTCCAGTACGTGATGATGATATACTTATGGGGCGTCACATCCACCTTTGAGAAATCCGCAGGAAGGAAACTGCCCACACCGGAGATCCCTGAGATCTTCAGCAGCTTCGAACCAAGGAACCCGTCTATCTCGTTTGTCTTTTGACACAGCTCCTTGATGCACATCTGAAACTCAGCTTCCTTCTCAGGATGAATCTCAAAGTAGTTGACCGCACTAATAAGACCACGCGTTACCCGATGATAAGCCGTGTTCCAATCACCAGCAAGCACCACTGCGTTGATGCGCTGCTTGGTCAAGAATTTTTTCGCAAGCTTCGCACGAACCCCTGAATTACAGTATACCGAGACGGCCTTCTCCTTTAAGAAATCAACGTAGAACTCCAGGTCATGGACCGGGATGTTCAGGGCACCTTCGATATGGTCCTGAACGTATTCTTCTCGTGTACGCACATCAACGATGAGTTTTTGCTTCTCACTCATATGATAAGACACCAAAAGAGCACATACCAGCGTGCTATTTAAGCATTAAGGACCACGATTGTTATTTTTTGAAACAAAAAAAAAGAAGAACAGGGCAGTTGCCTGCAGAACAACCCCTGAACTGAGGTAAATCCCTTCCAAAGAACCAATCTTACTCAGGGATAAAACAGAAGTACCAGACTGACATCTCTACAGAGGCGATGTTGCCACCGCTATCCTGAGCAGTGATGTTCATGGTAAACGTGCCAAGATCAGGGCCGATCCATTTTCGCTCATGAAGACCACTGTCGCTATTCCAGGTCATGTTCCCCTGCTCGTCGTCATAGACATACATGTAGACGAGAAGGTCCTCAGGGGCGTCGATATCATCACTCACCTGGACTTGGACAGGGCGAAGTCGGAACCCACCAAACCCCATCGTGTCCCCCACCAGATTCAAAAACGTTGGGAACAGCTTAATGCCCGAGAAATGGAAGTATCCTTCGGCAGGGTTGACGATTTCAATAATCGGTGGTTGATCTTCCAATCCCATGGGTTGTTCGATGGACTGCATCAGGTTTTGCGTTGCCGCAGGAAGTGAACTTATTCCAAGAGACAAAAGCAGCAGGACACACCAGCATGTCACAAATATTTGGCGTTTCATTATCAAAAAACCTCCTTTTATCATTATTTCATTATAATAAAAGGATATATAAACTTTTTTATGGAGCTTAAGTGGTCCGCTATCCTCTTCACCAATCAAAAAAAAACATAAAAACTAAGAACAATCGGGAAAGGCACATCTCTCTTAACACCCTAAAGGTACCATAAATGAAAATACACCATTGTCTCCGGCTCGTCATCCTTTGTCTGATCACCGCGCGCCTGTGCGGCTGCACCGGACTAGTACCGAAAAGATCCTTACCATTGGTTGCGGTCCGTCTTGAAATTCTATAGGTCAAGCTTGCGAATGTTGCGGCGTATGGAACAAGAATACGGGTCGCGCCAAGAAATTCCCAAAATCTTAACAAACGGGAAAAATAGGGCCCCTGACGTACGAGTTTCTCCAGTTGGACTTAACGGACCTGGCGGGATAAGGACTGGTTTCTCGGAGGAAAAACAAGCGAAAAACATCGAAAGAACAGGCTTTCGGAAATTCGATTCTTTTACTCACTAAAAGCCTTCTTTAATTTTTTCCTTTTTTTTCACTTTTGAAGGTTTGATAATGAAAGATTCATCATCAAGGATGACTTATCCTGAAAGAAAAGTAGCTGAGTATCTAGGGAAGATGAATATCGAATGGGTGTACGAACAACCGGTGTTTGTCTGGGATGGTGATGGACGACCTCGTGTCTGGACACCGGATTTTTACCTCACCCAGTTTGGTATCTACGTCGAAGTGTGCGGTTCAAAGGATTTCAATTATGATTATAGAAAACATGTCTTTCTAAAGAATGGGTATTGTGTGATCTTCCTGCATATTTTTAAGGGACCAAATCAATGGGAGAAACATTTCAAACGATTCCTTAATTATTTTCTTGTACAGAGAAATCAAGCATTTTTCGATATCTTTCAGAGGAACCGGAGTGAACTTGATAAATAAAATAAGGTAGGCGTAAGTGGTTATAATTTAGTTTAAATCTCTGAGTTTTCAATGGAAAATTCGATGATAATCTCAGCGATAATTTCTCACGGACTTTAATCCTTATCTTTTTAGAAAATTTTAAAAATGTTATCAATTCCAATACCATTTACTTTTCCATCATTTGATATTGCATATACGGCAATTCGATGGAACGATAAACTACGATCAAGCCATGCCCATTGATAGGGTGCATCGTAATCAGAAAAACGGTACTCATGATCAATATAAAATTCAACATGTTCAATTCCTACATCTTCTTGGAATGCTTCAGCTTCAAGCGTAATCCTCCCAATAATCACCGGAAGTTTTAGAGATATTAGTCTAATATTGAATAAGTACAAAGCATTTTCTGGACGAAGAATCCGTACAGTCGGTAGAGATGTTCCCACCGAAACATTCGCGGTATCGCTGCTGCTGTTTCCTTCGCCATCAATCAAGGTTAACATAGCGACATATTCCCCAGGTCGGGCATATGTATGAGATGGATGTTCTTGATCTGAGATGCTCCCATCACCGAACTCCCAGTTGAAGGTATATGGGAGTGCCCCCCCGAAGGTTGTGCTCATAAACGAGATTGACTCTAACGCATTCCCACTGTAAGGTCCCCCTGCATCCACAGAGAGTGGTGCGTCACCGAATGCGTGGAGATATCCCCAGGTCAGAGTACCATCATGATTCCGCCAAGATGAGCCTACATAAATAGAGCTGTTCTCATCGATGCAGGGTGATGAAAGCACAGCAACGTTAGAAATAAGTTTCTTCCATTTCATCGTCCCATCAGGATTCACTGCAACAATACAAACTCCTGCGCTCACATAGATCGTACCATCCGCAGAGAGTGCAGGTGATGTCCCATAGACATCTCCACCAACGTCAAGACTCCATTTCAGAGTACCATTTGGGTAGAACGCCCGTAATACCTCTGTTCCCACATAGAGCGTCCCATCAGAAGAAACTGCTGCAGATGCAGCCGCAATCTCCGTACCAGTAATTACCTTCCAGATCAATGTTCCATCGGGATTCAGAGCATAAAGGTACCCATCGAACGAAGGGATATAGACCGTTCCATCTGGTGCGATGGAAGGATGTCCCTTGATGACCCCACCAGTAAGATATCGCCAATGAAGAGTACCATTCGGATAAATAGCATACAAATAATTGTCACCTGAGCCAATGTAAATGGTACCATCCTCTCCGATAGCGGGATCTGATGTTGCTTTATCTCCTGCATCATACAACCATTTTTCCGATCCATCAGAATTTATTGCATAAAGATTGCCACTTGAATGACCAAGATAAATCGTCCCATCATCACCAATAGCAGGTGACGAATGAAACTCCCCGCTACGGTATATCTGCCATTTCAATGAACCATTCTGATTAAGAGCAGAAAGGTGCCCATCCCAGTCACCAACATAGATAGTGCCATCATTAGCAATCGCAGGTGTTGACCAAATTAACCCAGGTATACGATATTTCCAATGTAATGTCCCATTCGGATAGAGCGCATAAAGATAATGATCAGCACCCATACTTCCAAAATAGATAATTCCATTGTTGTCGATAACAGCGCCTGATTCAACTGTACCAGCATCTATTAACGTTTTAAATCGCCATTTCTCTGTCCCTGGATTGTTCATGGTACTGATTGGACTCTGACTGGTGTGATGTATATCATGGCAGCTCATCGGCCACGAGGAGTTCATCAAACCATCATTAGATTTTTCATGATCATTATTCCCAATAAATCTGGAAGGTGACTCTTCAATCTGAAAAGATGCTGTATACATTGTTTGTAGTTTATCGTCGTTGATGCTCCATGATTCTTCATATAGATAATTATCATTTTCATTTAGTATCCGTTGTATTGGGTTTCTCAAAGAAGTTGATAATATTGAATCGGACATTGGAATAACTAGTATCAATAATACGTAAAAAACTAAGAGGTATCTCCGATTAATTTTTTTCATAGATTCTTTCCTTGATTCTATACATATAATTCATATTCTATTTATAGATTTCCATCCAATAAAACACAATGTTAACATAATAATATCTTTACATTATTGATAATCCTAATAAAAATACTGGAAAAAAAAAAAAAACTATTTAAATTCATTTATGTTACCTATCTCTCATTAATAGGGGAATTGAAAAAAATGAGAGGAAAGAAAATTGTAGCATTTTTATTATGCATGTTGGTGATTACGAATGGGATACTGCTGATACCGAAAAATACGGATGTCCGAGCAGATAATTATCAACATCATAATGGAGAAAACGAAATAGGTCTTAATACCACATATGTCTGGGAGATGGTGAAACAATTCTGCAATGTGACATTTGATGCTGATTGGTCAGAGGAGAATAATATACCGAAAGGACGATCATGGGCAACTGCTGGAGAGAATTATACTATCGACAATATTTTAAAACGTCAATGGGAGAATTTTACAGATCCCGTATTTCAAAAATTACCCATCGGACCTATTACCTATGGACCATACAAAGACAGATTATACTCAAACAAAATCGTCATAAATGATTATAATCTCACGATTAATACTAATCCCCCAAAATATCTCCCGTACAACGAAACATTTCCCATAGGCATTGGTGTTAATAGTAGGCATAATGATCTCAATGATACCTATGGATTCGATGAAGCTACGATCAAAGAATTAAATCTTTTTTTAAAAGATTATCTCGGTGGAACATATTTCAATGACTGTCAAAGCGTGTCAACCCAATTTTTGAATACCGAGTATCTTATCGGTGGTTCTCCCGTATTTCTCAATGAGACTGAAACCGTCCCTGAGAACCAGAATGACCTTGTGTTCCTCATGAATGAAACAGAAGATTGCAAGAATAAACTGGATAACATCACCACTGCGGTGGCTTGTATCCTGATCAATAGCGCTTCTTTTGGATATAGTTATACAGAAGCAGAGGAGAAACAGTTTCCGATATTGCGTGTTGATGAAGACGATGAAAATCTCACTAAGATTTTATCTGAAATGGAAAATGGTTCAGTGTACTTCGTGGATAATAACTATGACCCTGACACGTTGGTGTTCACCAATTTAAGTAATGATACCTGTGTCCCAGATGAGACTTGGGTTTATGTCGTTCAAAGGCTTGCTCCTTCAGATAAGAATGCGACAGATCCTTTTTATGAAGCTTTGGGTTTGATAGGTCCTGGAGCTTATTATGATTTTATTCGATTGGAAATCAGACAGGCATTTTGGTACTGGTATCATTATTCTGTGTTTGGGAGTGCAACAAAAGGGTGTAAAGGTTTTATTATATCTGATTTTAACGACACTCATTTTATGACACATACCGTGAAAGGTTGGGGAACAATTAATAAATTGCTTGATTCGGAAGATGACTGGTTTTCTGCTTTTACAGATCGATGGTGGTTACCAATGTTTTCAGTGAACGAATCAATTGGAGAATTCTTAATTGCTAACAATTACACAGTAACTGGGTCCATCAAACAGACGTATCATTGTCAAAACAGTACCAATCCTGGTGTGATAAGCCATAATTTTATCGGATATCGAAATATTACCCAGGATGAAACTGCTCCTGTAACAATATTGTCTAATAGAATAGATGGCTGGTGGGGTACTACGCCGGGCGACAGTGGTGTGGGTGGAGCGATTCTCCTTGGTATTGCTAAATATTTTAATGACTATAATATAATTCCAAAGTGTAATCTGCGATTTCTCTTCACCACAGGAGAGGAGTACGGGATGCGTGGTGCACAACATTACAATGACAGTCATCCTCATAATGTTACCATCCCTTATAATAATATCACACGATGGATTGGGTTTGATCAACTTGGTTTTAATTATACGACATCAGATGATACTATTAATTTAACTGTAAACGTATTAGATGATACGACAAAGACTATCATTAGAGCAATTGCGAATGATACGCAATATTTGAACCGAACGGGGTATGGTATCTGGGTTGGTCAACCCGATGGATATGGTTCCGAGGATAAGGTGTTTAAGACAAGAGAAAATTGCAGTACGATTTGTTTCGGGAAAGATAATTCCTCCCGATGGGATGGCTATCATCGTGCAGGTGCTGATTTCTCAAAGGGGGATAGTTTACAGTATATCGATAGGAACGATGTGAATGTAACTTTTGAGCTTGCGTGGAATGTGACAAAATATTTCACGGTGAACCCCGACTGCTGGTTCGATAATGTCACCTTCACGGCTTTTGATTCACCCAACGATGGTGATACTCTGAATGATTCAATACGGACAAACTTCACGATTCATTCCGTGTTGCCAAGTGATAAAGTCCGGGTAGAACTCAACCTTAGTTCTGAGGTAAACGATGTTGGAAGTCAAAATCCAACCGCCGATTACATTGATTACCTGCTGACATATCGGAGTCAGAACGAATCTTACGTGTTCACCATCCCTGATTCTGTCGCGGACGGATATTACAACGTGTCTTTTACATTATATAATTCGACTGGACGAATCAACAAAATCGTGTACGGCTCCCCTGGATCATATTACAATGACACTACAGGTGCCTCCGGGTGGTATCATTTATATCACCCGTTAGGATACACAAAAATCGGGGACACTTACAAATGTGTCAATGATAATATCAGCGGCTCCGTGTTTACAGCAAATGAGTACGGTACAGCGGATAACATCACTGCATTCATCAATCAAGCCTATATGTCTCCAGGGCAGTACAACTGCATGCTCTATCGAGCAAGTGATAATGCTCTTATCGGGACGACAACCAGCGATTGGGTGTCACTTCCTCAAGAGGATCCGGAGTCATCATCCTGGTGGGCAGTGTTCAACTTCACAGGCACGAAACCCTTGCTTGTGAAGGGTACTCAATATGTAATGACCTGTTGGGGTGATTCTACCTACTCACGAGTATATTATAATGAATCCAACGGTAGTGGAACCGGACGATATGATGCTCACCCGTATGGATCTCCACCGGACCCGGCTAATTTTACTAACGAATCAAGGTACTACTCGATCTATTGTATTTACACCCCGGATAGCACATTACCTCAGATCTCCGCGGTTAACGCCAGTCCACATACCGTGGGATTCGGATATAACGTTACCATCACCGCGAATGTCACCGATGATCTTAGTGGCGTTGATCTCGTAAAAGTTCAAATCGGTTATCCTGGTGGAAAATCCGGGAATTTCACCATGACGCACACCATGGGGGAAACCTATCAATATCTTTTCACGGACACCTGGCTGGTCGGGCAGTATAACTATACAATCTGGGTGATCGATAACTCATCGAACAGTAACAGCTCCACCGGGCATCACTTCCATGTCTCCGCGGATGCATCTATCAGCATCGCCACCCTCCAAGACAGCTATACCGGCAGTCAATACATCAATATCACGGATCCACCGAACTCACCAGAGAACTACACCCTCATTGACCGGGGGCTCACCTGGGACAAGTACTACGACACGACGACCGGGCAGAACATCCTGGAAGTCTCCACCGGACCAATCAATTATCCAGAAGAGAATGGTACCTGGACACCGATCAACACCACACTCAGTCAACTCGCTGAAAATCACTCCGCGTACGTCTACGGCTACCGCAGCGGGAATGATCATGGACTCTATGGAGTGTATTTCAAATCCAATGCGCAGAATGAATGGCCAGTCGCGTTCACCTACAACAAATCAGATGATCCAACGATACACGCAGTCAGAAGTAAGTTGGTTGGAGTCGGCTACGTCGATCCGCAGAACAACTGGACATATCAGTATCTCCAAAGTGTGCAGAGCAGCCAAGGACAAACCAACGACTATTCAATCACCTACCCCGGTGTGTTCACCGGGACCGATGTGACCTGGAGTTACGGTAACACGGGTATGAAAGAAGAGATCACCCTGAGTAATGCGACAAAGACTGTGTTGCAGAATCATCCACCATCACAATATGGTCTCAATAACACAAGTTCCTATCTCGTATTCATCACCAAACTTGACTACCAGAACCTCAACCTCTACAACAATTCAGGATTGTTCGAAGGGAACGTTACGATCTCAGACATGGGGATTGAATTCAAGGACATACTCGGGCAGTTCAAATGCGCTCTGCCGCTTGGAGAAGCATATGAGCTGAACAATGAGTCCGTTCGACAGAAACTGACCTATCGTATTGTACACCTGAATGGTAATACCTACCTCCTCTCAGGATTAAAACTCTCTGATCTGAATACGATGACTTTCCCTGTTGTCATTGATCCGACCCTCACAGTCTATTCATCAAACAATGATGGATACATCGAACAATCCAGTACAAGCTACAACACCGCCTGGACTACATCCACCGGAACAGTCCATGATACAGTGGATTTCATCAATATCGGACAGTACAAATTCAAGACCACCTACTACATCTATCGAAGTTTCCTACATTTCAACACTTCCGCATTACCCTCAAACGCGTACTTCGATAATGCGACACTCTCCTTGTACAAGAGAACCGATTATTCGACAACAGATTTCGACATCACGATCCAAAACGGACAACCAACCTACCCCCATGATCCATTGCAAACCAGTGATTACAACAAAAGCCATTACTCCGGGAACGGAGGAGCACTGAACACCGCAAATCTCACAAGTGGATACAACCCGATCACCCTGACGAACCTCACCTGGATCAACACAACAGGAATCACCAAACTCTGCCTACGCAGCAGCAGAGATATTAATGGAATCGCACCGACAGGAAATGAATTTATAAGCGTGTATTCCAGAGATTTCGTTTTCGCATACCCACCAAAACTCGTGATTTCCTACCGGAACCAATCAAAGATCAAGAACAGCGGCTCGACAGACATCAAAGGATACCTCCTAATACAGATCCAGTTCTACAACACCTCACAAAGCACATGGGTGCTTGACAATGATACCATCAATGAGACCACACCACGAATCATCACCAGCGGCAACCAACTCGCACTCGACACGATCTTCAACGGGAATGTCCGAGTATCAGATCTGACCCATGGGATAGGAACCTATCGAGTCTACACCGCATACAGGGACCCGGAAGGGAACATCCTGAGAACAAACGATGATGTGGACCTGGAAGCCTGGTGGCAGTTCAACAAAACCTAAAATCACCCTTAATAAAAATGAGGGAAATCAGGTTTTTTCCTGATTTTCTGTCCTTTCTTTTTACATAAAAGATTTCTAAGTTCTATTATTTTTTTGTTTCTAATTTCTCCCTTAGAACCGTAAGTCCCCATTCAATGGCATGGGACCAAGATCCAAACTGTTTTGATTCTATTCGAGCTTCGACCCATTTATCAAGTTCTTTATCGATTCTTACAGAATGCGAATCTCCTTTCGGTCGTTTGCTGGTCCTAGGGGACATAATGTATACATATACCACAAAAACATTTAAATATTTCCATTGTATACATGTTATTTGTATACAAATAAGTATATGTATACATTAAGTAGGTGAACAACACCGTGAACACCAAACAACAAACACTAATATACAATTCACCACAACAAGAATTGTTAGGAGGTAGAAACCAAGAATGGAAAACAATCGTAAATCAATTAGGCCAACATATAACAAAACCAACTTCTCCAAAACACGGAGAGGAAAAGGTGAAACTCAATTATGACCTAACAAAAATCAAAAGAACCGACTTTCCGATCGTCCTCACCCCACAAATCGCGTCATTTACCGACGTAGCAACCCATGCCTTCTTACGACAAAGACTAGGTTCAAACACCATTGAAAAACGACTCTCCACCGCACGATACATGGAAACACATCCAGTACCAGTAAATTTTCGAAACCCAACATTTGAAAATTTCATGGCACATATGGACTACCGAGAACAAGTAGAAAACGCGGGAAACGGAGCACTCTCCAACGAATGGAAAACCATGAGAATGTTCCTCAAAGCATACGGCATAGAAATCTGGAGCTACAAGGCACCATCGCAACCAATCTACAAAGCACGAATCATTCCATTCCCTGACCAAGTCTACAAAATGCTGAACTTTCACTACTCGGACGACCCTTATGAAAACGCACTCATCCAATACCTCCTCACCCACAACTTTATCGTCGGATGGAGATTCCCCAGCGAGCCGACCGAAATGACCACATCCCACGTCAACATCGAACGAGCCTATATCACCATCACAGAACCAAAGAAACACCACAGTACCAGAAACATATCACCAACAGAAATAATGACCAATACCCACAGAAAATCATTCAAAAACTGGATCGACAACTGGAGACCAAAAGTAGCGAACCAACACAGCAAAGATTACCTGTATCTCAAACCAGACGGAAAACCATTCACCAAAGATCTCATGAGACAACTCTTGAACAGAAAAGCAACACCCATCATACAAACCGTATTCCCCCAATACTACAATTATTGCTCCCGACACTTCGCAGCAGTATCACGACTCATACGAACCAAGTTAGAATACAAAACATTCGATGAATACGAAGTGCGAGACTGGTTAGGACACACCAAAATAGAGACAACCATGGGCTACATCAAGGATGCAAAACACTACTATCTCTTAGCACCGTACGACTGGATCCATCGTACCCTTAAAGCCCCGGACGGACGAGGATAATACAATGCGAATCCGAAAAGCGCAAAAAACAGGGGCTTTCGACGAAAAACCCTCCGAGAGAGTGAAACGGACCTGGCGGGATTCGAACCCGCGATCTGCAGCTTAGGAGACTGCCGCCCAATCCAGGCTAGGCTACAGGCCCAGAGTAATTATAGATACGGATATTCAAGAACCTTTTATACATTAGCAAGTGTCACTCATCGAATTGACAGAGGTGATGTATTACATTCGACGCTCTTTGAAAATCCTCCTTTTTTATAATGAAAAGCATCTCTGGAGGACAAGTCATGACTTCGACTATATTTATACCGTTAATGGACAGCTCGTTTGCAAGCATCGCAAGAATACCAGGGGTTTTCTGCATGAGGGGATGAATGTAAATGTTAATCTCAGAAAGATGTAATTCCTTTGAGATGATCTTATTTTTTGGGAGTAATGAAAGAACTTCGTCCATGTTCTTTTTATCGATTAATAATCGTATGGAATCGTTTGCTTGCATGATACGAAGAGTATCTCCTCGAACATAACTGATAATCTTGAAAACGTCAGAGAGAGCTTTTTGGACATCGGAGTCTTTTATGAGTGATATTTCGACTAAATTGCTCTTTGTGGAAATGTTGACTGCTTGACTGAGTATTTTTGTTGCTTTGGTAAAGATATCGTCGTATTGATCAAAGTGATAGCGGCGTATGGCATTGATTGCTGCATCGAGTGTTCCATGGATTTTTTTTTCTTTGATGAGGTATCGTGCGAGGGCGCTGGTGTTGATGAGGCCTCGTTGGAGTTCTCGTCTGATGGATGGGTCGTTATCAAGAATCCTCCAAATCTCATGAGTAATATTTGTCATAATTTACAAAATATTGAGATATTATAATAAATTTTCTATTTCCTGTCAATTATTATATAATCGGTTTTACCTTAAGGTTTTGAGAAGAGGAAAGAATATGAAGATACATCAGAGGAATACTGTTTTAAAACAGATGATGAATCCTCGATATCAGATTGTAGAACTTGGAACGCAACTCGGACTCAATATGGAGCAGATAGATTCGATCCTAAAGGAGCCCCAACACACCACTGAATATTTGAATCTCAGCGTAGGTCCACCTCACTATTGTGGTACCTTCTACGGATCTGTGAGCATCAACGATTTCAGTTTTTTGAAAAAGTAAGAAGCGAAGAAAAAAAGAGTAAAATATATAAACTACAAATGTATACGTGCGCCATGTTACCATGAAACAAATATTGAACACTCGTTCCCAGATAGAAGAACTCGGAAAGCAACTCGGACTCAACACAAAACAAATACACTCCATCCTGAACAACCCCACACACATGAATGAACAATTCTCCCTTTCTCAGGGCCCACCGATGTACAATGGGGGCTACTATGGAACCATAAGCATCAAAGATTTCAACATACCAAAAAAAACAACGAAAAAGTAACAAAAAACGGAACGTACCATATTAAAATAATGCATACAAATACAATAGCTCGTCAGTGATACGATGCCATCTGCACAAAAACACAACCCGAAACAAGTCGTTTGGGAACTCACCCTCCAGTGCAACCTCCATTGCATTCACTGTGGCTCATCAGCAGGTACACCACGACTACAGGAACTATCGATGCAGGAGTCACTACAATTAATCAAAGATCTCGCGACAATGAACACTGAAGAAATCTGCCTTATGGGCGGGGAGCCTTTTTTACGAAAAGATTGGCATCGAATTGCACAAACGATAAAAGATACAGGTATGAAACTATTGATCATATCCAATGGATACGCGATTACCTCAGACACCTTATCAAAACTCATTACCCTGCAACCATATGCCGTCTCAACAAGCCTTGATGGAGCAACACCAACCACACATGATCATATCCGGGGAAAGAAAGGATCGCATCAAAAAGTACTGAACTTCATCTCACAATTAACAAAAGCAGAATTACCAACCACAGTAATCACCACCGTAAACAAACTTAACTTCATGGAATTACCAGCAATAAAAGATTTCCTGCTATACAAACACATCGCATGGCAGATACAAACCGCCGCACCAGAAGGAAGATTTTCAAAAAATTTAGCACTATCAAAAGAAGAGTTCTACGCAGTCGGACTCTTCATTGCATCACTACGTAAACGGTATACACCAGAAGAACTCCCCGTGATAGGTGCACACTGTTTCGGATACCACTCGTCTTACCTTCCACGCCTAGGCTTGTCTCCAACCTGGACCGGCTGTCAAGCAGGCATCTCAATTCTCAGCATCAAGAGTAATGGAGATGTCATCGGATGTCTCTCAATTCCGGCCATGTATACAGAGGGAAATATCCGGAAGAAATCAATCATCGACATCTGGTATGACCCCGAAGCGTTCGCTTACAACAGAAAATTTAACAAGAAACAGTTAGGAGATTACTGCAAAGGATGCACATACGCAGAAACCTGCAGAGGAGGATGCATGGGGATGTCAACTGCATTTACTTTTTCACCACACAATGACCCTTATTGTTTTCATACCATTGAAACAAAATTCCGTGACAAAAGAGTACCACGACGGTCGTTGAAACAATGAACAAACAAATATCGTATAAACCTACAATAGCAGTCTGGGAGCTGACTTTGCAATGTAACTTACGATGCGTCCACTGCGGATCTTCAGCAGGAGAGGTGCGGGCAGACGAACTTTCCACCACAGAAGCACTCCATCTGTGTCACGACCTCTCAACTCTCGGATGTTCCGGAGTCGCACTAATGGGCGGTGAGGTATTCTTACGACAGGATTGGCAGAGGATTGCACAAGAGATAAAGCAACAGGGTATGGTCCTCTCCATCGTCACCAATGGATACTTCAACGCAGATCAAATCATCCCACAGCTCTCCGCGGTGGGAACCGACAGTGTTCTGGTTGGATTAGACGGGGGGACTGCCAGCACCCATGATACCATCCGGGGAGTGCAGGGTTCCTATGAAAAGGCACGTACCTTTCTCAGATCAGCAAAAAAAGCAAATCTTCAAACCGGCGCAATCACGACCGTGCAGAAATCCAATTTCTCAGACCTCCCAAAAATACTGGAAATAATACTTAAAGAAGACATCAATTGGCAACTCCAAGAAGGCACCCCTATCGGACGATTCGCGCACAATCAAGTGCTGACCGAGGCGGAATACTACACGTTAGGCATATTCATCCGCTCAACGCAGAAAAAATATGCAACACGAGACCGCTCCATTATCGGGACACACAATTTCGGGTTTTTTTCATCACACCTCCCAAACCTCAGCACCTATCCCAAATGGCAGGGATGTTACGCAGGAAAAACCGTTATCGGAATACAGAGCAACGGCAATATCAAAGGATGCCTCGCATTATCAGACGATTTCATCGAGGGAAACATCCGAAACAAAAGCATTATAGATATCTGGAACGACCCGACAGCGTTCTCGTACAGCCGACATTTCAACAGAAAAAAGCTAGGAAAAAATTGCAGACACTGCAAACATGGTTCATCATGCGGAGGCGGATGCACCACCCGATCGGTCAGCATGACCGGCAAGCCCCATAACGATCCCTACTGTTTCTATCGATTTGAAAAGGAGAAAATCGAATGCGTTTGAACCTCGGCTGCGGGAAACACTACAAGGAGGGATTCATCAACATCGATGCGTTTGATACGACAGTCGCTGATAGAATACTGTCTGTTGAGGACCTCACGTTTCCGTCAAATACCATTGACGCAATCGAGGCAGACCAGCTCATCGAACACCTCGGGTACATCCATACGATTTATGCGTTTGCTGAATGGTTCCGCGTGTTAAAACCAGGCGGTACCCTACGTATCGAAACACCAGATCTCGAGTCATCAATGAAACAATATCTTGATGGTGACCACCAGGCAAAAAAAGAGACGTTATCCTGGCTATACGGCGTTGAATCCCCCGGCATGGAACACCGACTGTGCTACCCAGAAATTCTCCTGAGACGCTTGCTGAAAAAAACTGGTTTTACTGAGATAACAACCTCTTTCTTCACCAAAGAGAAGAACCATCCAGTGATGCAGATTTCCTGCAGAAAAACGCAGAATCTTGTGGCATTTCAAATCATCTCACATAGCAGGAAGACGATGGTAAAACAACACCTCATCGCTTTCGAGGATAGCACTCTTGCATTAGAACAAGAGAAACTGCTTGATATTTTTCTTCGAAAACTTCTGCAATACTTGAAAAAAAACAATGAGAAAATCCTCAAACAACTCATGATAACCGGTTGCCTACAAAACCCTCGCATGACACAGGTGTTTTTCCAAGAATGCCTCCATGAAAAGAGCATACCAAATCGAACAATGAAGAAATACAATGAGTGTGCACAATTTCTTTGTTCCATCCATTTTTCTCAGCTCCTCCTTTCGACCCTCACAGGAATACCTCCTGTCGCAGGAACACAGAAAAAAACCATGCAGACGGTTACTGAATTTGGAAGACAATGTATAAAAAAAATAATAACAAACGACACGGAAACAGATATGGTGAAAAAAACACTTGTTGTCTTTTCGCAGCAATACCAACGTGATGATGAGATATTCTTTTCAGAAACAATCCTTGAACACAAGGCTGCGGACCTCTGCTATAGGGCGATAAAATACTTCCATGAAAAGGATTTTACCCATGCAAATGCCTTATTGCACGAAGCGATTCGGTTCGACAGAAATCATCTCTTGTATTACTGGAACCTTGCACGATTACTCATGCTGACAAAAAAAATTTCAGAGGCAAAACAGTGCTATCATGATTCATTAACCCTGGTCCGACTCTCTGAAACCCCGTCGAAAGAGAAATTAAAGACAGCCCTTACCACAGAGCTCCAACACTTCTCCAAGATGAAACACGGCAGACCAATCCTCGATGTGAGACCATGAATCAATTTTTCAATCCGCTCTTGCTCACCCGCGTCCTGAAATGGTATCTGGAAGACCCACATACACTTCGTCGAATGACTAACGAGGAGCTTCGAAGGTTTCAAAATACTTCTTTCAAAACGATGCTGAAGTATGCCTACACCGTCCCCCTTTACAGGGAGAAATACAAAGCCGCCGGTGTTCATCCTCATGATATACGAGGACTAAAGGATATCAAAAAACTCCCTTGCATAACTAAGGAGGATTTAAGGAAAAATTTTCCAACCCGCGTTGTGCCTCCCTCGTTTCAGACGAGGTCTGCGATCGTTGCAGCAACATCAGGAACAACCGGGCGATCACTGTCTCTCTATGCTGATTTACCTATCGTGATACGAAGTATGCTTGGGTTTCGACGGGCGCTCCTTGTGCATGATATCCCATGGCAAAAAACCAGGATGTCTCTTTTGCTGGATCTCTCCGAGAACAGTTTCGAGAACGAGTATTTCATTCAAAGCATTCTTTCAACCATGCGACGCGTCATTCCACTCAGACACCTACAGATTCTTGACATGATGCGTCCCCCAAACGACCTTATCGAACAAATCAATCAATTTGAACCTGAAGTCATCATTGGGTATCCTTTCGTAATTATTCAACTAGCGACTCTCAAAATGAGAGGATATGGACAGAAAATCGCCCCGAAATGGATTGTGACGTCCGGTGCGGTTCTTGATAAATATTCCAGATTATTTGTAGAACAGGCTTTTCACGCCAATCTCTTTGATATCTATGCTGCGACTGAATCAGGGATTCTTGCGTTTGAATGCAAAGAAGGCCGATACCACGTGTGCTCCGATCTGGTATTTCTCGAATGTCTCCAAGGTTGTAATGACGCACCATCTGGTCATCCAGGGTCACTTACCATCACGAGATTGTATGGAAGAGGCACCCCTCTCATTCGATACCAAGGCATTGATGATGTAGTGACGGTTTCATCCAACGGATGTAGTTGTGGGCTTGTTGGTGACATCCTCGAAGGGATCCATGGGAGAGAAAGTCATTCCATCGTGTTACCAGACGGGAACCTAGTGTTGGTGTCTGTCTTTGAACAGTGCATCGGAAAAGTCCTGTATGAACTGAAGGTCAATAAAATTAAACGAATTCAAATCGTTCAGAACAGAATCGATGCTATCGAACTACGGATACTTTTTGATGATCATCTCCGACATGCAGGGTGTTCTGCAGAAGAGACAATATCATTGATACATCACGCATTACAAAAACGCTTAGGAACCCAACTGGAGATAAAACTTACGGAAGTGGAGGGATTTGATGAAAAAGCACCGTATATTCTCTCAACGATGGATAAGACTCGCATCCTTGAAAAAAACTACATTATTTGAAGGACACCAGCCGGAGAGGCTTCGCTCTCTTATTTCATCTTTTACGAGAAATTCTACCAGAAAAAATGTCGCAAATAGATGAGATATCTTTAAATATTTATTATTTATTATTTTTTTTAATGCAAACACAGATGTTTTACACGCTTGGAAAAAAACTTGGCTTGACGAAAGACGATATCGATCAGGTACTGAAAACTGTTCAATTCTCAGACGAACAGCCAACCCTATCACTAGGACCGCCTTTTTATCATGGCGGAAGTCGGTACGGGACTTTTAGCATCAGTGTTTTCTAAAAAACGGAAAAAATTAAGCAGTAGATGTATAACACTATTTTACGGTTAAAGTAAAACCATCCTGATTTTTTTTCATATCTTTCCTTTTAAAAAAAAAAAAATGAGATCTTGCCCGCTAATGAGAAATTAATCATTCGAAATGATCGTCACTTTTGAGAAGAAGAGTTTGAATTGTTGTACTGCTGCAGCAGTGGAACCTTCCGCCCAGGTGACGTTGACTGAAACCTGTGGCATGTCTTTGAGGACTCCAAGTCCGATACCGAAGAGTGGGACGACGACGGTTGCTGTTTCTCCAGCAGGGATCGTCTCTGGGAATACAAAGGCTCCTTGATGGATGAACAATCCTCCGGTGATGAGGATATCTCCGGTCACTGATGAAGCGTTCGCATCTCCCAGGTTCTCAATCTCAATGGTCAATCCTTTCCCACCAGAAATGTTCGAAATGATAAGAGACGGTTCATGCGAGGTTACTTGGCCATAGCAATAAATCCCACCCCATGACGAAGTTGAATCACCTTCTGCTGAGCCTATCACCAGTAAACCATCGGCCATGGATGGCGTCCCATAGACATAGTTCATCGTATCTGGATTCACATAATGGCCGGTGAGGAGTTCGCCGGTTAGCAGGTCATGACAGCAGATGCGTGCATTCCGGTCCAGTCCGACACCGATATCCTCGGCGATATACAACCGGTTCTGCGTAATCGTAGGCTTCGCATTATATTCCCCGTTGTTCACTGAGGAATAATTCCAGTATTCAGCTCCCGTCTGGATGTTGATACAATGGATCATTCCAGGAATCGACGCGTACGGATTCAGAGCACCAACAACTAATCTGCCGGAACCAACAGCCAGCGAAGATGCGATCAAGAAGCCTGCTCTGAGGGGAAATTCCCATTGGGTCGTTCCTTCGCAGACGCAGTAGACAGCAGTATCGTAGGTAGCATAGATGTTGTTGCCAATGACTACGGGATGGCCTGTTGTTATCTGTTTCGTTGACTGCCAGATTGTCTCTCCGGTGAGTGCATCAAAACAGGTGAGGATGTTCCCAGCAGCCGCAGCATAGACCTTATCATCAACGACCGCTGGTGAAATATCTTTTGCATTTTGCGTTCCATTGAACCAGGCTACTGACCCGTTCTCAGCATACAAGCAGAAGAGTTTGCTTCTGTTGACTGCGGGATACTCATTGGTGCAACTGATGTAGACTTTGTCAGCATAAATCACTGGAGAGCTTTGTATCAGAATATCGGTATCCAATAAAACATTCCAGACCTGCTGCCCTGATGAAGCGTTGATGCAGAGAATCCTTCCGTTCAACGATGCGATAAAGACTTTCCCGTTGGAAACTGCAGGAGATGAATACAGTTGATCAGTGATGGAGTAGTTCCAGAGAAATGAGCCGTTATAAAGATTAAGACAATGCACATGACCTTTCCACCAGTTACATGTGGCGATGTATGCTTTTCCATCGACGATCGATGGTGAGGATTCGATCCAATCTTCGACCGTATGATTCCAGTTCACCGAAGCGATGTTCGGAGCTGGTGCGCTGGTATTTGCAGTATGTGCTTCATCATGACAGAACATCGGCCACCAATCAATGGCTGATGCGGTGTGCATTGTCTTCATCGTATCCAGCGTCTGAGACGGATTGTTCAGAGCCAATGCAGGAGTTGCCAAAAGAATCTGAATCATAACCAGCACAAGTATCTTCTTCATAGGATCTCCCTCTGTATAAAACCCATTACTGGCATAATAATCCTAAGCGTTGTATATAAAATTATTGAAGGAGATATGTGAAAGGTTCACAGAAGGATTCGCAGAAAGTTGTCTAGAGTGGGTTGTAGTTGATGGAAAAATGTCCAGACGACCCGTCAGTCGGTGGATGTTTCCAGTTCTGCAATTCCTGTAATCGGATTGTTTCAAAGGGTATTTGTTTTTCTAATAAAAGCTTTGAAATCCCTGAGACGTGCCCATCACCGACGCAGACGATGATCTTCTGGTGTTTTTGGTGTAGTTCGACGAGACGCTGAGTCATAAACTCGTTGCGGTCATCGATTAAGGTCCGCTTGATCGTGGGGAATTTTTTGCCGATCTCCTCGAGGTAGGAATCATAGTGGGCTTGATAGTTCTTGAGTTCTTCTTCGACGCGTTTCTTGCTGACGAACAAACCAGCGACACCTGAGAACATGAGACGGAGTTTTTCAAAGAACGGCATGGTCTTCCACATGTGTGTGAAGAGCTGCTGGGCGTTGGTATCGATGAAGGCGACTGGAATAACATGTGATTGTGCGTAGTTGATCGCGGAGAGCATCTCATCTCCGGCGTTCACGCCATAGGATTCGGCCATGCTTTCCTGGAATTGTGCCATCATCCGGTAGATCAACGGAAGGTTCTTTTTTGCGGCGTGATAGGAGGCAGGGTTGGTGTTTCTCAACAGGATAGCTTGGTATCGCTGGGGGTCGAGTTCGACGCCGACGATCTCTGGTTGTTTTTCGTCGAAGATGGAAAGTAATGCTGCTGAGAGGTCGAAGATATGTCCGGTTCCGATGAGTGTGATCATAGTTGGGGCGGCAAATACGCTGGGATTTCATTAAGGTATGCGTCCAAAACACCCCATTATTCGTCAATTGTCGATAATCAAATCGACAATATTAAATAGTATTAAAGATATAATAATATGTATGTGTAACGTCATCGACGATTATCGGGAAGATGAATTATCCGACGCATGGATAAAAATTGAAAGAAGGAAAATGCTGTATTGCTAATCCTTTTCCCCCATTTCCTTTCTTTCACCTACTCTTTTTTTTTATACAAATTCATTTTTTTAAAAAAAAAAGCTGTCTAGTACCGATAATGCTCCGGTTTATACGGACCGTTCACCTTGACACCGATATAATCAGCCTGCTCAGGGGAAAGCTTCGTCAACCGCACCCCGAGTTTCCCCAGATGTAACCGGGCGACCTCCTCGTCAAGAATCTTCGGTAACATATACACACCAATCGCATAATGCTTTTTCCATAGAGCGATCTGCGCTAAGACCTGGTTCGTAAACGAATTGCTCATCACAAAACTCGGATGCCCATGGGCACAACCCAGGTTCACCAACCGACCTTCCGCAAGAATGAAGATCTCATGACCATCAGGCAACACATACTTATCCACCTGCGGTTTGATACTGACCTTCTTCACACCCTTGAGCACTTCCAGTTTACCGACCTGAATCTCATGATCGAAATGACCAATGTTACAGACAATCGCCTGATCCAACATCCGCTTCATATGCTCCACCGTGATGACGTCCTTACACCCGGTCGCAGTCACATAGACGTTACCCTCAGACAGACAATCCTCCACGGTCTTGACCTCATAGCCCTCCATGGCCGCCTGCAACGCACAAATCGGGTCTACCTCTGTGACAATCACCCGGGCACCAAACCCACGCATCGACTGACAACAGCCTTTCCCGACATCACCATACCCGCAGACCACCACGGTTTTGCCTGCAATCATCACATCGGTCGCCCGCTTAATCCCATCGGCCAGACTTTCCCGACACCCATAAAGATTATCGAACTTTGATTTCGTCACCGAATCATTCACATTGAACGCTGGGAACAATAACTTCTTTACTTCCAGCATCTGATACAACCTATGCACCCCGGTCGTCGTCTCCTCAGACGCACCACGAATCTCTTTGACCATACGGGACCAATATGTCGGATGCTTCGAATGGATCTGTTTGAGCAGCTTCATCAGTTCTTCGAAATCCTTGCCTTCCGTTGCGTACTCCTTCTTAAGAAGCGACGGATTCTTCTCCACCTCGACACCCTTATGTACCATCAGGGTTGCATCCCCGCCATCATCCACGATCAAATTCGGACCCTTCCCTCCACCGAAATCCAACGCCTTCTGCGTACACCACCAGTACTCCGCAAGACTCTCACCCTTCCAAGCAAACACCGGAACACCAGCCTTAGCGATCGCCGCGGCAGCATGATCCTGCGTCGAAAAGATATTACAGCTAGCCCAGCGAACCTGCGCACCAAGATCCCGTAACGTCTCAATGAGCACCGCGGTCTGAACCGTCATATGCAGACTACCGGTAACCCGTGCGCCCTTCAACGGCCTAGTCGCAGCGTATTTCTCCCGAACCGCCATCAAACCAGGCATTTCCTTTTCCGCAATTTCAATTTCCCTGCGCCCAAGACCAGCAAGGCTGATATCCTTAACCTTATAATTGTTCTTCTGTGATGCTTTCATGACATCATACTCCAAACTAAATTTTTTTATTATTTCAGGATGAGTTTTGCATCCACGACACAGACACGGTTCTCATACACAAACACCGGATTTAAATCCATCTGATCCACCTGATCAATGAGCTGCTCACCCAGTTTTGAAACATGCAATAATAAATCGATGACGAGCTGTTTATTTGCTTTCATCCCCCGGAAGCCTTCTAAGAGCTTCTTCCCAGCTAGTTCTTCGATCATCTGAACAGCATCATAGGAATCAATGGCGACGACACGGAATGAGACATCCTTGTACAACTCGGTGAAGATCCCCCCAATCCCACACATGATGGACAGACCAAACGTCGGGTCCTGCACCAGACCAATGATCATCTCTACACCTTTCTGTTCCATCTGGTCGACAAGGAGGTCCTCGGCCGGGAATTTCTTCCGGAACTCCTTGAATGCTTTTTTCAGTTCATCACTGGTCTGAATGTTTAATTGTACTCCACCTACATCAGTCTTATGCAGGATCTTTGATGAGCAGACCTTCAGGGCGACAGGGAACTGTACCGTAAGTTTCTCAAGGTCTTTTTCTGTTTGAACTACCTGATATTGTGTCGTTGGAACCCCGAATGCCCTCAGCAGGTCTTTGACTTCGTTTTCCGCAAGCGCACCAGTCCTGCCAGCAAGCAGCTTCTTCACAGTCGCGTTCATACCTACTCCTTCTTGCGGTTATCGATAACCCGTTTTGCCTTTAAACCTGTTTCGAGGATCGTATTCGGCGGCAACACATCAACCTTGGGTGTGAACACGATTACGGATTGGATGTCGACCCTCAGCTTGCCTGCCAGCTGCTCCATGTCAGCGATGCTGAGTCGCTGCTTGGTCTCCACCTCAACGGTGAGCATGTCCACATCATGTTCTGTAGTCAGCACCATCCGCCAGTTCCCCCCGACCAACGGGTTGTTCATCAGCACCGATTCGATCTGGCCCGGGTAGATGTTGGTCCCCCGGATGATCACCATGTCATCAGACCTGCCTTTGATCATCGAATGACGCACATGCGTCCGGCCACAGGAACATAGCTCTTGGTCATAGAGTTTCGCGATATCCCGTGTCCGGTATCGCAACAGTGGCATACCTTCTTTCGTCAGTGTGGTAAGAACAATCTCCCCTTCCTCTTCAAGCCCCACAGGCTCAAGCGTCAGGGGATCGACACATTCAACAAGGAAATGATCCTCCCAGAGATGCAATCCGTCATGTTGGTCACAGTCCGTGGACACACCAGGACCGCACATTTCGGTCAGACCATAGATATCATGCACATCCATGTCCCACGTCTCCATGATCCGCTTCTTCAGACCAGGGGTGAACATCTCCGCGCCGAACAATCCGCTGCGCACCTTCAGCCGTTTTGGATCAATACCCATCTCCAAGGCGACCTGACCAAGACGCATCGCATAGGAAGCGACCCCGGAGATAAACGTTGTTCCATAGTACTCCATGAGTTTGATCTGGCGTTCCGACTGACCCTTCCCAGAAGGAATCACCAAGGCTCCTATCTTCTGCGCACCATAATGGAATCCGAACGCACCCGTGAACGTCCCATACGGGATCGGGTTCTGAAAAACATCTTTTTTTGTCAGACCGGACATGGACAGACAGCGCGCCATCACCTCAGACCATACCTCCAGATCACCTCTGGTGTAACACGCGGTCACTGGAATACCGGTCGTCCCTGAGGACGCATGCAGCTCAACGCAGTTCTCCAACGACGTCGTCATCATCCCAAACGGAGCGTTCTTCCGAAGATCATCCTTGGTGGTGAACGGCAGTTTCCTGATGTCCGCAAGGGTCTTGATATCCTCAGGTTTTATTCCAAGTTGCTTGAATTTTTTCTGATAATGCGGCACGGTCTCATACACCAGATGGACGGTTTTCTGCAATCGCTCCAGCTGCAGTTCCTGGATTTTCTTCCGTGATAAGGCCTCCATTTTCGAATTGAAAAGATGATCCATAACACTCCCACGACCCCCATCTCGTGGTTCTTTATTAAGGTTGACGACCTCCTTATAACAAACCTCCCTTCCCTTGATGAAAAAGATGGCAAAGAAAATGACAATAGAATAATAAAAGAAGATCGTATCGAATAAATTGATACAAATCCGTGTTCTTTTACACCAAGGTGGCCATATATTTAAATACATGTGACGATTTATAAATTGATAAGGAGGAACGAATTGATGAGAAAAATACTCATACTGATTTTTATCCTGGGGCTGGTACTCACCAATGGAATCCCATTCGCCACAGGAATCCCTCAAAGAAATACACAACGAGGTAACAGCAGCAGAGAGGACACATATAACCTGAAAATCGATATTGATGCAGACCGACACGTCTCACCTCATAGCTATGGAGAAGGAGTCGAAGCGTCGTTTTCAGTTACAATCTGGAACACCGGACAAAACGAATCCAACACCTGCAATGTGACCTGCAGTATCATCAGACTATTTACGATAGGATTTTTAAACTTTAATAGAGAACCTCAGGAAATGCAACAGACGGAATGGACTGAGAATTCCATGGAGCCACGAACAGGACATAGTAAAACCATATCGTTTGGCTGCCCTATTCAAAATGGTATTTTTGCGATATATAAAATACATGCTCGAATAGACGCAAAGGACTTAGACACCGATGACAACTCAGATTTGTTCATCTTTTTTGTCGTCTGGGTCGGATGGTGGGATCGATGGATCGATATCATCGATTAAAGAGTACAAGAACAATTTCCAAATCAGTGACGTTTGGAGTCATCCTCCTCACCATCGGTGCCTCCATCATACCATGCATCACTCGTTGTATTGTGACAGCAAGTGATCCAAACAATAGAATACAAGTAACCGCCCAGGTGTATGAGGATCATGGATTCAAAGACATCACCGTGCAACTCACCAAAGACCAATACAGAGACCTCGAACAGTATCTTATCCATTTCAGATCACAATTAAATCAAACGACAACAAGAGAAGCAGCTGTTCCTCTCTTCAAAGAAGCAGTTCGACAGTTGAACAAGTATACGCTATTACCAAGAGAAACAAGTATTGAGCGAATCAACAACCTCATGGTTGCGAACACCAAGGACGTCCAACATACAACGATGTTGAGGAGCACTTCAAGGATATCTGATTTCCTCAATCAAACCAATGCCTTCTGTCTCATCGCAGGGGAGACAACAATGAACACACGGTTCTTTGGTTTCCTGGAGAGGGGCTGCTCAGGATTGTGCTGGATTCTTTATTATTTAACCCTTCTTGCGCGTCGTAACGACAACGATACAGCCCTCCTCAACACGACCCTTACGTTCGTAAAATCACTACGAAACATGATCTATACTATAAACGCAAAACGAATCATCGGGACAGGGATGATCACCTTTGGCAATAGCCACCCTGCAACAATCCCTCCCCCATATCGATACGATCCCGCGCAAGGATGGATAACATCCCTTGGATTGCTCGGTAAAAAATCCTGGAACGGCACGTTTTTCGGAAGACTTCTCTTAATGGCACCATTCAATTCCGATTCGTATGTGTTTTATCCTGGAGCGGTAGGGTTTGTTGGAATCAAATTGAACCTGCGTGATGGAACATTCTTCTTAGGATCATCTGCTCTTGTGAGTATTAAATAAATAAAATGGGAAAAGGGAAACACAATGAAAAAAACAATAGTAACTGCCGGAGTCATTCTACTCATTGTTGTACTAGTAAGTATCCCATCCCATAGTATAGTGATAGCGGGAATTCATAATGGAACAAACCAAAGTGTACCAAATACAAAAGGAGACCAAGGGACATTATCTGGTTACGTGACCGATACAGAGATGAACCCCATCCAAGGAGCTCAGGTCAGGGTTTCTTTCCACGACACCTATCAAGAGAGCTACAGTGATGCCGCCGGGTTTTACCATGTCACTGATATCCCCCTGTGTAATTGCACAAAGAATAGTACCTGCTCAAAACAAGGATATTACCCCATTTCTGTCATTCTCTCGATTTGGGAGAACACTACCTATAATTTCGTTTTAACTTCAAAAGGTCAGTGGTTCTATGTCGGTGGTGTCGGACCAAACAATTACACAAAGATACAGGATGCGATCGACAACACCAGTGATGGGGACACCGTCTACGTGTTCCCAGGGACCTATAAAGAGCACATTGTCATAAACACCAGCATCCAACTCCAAGGTGCCGGCCTTCTCACAACTCTGATTGATGGTAAAAATACAAGCAAAGAAATCATCACCTGCGTCGGAACCGATGTGATCATCAGTGGATTTACCATCTACAATTGTACCAAGGGTCATTCCTGTGTCCTCTTCAATCACACTAGGAACTGCACCCTCTATGGAACAAGGATTCATACAGGAGAATACGGGGTCACCATCCAAAACGCACAGAACATAAGTATCATCAACAACACGTTTCCCCAAAACTCGTCCACAAAAACCGGATATATTGCTATTCGTCTTATTCAAAGTATTTTTTGCATTGTTTCACAGAATAACATCTGCTCATGGGTAGGCGGTATTCTCCTCTCAGGATCTCACCTCCAAATCACCAAAAACACGATAACGGATGCCCATCGAGGTATCACTGATATGATGAATGCACTTCCGGGAGCAAACATGTATTTTATCATCGATGAGAATCATCTGAGGAATAACAAGGTGGCTATCTTTCTAGTGGGTTCACGGGATTATTCCATTACACGCAATGAAATTACCAATTCAACAACTGTCGGATTGCACATAGCTGAGGAAGTTTTTTCAGGTACTACTCCAGAAAATGTTACCATACAGGATAATCTTGTCATCGATTCAGCTCAGGCGATGGGTATTTGGGATTCCCGTAACATGAGCATTGAAGGAAACCAGATCCAGCGAAACACACGTGGTCTTTTACTTTTCTGGTGCTCCTCGACGTCTGTTACGAAAAACACCTTTCAGGACAATGAGCAAACAGCTACATACCAATGGGCGGTCTTTCCTTTCTCAGGCTTAGAATATAAAATCCCGCAATTCAATAAGAATTTCTGGGATGAACCCCAGGTATCACCCTATCCAATCATCGGCCGATGGACTTTCTTCAAACTAAACTTCTTGTTCAAATTCCCCTGGGTAACCTATGACCGACACCCCGCTTCAGAACCATTTCTGAAAGGTGGATATAATGAAAATACAATATGACTCTTTGATAAGACTCTTTGCTCTTGGAATCATTGTTGTAGTCCTTGTATCCTGTTTTTTCCCAGCGACTGCACAGCCGACCAAACAAGCATTTTCGACATCCCGAGGAAACTGGTTATACGTCGGTGGAGCTGGACCAGGAAATCACACAAGGATTCAGGATGCCATCGATAACGCTTCCACGGGAGATACCATCTACGTATACCATGGGACGTATCATGAAGCACTTATCATTGATACGCGAAGCCTTACGATTATCGGAGAGAACCGAGATACCACGATTATTAAGGCAAACACCTCTGAAGATACAATTATCATCAAAAATAGTGACATCAGCATCAAAGGATTCACCATCATCGGAGAAGACAGCGGGATTTACGTGCGAGGAGAATCATTCACCATAACCATTTCTGACAATAATATCATGCAGTGCTACCGAGGAGTGGAATTCCAATATGATTGGAATAACTTCCAGATTATCCTGGAAAATAATAATTTCTACTTGAACCACTGCGGGATCTATCTTTTCAGTGACCTGTGGCCCATTACCATAAGAAATAATCTGTTTGATGAGAATTTTAATGGGATGGAAGTCGTTGGGACTCTTCTGTTCATCGAAAACAACACCTTTGTGAATGCCAAGGGAAGCGGCGTTTCCATTTACGGAAAACAATCAATTATTGAAAAGAACATTTTTCAGGAAAATGAAAAGGGTTTGAGTGGTGGTGGCGAAGAACACAGCATCACAGGAAACATATTTATTGACAATCGAGTTGGAATCACCCTTGGTGGATCAAAACATCAAATCACAGGTAACCTCTTCAAGAATAATTCTTTTGGCGTCGCGATCACAGGCTTTGCCACAACAGTGAGTCAGAACAATTTCATCCAGAACGAAAAAGACGCATGGTTCGCAGAGGAGAACCGATCCCATGGGAACATCTGGGACAACAACTATTGGACTGACTCCTTCCATCTTCTTAGTCGTACGCTGATCTTCGGTAAAATACACACGCCCATAAAAAAAATCCTTCAATTCAACCCGTATGAAACCACGTATTATTGGATGATCTGGATCAATGCCGACATTCATTCTGCAAAGGTGCCTTTTCCGATTGGATGATAGAGTACGAAAAATATACATGAAGAAAAAAAATATTCCTAATGGGAGGAATAAAACTATGATAAAGAAAATGATCGTAATTGAAATACTCCTGTTTTTTACAGGATTAATACTAGCTCCGTGTATCATATCGGACCGCACAAATCCGGTCACCGCGACAACCTCTGAATGTCCTCGGATTCTTCTTGATGAGCCAGGGACACTCTCCGGCTATGTTGCCGATACCGAGATGAACCCCATCCAAGGAGCTCTCGTACGAGTTTATTTCCATGAAACCTATCGCGAGAACTATAGTGATGCCACAGGCTATTACCATGTCACAGACATCCCCCTTTGTTATTGCCTGAAAAATGCGACCTGTTCTAAAGAAGGATACAACCCAGAATGGGTTCTGTTGGTGATAACGGAAAACACTACCTATGACTTTATTTTGACACCAGTCCCTTCTACTATATCTTGTTGGGGAAACCTCATCTGGCATGATGCCCAACCAGGAGAAACCGTGACTGGAGAGCTCGGGGTTATGAACGTCGGAGAATCAGACCTTGACTGGAAAATCACAAGTTGGCCCTCATGGGGCATCTGGGATTTTGGCTCATATTTCCCAATCCTCCCGCCCGGCGGTACTTGGATTCTGACTGTCAATGTAACAGCACCAGGTCAGGAAAACGAAACCTTTACAGGACAGGTGATTGTGACCAACACACAGAATGAGAGTGACTTTGGTAGTGTCCCAACCACCCTTACCACTGCTGAGCTCAATGGGTATGATGTTGCAGAGCGAATAATCGGATTCATCCGACATCTACAGATTGAGGAAAACAACATATCGTTTCAAATCCTCATTGGCATGGGGATTCGTATCATCGAATATGATGAGGGAGGAATCGCCGCATTCGCAATCCCGTATCTCTTCTGGCCGATACTCTGGTCAGGGGATTTCGTGTTTGAAGGAATCCTGCAGCCACATTTCATCAAAGGAGTCCTCAGATACCGAGTCAATTGAAAAAAAACGATACTATGCAATCGGACGGGACAACATTGCTGAACCATCCATAATTACCCTTGTGAGAAACACAAAGGAAAAAGGAACGAAAAGATTATGACAAAATATTGTAAAATCTGCGGGTCAGAGCTCCCTGACGATTTCCCAACAGACATCTGTTACGACTGCCAAAGTCTTATGAGTCAGGATACTTTCTTCTAATACTCATATTATTATAGAAGACTATATTTATAAATGATGATGGGTTAGGAATAGTATGATGCATCCTTCATTCATTCGAGTCTTGTTGGTATGTGCGATCCTCTTTCTTTTCGTCACTAGCAGCATCTCCAACAACAACGCTGCAGGCAAACCAACGAACGACCCATCCATCATGTTGACTCCTTTGGTCTGCAGAACGATGGAATCATCGACGCAGGAACTCCGTCTCACATCACACCAACAAAAACAAGTAAAAATGATCTTCGATACGCTTAAAAACCGTCTTTCAACCTCACAATCCCCTACAGAAACTCAGACCATCTTCAATGAGACAATCATTGAACTTGACTACCACCATCTGCTCCCGGATGATCTGAACATTAGGGAAGCACAACATCTCGTCAATACCCGCAAAAGACCCCACCCGTTCATCCAGAGACTCACCCAGCAGCTCCAACCGCAGAACACCGAAGGAACGATTCAGAATACGTTTTGCTCAATCGCTGGCAACACCAGCAACACCCATGTCGCGAAGCTCTCTAAACGAATCGCTCTACGCATGTACTACATCATCGATTATAACACGGGAAACGAGCCGTTAAGCAATCTTGCCACGGGTCTGTACATCATCTTCAATGAACTCAGCAAGATCAATTCATTTTTCCTGCGACTGGATGGATGTCATCTCGGAGTCTGCCTGTATTTCGGGAACTATCATTACACCCCCTATCCAAATTGGTTATCCCCCGCGCAAGGATGGATCGAAACCGAGGGATTGAACGGGAAAAAAAACATCACTGGCTCCATCTGGGGACAGACCATGACCGGTGGCTGGCAACCACAGGTCGACTGGTACATGAACTACAGCTGGAGAGGATGCCTGGGGTTCACCGGACTCATCTACTACAGTGGAACAGATACCGTGTATTTCCTCGGCTCAGCGCTCTCCGTCAATGTTGGTCCGAGCCGCCCATAATCCTTTAAAAAAACACCACCAAGAAACTTATTTAAATAACAGCTTCTTCAAACCGACCATTTATGAGTCCCACAGAACAGCAAGTCGGTTGGCAACTACATCACCATGAACAACTCTTCATCCATGCGAACAGTGGTGCACCTTCCATCCGACTCAAGTTCTACCATTATCCACCTTACCGGCAAACCGTTACCATCAACCAACCCCCGGTCGACTGCAAGCTGAAAAACAAAAAAGACAACATGTTTTTTCTCTTCCAACATAAGGTTCGAACGAAAGCAACCATCTCCCTCGAACGAGTCATCTCCATCTACCCGACCCCTTCGACAGTCTCACCGCACACCACATGGGGACGGGTCTCAGATGTGCCTCGAGCCCTGCAGCGAAAATACAGACAAAGCTTCACCTACTGGCCAATCAACTCACCAGCCATCCAGGGCATATCCCAAGAATCTTGGTTTTCCACTGATGATCTTTCCGCTTGGGTACATGCAGCATACAACTCTATCACCAAAAAGATACGGTACCCGGAGAAGCAGGACAGACGCCTAGGCGCTGACCAAGTGCTTCGCACCGGCAGTGGTGACTGCGATGAATTCACCGACCTGTTCGTCACCCTTGCACGGATACGTGGTGTTCCTTGCCGGCGGTTAACCGGTTATTTCATCCATCAGACAAACAATGAAGCGGAGCCTCACGCCTGGGCAGAGCTCTTCTCACAGACCATCGGATGGATCCCAATCGATGTCGCATTACGAAACATCGGGAAACATACCATCAACTATGTGATCAGGAAGATCGAGGAATTCAACCCTGTTCTTCTAGACTTTCAAATCCTTAAGCAAACATCGGCTGTTCACTATCACTGGGAACGACCAGACCCGCTGATTACTCCGATCTATTGATAGAAAAAAGCGTAGGAATGAGCAGGACAAAATCTTTTCATCGTTGTAGGAGGAATCCTATGGAATCCCGACAACAAAGAAGAAGAGCAGAAGAGCAGGTACTGTTTTCGTGACTGGTTCACCATCAGGGACCTCGACAGTGATTGTAATTAGGATCCTCCCAAACCCAAGCACTGGTTTATCGATAATGACGGTCGAGTCACCTGCGGGAAGAGAAGCAATCATTCCAGCTGATGTTTTTCCAAGCAGAACAAACCCACCATCAAGAGAAATACTCCAATTCAAGGATGCTACATCAAGGATTCCTGTGTTGAGGATTTCCGCACTCACTCCCAACAATCCACCGGTGATGTTACCGATCTCCACGATCGTGCTACCTGCAGGGAAAACAGTGATGTAATCTACCTTGGCCTCTGTGTCCGTAATATCTCCATCAGAAACCGTCAATGAAACGGTAAACGTCCCAGTCTCATGATATGTCCATGAGGGGTTCTGATCATCTGAATCAATTGTTCCATCGCTTTCAAAATCCCATTCCCAAGAGGAAATCGTGGTGTTTTCCGCAGTTGAAAGGTCAGTGAACCATACGACGAGTGGGACATCCCCAGACAGGGGATACGCAGTGAATTCCGCAGAAAGATTCACTGGTTGCTGCGTCGCGTTCTCACCGCCTGAGAGACAATTGACTTTCCCATTTCTCCCGCCAGCCACCATCTCCATCGAATAATCACCGACGACATCAGGGATGCTTGCGATCGCGTCCACCGCCTGACCATACGAGATTTTCTTTAGCTCAGAGCCATTGGTCCCATCAAGGAAATACACATAGTTATTATTGAATAAGGTCCCAACAAGGACATCATCGATAGTATCCCCGGTGATATCTGCGATCCGTGCGACGTTCCATGGTTGATCCGCTACCGCATGAGACCAGATCACCCCGCCGGTGTATCCATCAAGGACCTGGGTCGTTGTCGTGGTACTATGTGCAGGGATAATATCAGAATACC
>Ga0209285_10000038_pt1 | contig 44495 bp, 30 predicted proteins | sample PPLLak3March2015_2_FD_187249 | JGI IMG/M metagenome (GOLD analysis project Ga0209285, IMG submission 187249) | Freshwater sediment microbial communities from Prairie Pothole Lake near Jamestown, North Dakota, USA - PPLs Lake P8 Core (3) Depth... | ecosystem: Environmental > Aquatic > Freshwater... | reverse complement strand
TATGATTATCTTTTATCAGGATCATATCGTATAGCCCCATCCGGTGATTCTCTCCGCCGCCGCAGTTGACCGCATATTTTTCGAGATAGCGCAGCCCCGGAGTGGTTTTGCGGGTATCGAGGATGATCGCGCCGGTGTCTTTGATCTTATCCACGAAATACGACGTCAAAGTGGCAATACCGGACAGCCGGCCCAGAAGATTCAGCGCCAGCCGTTCGCCGGTGAGAATGGCGCGGTTGATACCCTCAATTCGAGCTACCGTCTGGCCGGCCCGGAATGGGTTGCAGTCATCAATCACATATTCGAATTCCAGCTTGCTGTCGAGCCGTTTGAAAACCGCTTCGGCGACAGGGAGTCCCGCCAGCACCCCTTCCGACCGGGTGTTTATTTCAGCCCGGTTCTTAAGCGGCTTCAGACAGGCCAGCGAAGTCAAATCCCCCTGGCCGACATCTTCGGATAGGAGGAAATCGATATGCTGCTTCAAATAATCGTCGTGGATTTTCATAAGGGAACAAAATATCCATTTCCCGCCCCGTGTCAAGAGGCGGGAAACCAGGAATTCAATAATTTCGAATTAGAAGGATCAGCCCCTTTACAGCTTCGCGATACAACCCGCGATCAGGTCGCGGAGTTTCGGCTCGGCCGCCTTGGCCGCCGAAATGACATCATCCAGTGAACAGGGACTGAGCGCATCCGGCAACCCCATATCGGTGATAATGGAAAATGCCATTACCCGTGTCCCCTGGTGCCGCGCCGCGATAACTTCGGGTACCGTCGACATCCCGACCACATCCGCTCCGATTGTCCGCAGGAAACGGTATTCCGCGGCGGTTTCCAGATTCGGACCGGCGACGGCCACATACACCCCTTTGCGGACCGGGATTTTCATTTCAAGTGCAGTGGACTCTGAAAGCTTTACCAGTTCCTTGTCGTAGCAGTTGTACATATCGGGAAATCTATCACCGATGGAATTATCATTCGGGCCGATCAGAGGATTATTACCCAGCAGGTTAATATGATCGGTAATGATCATAATATCTTTTTTCTGAAACTGCGGATTCAACCCGCCGCAGGCGTTGGATACGATCAGGATTTCAATCCCCAGTTCTTTCATTACCCGCACCGGGAAAGTCACCTGCTGCAGGGTGTACCCTTCATAATAATGGAACCTCCCTTGCATCGCCACCACCGGCTTGCCTTTCAAGTGGCCGAAAAGCAATCGCCCCTCGTGCGATTCTACGGTCGATACCGGGAAATGCGGGATCGTCCCATAGTCCACTTTGGTCGATACGTCTATTCCTTCACCGAGCGAACCCAGGCCGGTTCCGAGGATTATCCCTACCTTGGGGACCAAATCGGTTTTGGTGCGGATGAATGCCGTCGCCTCTTTTATCATGCTTTTCAAATCCAAAACTATTGCTCCTCTCCACCTTCCGGACCCTGCCGAAACTGCTCGACCACCTGCCCGATATTTTCATCATCCTGAATGTTCCCGGTATGTATCGTTTGCGTATCTCGTTCCGATATCGATTGCGGTGTTTCCTGTTTCTTGCTGATTCTCGGTATGTACACCTGTTCCATCAATTTCAGGTGAGCTTCAAGCTCCGCCTTCAACCGGGAATAAAAACTTCGCCGGGTGAATTCGATTTCGTGCACGCGGCTGTCGAGGTCGGCCACCAGGCGGGTTTTTTCTTCGATAATATCATCCCGCCGCCGGGCCGCTTCGGCGATAATCAGTTCCGCCTCCTTGCGAGCATTTTCAATCAGCCGCTCGGCGTTCCTCTGTGCTTCGACCACGACATTCTTCAGGGTTTCTTCCAGCTCCTTCAAATCACGATAGCGGTCCCGGTAGGAATCCCTCTCCTCAGATAATTTCAGCACCTCGACCTTGGCTTCCTCCAGAGCGGTCGCGGCCGCCTCCTTGAATGCTTCCACCTCGGTCGGCGAGAATCCTCGAAAAGCCTTCGAGAATTCCTGGTTTCTAATTTCATTCGGCGTAAATCCCATAACGCACCTATTGTTTAAAATCCCGCATTTCTATTTTTTACGGGATCCGAATATGGCGGTTCCGATCCGCACCATATTCGAACCCTCGTCAATGGCCAACTCATAATCGGACGACATCCCCATCGAAAGGATTTGGAATCCTTCGCCTATGATTTTCTTTCCTTCCTCGAACAGTTCCCGCGTCATCCTGAAAGCGTGGCGGATTATCCTTTCGTCTTCCACGAAAGGGCCGATTGTCATCAGGCCCCTCAACCTGATATGCTTATGTTCCCCTATCGTTTCGAGTAAATTTATCGTTTTATCCGGAGCGACCCCGTATTTCTGTTCTTCGCCGGAAGAATTGACTTCCACCAGGCAGTCGATAAAACTGCCCGCTTCCGCGGCTCGCTTCTCGATCTCCTCGGCCAGGTGAACCGAATCAACCGACTGGATCGTATCGAACAACTCCAGCGCTTTCTTCACCTTATTCGACTGGAGATGTCCGATCATATGCCAGGTCGCGATATCCCCCAGTTCCTTAATTTTCGGCTCGGCGTCCTGAATCCGGCTTTCGCCGAGATTGGATATCCCGCTCGATACCGCCTTCCTGATCGCATCGGACGGAAAGGTCTTCGACACCGCCACGATCACGATGTCCCCGAACTTCCTTCCCGAACGAATCGCCGCTTCGCCGACCCGGTCGTTTACCTCCCGGATATTTTCTTTTATAAACTCGTACACATTATCTTTCAATTAATAAAATACCCCCGGCCCCGTCTATATCAACAAAAATATCCCCCTCCCCGGGCCGACGGTATTTAAAGAGATATTTTTTCTCTAATTTCTTGACATTTCCATGCGGCGGAATAAAATGATTCTATGAATGAAGGTTTCCCGAATGCGATTCAGTGACTCCGGGAATTTTATTCTAAAACGCCTGAAGGCGAATATAATAGCTTAACGATAAAAAAGGAGTCCCGCTATGGCAAAACCGCACCCGGATATTCTCGCCGCCCTCACCGCCGGTATTCAGGCCGAAGTGGCTGCGTATGTCTTTTATCTGGAAGCCGCCAAAAAAATCGACGACAAGGGAATGGTGAAATCGATGCATGATCTCGCCACCGAAGAAAAGAAGCATTTCCATATCCTGGAACGACAGTACGATTCCCTGATCCGCTCGGAAAAATGGATTACCACCGCCGATGTGATGAAACAGAAAGGACTCCCGGAAATCAACGAAAACATGACCAACGAGCACAAGGATCTCATCGAAGAAGTCGGGAGACTCAAGACCGATCGGGAAATTCTCCAGATGGCCCTGAAACTCGAAGAAGATGCCCGCGATACTTATCTCCGGGCCCTCGATCGCTCCGATACGAAAGAAGCGAAAGATACCTTCAGGCATCTCTCTAATTTCGAACAGGGACATGTCAACCTGATAAACTCCTGGCTCGCCAAACTGGATGACTGATTTTATCCTTTGGGAAATTTTGCCCGGTTCGCCGGGCTTTTTTTTATTGCATCATGGTTCTTAACAACCATAACTTTTATTATGACTGAACGAAACCTGACCTGGCTTGAAATAGACTCTAAAGCCCTCGAACAAAATCTTAAAACTATTCGCAGGCTGGCCGGCAAGCGAAAAATCGCGGCGGCTCTTAAAGCCAATGCCTACGGCCACGGCCTGGAAGAAATGACCGAACTGCTTCAGGAAAAGAGCGATATCTCATACATCGCCTTGCATTCGGTGACCGAAGCGGTCAGAGCGCGCCACGCCGGATGGGATAAAGATATCCTGATGGTGGGCTATATCTCCCTCGACCAGCTCGATTCGGTCTTTGAACTAAACCTCGAACCGACCGTCTATAATCTCGAAACCATCCGCAAACTGGGAAAACTGGCCGCGAAATACAAAAAACAGGCCGCCATTCACCTCAAAATCGAAACCGGCACCAACCGCCAGGGAGTCGAAATCTCCCGGCTCGATAAATTTGCCAAGGAAATCAAATCGCTCCCAATGCTGAAGTTGAAGGGGCTTTCGACCCACTTCGCTAATATCGAAGACACCACCGATCATTCCTACGCGGAAAGCCAGCTGAAGCTGTTCAATGATGGCGTCAAAAAAGCCGGCAGACTCGGACTTAAGCCAACTCTCAGGCACACGGCCTGTTCGGCGGCCTTATTGTTATTCGAGGAAACCAGGTTCGAACTGGTCCGACCCGGCATAGCTCTTTATGGGCTCTGGCCGTCAAAAGAAACCTACCTTTCCTACCGATTAATGGGGGGTCAAAACCAGATACTCTCCCCCCTGTTATCATGGAAGACAAGGGTAGCGCAGATCAAGGAAGTTCCCCCTGATTCTTTCGTGGGATATGGCTGCACTTTCCGGACAACCTCCCGCACCAGGCTGGCAATACTTCCCATAGGATACTACGATGGCTATGACCGTTCTCTTTCCAACCTGGCCCATGTCCTTATAAAGGGTAAAAGAGCGCCGGTTCGGGGAAGAATCTGCATGAATCTGATGATGGTCGATATTACCGATATAAAGGGAGTCAAACTCGAAGAAGAAGTGGTATTGTTGGGCAAAAGCGGCTCGGAAAGACTCACTGCCGATCAGCTGGCGCTCTGGGCGGGGACGGTCAATTATGAGATTATCAGTAGAATCAGCGAAAACATTCCCCGCGTAGTCGTTTAAGGGCCATCGCCGGGGTCGTTTTGGTCGACGGACTATTAAGAAAATAAATGACTTGGATGACAAAAAATTGATAATTTTTGTCTTGCATTAAACGTAGATATTTGTGATATTTTTCACTTGACATAGATGCCAGTTTGGGATAATATATAATTTGTGAATGAATTCACATACTTTGCGGAAGCTCGCGAAGTATTAATATGAGGAACGGCAATTGGCCACGGAGAATCTTAAAAAGAAAATTTCGGAATCGACTATCCATCGGCTCTCCTTATATTATCGGATTCTGTCCATTCTCGAAAAAGAGAACTACGATACCGTCTCCTCCAAGGAATTAGCCAAGCGCGAAAAACTAACCCCGGCTCAGGTGCGCAAGGATCTGTCGTTCTTCGGATCTTTCGGAACCCGGGGACTCGGATATCCGGTGGGAGAACTGAAAAAGCGGATCGCCCGGATTCTCGGGCTCGACCGGGTCTGGAGCGTAGCCGTGGTTGGCGTCGGAAATATCGGATCGGCCCTGGTCGGCTACAAGGAATTCCAGCGCCAGGGATTCCATATCAAGCTGGTCTTCGATAACGATCAGAGAAAGATCGGTTCGAACCACAAGGGAATTATTGTCAGCGATATCCGCAATCTGGAACAGGAATTGCGCGAAAACGGCATCGATATCGTTATCATCGCGGTTCCCGCCACGGTCGCGCAATACATTGTCGACGATATCGTCAAGGGCGGAATAAAGGCCATTTTGAATTTTGCCCCGGTGAACCTGAAGGTTCCTCCCGAAGTCTACTTAAGAAACGAAAATATGTCGGTCGAATTGGAATACCTCTCTTTTGCCCTGATTAACGATCAAAAGAAACGGGGAACAAAAGGGATAGGTTAATTATTTAAAAGAATGGCCCCAGGGAAAGGGGCCAGCTTACCTCTTTTAAGTGTCACCTTGGAAGGGCGCCTGTTTTGCGGTTTCAGGCGCCCTGTTTTTTTACCAGTCCCCTTTGAATTTGGCAATTGCCATCCCCGGAAAAATATTGTATCTTTAAGCTATTGAATGACAATAGAATATTAACTCTCACGCAAACATGCCCGGACTCAAATTGGGAAATATCAATGTATAAAAAAATCCTCGCAATACTCCTGTTTGTTCTAATCTTATCCGTCACGGTTTCGGCAGGCGAAATATCCGAAAACCTCACAAGACTCACGAAAACCGCCCCCGCCGACAGCATGGTGAATGTCATTATCCAGTTGCGGAACAGCGCTTATTCTACCGGAAAACTTGGAGATGCTATCTCTGCCCGGAAATCTCAAGCCGCCCGCCACGCCGATGGCATCCAATTCCTGAAAAACGCAGCACGTCAGGCTCAAAACAGCCTCTTAAATGAACTGGACAATTATAAAGATGCCTCCCGCGCCGAAAATATCGAATCCTTTTGGCTCGCAAATATTGTATCGGCGACTATCCCCATCGGCGAGATAGAGAGAATCGGAAATCGTCCGGACGTGACATTGATATACCTTCCTCCCCGGATTGTCCCTATCGAAGCGACTCCGTCATCATCCATCATACCGCGCAAAGCGATGGCGGGAGTTCAGTCAAATCTTACCTATATCGGAGCCGACCAGGCCTGGACTGCCGGCTATGATGGGACCGGAACCATCATTTGTTCCTTCGATTCGGGTGTCGAAGGAAATCACCCGGCACTCGCCGACAACTGGAAAGGGCTCGACGGAAATCCTTCCGCCGCATGGTACGATCCTCTGGGTAACAGCGCTTTTCCGCAGACTTTTCCCGAAGCGGGGACTTCGCAGCATCACGGCACCCACGTTATGGGTATCATGGTGGGGCATGATGAAAGCACCGGCGATACTATCGGAGTCGCCCCCGGAGCGAAATGGATTTCGGCGGCCGTAATCGACCTGCCGTACGTGTCGTTATTGAAAGCCTTCCAATGGGCCGCCGATCCCGATGGAAATCCCAACACTATTGCCGATGTCCCCGATGTCATCAACCACAGCTGGGGTATTCCCAAGAGCGATATCGGCTGCGAAGATTACCTCGGCGAATTGATCGACAACCTGGAGCTATTGGGAGTCATCAACATCTTCGCCGCCGGAAATTATGGCTTCAGCGGAGCGGAAACCGTACAGTACCCGGCCAACCGGGCCAATGATGCTGTCGATAACTTCGCGGTCGGCAATATTAATCACTCAACCGAAGCGATTGCCGGAAATTCTTCGCGCGGGCCCTCCGATTGCGATCATACCTCGATAAAGCCAAACGTCGTGGCCCCGGGCGTGGATATTTTCTCAGCCTGGAATGGAGACTATACCGAACAAAGCGGAACCTCCATGGCCGCTCCACATGTCGCCGGAGCCTGCGCCATCTTAAGACAGGCCTTTCCCGAAGCCACGCCTGCCGAAATCAAAAACGCCCTTTTATCTACCGCCGTCATGCTTCCTGCCTGGGGCACTTCTCCTAATAACAACTACGGCTATGGCGTGATCGATATCCCCGCGGCGCTGGCCGCGTTATCTCCGGCGGGCTTAACCGACCTGAGAATTTACAGCATCCGGAATACCATCGTGCCACCGGGAGAATCGATTTCGGAATTTATTGATGTAATCAATAACGGAGCATCCGTCACCGGAGTTACCGGCAATATCGCCAACAGCGACGGCGGCCTGGAAATTACAAACGGGACATTTACGTTTGGAGCGATCGCACAGGATGCCATAGTACAGAGCAATGTCACCTTCGATGCCACGGTTTCCGACACCGTAACACCCGGAAGAATCCTCAGTGCCACCCTGCACCTGACCGACGATGCCGCCTATTCCAAAGATGTCATGATAATAATCCGGACCGCGGAAATCCCTCCAGATGGCACACCCACTTTCTATACTCATAGTACAGGACGGATCGATTTCACTATCACCAACTTCGGGCAGTTCGGCTTCGGGAACGGAGCCTTCTTTCCGATAGGATACGATGGTTTCGCTTTCGACGGATCCTCAAATCAGCTCTATGAAGGAGCATTTATAATCGGGTACGATGTCGACCATGTCTCGGATGGCGCCCGCAATTTCGTCGCCGAACCCGACAACGATTTCGCCGTAGCTCAAAACGGAACCATGCAGATTCTGACGCCCGGCCCGGATGCCGACCAACAGACGATATCGATATTCGACGATTCCTTCGCGGAAAATCCGATGGGTCTCGAGATAACGCAGAAATCGTACGCCTGGACTTCGCCGCCCGATGATGATATTATTATCCTTGAGTTCGTTATCAAGAACGTGTCAAACACGGCCGTCGATGGGCTGTACGCCGGACTTCTTCTCGACTGGGATATTATTTCCGCTTCAAATAATACCGGAGGTTACGACAACGGGACCATGACTCCATATATGTACTATGACTTAACCGGGGTGGAAGACCTTCGCGGGATCCGGTTCCTAAATTCCGAATCCATCCATAGCGGCAATTTCGTTCAAAACGACGGCTCCCTGAAACTGACCGAAACCGATAAATTCACCGAAATATCCAACGGCGAAAAAGATACCGCTCCGGCGGCACACGAAGATTTCATGATGATTGTTTCGACCGGCCTGGCTTCTCTGTCGCCCGATGAATCGGATACCTGCGCTATCGCCATTTTGGCCGCCGATAACCTGGCCGGACTGGTCGACGCCGCAGTTCGGGCTCAGGCAAGCTACACTCAAATAACCGATGTGACCGAAATTTCCGACGACCTTCTTCCTGAGCGATTCCTTCTTTCGCAAAACTATCCCAATCCCTTCAATCCTTCGACTTCGATCCGCTTCGAAATCCCCTCAAGGAACAGGGTTATGCTCGATGTTTTCGATATCCTCGGAAGAAAAGTTAAGAACCTGGTAAACAAGGACTTGCCAGCCGGGAAATATCTCGCGACATGGGACGGGCGAAATGAGGGCGGGATGGCCGTGGCCAGCGGAGTCTATTTTTATACTATAAAATACGGAGGGATATCCGAAGCCCGGAAAATGCTTCTCTTAAAGTGATTTCGAGGAAACCAACCGGAGTTGCGAGCGGTTATTGAGTAATAAGAATATGCCTTGACAGTTAGTTAATTTTTGTTATACTTGACCGACCTGAAAAGGAGACTGTCCCCATCGTCTAGCCTGGTCCAGGACACCGCCCTTTCACGGCGGTAACAGGGGTTCGAATCCCCTTGGGGACGCCAAAATTCAAAGGGCCGCGAATCGCGGCCCTTTTTTATCAAACTCATACCTAACCGTTTACCGGGCTATGGCATAGGGAATTATGCCATTTAATTTAAATTTATTGATCACTTTATTCGAAACATTTCATGCCGATATATGTTGATAATAATGGATATAACTGGTATAATATATAAAAGCTATGAATATTGAATTCCGTCCATATCTGGTGGCCCTAATCGCCCTGTTTATGCTGGCCGGGCCGTGGCTGAAATCGACCGAAGCCAAGCCGTCTTCGGAAAAAACGATTTGCGGCTGCCATCAGGAATCATGCCAGGGCTGCTGCTGTTCCCAGCCGAAATCACCCCAGGAAACCAAACCTGTAAATGAGACGAACGGGTGCAATTGCGAGTTTTCGAGTTTCCCCGTCATCCCGGCTGTATCTTTTGAATTCAACCTTCATCTGCCGGATGATAGAAACATCAAGACCGAAGCCGAATCAACCCGCGTAGCTAAGCCGGGGGACATCCTGAGTTTGTATGACCATTCTGCTGACAAATCTCCGCCCCTTGCCGTTTCCAGACCGGCATATATCTTATTCAGCACACTCCTGATCTAGGCCTTAATCCACGGTACTTAAATCGTACCGCTCATTTTATAACTTCTCTTTAACAACCTTAACGGAGAAATTTAGCTATGCGTATGTCATGGCTGGTTCTTCTTGTCGGCCTGGCTTCTGTACTTACATTAAAACAGGCAAAGGCTCAGCAGGAAGTACTGGATTCACTAATAAATCTGGCCCTGAAAAATAACCCGTCGGTGTCAGCGGCCGCATATATGAGACAATCGACTGCGTCCAATACGCGCGGAGCCGGCGCCCTGCCCGATCCCGCTCTGTCGATAGGCGTGATGAATCTTCCGGCCAATTCATTGTCGCTGGATGAAACGCCTATGTCGGGAATTTCCATCGGTTTGATGCAGAAATTTCCCTGGCCCGGCAAACTTGGTGCCCGGACCGAACTTTCAAAAGCTCACCTTTTGGAATCCGAAGCCGGCGAACAAATCGTGCGGAATCAAACCGTGAGAGAGGTGACCGACGCCTACCTGGACTATTCCTACTGGTCGCAATCCCTGCCGATTATAAATGAGTACCTGGACTTGCTCGAAGGGACAAGAGATATCGTTGAAGTCCGCTATGCCAACGGTAAGGTTCCTGCACAGGACCTGCTTCGAGCCGGATCTAAAGTATCGAGAACCCGGGTGCGATTATTACGGGTGGAACAGAACCGCTATTCATCGCTTCTGAATCTCAGGCGGATCGCTGGAGACACGACGATTTCGAAAGAACTTCCGGCATATCTTTCCGAACCGGAATTCGAACCCGCCGACAGCGCCACTATCGAAACGAATCCCTTGCTTGCCCGCGAGGCATCGGTTGTGAAGCAGTCGGAAACCCGTCGTCGTATGGCGCGACTGGAATATTGGCCGGATATTACCCTGGGCGTCGATTACGGCATTCGCAGGGATATCCCGGGAGACCCCGTGCACGGCGCGGACTTTCTGACTTTCAAAGCATCTTTTAACCTGCCGCTTTGGTTTTTTGCCAAACAGAGGCACCAGGTACGATCGGCAGAAGAAATGATTCTGGCGTCAGAACAAAAGCAACGGGCAGTTCGCGACTTGCTCACCACTCGGTTCAATGATGCCGTCTCGAACCTGTCGGTGACGCTGGAAAGCCTCGATACGTACGACAAGTCGCTTATCCCCGAAGCTTCAGCGGCGATGGAGGCCGCCGAAATTGCGTATGAAGTCGGCCGGATCGACTTCAACGCTCTTCTCTCGGCCCAGTCCGACGCCTTTGAACTCAAACTTGAACGGCTCGATCTCCTGCGGCAATTTCACAAAACCCGGGCCGCCCTGGCCGAATTGTCAGGGAACGCCTTCGAAAGGTAGAAAAATGAAAACTATTACGATTAAAATAGCATGCATCATACTGGGAATAGGTGCGGTTTGTCTTTTCCTGCCGACAGTCTCGAACGGAGATACGGCCGCGACATCCGCCAAGGTACAGCTGTACACGTGCGGTATGCACCCCCAGATTATCAGCGATAAGCCGGGAATTTGCCCCATCTGCAATATGAAACTGACTCCCAAGCGTGATGGAACTTCCGGTGAAGGAACGGTGTGGATAGATCCCGCAACCCGGCAAAACATGGGGCTGACCATGACGGCGGCGAAGTATGCCGGCCTTTCACGCTTAGTCCATACCTTTGGAGAAGTGGCCATCCCAGATCCGAACGTTTATAGCGTTACCCTCAAGTTTGATGGTTGGGCCGAGCGGTTGTTCGTTGCCGAAGAAGGCGAACGAGTCCTTAAGGGACAATCCCTTCTGGAGGTTTACTCGCCCGACCTGGTCACGGCCCAAAAGGAACTGCTGGTAGCCTTGAAATCAGAATCGAACGACAGCATGACGCGTCTGGCCGAGGCCGCCAGAAGTCGCTTGAAAAACTGGGATATTTCCGAAGACCAGATTGAGCAACTTGCGAATTCGGGGGAAGTCAAACGGACTCTGATCATTCGCTCACCCGCCGATGGATTCGTTCATGCCAAACATGTCAAGGAAGGGGATCGCCTATCGGCTCGATCAGTACTGTACGAAATTGTGGACCTCCGCGAAGTCTGGATTAAGGCCGATGTCTATGAACAGGATTTGCCATATATCGCGGTACATCATCCCGCGAAGATAAAAGTACCCGGTCTCCCGGGCCGGACGTTCGCAGGACACATAAGCTACATCTCGCCGATGCTTGACAAGAAGGGACAGGTGGAAATTCGCCTCTCGCTCGAAAATCCCGATTTTGCGCTCAAACCCGCCATGTACGCCGAAGTCACCATAGAAAATGCTCTTAAGGGTAACCGGCTGGTCATCCCCCGATCGGCGATAATCAACTCCGGGGTTCGCCAAATCGTTTATGTCGCAAAGGACGGCGAATCGTACGAGCCCCGAACGATTATCACGGGTGCCGTCGGACAGAATGATCTGATTGAAGTCGTCGACGGCCTGACCCCCGGAGATTCCGTCGTCACTTCCGGACAGTTTCTCCTCGACAGTGAAACCCGCCTGAGTGAAGCCGTGCATTCTGCGGGCGCTCACACACAGGACGGCGATAAACATTCCGGACACAACGATTACGGCGAGAAGACCGATCACGAGCAGATGGCTGCTGACCCCTACAACATCCACACCTGTCCGATGCCATCGCACTATCATATCCTCAACTACGGTCCCGGAACCTGCCCCGACTGCGGCATGGATCTTGTCCCGGTCAGCGAGACCGACAACGCCCCTGTCTATGTCTGCCCGATGCCGGAGTGCCGTGTCGCTGCCGGGAAGCCGGGCTTATGCCCGGTCTGCAATATGCGCTTGAAAGAATACCATCCGGAGGGAAAAAGTGATCAATAGAATCATCGCGGCTTCCATCGCCAATCGCTGGCTGGTGGTCTGGATTGCCATAGCAATCCTGATACTCGGTTTCTGGGCGGCCGAGCGGATCGCGGTCGATGCCATCCCGGATTTATCCGACGTTCAGGTGATAATTCAGACCAGCTATTCCGGCCAGCCGCCGCAGGTAATCGAAGACCAGGTGACATACCCGATCTCGACGGCCATGCTTTCGGTTCCCGGTGCCAGCAATGTCCGAGGCTATTCCTATTTCGGGTTTTCCTTCGTGTACGTCATTTTCGAAGACGGGACCGATATCTACTGGGCCCGCAGCCGGGTATTGGAATTCCTTACCCAATTATCGGACCGCCTGCCGGCAGGTGCAAAGACGCAGCTGGGACCCGATGCCACCGGGGTCGGGTGGGTCTATCAGTACGCTCTGGTCGATACCACCGACCGAACCGATCTTGCGGAACTTCGTTCGCTGCAGGACTGGTTTCTTAAATACGAACTCTCCGCTCTGGAAGGTGTTGCCGAAGTTGCTTCGGTCGGAGGCTTTGTCAGGCAATACCAGGTGGAAGTGGATCCGCGAAAACTCGAACATTACGGCATTCCGCTGATGCACGTTATGAATGCTGTCAAGAAGTCTACCGGAGCCACCGGAGCCCGCCTTGTCGAATTCGGCGAAACCGAATTCATGATTCGCAGCGAGTCGTATATAGGAAGCCTCGACGATTTGCGGCAGCTTCCCGTTCATGTTTCTCCGGGCAAACCGCCGGTGCTTTTATCATCGGTGGCCAATGTGCAATTCGGGCCGCAGATACGCCGGGGCATCGCCGAACTTAACGGCAACGGTGAAACCGTCGGGGGGATCATCGTAATGCGATTCGGTGAAAACGCTCGCGAAGTGATTAACCGGGTAAAAACCCGCCTGGCCGAGCTGCAAATTAGTTTGCCGGAGGGTGTTGAGATAATCCCCGTCTACGACCGCACCGAATTGATCGATCGCGCCACCGGTAATCTCACCAGTACGCTTGTGAAGGAAATGATTATAGTCGTTTTGATAATCCTCTTGTTTCTTCTTCATGTACGTTCTACTTTGGTCGCAATTGTCGTCCTGCCTGCCGGTGTCGCCATGTCGATACTTACGATGCACCTTTTGGGAATTAATGCCAACATCATGTCGCTGGGAGGAATCGCCATCGCGATAGGCGTCATGGTCGACGCATCGCTCGTCACCGTCGAGAATGCTCACAAACACCTGGAACGCGATACCGGCACCAAACCCCGCTCCGAAATAATCCTGGAATCCGCCAAAGAAGTCGGCCCAGCTCTGTTCTTCTCGCTGCTCATCATTACGGTTTCCTTTTTGCCGGTCCTCGTTCTCACGGGGCAGGCCGGGCGTCTTTTCGCACCGCTGACCTATACCAAGACTTTTGCTATGGCGGCCTCGGCTCTGTTATCGATTACGGTAGTGCCGGCTCTGGTGGTTCTGGTCGTGAAAGGGCGAATCAAACCGGAAGAAAAACACCCCATATCGAGATTTCTCATTTCGCTCTATCGCCCGGTGATTCGGATAGTCCTGAAACACCGGTGGCTGACGATAGCGGCCGCTGCCATACTGCTGACCGTTACGTTTATTCCGCTTTCCCGCATCGGTTCGGAATTCATGCCCCCGCTGTACGAGGGGGACCTCCTTTACATGCCGACCACTCCGCCCGGTATGTCGGTCGACAAAGCCCGCGAACTGCTGCAGCAGACCGACCGCATAATCGCCACGTTTCCCGAGGTGGAACGAGTCTTCGGCAAAGCCGGACGTGCCGAAACCGCCACCGATCCCGCACCGCTGACCATGCTCGAAACCACCATCATGCTGAAACCGCGGGATCAATGGCGGCCGGGACTGACGCCGGACATGCTGATCGATTCGCTAGATGCCGCGGTGCAATTCCCCGGCCTTACCAACTCCTGGACCATGCCCATCCGCACCCGAATCGATATGTTGGCCACCGGGATTAAGACTCCGATCGGGATAAAAATAATGGGTTCCAGTCTCGACAGCCTTAATGCGATTGCCATTCGTGTCGAGAATGCCGTCAAAGGCCTGCCCGGTATCCGCTCCGTCTACGGTGAGCGTGTCACCGGCGGCAACTATCTCGATATCGAAATAGATCGACTCAAAGCCTCGGCGTACGGATTGACCCCGGGAGATATCAATACTGTTCTTGCCACTGCTGTTGGCGGGATGAATGTCGTCGAAAACGTCGAAGGACGAGAACGATATGCGGTCAATATCCGCTACCCCCGCGAACTGCGAGACAGCCCGGAAGAAATCGCACGAACACTGATTGCCGCTCCCGATGGCCGCAGTGTCCAGCTGGGCCAGGTGGCGACTCTGCGATTTTCCAAGGGGGCTGCCATGATAAAATCCGAAAACGCTCGCCCCACGGCCTGGGTGTTCGTGGACCTCAGTGATATCGACGTCGGCAGTTTTGTCGAGATGGCCAGAACGAAGGTGACAAACGAGGCAATGCTGCCGCAAGGCTACTCCCTGGTATGGTCGGGTCAGTACGAAAATATGCAGGCGGTTGCCGAGAAGCTGAAGGTCGCGGTGCCGCTGGCCTTATTTGTCATTCTGCTGCTCCTGTACCTTCATTTTAGAAACGTCGCCGACACCCTGATTGTCATGCTTTCGCTCCCCTTTTCGCTGATTGGAGGCGTATGGCTGATGTACCTGTTGGGGTTTAATTATTCGGTAGCCGTTTACATCGGCTTTATCGCCCTGGCCGGACTGGCGGCCGAAACCGGCGTGGTTATGATCGTCTATCTCAGTTCGGCGCGTGAGCGCTTCCAGCGGGAAGGCCGACTCAACACCGAAAAGGATCTTCGTCTGGCCGTCATGGATGGCGCCGTGGAACGGGTCCGGCCCAAAATTATGACCGTCGCAACAACCGTACTGGCCCTTCTACCGGTGATGATTGGTACAGGAACGGGCGCGGAAGTGATGCAGCGTATTGCCGCTCCGATGGTCGGAGGCATGGTGACGTCGGCACTGCTTACCCTGATCGTGGTTCCGTCACTGTATTACCTGGCCCACCGGCGAGAGATCGAAAAAACGCCATAGCGCGATTGTTGTTGATTGGATTCGCCGATTGGGGGAATTGTCAGGAATCGATCCCCGATGGGAATTGTTCGGGATTTTCCCCGGCGTTTATATAAGCGACCGTTTTTCGGCTGCCGGACTGGATTTCCCGGGCACTTCAAATCTTTGCGACAGTTCAATTCGGATTGAAATGAGACGATAAGATTCGTGCCCCCCGGTAATGCCGGAATTCAAAAGGCCCTGTTTATTACGGAACCCTCTCGGGTTAATATGAGGCGCTGGCTCTTCTTGCATTTTCAATTGACACCATTCAAAAATAAGATATTTTAACTCCATAAATAATATCCCGCGACGGTTCAGGGTGTGGAAAATCCGTCGCAAATTCGGAACCCGTTCATGTAAGGAATACGAAATGGGAATGATGAAGGAATTCAAGGAATTCGCCGTTAAAGGCAATGTCATCGATATGGCGGTCGGTATTATTATCGGCGCGGCCTTCGGGACCATCGTAAAATCCCTGGTAGCCGATGTTATCATGCCCCCCATCGGGCTTTTACTCGGCAATGTCGATTTCAGCAACCTCTTTATTATTCTTAAGGAGGGAACCCAGGTAGGACCGTTTGCCACCCTTGCGGATGCTCAGGCGGCCGGAGCAGTGACGCTGAACTACGGCCTCTTTCTCAACACCGTAATCAGCTTCCTGATCGTGGCCTTTGCCATATTCATTATGGTGAAAAACATTAACCGGCTTAAAAGAGAAAAAGCCGCGGAACCGGCACCGGCTCCGACTACCAGGGAATGCCCGCATTGCTTTTCTACCATTAGCATCAAGGCCGTTCGCTGCCCGTTTTGCACCTCGACTTTGGAACAAAAATCCTGAAATTTTTAGCCTGAATTGACGGGAAATTCGCGGACATGATTCTGTCATGTCCGCTTCTTTTTATCCATGAGGTCTTATCCATACCGGACATAACCGGTCGGCCATGGCCGTTCGAGAATATCCCCTTGCGATTTCCCGGAAAAATGCTATAATTCAACTGAAAAGCGAAATTCAAACATCAGGGATAATTACTAACTTTCCAATTACGGTGGGTGGGGAATGCCTCTCCGTAAGACCGCGACATTAATTATTGTCAGCCTCGCCATCCTGTTTATCGAGGTGGCGTTAATCCGGTGGATATCGACCGAATCCCGCATCTTTGCCTACGTCAATAACCTCGTCCTGCTGGCCTGTTTCCTCGGCATGGGAACCGGAAGCTATCTTGCCTCCGGGAAATTGCGCCTGTATCTCACCCCCGTCTCCATCACCGCCATCATCCTGCTACTGAACCTCCCCCTCAAATTGACCATCGGCGACAAGCCCCTGCACCTGTTCCGCGATATCCCCACCTTCTTAAGTTCCTTCACCGATTCCATCATCTGGGTTGAACCGGGCCAGGGCTCCACATTCCTTCTTACAACCATGGGAATAGTCTCGACCCTGATTATATTCCTGCTCATCTTCACGACCTTTATCCCTCTCGGCCGGATATTGGGGCGCATCTTTGAAAGCCGCCAGGATACCATTAAAGCTTATTCCATAAACGTCCTCTTCAGCATTGTTGGGATCTGGCTCTTCGCCGGGCTGTCGTTTCTCTATTCTCCGCCGATTCTATGGTTCGGCATCACCGGTATAATAGTCCTGGCCCTGGCTTTTCTCGAAGTCGAATCCGGCCCTGTCTCGCGAATAGCCTCCATCGTCTTTCTTGCCGTTGTTGTTCCGGGGATATACTTCATCGACGTTGACAAGGATTCCGAACGGGTTGTCTGGTCGCCATATCAAAAGTTAACCCTCGACCGCTTCTACGACGAATCCGCCGAGCTGGATCGGGGCTATTTCATCGAAGTGAATAACGCCGGTTTCATGACCCTGCTTAATCTGTCCGACTCTTTTATGGTACGTAATCCCGCATATTTCAATCGCGAGGCCCGGCAGTTCAGCCAGTACGATATACCTTATTTGTTCGCCTCCGATCCCGACGAGGTTCTGATCCTGGGTGCGGGAGCCGGCAATGACGTTGCCGGAGCGATCCGCAACCATGCCGGAACGATCGATGCCGTCGAAATCGATCCCGGGATTTATGCCCTCGGTGTCCAATATCATCCCGAACATCCCTATTCCGATTCCCGGGTCAACATGTTCATCGACGATGCCCGCTCGTACCTGAAAAAAACCGGCAAGAAGTACGATATCATCTCCGTCGGCCTGCTCGATTCCCATACTCATTCATCGGCGTACAATAATACCCGTCTCGATCATTACGTTTATACCCGGGAGAGTTTTCAGGAAATGAAGGACCGCCTGAAAGACGACGGCATCCTGACCGTTATTTTCGAGGCCCAGCGCCCCTGGATCGCGCGAAGACTGCACAACCTGCTCGGCGAAGTGTTCGGGCAGCCTCCGCTGGCTTTTGTCCTCAGAAGCAACGGGCTGTACGGCTGGGGCGGGACGATGTATATCACCGGAAACGACTTCACCGGGATCGAAAGTGTCCTGAATGAAAATCCGTTCTTACACCGGTTTATTTCCCGAAGAGCGGTTTCGCTGTCGCAATTGGTAAAAAGCGGCGAAGAAGTCCGCCTGACCACCGATAACTGGCCCTATCTTTATCTCGAGAAACCGGCCGTACCCCGCATGCATCTGGCCCTTATGATAATCCTGGGCTTCCTGGCCGCCGTTTCGGGGAAAGCTCTCATCGGGAAAAACCGCGGATTCAATTTCAATTTCTTCTTCCTGGGAGCGGGCTTTCTGCTTCTGGAATTCCAGAATGTCAGCAAATCCACCCTCCTGTTCGGTTCCACCTGGCTGGTCAATGCCCTAATCTTTTCCGCTATTCTGGTCCTGATACTGGCGGCCAATTATTACGCTCACCGCGTGAAACCTCGCGGCCTGAAACCGTACTATGCCCTGCTTGTACTCACGATTATAATAAACCTCCTCGTCCCGCTCAGCATCTTCAACAGCCTGGCTTTTTGGCTGAAGTCGGTGGTATCGATGATTATTTTGAACCTCCCGGTCTTCTTCGCCGGAATTATATTCATCGAGACCTTTCGGACGACCCCGAGAAAAGACCTCGCCCTGGGGTCGAATCTGATCGGGGCCGCCGTAGGAGGTTTGCTGGAATCGGTATCGTTCATAATCGGAATACAAGCCATGTTGATCCTGATCGGAATCCTGTATGCCATGTCATTCCTGACCGGTCTTAAAGCCCCGTCGCTGGCTTCGGAAGTCGAATCCCCCGTCGGAGCCTCCTTAACCGATCGTTAACGGATCGGTACTTTTTCGAAGGTCCGGAATGCCCCTTCCAGATCTTCGATCAAATCGTCAACATGCTCGATACCGACCGAAAGCCGCACCAGTCCGTCGCTGATTCCCCGCTCTTCGCGGATTTCTTTGGGAATCGAGGCGTGCGTCATCGAGGCCGGATGATTTATCAGAGATTCGACTCCGCCGAGCGATTCCGCCAGGACGAATACCGATGTCCCCATGACGAATCTTTTCACCGTCTCGAAATCGGCGTCGATGACGAACGATACCATCCCTCCCGGTAAACGCATTTTATTCGGAAGTCTTTCGCCGTTGATTCCCGGGTACAACACTTCCTTGACATTTTTCTTGTTCTTGAGGAATGCCGCTATCTTCGAAGCGTTCTCCGAATGACGCTCCATGCGGATCGCCAGGGTTTTGATTCCCCTCAGGCAGAGGTAGGCATCGAACGGGCCTTGCACGGCCCCGATGGCGTTTTGATAGAACCCCACCTTCTCGCCCAATTCCTCGTCTTTGACTATTATCCCCCCTCCGACCAGGTCGGCATGACCGGCGAGGTATTTAGTCAGCGAATGCACCACGATATCCGCTCCCAGCTCGAGCGGCCGCTGGATGTACGGCGTCGCGAAAGTATTGTCTACGGCCAAAAGTATACCCAGCTTTTTCGCGATCTTCGCGGCCGCTTCGATATCGTACAAATGCATTAAAGGATTGGTCGGAGTCTCCAGCCAGATCATACCGGTGTTTTCCGATATCGCATCTTCGATATTTTTTGGATTCCGGGCGTCCACATATATGAATTTAAGATTGAAATTCTTCAGGACCCTTTCGAATTGCCGATAGGTCCCGCCGTACAGGTCATCTCCGACGACCACTTCGTCTCCGGCCTTCAATAGATTCATGAGGGTATTGGTGGCGGCCAGACCGCTGGCGAAGGCGAACCCGCGGCTGCCGTTCTCCAGCGCCGCCAGCGTCTTTTCGAGAGCATTGCGGGTCGGGTTGGCCGTCCGGGAATAAACATATCCCGATTCATCCCCCGGAGCCTTCAAGCGAAAAGTCGATGTGGCATATATCGGGACCGATACCGCTCCCACTCCGCCGTCGTACTCCGCCGCGGCGTGAATTGCCCTGGTTTCAATCCTGGCGTCCTTCTTCATTTCATGAATCCTTTTTCTTTCATCCAATTTTCGGAAAACTGCTTGGACAGATATTTCAAACCGTGGTCCGGCAAGATCACCACCACGACATCCCCTTTTTTCAATCCTTTCGCGTACTGCAATGCGGCGCAGACCGCCGAACCGGAAGATCCCCCGGCCAGGATTCCCTCCTTTCGCGCCAGCTCCCGCGCGTACTGGAACGACTGCTCATCGCTGACATTGATAACGTCGTCGAACACCGAAAAATCGGTCGTGGGACAAAGCATGTCGTCCCCGATCCCCTCGACCAGATACGGATGCGGCTCGATCATCTTTTTATATTTGAAATAATCGTAGTACACCGAACCGTCCACATCCACTGCAATCACCTTGATATTGGGATTTTGCTCTTTCAGGTATTTCCCCGTCCCCGATATCGTCCCGCCGGTCCCGATTCCTCCGACCAGGTGCGTTATCTTTCCCCTCGTCTGTTCCCAGATTTCCGGACCGGTCGTTTTATAATGGGCCATGATATTGTCGAGGTTATGGTACTGCCCGATAAAATACGCCCCCGGAGTTTCACGGTGAATCCGCTTGGCCGTTTCGTAATAGCTTTTGGGATCGTCCGGAGCCACCGCGGTCGGGCAGACATGCACTTCCGCGCCGAATGCTTTCAGGGTATCGATCTTCTCCGATGACATCTTGTCCGGAATCGTGAATATCGAACGGTACCCGTGCGCCGCAGCGAACATCGCCACCGCCGCCCCGGTGTTGCCCGATGTGGCTTCGACAATCGTCCCCCCGGGCTTCAATACCCCCTTCCTGACTGCTTCTTTCAGAATATAGACCGCCATGCGGTCCTTTACCGAACCGGTCGGATTGAAAAATTCGACCTTGGCCAAAACGGTGGCGTCGATACCATTGGTCATTTTCCTTAGTTTCACCAGCGGCGTATTACCGACCGCATCGGCCATACTTTCAAAATAGTAGTTATCTTCGGACATTAACTTTATACTCCCTTATTGAATAATCGAATTCAGGTGGTGCTGTCATCGACCAGGCGAAAACGTATTGCATCGTCTCCCTTTAGCATCCCATAAAAGGCCCGGTCGAACCATCCCTTTTCGTTTTCCCTTACCAGTTTTTGGTACAGGTCCCGCATCAGTTCTTCCAGGTCGACTCCGAAATCTTCCGCGAATTTGCCGGCCAGGAACTTGACATCTGCACCACGGCGCTCTGTTGGGACCACCAGATCGCAGATCGTATCGAAGGTAAACTCCAAATCCGGGTACAATTCCCGCAAATAGCCGAAAATCAATTTCGCAACCCCTTTACCGGAATGAACAAAGTCCCGCTCGGTCATACCATCAACTATATACTTAGGTTATCTGCTTTAAAATCTCTTTGGCGGTATTATAGGCATTTTCGCTGTTAAAACCATACTTTTCGAGCACCGATTTCCCCGGCGCCGAAGCCCCGAATCGGTCGACCCCGATACATTCAACGCCCGCTCCGACATAAGACTTCCAGCCGATCGAAGATCCCGCTTCGACCGCCAATATCAGCACACCCGGAATAAAAACCGATTCTTTGTATTCCTGAGACTGCTTTTCGAAAACTTCCCGGCAGGGAAAACTTACTACCCGAACCGATAATCCTTCCCCCTCCAGTTTCTTCTTTGCTTCTATCGCAGGATGCACTTCCGACCCGCTTGCCGCGATTATGAGATCGAACGTCCCGGCAGTCTTCGCCTCGGAAACTACATATCCCCCCTTATTCAATCCATTCCGAACCTCCGGGTAATTCTCGAAATCGAGAACCGGAAGATTCTGCCGTGACAAAATCAACGCTGTGGGATGGTCCTTCGCCTCCAGGGCCGCCTTCCATGCCAGAACCGTTTCGTTGGCATCGGCCGGGCGAATCACCGCCAGGTTCGGTATCGAGCGCAGCCCGACCAGTTGTTCCACCGGCTGATGCGTGGGGCCGTCTTCACCGACACCGAGACTGTCATGGGTGAAAACATAAATCACCGGAAGATGACTCAGCCCCGCCAGCCTGATTGACGGTTTCATGTAATCGCTGAATATTAAAAACGTCCCGCCGTACGGACGAACCCCGCCATGGTACGCCATGCCGTTCAGGATCGCCCCCATTCCATGTTCCCGCACTCCGAACCTGAGATTCCTTCCTTTCCGGTCGGTCCCGGAAAAGTCGGTGCTGTCTTTTATAAGCGTTTTATTACTCGGAGCCAGGTCCGCCGAACCGCCGATCAATTCCGGAATTACTCCGGCTGCGGCGTTAAGGCACTTTCCCGATATATTCCTCGTCGCCTCCGGCCCATCGTTTTTTCCGAATACCGGAAGTCTGTTATCCCATCCATTGGGCAACTCACCGGACACTACTCTCTGAAATTCTTTTGCATCCTCGGATAATTCGCTCTTGTACCGTTGGTACAGACTGTTCCATTCCTGTTGTCGATCGATTCCCTTTTCACCGCATTTGCGGAATTTCGCCAAAGCCTCATCCGGAATATGAAACCGTTCTTTCGGCCAGCCCAGCTTTTCCCGGGTCAATTCCAGTTCCTCTTCTCCCAGCGGTTCGCCGTGCGCCGAAGCCTTATCCTGCTTGTTGGGACTCCCGAACCCGATATGGGTATGTACTTCGATCAGCGATGGCCGCGACTTCTCGTTCCGCGCATTCTGAATCGCTTCCGCCACGGCATCGATATCGTTGCCGTCGGCGACATCCTGAGTATGCCAGCCGTACGCATCAAAACGCATTCGCACCTTTTCGCTGAATGACAGATCCGTCGGTCCATCTATCGAAATCCTGTTGCTGTCGTACAGCACGATCAGCTTCCCCAGCTTCAAATGCCCGGCCAATGAAGATGCTTCCGAGGCCACCCCCTCCATCAAATCGCCGTCGCTGCACAGAACATAAGTGTAATGATCGACCAGGTTGAATTTCGGACGGTTGAACCGCTCCGCCAGCCAGGTTTCGGCCAGGGCCATCCCGACCGCATTCCCTATTCCCTGCCCCAGCGGCCCGGTGGTGGCTTCCACCCCCGGTGTCATCCCGTATTCCGGATGCCCCGGTGTTCTGCTCCCCCACTGGCGGAAATTCTTTATCTCATCGAGCGATAAATCGTAACCTGTCAGATGCAAAAGTGAATACAACAGCATCGATCCGTGCCCGGCCGATAAAACGAACCGGTCCCGGTCGAACCATTTGGGATCCGACGGGTTGAATTTGAGAAATCTGGTCCAAAGCGTATAGGCCGCGGCCGCGGCCCCCATGGGAAGTCCCGGATGCCCCGAATTGGCCTTCTGGACGGCATCCGCGGAAAGAAACCGAATCGTGTTTATGCACAATTCATCTATGTTTCTGGTAGTCGACACGTTATCTCCGGTAGTGAAAGTTTGAGTATTCGCTTGAAAAGTCCTGATATTCCGATTCATACTTATATAACGAATTCCCCGGGGCAATCATGGGCAAATTATTAGCTCACCCGGGCGAATTACGAATCAGCATAACTTAAAGTGACGCATGAAAAAAGTCGATAAGGATTATATATGAAAACGGCCGCCGATCAAAGCTCAAAAATCGCTCTTGATCTCTTTCTGACTCAGCTGGCGGGGAAATACTCCAAGTATAATCCCGGACAGATTATTATCCACGAAGGAGACCAGGGGAATACCATGCTCTTAATCCTGAGCGGCAGTGTTATCGTCACCAAGAAAAACCCCGGCACCGGTCAAAATTTCGTAATCGCAACCCGAAACGCGGGAGAATTTATCGGAGAAATGGCGCTGGTCGAAGAATCCCCCCGCTTCGCCACCATCAAAGCCGACACTGTCTGCGAAGTCCTGGAATTCTCCAAGGCGAATTTCGAAAAAATCATCAAAGAAAAACCCTCATTCGCCACCCAGGTCCTGAAAAGCCTTTCGACCAAACTTCGCGAATCCGATTCCCGAAGAACCGCCGAACTAATCGAAAGCAACCGCCACCTCCAGACCCTATCCGGCAAGCTCTTGGAACTCAACAGCTTCCTCGATTCGGTCATCGACCTTTCCCCCTCCGCCATGTTCCTGGTGGCCAAGGACGGCATCGTCCTCCGCACCAACCGCGCCGCCAATCGCCTTTTTAACATCGCCCCGGAACGAGGGAAAGTCCATATCTCCCGGCTGTTTACGAACCTTAAGCTGTCCGAACTGCTTCAAAACCAGGGAACCAGCCTGAATATCGAAGTCACCGGAATCCGCGGAGCCGAAGAATTCCCGGTCAACATGATTGTTACTTCCCTGCCGGGACGAAGCGAAGAAATCCTCCATCTGGCCATTTGCCAGGACCTGTCTCACATCCACATGTTTCAGGCGGCAGCCATTGACTTCGACAAACTTATCTTCGCCCAGCGTTCCCTCGCCAATGTTCTTTCGAATTTCAAGAGAGAATTCGACGAAGCCAGAGAAAAAACCGAGGAACTGCTGGTCGGTATTTCTGAACTCCAAAAACCTCAGATTATCGAGGAGCTTCGGAAGGTCGCGGAAAAATCCGAAAAACTGGAGTCAATTCTATCCCGCCTCCTGGAATACTGCCCGACCGATGAAGATTATTCCTTTGTCGATCTCCGGACCACCCTGAGATCGGTAATTAAACTGCTTAAAAGCCAGCCCCGCTTCAAGGAAATCGAGCTTGGCTTTGAGGTCACCCAATCATTCCCCTGGCGATTGCACCTTCGTGAAGCTCAGGTTCAAAACTTGATTCTGGCCCTTATAGTAAATGCGGCGGAACGTTTCGGCCACTTTGTCCCCGAAAGCGGCCGGATTATCAAAATAGACTTGGCCTTGTCGCAAAAAGAAGACTTCGCCCTTCTGGTCATCGCCGACAACGGCCCCGGAATCATCGAGGGGCATATGCCGGGACCGGATGAACAGGAATTCGCTCCGGATGCTCCCATTCTGAATCTCGGCGCCATATCCTTAAAAGCAATTCTGGAGGAACACCGCGGCGGCATCCTGGTGCAGGCCGTCCCGGGACAGGGGACGACCGTCACCGTCAGACTGCCGGTCAGGTCGATACACGACCATGCTTGATCTGCTTTTTTACATGATACTGGGGCACTATTGCGGCGATTTTGCCTTTCAAACCGACCGCATGGCTCAGGGCAAACAGAATTCCCTGGCCGCTCTATCGGTGCATGTCATTATTTACACTCTGACCCTGGCTCTTTTCATCGCACTGGGGATGTTCCTTAACGGCAACGAATCTTTCTTCACCGTGACCACCGCAATGGTCATGATTTTAATATTCTTAATGCACTGGGTGCAGGACCGCATCAAGGCCCGCTGGTTTAACGGAAGCAAACAGGCCTACTATCTCGACCAGGCGATCCATATCGCGGTCCTCTTTGCCGCGAGGTTGTTTGTTTTCAATGGCTGAAATAAATACTAAAAATACGTACCTGGAACCATTCGTCCCCGACCTGATTCTCAACTGGTACCGCACCGCCTTTTCGGATGAAATCCACACCGTTTCCGAACACGAGGGAATCCTCTGCTTCGCCGACGTTTCCGGGTTTACCCGACTGACCAGAAGACTCGCGGATTCCGGAAACGAAGGTCCCGAAATCCTGACCGGTATCCTCAATCGCTATTTTTCCCTCATCGCCGATGAAATATACGACCGAAACGGAGATATCCTGAAATTCGCCGGCGATGCCGTCTGGGCCTATTTCCCCGATTTGGTCGACCTGCACGGAATAATACGTACGATTACCGATAATCTGTCCCGGCTGGGAAAGGAATTTCCCGTAATCGCCGCTAACCCTCTCTCGGTCCACATCGGCGCCGAATGGGGGAAATTCCGCATGGTTTCCCTGGGACATCCGGGACTCCGCCTCGAACCGGAACCGTTCGGAGAAATCGTCGCCGTCACCATGCGTTCCGCCGATTCCGCCCGCCCCGGAGAAATCGTTATCGGCCCCGGATTGGCCGAAAAAGGCCTGAAGTCCTTCGACCTTACCCCGCATTCCGGAAATCTGTTTCTCATCAACGGCACGTCAAATACCATTCCGGTGCGAAATCGAACTACCCTGCAGGATGATATGGCGATTCCGGAAAACGCCCTTGAACCGTACATTTCACGAAACCTTTTGTCACGATTGAAAAGTTCAGCTCAGCATCGCACCGTGCAGGATGAATACCGCAGGGTCACGGTGCTGTTCGCTAATTTCGAAGGTATAAAATCTCGAAGCGATTCTTCGGAGGATTACACTTCCCTGAATGATACCGTTATCGAAGCTTTCAAGATCATCCACAGCCACGGCGGCAGTATCGCCCGCATCGATCCCTATCAAACCGGACACAAGCTCCTGGTCCTCTTCGGAGCTCCCGTCAGAACCGGCGATGACGAACTCCAGGCCGCCCACGCCGCCCTGCAACTGGTCCGGCTGGCCAATCAGAAATTCCGTATCCGTGTCGGAATGGCCCAGGGGACCCTTTACTGCGGCGAAGTCGGCACGTCAAAGCGGAAAGAATACACCATCATGGGTGATACCGCTAACCTCGCCGTTCGCCTGATGGGAGCCGCCGACTGGGGCTGGGTCCTTTTCGATAAATCCCTGAAAGAGAGCCTCCCTCCCGATATCATCACCCGTGAACAACCCTTGCGACTGAAAGGCTACGAGACGGAAACAATCGCCTTTCGTCTTACCGGCATTTCAGAAAAAGCCGACGAAACCCTCTCGGTCATTCCGTTGATAGCCCGCAAAAAAGAAATCGAGGAACTCGAAAATTCATTACGCGAAACGGAAAACGGCGTCTGTCGTATCGTCGTCCTAAAAGGGGAGTCGGGGCTCGGCAAATCCGCTCTGCTCGCCGACTTCTGCAAAAACCATTGCGCCGGCAATGCCATTCGTCTGAATTGCCGCAATGCCGTCCTCTTCGGTCATGCCTGGCTGGCCGGAAAACTGGTATCGGAATTGTACGAGAAAAACCGCGAAGCGAAACGAGTTCCCCTCATCCGCTTCGTCCGCGAACGAATCGATTCCGACTGGTGGCCCCTCCTGGCCGAAATTATCGGGGTCGCTTCCGAAGACAACGACTGGACTCGCGGACTCACCCCCGAACTCCGCCGGACCAAAACCAGCGAGCTTTTCCTTGCTCTCTTTGCCTCTTTGATCGAAGATAGCACCATTATCGCCATCGACGATTTCGACCGCGCCGACGAGTTTTCCCGCAACCTGATTGCATCCCTGTATTCCGCGGAATTCTCGCGGCCGCTACTGCTGATTCTGACTACAAGCGGAGAAATCGACCATGCCGGACAAGATACCGTGAAATATCTCCCCCTGCGCTCCCCCTCTGATTCGGAATGGAAAAGTCTTTTCGCGACCAGATTCTCAGATGGCAAACGGGAACGGGAATTGATCCGGGATCTTTTGAATCGCTCCGGAGGCAACCCCGGCTTCGTCGCCGAATTCATCGCCAAAGGGATTTCCGAAAAAGTATTCGTCACCAATCGCCTTACCGACCGGCTGGAACTAAACGCCGACAGCGCCGTGCCAACCGTCCCGGCCCGCATCGAGGACCTTCTTCTGGCCCGCTTCGATGCTCTTCCGGAATCGGAACGAACCCTGCTCAAAGCGGCCTCGGTCATCGGGTCCGAATTTACCCTTGAAGTGCTCGCGACGATACTGCCGGATTTCGGAAATATCGATTCGACGCTCAATAGCCTTATCGAAAAGGGAATTTTGCGCGGCAACCGGGCCGGGAATGGAGTCGACTTCGTTCATGGGACCATGCGCGATGCCGTTTATTCCTGCATCCCTCATAGTACCCTGCAGCAATGGCATGGCGCCCTTGCCGAACGAATGGAATCATCAGGAATCACCGACAGCCCCGAACTGCTCGCCCGCCACTTCCATCGTGCCCGAAACTGGCAGAAGGCTTTTCGGTACCATATCGAAGCTGCCGAAAAATCCCTGGCGTCATATTCGCTCAATTCCGCATATGAAATCTTCAATTATTGCCGCGCCATTCTCGATCGAAAAATCCCCGACCAAATCCCGCCGGGCCTGATATACCGGTATCATGCGAAATATTCCGAATTGCTGATGCTCGACGGTAAGTTCAAGGAAATCTATCCTGTCTACCGGAACTGGCGCAACGACGCCATTACCGAAAACAACTGCCCGGAATATTTCTCCGCTGCCATAAAGACCGGGGCCCTGATGTGGAAACAGTCGCGATACCGCCATTGCCGCAGGGTCTTTGCATCCATCCTCGCCTCTCCCTCCCTTTCCGATTACCCCGCACACAAAGCCCGCCTGCTATCGGCCATGGGTGAACTGGAACGCCGCGCCGGAAATTTCACCACGGCGCAGGAACATTGTCATCTGGCCGCCGATATCGCCGAACAATGCGGCGATTTCCAACTGATTGCCGACATCTACAACAACCTCGGCCTCGCCCTCTGGGGTGAAGGAAAACTCGAAGAAGCCGCCGAGTGCTACCGCCGCTGCCTGGTAACCGCCCGGAAGTACGGCAAGTACACCCTGGCCCAAACCTCGAATAATCTCGCCATTATTTACTGGGAACAGGGAGACTTCATTTCCGCCGATAAAATGCTCACCGAGGCCCACCAGATATTCCGCAACATCGGCGACCGCCGTAACGAAGCCTACTCCGCCGGCAATCTTTCCAGTATCCACCGCATTTCGGGAAAACTGAATTCGGCCCGGAATCTCCTTCTGCGGGCCGGACAGGTCTTCGAAAAACTGGGCGACCGTCATGCCGGTCATTACGTCGCAGGAAATATTGGAGATATCGATCTCATCGAGGGTCGCGTCAGTGAGGCACAGGAAAAATATTCTTCGGCAAAGGCCTTCGCCGAAGAAGTCGGCGACCGCGAACTCCTCGCCGAGTGCGAAGTCCGCTTCGGAGACCTCGCCTTCTTCCGTTTCGAACTGGATAAAGCCGAATCGCTCTATCACAAAGCTCTGGAAGCGGCTAACGAAATCGGTTCCGTCGAATACGCCCTGCGCGCCCGGATCGGTCTGGCCCGTCTCTATATTCGTAATCGCCGCACCGACGAAGCGTTCGCGATCGTTAACGAAATCCGCGAAACCGCGCAGATTAATAATTCGATTATAATCGCGCACGAAGCGGAATTCCTTCTGGGAGAACAGGCCCGTATCGCGGAAAACAACTTCGAGGCCATCGAACATTATAATCGCGTCCTGAAATACGCCAGAGCCCAAAATGTTTTTGAATTGACCCTCAAATGCGCAATCCGCATTTATGAACTGAGTGATGAAAACCGTCAGATCGCCCGACAAACCCTCTCCGAACTGGTCGAATACCTGGCCGAATTCAACGGCCCCGATTGCTGGAAAACCCTTGTAAATTCAGCATATTTCGCCCATTTCGCCGAATCTCTAATGACCCTCGATTTCAGCGGATAAATGGCCCCGTTTCCATAGGGAATGGGGATTCTCCCATACTTCAAATTATTTGTCCAAACCCTGCACACGTTCGCGCCGGAGTGAACGGCACTTTTAACTCGGTGCTATTCAATATCATCCATCGGTCCGCATGACGGAAACATACGCTTTTGTTTCATTTGGAATCAGCCTTGCTAATAACATAAATGAAAATACCGGCTAATGACCGGCAAGGCGATGTGAAGCACATAAAGGGTGAAACCATAAATTTCAAGGAGTCGGATATGAAAGCAAAATTCGAACGCGTTCCGGGCTGGCGGACTTTTTCCCTGACGTGGCTAATGGCTGTCCTGCTGGCGGCCGGAATCGGCCTCCTGGCCGGCTGTTCCAGCAATCCTTCGGCTCCGGATAACGACACTATCGTCCAAACCTCCGCCGATCCGGTGGCGCTGGAATTCGCGACCCTCAAACGGGGAAATTCCGAGCAATGCAACCACGCTTCCGGGTGGGTCACACCGTGGAGCGGCGGGCGGATTTCGCTCGGATGGGGACATCCCGCAAACAGATTCGTGGTTCGCAGAGGTTCGGTCGACAAACCGGTCAGAGTTGAAATTGCCACCTGCTTCGTTCCTGCGGAAGATGCCACAAGTCTGCGCCTGATTGAATTCGATTTCCAGCCCGATGGCCTGGAATTCAATAAGCCGGCGCTCCTGATTCTCAACGCCCGCAGCCTTGAACGGCTTCAGAACCGTCTCGGAGCAATCAGTGCCCTGAAGCTGTACTGGTTGAATCCCGAAACAGGCGAATGGGAAGTTTATCAGGAAGCTAAAGTTGTCAACGGCAACGTGATATTTGAAATCGAGCACTTTTCCAAGTTCGGAATTTCAAGTATGTAGGAGGACATTAAAACGGATTGAACCCAAGGTCCCGCATCCTGCGGGACCTTTTTTATGCCCGAAAATTAATTGCTACCGCGTAAACACAATGTTATCCTGATTACAGGCAAACCGCATTATACCGCCGGTTGGTAAAAATGAATTATCGGAGGATTTATATTATGAAAAAAGGATTTTTGGTACTGGCCGTTGTTTTCGGGCTTTCCCTCGCGGCGACCGCCGCCGGTCCGGATGAAAATTTCGATTATCTCAGGAATATCTTCAATAAACACGAGAAAAAAATGGGAGAATTCCTGATTCGAGAAATCAAATCGTATATGGCGATTTATCCCGATCATGAAAAAGCCCCCGAGGCCTCCCGCCTGCTGGCCGAAGTCTACACCGAAATGCGCGATGAAGACCTCGCCTTCGCCCAGCTGGCTAAAACCCTTTTTCTCTTTCCCAACAGCACCGTTCATAGTACTGCGGTTTCCGATATCCATAAAATCATTGCCAACTCCAGCCGCTACAAAGACAAGATGGACTATATCGCAGGAATAATCGATGGGACCTTTAAATCCGGCTCCATGGCCGATAAATATTATTCCTATATCGATTTCCTTCATGAGGTCGCCTTAAAATCGCTCAATGATTGGACTCTCGATGAATACTATTACTTCATTTCCGAATTTCACGGCGACGACCGGGTCGAAAAGGTCCAACGCTGGATATCCGACACCTACTATGAAAAGGGGAACGAAACCGCCGCCGTTAATGGATACGAGAAATACGAACAGCTCTACCCCAAAAGCGAGCACCTCCCCTATGTCATGATCAAGCGGGCCGGGATTCTCGATAAGGAAATGAAACTCCCCGGCGATGCCATTACTCTTTTAACCCAGGTCGTCGATAAATACCCCAACACCGATTATGCCGCAACCGCACTGTACGACCGGGCCGAAATCAAAGCCAACCGCAACAACGATTTCGAAGGTGCCGTCACCGATTTCCGGGAACTGGTAAAAATGCAACCGCAGCATGTCAAAGCCGTCGATGCCCTGCTGGAAATCGCCCGGATCCAGGAACGGCGCATGAAAGCGCTCAAAGCCGCCGTTTCGGTGTACGATGAAGTAATTCAGGGATACCCGATTGACATCCGAGGTATCGATGCCCTGAAGGAATCGGCCGAAATCGCATTGAAACTCGATGACTTCAAGGATGCCGCCGATCGCTTCGCTAAAATCGCCACGCAGTATCCCGATTACGCCGATGCCCCCAAGATGGTCTTCAAGGCCTCCGAAATCGCCGCAGGAAAACTGAAAAACCTGCACCAGGCCATCGAATACCTTCAGATCGTGGTGGATAAATATCCCGATACCGATGCTGCGAGGCAGGCACAGAAAGACATTACCAAAATGAAGGAGAAATTGAACAGGTAGGGGATTACGATTCCACTACCGCATCAGCTTCGATTTCAACCAGATATTCAGGTTCGATCAGGGCGCTCACTTCTACCATCGAAGTGGCCGGCTTTATTTTTCCGAAAAATTCCCCGTGCGCCCGGCCGACTTCTTCCCACTGACTGATATCGCTGACATAAATCCGGGTTCGGATAACATCGTCCATCTTCGCGCCGGCTTTTTCGAGTGCCGCCCGAATGTTTTTCAAAATCTGAATCGTCTGCGCATAAGGGTCTCCTTTGCCGACCAATTTCCCATTTTCCCCCAAAGCTACGGTTCCGGAAACGGAAACAAAATTGCCTATTCGCACCCCCCGCGAATAACCGACAATATCTTCCCATTTCGCCCCCGAAGGAATATTCAGCCTTTTCATCTTTTAAACTCCTCCATAGTCGTGACTTAGGACAATTACGGGATTTTTCCCCCCTTTTATCAAGCCTTTTTGATTCCTTCCGATATATCTAAAAGATACCGGCGGCAAATAACTTAGCGGGATCCAAGGGGAATGACTGAGCACAAACAGCAGCGGCGGCTTGATGAAATCCTGATAGCAGAGGGGCTAGTCACCGAAGAACAAATCAAGGTGGCCCTGGCCAGCCAGAAGAAAAACGGGGGCAAATTCGGCTCCCAGCTTCTTTTTAATAAACTCGTCGACGAAGCCTCTTTGGTAAGGGCCCTTTCCATTCAATACGGATGCGAAGGCATCGTACTGTCCAATCTCGAAATTCCCCGGATAATCGTCAAAATGATTCCCAAAAAGGTCGCCATCGCCCGCAAGGCGGTCCCGTTCGACTACGATATCGAAAACAATATTCTGAAAGTCGCCTGTCAGGACCCCAATGACGACGACGTCGTCAACGAACTCCGTTTCGTCTCACGCGGCAAAAACGTAAAGCTGTACGTAGCGGTTGAAGCGGTTCTGAACAGCACTATCGCCCGTTATTATCTCGAAAGGAAAGTCGATCCCAAAAACGAACTATTGCTGGAAATCCCGGATGAAATGGCCGACACCGCCCGTATTGAACTGCGAAGCATGAAAGCCCTCCGGGCCAAACTCCCCAGCAACCAGAATAATATTCTCATCGTCACCGATGAAACCGATTCGGCCGTCCTGGTTTCCATCCTGGAACAGGATAACTACCGGGTCGAAATCGCCGATTCCATCAACCATGCCCTCGAGCAGCTCGCCGAGCATATTTACGATGCCGTCTTTATAAAGGCCTCGGTCACCAAAAATATAGATGATTTCATCGAACGCATCCGCCGGATTTCGCCGCGGACCGCCATACGCAGTTATCAGTCCCGGTCGAATCTACTGCTCGAGGATGCTTCGGTGGAATATAAGGACGATCTTCTCATCAGGAACCTGGAATTGTTCACTTCGCTGTTGACCTCCCGTTCCAAACTTCCGGAAAACCACAGCGCCCGGGTCGGACATTATGTCGATAAACTATGCCGCAAGCTCCACCTCCCGGATCAGGATCGAAATATCATCGTCAACGCTGCCTACATCAGCGATCTGGCCCGCTATTATTACAGTACCGATGAAATCGCCGAAAGCCGCCAGTACATCCCCCTGACCATCAAACTGTTGAAATCGCTGAATTATTCCCGCCCCGCTATTGAGATCTTGAAGGCAATGTTCATTAATCTCGATGATAAGTACTCCCGGAACCTCCCTCTGGAAATCCTGGGCGGGAATATCCTGACCATCGTGTTCCTCATTTGCGACAGCTTCGGTCAGAACGATAAACTATCCCTTGATAAGCTCGAAACCATCAAATCCAAACTGCGCGACCAGGTCGGCAAAATATTCCTCCCGGAAGTGGTCGAAGCCTTCATTGAAATGCTCCAGGGAGAAGTCCTCGATCAGAACACCGCCCAGCTCGATATCCAGGTCATGGTCTACGCCGAGGATCTCCTCATCCTCCAGCCGATCGCCATGCGTCTCAAGAACGAAGGATTCCGCACCATCACCCACAGTTCCGAGGAAACCATCCTCGAATTGTACCGCCGCAGCGAGCCGGATATCATGATCCTGGCTCTGCCGGGAAATCCCGAACGGGTTACCACCTTCGTTAAATCCCTCGAAGAGGGCGGAGTCAGCCTCGATCGTACCCCGGTTTTTCTTCTGGCCACTTCGTATTCGATATCGTCCCTGACCAAGCTGCTGGAACAGGGAATCGAAGACGTCATCGCGCTCGACGATAACCTCGACCTGCTCTTCAGCAAGCTCAAGAAAATGCAGTCACGTTTCTCCAAGAAGGCTCGCGCCGATGCCGGAGATGCCTCGTACGGTGCGCGCGGAAGCCTCTCCGACATGAACCTGATCGATCTACTCCAGGCCCTCGGCCCCAGCCAGAAAACCGCCCGTATTGTGGTCCAGCCCCCGGGAAAAGACAGCGCCACCCTGATCATCTACCTCAACCGGGGACAGATTATTTATGCCGAACTGAGCGTCCTGACCGGCCCCGAAGCCATATATGAAGGACTCACCTGGGGATACGGCGCCTGGAAAATCGAACCGGTCCGCGAAGAAGAACTGCCGGAACCGAACAATACCGAATCCAACGAATCTATTCTGATGGAAGGCTGCCGCCTGATCGATGAAAAAAATCACGCGGGACAGCCATAAGCCGCCCCGCGTTATCACACCGCGCTGTTGGTGATTGCCCTTATCGGGTTCTTTTATTTCCGTCCCGCTGGCCGCCCGAATACAAACCGATCAACTCGTTATATTCGCCGTTTTCATCGGGAACGAATTGTATCCTGAAATACTCGAGCTCCTCGATTCCGAACAGATTCTCTCCCATGACATACATGCGATAAATCGGACGGTCCTCCCTTTGGTACAACAACACCCCGTTTTCGAGCCATACTTTTCTCGGGCCGTATTCCCCTGCGTACTTACTAAGTTCCGTTTCAGTCAGCATTACCGGATTTCTTCTGGCATTCAATCCTGCAATGTACCAACCGAGTTCCGCGCGTTTATTCTCATCTGCGGTTGTCTCCTGCACTTTTTTCAGCGCCTCGAGATATGCCACATCGTACGCACTGTCGGCCGTCGTTTTAATGTCGGGTTCGACCCCGGTTCCTTCCCAGTTAGTCCCGGTGATGGGATTGATCGCCCGCCCGAATGGAACCCTGACCACGACATTCAGGCTGTCATGCAAAAGGCTCTGCACCGGGTGAGCCCCGCCGCCGGTCGTTTCGCCGATTATGGTGGCCCGTTTCAAATTTTTAAGGTTGTACGTGAATTCCTCTGCTCCGGAAAAAGTGTAATTGCTCGTCAGGATATAAACCGGAGTATTGGACAACCTCGGCCCGTCAACGAACGGCTGCGTCCAGAACTGCTTGATGCTGTCTTCCTTACGAAGATAGAAAGAATTCAAATGCACCGGGTCGTCGAACAAATAACTGGAAAGCGTCTGTATCATCGCCGGAGAACCCCCGCCGTTATCCCTCAGGTCGACAATCAGGGCGTCGACATAAGCCAGGAAATTCATGGCCGCAATAGCGGTCCGCCCCGCCCCCTCGGTCGCGGAAAAACCGTTAAACTTCAAATATCCGATATTCCCCGAAAGCCTTTCGATTTTCCTGAAATTGTAATTGTCATATTGTGCTTCCGCGATTTCCCGCTCCCGGTTCTGCTCTTCGTCTTCGTTTGTAAACCGGGCAATCATTTCGTCCGTAACGTATTGGACTCCCAGATGTTTGTCGTGACACACCGAACGTAAATCCTCCGTCAGGCGGTCGGTGAATTCGATCGGAGAAGTCAATTCCGCATATGCCTTGTTCTTGTTCTGCTTCTTAATGAGGTCCGTCATCTTTTTGGCAACTTCGGGGAATACATATACCTCATTGATTGTCGCACTGACACTGTCGATAATTGTCGTCCTCGCGGCATCGTCGAGAACCGGAAGCTCCTCCCCTCCCGCTACCATCACCCTCGCCTGGGCCATGACATCGTTGACCGCTGCGGCCAGCAACACCATGACCAAAACCGCACCAAATAGCCGCATTAATTGTTTTTTCTCCTTCATCGCAAATCCTCTCAAATTCAGGGTTGATCCTTCAATTCGCACACCATGACTACGGTGCACCGTTCATACCCTTCACCGCCGAATGGATTTTCGCTCGTCGTTCTAAAGCCGTATTTCTCGTATAAACCGACCGCGGCCACGAGCTTCGGGCTGGTCGCCAGCCAGAGCCGCTCCGCCTTGCGTCGTTTCGCCTCACCCATAACCCTCTCCAAAAGCCTTTTCCCGATTCCGAATCCCCGAAACTCCGGCTCCACTGCCATCTTGGCCAGTTCCAGGACTCCGTTCTCGTGCTTTATAAGTGCCGCCGTCCCCACAACCTGTTTGCCAAAGAGAGCGAAAAAGACTTCTCCCCCCTTGTCCAGAATTTCCCTTTTGGGATTACTTAATAGCCGCTCATCGGATGGCTCGACCTTGAAATATTCCCTGAGCCAGCGATAGTTGAAGGCCCGAAAATATTTCTTATACGCCGGTCGATACCTCTCCACCGTAAGATTCGCCATCTCCCGCCGTATAATCTTTCCCCGCACCCGATCGTACATTTCTTTCTTATCAAGATTTTGTTCGACCGCTTCAATTCCATTTAGAATATCCTTCCCCGTCTCCTTCAGAACCTCCCGCGTCGATATCGCAATATCGTCCCATACCGGCTTCAATATCTTCGCGGTTTTCTTTCCATTCGCCGTCAGCTGCAATAGCCTCCGCCGCTCGTCCCGGCGATCCTTCGCGGAATTTATCAACCCCGCCTTTTCCATTTCCGCCGCCAGTTGGTTCACCGCGGGATGAGTCAAACTCAGATTTCCGGCCAGTTCGGTGATACTCATTTTCGTCTTCAAAGTCAGGCTGTAAAGAATCGGAAACCAGCGCGCTTCGAAGTCGACTTCCAGTTCCTTGTAAATCCTGGTAACGTCCTTTAAAAGCCGCTCGCTGAGCCTTTTCAGCCTGCTGGCAAAAGCCAGTTCCCCCAGTTCGTTGATTAAATCCACGCTCATCTCCTGTCCCATTATACACAATATTTATGTAAGTGGTTACATATAATTTATTGATTATTTAAGATTTTCACAGGCCCCTCTTATTCGCATAAAACACTGAAACTTATACAAAAAAACCGGCGTCCGAAACAGGCCGCCGGCTTATAAATTGTCACGCTTCTGATCCCGTTATAACAGCTTTTCCACCTCGTCCACCAGGCTGTCGAAAAGCCTGATATTGGCCAGGAACGGATCCGCCGTGGTCATATCGACCCCGCACTTGTTCAGCTGGTTGATCGGGTAATCGTTCCCTCCCGAAGAAATCAAAGTCAGGTATTTTTCGATTATCCCCTTTTCCCCCGCCATGAACTTTTTCAAAATCGCCTGCGAAGCCGCATACGACGTCGCATACTGATAAACATAATAAGTCATGTAGAAATGCGGAATCCGCGACCACTTGTACCTGCTGAACCCGTCCATCTCCACCTCCGGACCGTAATACTTCCGGTTCAACACCTCCCACAATTCGCTGGCCTTGTCCGAAGAAAGCGCCTCCCCTCTCCTGACCAGTTCCTGTATTTCATGCTCGAAATGGGCGAAGAAAACCTGGTGGAAGTACGTCCCCAGGGTGTTATCTATCTGCCGATTCAATAAAAACAGCTTCATCTTCTTGTCGTCGGTGCTCTGCAGGAGATGATTCAGAAGCAGCCCTTCGTTAAGCGTCGATGCCACTTCAGCCACGAAAATGGAATACTGCGCCTTGGTGTACGGCTGGTTCCGGGACGAAAAATAGCTGTGCATGGCGTGCCCCATCTCGTGCGCCAGCGTGAACATATTGTTGATAGTCTCGTTGTAGTTCATCATGATGAACGGATGTGCCGAATAGTTCCCCCAGTTGTACGCTCCCCCGCTCTTTCCTTCCGTTTCATAAACGTCGATCCAGCGGTTGTCGAACGCCCGCTTCATGACCTTCCGATATTCCTCGCCGAGCGGCGTCACCGCTTTCAGTACCTGCGCCACCGCCTTCTCATAAGGCACTTCATAATTCAATTCCGGAAGTAACGGGCAATAGACATCGTACGGATACATCTTCTCCAGCTTCAGGATCTTCTTCCGCAGACCCATCCACTTGTGCAATCCCCCCAAATTCGATTCGGTGGTATCGACCAGAGAATGAAATACCGAAACCGGAATGTTATGATCGTCCAGAGCGTCATGCAATGCCGATTCGTACCTCCGCGCCTTCGCATAAAAAAGATCCTTATTCAACGAAGCCGCCAGCGACGCCCCAAGGGTATTGGTGTGGTCTTTGTAAGCCGACATGAACGCCTCGTGCGCTTTCCGCCTCGTCTCCTGGCGCGGGTTCTCCATCAGCTTCCCGTACCGCTGCTTGGTGAGACGAATCTCGTTGCCGTTTTCATCCGTGATAACCGGGTATTTCATATCGGCGTCGTCGAGCATCCCGAAAATGGTGTCCGGCCCCCGAGCGATCATCGCCGCCTGCGCCAGTAACTCCTCGACCTCTTCCGAACGGATATGCTTCCGGGAACGAATCAGCTCCCGGATATAAAAATCGTACTGACTCGTATCCGGGAATTTCGACGCCATCTCTTTTAGCTTTTCATCCCCGATCTTCATCAATTCCGGTTCGACATAGGCATAGGCCGCCCGGGCCTGAGACATCAACAGCGCCGCCCGGTCGGTCATTTCCTGGTATTTAGAAACCCGGGTATCGAGGTCCTGGCTCAGCTTGGCATACTGAAACAGGTCGCTGCAGGTTTTCATAAGTGCGGTCCGAGCCGCCAGGCATGCATACAGAATGTCGGGGGAGGATTCGAGCTTTCCTTTGAACTCGGCTCCTTTTTCAAGGTCTTTCTGTGCCTTTTTGTAAGTCTCTTCCCACTTTTCGTTCCCGGCGAAAATGTCGCCGAGATTCCAAAGATATTTTTCTTCAATATCGGCCCGTTGCGGAATGGTCGTCCCTTTTTTTGCTTCAGCGGTTGGATTCATTGGCTTTCCTTTCCTGACATACCCCGTTCAACTTTCCACTAATTTATGGAATATACGTGAATTCGCAAGCCCCGCCCCAAATTTATGTTTTTGGACTTCCCAATCCCGTTTCACAGTGATATTTTATCCGCCGTTGAAAGGAATTTATCTTGGACTCCCTTTTCTGGCTAAAGACCGCCGCATCGTTCGTCACCGCCGGTATCTGGATTGCCGGCTCCACCATGCTGGCCGAAAAACTCGGCTCCAAAATCGGAGGCCTCATCGCCAACCTTCCCTCCAATATTCTCGTTTCCATGATCTTCGTCGCCCTCTCACAGGATCGTTTTTTCGCCGCCGAGGCCGTCCGCACCCTCCCCCTTGGTATGGCCGCCAATACCATCTTCATCTTCGTCATGATTATTTCCCTCCGCTACGGAATCCTCCTTTCGGCGCTACTCGGTCTTCTCGGATGGCTGGCCGCAATTCTTGCTGCCGGCAAAGCCGGGTACAGCGGCTGGACCGGTGGAATCATCATCTACCTCGCAGTAATGTTCATTACCTTTCTCATCGCGGAATATGTCCTTAAAATCCCCTCCGCCCCGCGAATCCCGAAGGCTTACCGCCCTTACCAGATTCTCATCCGCGCCCTCTTCGCCGGATCCATCGTTGCCGGGACCGTCGTCGTAGCCCAACTCGCCGGACCCTTCTGGACCGGCCTCTTCGCTTCCTTCCCGGCCGTCCTCCTTTCCACCCTCGTCATTCTCGCCGTCAACCAGTCTCCCCAATTTGCCCGCGCCGCCGGTAAAATCCTTCTGGTTTCGTCCTCTAACATCGTCGTTTACATCGTCATGCTCCATCTGACCTATCCCCCTCTCGGCATCGCCCTCGGTACTGTCATTTCATTCATCGCCTCGGTCGTCTGGGTCGCCCTCATGCGCCCGTTGCTTTCGAAAATCGGCTAAGCGAAAAATCCTTTACACCTTATAAATCCTGGATTAAATTCTATATATAGAATCAAATAGCCGTCACGGAGGAACTATGTCTTCAATCCGCTTAATGGTAGTCTTATTGCTGCTAATCGCTATAAATACGTTTTCTCGGACAATCCATTCCGCAACCGGAGATGAGCTCGCCGCCGCTTATAAAAGAATCGTCGATTGCAAAATGGAATTTTCGTCCACCCTGACCGCCGACAGCCTGACCATCGTCAGTCACGATTTTACCATATTCTTCGAGACCGGACGAATCGCCTTTCTGTTGCCTCTCAAACTCGATTCCGTGGAACTTTATTATGGAGCGTATTTCGAGGGAAAGGGACGGATTCAGTTTAAACCCCGCATCGATCTCGAACGGGACCAGCTCAGACGATTTTTCAACACCGAAAAACTCGATTCCGAATTCAAAGAGATGCTTCTTTTATTCGACGATTCTCTCTACACATACATTAAGCAGAATTGCAGGTTCGCGGAAGAAATATTCGGCGGAAGGCAGGAAGATAAAGCCCGCGATAAAATGCAACAGCTGACCGAGGATGAAGAGCACTTCTTTACTTTCCGTACCCTGGAAAACCGATACGAACCGCATGACGGCGCTTTCCTTCTTGTAAATGTAAATTCTTCAAAATACGATCGTTTATTCTATATGTTCGATCCCCTGGCACGCGAGGAAATTTCGTTATACAAAGAATATTTCGCCCCCGGCGTCGGATTCATGGAACTGATTTGCTCTTATTCCCAAGACGCCATTGCTCCGCATCATCGGCTTGGAGGGTACGATAAGGCCGAATTGGGAATTAGAAATTACGATATCGATGCCGAAATAAATCGAAATGGAACATTTACCGGCAAAGTCGAAATCCTGCTGCAGGGCCTGGTCGAACCGGTTCAATGCCTGAGCTTTTATCTGCATTCGAAACTTGAGGTCGACAGCATCAAAACCGATGCCGGAGTCAATCTGAATTTCCTGCGCTATGATAAAGACAGCCATCGCAAAGGGGAGCTATTCCTGTTTCTCGACAAAGTTTATCGCAAATGGGATTATATTACGCTCGATTTCTTTTATCACGGCGACATCGCCGATAACAATCTTGGAGTATATTACGTCACCGCAAGTTCCGCCTGGTATCCCCGGCAACTTGAGGGTGACAGCAAATCTACATTCAGCTTGAAATTTAGGACTCCGTACGACTGCCGTTTTCTTGCAACCGGCAACAAACTATCAGAGAAAACCGAAGACCCCTGGTTATATACCGAATGGCAGATCGCCGATCCTACCGATCAGGCGGGGTTCACCGTCGGCTACCTTAAAGAATATCATTTTACCGAACCCGATGTTCCGGCCGTCGATATTTACTACGATGATAACCTCCATTGGAACATTTCGCGAATGATGTCGCAAAACCTCGAATCCACCACCAGTCATATGGAAAAAGTGGTTGCAAGCGAGGCCCAAAACGCCTGGAGGCTGTTCACACATTATTTCGGATCCTGCCCTGTCGATCATCTTAAGATCAGCGAAGTCATGTCATTTCACGGACAATCCTTTCCCGGATTTATTCATCTGGGTATCCACGGCTGGGTGAAGGACGATCGCGAAGGATTTCAAGCCTCCTTCTGCGCTCATGAGGTTGCTCACCAATGGTGGGGAATCGGGGTCGATTTCGAAACCTATCACGACCAATGGCTCAGCGAAGGCTTCGCCGAATATTCCGGAATGATGTTCGTTCAGGCTGTTAAAGGTAATAAAGCCTTCCTGGATATGCTTAAAGACTACCGCAAGGATATCCTTGACGTCAGAGATTATATCTTCGCTTCCGGGACCGAGTCCGGTCCGATTATTATGGGAAGACGGACGCAAAGCACCGAAACCGAGGGTGATTACGGTTTGATAATCTACAGAAAAGGAGCATACGTCCTCCATATGCTCCGCAATCTGATGATAGATTACAGCACCATGAACGAAGACCCTTTCCTCAACATGATGAAAGACTTCTACGGCAGTTTTTACGGTAAAAAGGCGACCACTGAAGACTTTCGCCTGATCGTCGAAAAACATATCGGAATCGATATGTCCTGGTTCTTCGAACAATGGATCTACCGTAACGAAATCCCCAAATACAAATTTTCGTACAAAATCACCGAAAATGAAACCGGCAAGTATATCGCCGATTGCGAAATCCTGACCGAAAACGTCTCCGACGATTTCAAAATGTACCTTCCCCTCGAAATCGAATTCGGGAAGGATAGAAAGGCTTATGTCAGATACTTGATTGATAAAAAGGAGACCCGCTTCCAGCTCCCGCCTCTCGACAGCAAACCGAAAAAAATAACTCTGAACCCATTCGAATCGGTCCTGGCCGATATCGATCAATAAGTCATTCCCGACTCCTGTCTTTATTGACTTTCCTCTCTTTTTTTATATTTTGCGGCTGTAAGGCAATGATTTGAGAATAATTCCCCGGCCGAAAGGACGGCCCGATCCACAGGCGCCATTCCTGATCGGCCCAATAAATGGAGACCGGCTATGTGTAAACCCCCGACCACGACCATCATCAAATCAATCTCCGCCATCTTTCTTTTGGTAATGCTCCTCTCATGCGGAGGCGACAATGGCGGGCCAACCGGAATCGCCGTGGAAATCGTCCCGATGACCGGCTCGCTCGATTTCGCCGACCCCGGCGACGTCGATCTCGATAATATCACCATCGTCCTCGGCGAATCTTCAAGTATACCCGATCAGGATGGTGAATTCTCCATCGGCGGCAACAAACTTGTCCCCGGACTCGCCACCGCCTACGACCACACCGACAGCACCCTCATGCTCCTCGCCATTGTCCCCCATCCCATTGCCGGAGGACAAATCGAGCTCGATATTCATTCCACCGCCATCGCCCTGGTCTATATACACCCCCTGATTACCGTCGGCGGCGATTACCATGAATGTCTCGAAGTTATGTCGCGGATCGACAGCCTTCCCGAATTTACCACTCTCGAAAACATCCTCCAAACCCAGCTCGCCGCCAACCCCAAGGCCCTCGGGACGGAAAACTCCGCCATTGCCAATGCCATCTTCGATGTTGTCGGAGCTTACATTAATTCCTACCCCGACTACTTGAAAAAGAAATTCGAAAGCTCGCTTATACCGCAAAAGCCGACCTATACCGCCGAAGATGCCGGAGGGGTTGCCATTATCCCGACCACCCAGGTTTCCGGCCACCTGCTGAAATACCTCGGCAAAGACAAATTCATGATCACCAATGCTTACGGGCGCTGGGCGCTGATGCATATCCCCCGCGACAGCAAGAAAGCATATCTTTCTCCCAACGGCAGCATGATGGATTTCATCAAGGACGGCCGCCCCTGGGCCCCCTCCGAATATACTTTCGACATGCCGGTCAGCGCCACCGAGGATACCGTCCTGGTCAATGTCTACGGCTACGGTTTCTCGAATTTCGGAACCAACAATTTCAACCAGTTGACTCAGGATGAAGCCCTGATGGTGCATAACGCCGGATGCCTGACCGTCATCCTGGAACTTTTGAACAACCTCGTTTCCGTGATGACCAATACCGTCAACAACCTCGAAGCGGTCGACGGCTGGGAAAAGACCTTCCCCGACAAATCGGAAATGTACTTACTGGAATTATTGATATCCGACGCCCCCTTTATCGCCAACGTCGAACTCCTGTACTCCCAGGAACAGTACTACGACATGCTCTGGTTGATCTTCAAGAAATGCTTCGAAATCGTATCCTCCAACGAATTCTTAAGCAAGCTCGCCGCCAAAATCGCCGGCAAAGCCCTGAACGATAAACAAATTTCCGTCATCGAAGCCTTACGCCTGTCTCCCGCCTTCCGTGCCGCGGTGGCCGGAGTCACCATCGGCAACAAAGTCACCAACGTTATGAAAACCGTCTACGGTTTCGGCGACGCCCAGTTGAAAACTACCTTTAAGGTTCACCGCGAGAACGGAGAATTCGGCGACATCAGCGGCTACGTCATGGAAAAAGATTCCCCCTTCGGGCCCATCGAAGACGCCAGAGTCGTCCTCGGCGGAGATGACGCCAACCCCCTTCCGGGCCACGCCACCCAGTGGAACACCGACTCCGACGGAGGCTTCCTTTTCGCTGATTGCCTGACCGGAAGCAAAACCGTCACCGCCAGCAAAGCAGGATACAAATCCGAAACCGTCGACGTCATCGTCCTCGACAACCAGGAAACCAGAATCACCATCGAACTGGAACGCAACAAAGGGACCGTCGCGGGATTAATCGTCAATGATATCAAATCGAAATGGCGTGCTCATCCCCAAGGCAATCCCTCACAGGATACTCTCTTCCGCCGCGAAACCAACCTCAGGATTTACGGCATGGTCGGCGATGAAGAGTACGACGTCAGCTGGAGCCTCACCAGCGGGACTATCAACAAGGAAATCCCCGTCGGCACTTTCTGGGTGGTCGTTTCCAGTTCGTACTACAAGTCCGATTCTCTTCAGGTAACGATTCTCGAAGATCAAACCGTCAATCTTTCGCGTCCGCTTCGCATGCACCCCGACAGCTACATGAAAGCCGAAAACACTTATATTTCCGAATACGCCGGCTCCCCCTTCGATATCGATTTCAGCGAGTTCGCCTGCACTCCACCCATAACAGATTGGTCCGGAACGGGCATGATATTCTTAGCGAGAATCCTTGGAAGCACTTATCATGAATTCTATATGTTAATAAATCTCGCTAAATTAAATGAAACTGGATTTTACGATATCGGCCATATTTACAGCGATTTCCCTAACCAAAAATGGGTACGCACCGATTATCGTACATCGGCTATATTATGCGATGATGGAGATTC